>Ga0070741_10012465_pt1 | contig 15352 bp, 10 predicted proteins | sample Coa_R1_4_FD_66440 | JGI IMG/M metagenome (GOLD analysis project Ga0070741, IMG submission 66440) | Surface soil microbial communities from Centralia Pennsylvania, which are recovering from an underground coalmine fire - Coalmine... | ecosystem: Environmental > Terrestrial > Soil > Unclassified ... | reverse complement strand
TATTTCCATCGCACAACCGTGACTCTGGTCCCTTTGCCCACCTGCGATTCGATGCTGAATTCGTTCACCAGGCGTTTGCTGCCGCCCAGTCCCAGTCCCATGCCCGGCCCGGTAGTGAAGCCGTCCTTCAGCGCAGCTTCGATGTTAGCAATGCCCGGCCCGTTGTCTTCAAAGATGAGCCGCAGGCCAGTCTTCGACTGTCCATTCACCACCTCGATGCTCATCTGGCCGCCGTGTCCGTGGTCGAGCGCGTTACGCGCCAGTTCGCTGGCCGCAGTCACCAGCTTGGTTTGGTCGACCAGGCTGAAGTGCAGCTCGTTGGCGAAGTGCCGCACTCTCTGCCGGGCGGCTACGACGTCCGTGGAACTCTGCAGCGGCATCTGTTCACGCTTCAGTACGGTCATGCGCAGCACCCAGGGTCAGACCCAGATTTTCATACAGTAATTCCATGCCGGACTCGACATTAAGCGCGGTGCGGACGCCGGGCAACGACATGCCCAGCTCGACCAGGGTGATGGCGACGGCGGGCTGCATCCCCACCACGACGGTGTCGGCGCCCAGCACGCGCGACATGGCGGCAATATTGGCGAGCATGCGGCCGATGAAGGAGTCGACGATCTCCAGCGAAGATATGTCGATCAGCACCCCGGCCGAACCCAAGTCCGAGATGCGTTGCGCCACGTCGTCCTGCAGCTGCATGGCGAGCTTATCGTGCATATCCACTTGGATGGTGATGAGCAGAAACGGGCCCATCCGCAGGATCGGAATTCGTTCCATGTCAGCCTTCCTTCTGCGCCGGGGCGAATGCCGCCGCGGCGTGGTTAGGGGCTGCGATGCGGACGACGGTCCTGCCGCTCTTCTGCAGGGCCAGGGCAAAGGCGTCGGCGAGCTTCGCCTTGGTGACGATATCTTCCAGATTGATGCCCAGATGCACGATGGTCTGCGCAATCTGCGGACGGACCCCGCTGATGATGCATTCGGCGCCCATCAGGCGCGCCGCGGTAATGGTCTTCAACAGGTGCTGCGCCACCAGGGTGTCGACCGTCGGCACGCCCGTGATATCGATTATGGCGAACTTGGAATTGGTGGCGACCACAGTTTGCAGCAGCTCCTCCATCACGACCTGAGTGCGCGCGCTATCGAGGGTGCCGATGATGGGCAGGGCCAGGATACCGTCCCACAGCTTCACTACCGGCGTGGACAGCTCCAGCAATTCCTGCTGCTGGCGCGAGATGAGCTCTTCGCGCGTGGTCATGAAGGTTTCGGTGGTGATGAGCGCCAGCCGGTCCAGCAAAGTACTGCAGCTCCAGATAGCATCGAACATCTCGTTCTGGTTGCCGGCAAGGTCGCGCCGGATGAGGGAGAACAGCGGCTGCTTGAGCGAGAGGATGAAGCTCGCGGTTTCGCTGGGGGTGAAGCCCTGGCGCGCACGCGAAGCCGAGATGTCCTGCAGCAGCTCCCGCGCCGGCGCCCAGGCTGGAGCCATGGGATCGTCAGGCTGGCTGGAAGAAACGCCGCCCATGATAGCGGTCAGCAGCGCCTCGCTCTGCTCCCGGAGCTCCGCCTTGCTCATGAGGTCCGCGCGCTGTACCGACACGCTCATGTGCTTCATCCAATCGGCGCGAATGTGTTCTTCATTCTCCGAGATGAGCTGCCCCAGTTTGTTCATTGAAGGCCTCCAGACCCGCGAAAAAAGCGCAGTTTTGCATTGTACTGCATCGAGCCGCCTGACATGACGGCCCCGTCATCGGGCAACTCAGTTGTGTGAAGGAGTAGCGCTAGCTGACGACCTGGGCGCGTGGCTCGAGGGCGCGCTTCAACGCCATCAGCCCCTCCGACTTGCTTACGATGGCATCGACTTTGAAGAGCCGGCAGATCTCCCTCTGCTCCTCACCCATGATCGTCCAAACCACAACGCGGGTGCTGGCCAATTTGGGATTGGCGTGCCAAAAGCGCAGCAGTTCGAACCCACTCTCATAGCCAAGATCCAGGTCGAGGATCAGAACGTCCGGTATCGGGACCTTATCTTCCAAGGCAGACTGCAAATAGGCGATGGCGGCGCTCGCCGAATTGCGACCCTCGACTTTGGACGCGCCGAGAGACAAGGCGAGGTCGGCGGCGAGCCGGATGTCCGATGCTTGGTCCTCAACGATGAGAACGTATTCCATACGTGAACCTCAACACGCACAAGCTGGTTCGTATACGCCAATGATAGGGGAACAGTCCGGCTGTTCGCAACGCCGGATTGGGCGGCAGCATCGGTCTCACGCTCGGTGGTCCCCGCTGGTGCCACACACGCGAGACGGCGCCACACAGTCTCAATCACACCCGGCGCTTGAGACGGCGCTGCCTTCTCTGGCTGTTACTTCACCGCGCTGGCCACCGCCCCGGCGTTGGAGGCATGGGGCGCCGCGTCCTCTTTCTTCTCGTCCCAGGCAAGCAGCTTCAGGTCCAGCACGAAAATCGAGTACAGTACCGGGACCATGAGCAGGGTGATGAAGGTAGCGACCGTCAGGCCGCCAATCTGGGCATAACAAAGAGGCTGCCAGAGCGGGCCGCCATGCATCGCCAGTGGAAACAGCGCCAGCACCGTCGCGCTGACGGTGATCATCACCGGACGCAGACGGATAATGCCGGCGTCGATCACCGCTTCTTCAAAGGGCTCACCCTTGGCATGCATCTCCTCGATGAAGTCGAACAGCACGATGACGTGGCTGACGATCACGCCGACCAAGCTGGCAATGCCGAGAAAGGCCATGAAGCCGAAAGAGGTCTTCATGACCCAGAGCGCGAGCACCGCCCCCACGATGCCGTAGGGCGCGGCGGCGAAGACCAGAAGCGGCTTAATAGCATTGTTGAACTGGAACAGCAGCGCCAGATAGATGGCCGCCACCGAAATCGAGAGCACCACCGCGAGATTGCGGAAGCCATTGACCTGCTTGTCGTATTCGCCGCCAATCTGCAGGCGATAGCCGGCAGGCATGTTGTTCTGCAACTGCCGCAGTTGCGGCAGCGCCGTTTTCATGATCTCGGAGCTCAGGTGCCCGGCTGCCGGAAACGCGAAGATCGACATGGAGCGGAAGTGGTCCAGCCGGATGATCCGCTCCGTGCTCATGCTGTTTTCAACGCTGGAAACCTGCACCAGCGGCACCTTGTCCGAAGTTTGCGAGCCGTAGACGTAGAGGTTTTGAATGTCGGAGAGCTGCGCGCGCTCGTCCATCTTCAGCCGCGCAACCACGGGAATGTTCTTGTACCCCTCCTGCAACGTGGTCACGGCAATGCCGCTCATTGCCCCGGTGGCGGAGGAGGCCACATCCGCGTTTGTAATGCCCGCCAGATTGGCGCGGTCGGGATCGATCTTGAGCGTGACCTGCGCGCTTTCGTTCTGCCACTCGTTGCGCACCCGCCGCGCCTCCGGCGAGCTGCGCACGATGTCTTCTACCTGGGCCGCGATCTGCCGCAGCCGGTGGATGTCGCCTGCGCTTTCGGCTGTGCCCACATCAGCTTCGCTAACCACGCGGATCTCGACCGGGTAATTCACGGGATTGGTCTGCAACTGCCGGTAATCGGCGCGGACACCCGGCAGCGAAGCCGTGAGCACGGGCTGCACCTGGTTCACGAACTCGGGCGTGGCGTCCTTGTCCGTCAGCTCCACCAGCACTTGGGCGTAGTTGAGCTGCTTGGCCTGCGGCGACGCCGAGAACCAGAAGCGCGGACTGCCTCCTCCCACCCACGAGGTCACATATTTCAGGATCTGCGCCGGCTTCCCCTCTTTGTCCGGATGCTTGCGGCCGTACTCATCAGCTTGCTGACGGATGATGTTCTCCACATCGTGCGCGGCCTGGTTCGTGGCGCTGAGGTTTACGTCGTTGGGGAGCCAAACATCGACGTACGACCAGTACTGCAGATCTTCGGGAAAGAACGACGAGCGCAGCTGCCGGAAGAGCACGGCGCCCAGCACCAGGAAGGCAAGCGAGCCGATCGCCACCTTCCAGCGATGCTCGATACAGAACTTCGCCAACGAAGCGTATTTGCCGGTGAAGCCGGTGGTGCGCCGCACCTCAATCGGCTTCTCGGGCTTCTTATCGGGACGCAGAAGAAAGTAGCCGAGCAGAGGAATGAAGCTCATCGAGACCAGGCGCGAAGCGATCAGCGCGCAGGTCATCACCACCGGCAGGCTGAACAGAAATTCCCCGGTCGAGCCGGTGATCATCAGAAACGGCAGATACGCCACGATGTTGGTGATGGTGGCGAACATGATGGCGTTCGCAATTTTGGTTGGGCCAAGCCAAGGCGCGACCAGGCGCGATTCCCCTTCCGCCAGGCTGCGCTTGATGGCATCGCCGGCCACCACCGGATCGTCCACCAGGAGCCCCAGCGCGATGATCAACGACGCCACCGACACCTGCTCGATATCGATGCCCAGCACGTAGATCATGCCGAAGGTCATGGCCAGGGTGACGGGAATGGAAATTGCCATCAGCAGCGCCGAGCGCCACTCCCAGAAGCCGACCAGCGATACCAGCACCACCAGCGCGATCGCTTCATACAGCGCATCCATAAAGAGGTCGATTTGATCTTTGACCTGCACCGGCTGGTCCGAGGTGCGTACCATCACAAGATCGTCAGGCAGGTACTGCTTCACTCCGGCTAATTGCTCGTTGACGTGCTGGCCGAAGAGTCCGATCTGCGCGCCGTCGCGCATGTTGACCCCGAGCGTGACCGCGCGGCTGCGGTTCCAGGTGCCGTCCTTATCGCGCCACGTCAGATAGTTGAGGAATGACGCCGGGCTCTGATAGCCACGCGAGATGTCCACCAGGTCGCGCAGATACACGGGGCTGTTGGACGAGGAGACCCCGATGATCACGTTGCCCATCGCCTTGGCGTCGGGAAACAGTCCCGAGGGGTTGACGGACAGGTCTTTGCTGCCGACCTCGATCGTACCCGCGGGCAGGGTGATGTTCTGCGCCCCGAGGATATCCTTCAGCTTGGAAGGGTTGTAGCCGTACTGCGCCAAACGCTGTTGCGAATAGTCGAGGTGAATCTCTTCGGGAAGCACGCCGGAGCGGCTGACCTTGGAGACCTCGGTCACGCCCTGCAGCGTCCGCTGAATCAGCTCGGTGTAATCGTCGAGCTCGCGATAAGAGTACTTGGCGCCCGCGACCTGCTGGAGCCGCGCCTCGGTTTCGCCGGGATCGCGGATGATGGCGGGCAGCCAGGCGTCAGGATGGAATTCAGAGCGATGCAGCCGGTTCTGCACCACCTGGTCGATGGCATTGCGAATACCCGTTTCATCCAGCGAGCTGGAGACATCCACGCCCACAAAACCCGGCCCCTGGAAGAAGCGCTGCGAGGGCATCAGCTCGCTGAGCGGCTGGCTGCGCGCGACGGCTTCAAAGACCTGGCGCACCGGGTCGGCAGCAACCGAGGCGGGGAAGCAGAAGACGATGCTGACCCGCGGCTGCGGAGCGTTCTTGGCCAGTGAGGCCCGCGTCCTCTCGATCGCCTGTCGCACCGACAGCGCGCGCACTGCGACTTCAGTCGGCGTCACCTTGGGACTGGCGACGGTCAGCATCATGGCCGAAGTATCGCCGAAGTCGCTGTTGAACTGGATGGGACCGGCGCCTCGCGGCAGTTGCGAGTTCAGCTGGTTCAGCTTCAGGTTCATGTCGCTGAACTGCTTCTGCTTGTCCTTGACTTTATCGTCGAGCTGCACGTAGACCACGGCATTGCCGGGGAAGCTGACGGAGCGAATGCCGAAGTCGGAGGGGCTGGTCGGCTTGATGGTGGAGTTCTGCGCGATTGTCTGCTCGATCGGGCGCGTCACCAGCTGCTCGACCTGCTCGGCGGTGGCGCCGGGCCACTGACACTGGGCGGCGGCAATCCGCACCGGAATATTCGGATCCTTGCGCTTCGGCATCTGCTGGTAGCCGTACCAGCCGAAGGCGAAGTTGGCCAGCAGCAACACCATCGCAACCTGGCGATGCTCGGTGAAGAAACGCGCCGTGTTATGCGTGGTGGCGATGAACTCGGCGTCGCTTTTGTGAACGTGTGCCATTTACGGGACCACTCGCACGGTGTCGCCGTTATGGACCATGGTGGCCCCGGAGGTAACTACGCGGTCGCCCATTCCCACGCCGCTCTCGACGGCGATCAGGTTGCCGTAGGCATCGCCCAGGCTGACATTCTGGAGATGGAGTTTCGCAGTGTCGCCCGAGCCCTCTTCCGCCACCAGCACGGCGAAGGCTTTCGGCTCGGCTGGATTGCGCACGATTGCTGTCAGCGGTACAACCATCACCTTCCGGCCGCGGCGCGGTCCGCTGATGGTGATGGAGGCGATCATGCCCGATTTCAAGCGGTCGCCGGGATTATCGATGGTCACCTCGACGGAGAATACGCGGCTCTTGGGATCGGCCGACGGCGAGATGGAGGTGACGTGGCCGGTGAAGCTGCCGGGGAGCGAATCGGTGGTGATCGTCTGAGTGCTGCCCAGCGGAACATTGCCGATGGCGATGTCTGGCACCCCGAAGACCGCCTTCACCGATCGCGTGTTGGCCAGCGAGAAGCCGTTGGTCGCCGGGCCAACCAGCGCGCCCACATCCACGCTGCGCTTCACCACCCAGGAGTTGAAGGGCGCGCGCAGCTCGGTGTAGCCGAGCGCAATCTTGGCTTCCGCTATCTGCGCCTGCGCTGAATCCACGCTGGCCTGTGCCGTCTGGTATTGCGCGTTGGCGTTGTCGTAATCGGGCTTGGTGGCGGCGCCGGCCGAGTACAGCGCCGACATGCGATCGAACGAGAGCTTGGCGCGATCGCGGTCCGCCTGGGCGCGCGTCAATTGCGAGTTGGCCTGCGTCAGCTTCTGCTGGTAATCGTCTTGCTGCACCGTGACCAGCACCGTGCCTTTGCTGACGTAGTCGCCCTGGTCGATGTTGCGCACATGACCATTGGCATCTTTAACCTGGCGAATTGAGGCCACGTATCCACCCGACTTGAAGGCGAGATCCACCTGTTCATAGGGCTGGATATTGGCCGAGTAGGTGTTGGCCTGCGCAGTATCGATCGTCTGCACCTTGCCCAGCCGCACCGGGGTGAGCGGCGGCGCCTCCGATGTGGCCGAGCCGCAGCCCATCATCAGCGCGAGGGCGGCTGCGCCTGCGGCGAGCAGAATTGTCCTGCTGCGTGTCTGCATCGATTTCACTCCTCGCCTAGCGCCTTCTGGAAGTTGGCTTTCGCTGTCCAGAAATTCGCCAGCGCCTGGCTATAGGAACTGTTGGCAGCTTCCACTGCGGCCTGCTGCTGCAATGCATCGCGCAGCAACGCCGTCTGTTGCTGGTACTGCGAGGCGACCTCGCGCATTTTCTGCTGCGAGGCGTCCCGCTGCGCCTGGGCCACCGACACCGCCTCCCGCGCCTCGTGCAGCAGGCGAAACTGGTTGTCCAGGTTGAGCAGCACCTGCGACTTCGTCTCCTCGAGATTCAGCCGGCTCTGGTCGAGAGCGATGGCGGCAGAATTCACCTGGTCCCTGCGTTTTCCCCAGTCGAACGGTACCCAAGTCATCTCCACTCCGACAGCGGCAACGTTGCTGGGCAGGAAATTCACTCCAAAGGGCGAGATGTAATGGAAGGCGGCGTTGATATCGGGCACGTATTGCGATTTGGCCAGCCTGCGCTGCATGTCGGCCTGCTTGACGCTGATCTCTCCCAGCTTGATCTGCGGATGCTGCGCCAGAGCGCGCGCCTGCGCGTCTGCCAGGTTGTCCTCGACTGGCGCGATGTCGGTGACCTGCTGCGGCTCGAAGTCGATCATAATGTCGCGGCCCAGCAGGTCGTTCAGGTTCTCTTTGCCGGTGCTCAGCTTGTCGCTGTACTGCAGCAGCGTGTAGCGCTGCTCGGCCAGCTTGGCTTTCACCGCCAGGCTGTCGGACTCGAGTGCCACCTTCTGCGACACGAACTCGAGGGTGATGCGGTCCAGCTCTTCGTACTGTTTGATCGAGGCCTGCGTGGCTCGCAGCGCATCCTGAATTTCCAGCACGCTGTAATAGGCCTGGCGAACCTGGTCGACGAGGCCGATGCGGGTGTTGCGCAGATTTTCCGCGCCCTGCTCGACCGTGAGCTGCTGCGCTTTGACCTGCAGATTCACCTTATGCAGCGTGAGCAACGGCTGTACCGCCGAGGCCACGATGTACGCACTGGGCGCAGGCGAATTGCCGATTGGGGTGTTCTGGGCAGGAATCGGCCCGATCCCCGGATACTTGCCGAACTGGCCGGCCGGAACAATGAAGTTGAGAGGCGTCAGCACCTGCGAGCCGAACACGTAGGAGTTGAATGCGGGCAGCCGCTGGGTCCTGGCGATGGACACCTGTTCCCGTGAGTTGTCGAGGCTGAGCGAGACAATCTTCAGGTTGCGGTTGTTGGCCAGCGCCAACTGGATAGCCTGATCGAGCGTGAGGACAGCAGCCGCATCGGCGTGCTCCTGCGCCGCCATTGGCAGCAGCAGAGCACCTAGCAGTGCGACCAGCACGCACTTATACCAGCTTCGAATACAGGCCATGCACGTTCCCGCGTTGACGCAGGCCTCAGGACCCGGCACGGGTTGGACGCGCAGTTCCGCTGGGCCCAATTGAGCTTGGAAATTGCTGGAAACTCTATCACAGAAACCGCTGAATGAGGACTACACGTTTGCGCAGGTCGAGCAGGAAATGGCCTTGCCGTGCAAGAAGCCACGGCTATGCCAGATCAGCTGCGCTGCCATTCCGTCTTCCCCACGGCTACTGCGCGGTGGTGACGCTTACCTTGGTGACGGTAGCCTTGTGCTCTTTGCCGTCATCGTCCAGCAGGATCAGTTTGTGTTTGTCGACAACGTACTTCACATGCTCGCCCACAGTCACGTTGGCCGGCTTGGACCAGGGAAACAGCAGCTTCTCTCGCGCGATATAGGTTTTGTGCGTGCCGCGTATGGTGTAGATCTGATAGGTGTCGATGTTATCGTTGGTTTGGGTTGTGGTGTTCTCCGAATAGTTGACCTTGTTGCCTTTGGGCTTGGCGCTCCCATCGGTGCTGCTGGTGGTGGTGCTGCCTTCCTTCACCTTCTGCTGTTCCGTCTCCATCAACATTCCCGATTGCCAGTCCCGCTGCGGTGGAGCAGCCATCACAGGCATGCTAAAAGCCACTACTGCGCAAGCAACTACTAACGATTTGAGATTCATGATTCGCCCCCGGTTCTTGGAAGTAGCTACGTCCCGCCAACATGCAGCCATTCTACTGAATGCTCGGGTGGCGTCCAGCTGCTCGGCATATTAAAAGTAATAACCGAAGCAGCCCTTTTCCGTGCAATCCGGTCCTCGGCTCCCGGCTGCAAACGTCGTGTTCTTTGGGAGCGGGTCAGTTTGAAATCTGAGCAGTGATAGGGCACGGCTTCGGCCGTGCCGAAAGGACGACGATGGAACAGGGCTCTAGCCCCGATTGCCGCGGCTAAAGCCGCCGTCAATGGCCCATGGTTCCGCCGGACTGAGGCCCGGCTCTTCCACCGCTACAAATTCCAAACTGCACCAGTACTCATCTTTGCAATTCGTCATTATGGCCGCCGTGTAAAATCGCACTCTGATGCCGTCTCCGGCCGCACCCGGCGCCAGTGGGGCTTCGCGCAGTTTCGGCAGCCGCCTGCTGCGGACCCTGCGGCCCTCGCACCAGCACACCGAATTTTCCGCCACGCTGCTCCTGATGGGCGCAGTGATGCTCTCGCGCATCATCGGTTACCTGCGCGAGGCGTACATCGCCTGGGCGTTTGGGGCAGGCCCGAGCACCGATGCCTATGTCGCCGCCTTCACTGTGCCGGACTGGCTGAACTACATCCTGGCCGGCGGCACCGCTTCGATCACTTTCATCGCCATCTACACGCGCTACACCTCCCGCGGCGATGACGAGCGCGCGCAGCAGGCCTTCAACTCGACCATCACTATTATGTCGGCGCTGGTGTGCGCGGGCACGCTGCTGCTGGAGATATTTACGCCGCAGATGGTGCGCATCGTTGCACCGCATTTCTCCGCCGCGCAAATGGAAAGCTGCGTCTATCTCACGCGCGTCCTGCTGCCGGGCCAGATCTTTTTCTACGCGGGAGGCATCGTCTCGGCGGTGCTGTTCTCGCGGCGCATGTTTCTTTATCCCGCGCTCAGCCCGATCCTCTACAACGTATCCATTATCGTAGGCGGCTTGCTGGGGGCGCGCCGCTTCGGCATCGCATCGCTGGCCTATGGCGCGCTGGTCGGATCGCTGGTCGGGCCCTTCCTTATTAATGCGATCGGCGCGGCACAGGACGGGCTGCGCTATCGCTTCAACTTCGACTGGCATAATCGCGAGTTTCGCGAATGGATCAGGCTTTCGGTCCCACTGATGCTGGGTGTCTCGCTGGTATCGGTCGACGATTGGATCCTGCGGCACTTCGCCTCCGGCGGCGTTGGCGATATCACGCGCCTGAACTATGCCAAGCGACTCTTCGCCGTCCCCATCGCAATTTTGGGACAGGCCACAGGACAGGCGTCGATGCCCTTCTTTGCGCGCCTGTTTGGGGAGGGAAAGCGCAAGGAGTTTGCCGACACGGTGAACGGCTCGGTGTACCGCATCTCAGCCGCATCGTTTCTGTCGTCGGCCTGGATGATGCCGGCAGCGCTGCCGCTCATCGACCTGGTCTATCGCCGCGGACACTTCAATTTTCAGGACTCGCGCGAGACCGCGGTCTACTTCTTCTGGTTCACACTGTCGCTGGCGCTGTGGTCGGCGCAGGCGCTCTACGCACGCGCCTTCTATGCCGCGGGCAACACCCTCACGCCGATGATTGCCAGCACCATCGTCGTGCTGATCTCACTGCCGGTATACGCGACGCTGTTTCATCGCGCCGGCGTTGCCGGCCTGGCAATCGCCTCCGACATCGGCATCCTGCTCCACACTGTGGCGCTCGCGTGGCTGTTAAATCGCACCCGGCTTGTTCGGCTGCGCGAATTGGAATGGCTGGAATTAAGCAAGTCGATGGTAACCGCAATTTTTGCGGCGATTGCGTGCTATGCGGCCGCTCGCGTCATGGTGGTCAATGGCAGCCGTCGCGCCGACCTGCTCGCGCTTGTCGTCATCAGCGCAGTCTGGCTGGCCGCAGTTGCCGCCGGTTTGTGGCTCACGCGCTCCAAGCTGCCGGGCGAATTGCGGCGCCGTAGAGCGGCTCCGGAGGCGAAGATTGCAGCGCCGACACCCGTCGTGGAGCGCACGACGGGAGGCATCGAGCCGTAAAGTAGCACTCCTTCTCGCTGCCTTACCACGACAGTGTGTTCTCGCGATGGCATATCACCCACCTAGGTAATTCGCCAGCCGGATCACTTCCGTAAGTGACTTCCAAAAATGCTCAGTACGCTGGAAAATCTCCGCCGTCACTCTGAATACGGTGAAGTGCGGCGCCCCTTATCTGCTAGACTGCCGCCAACGTAATACCATGCGCCCTGCCACTTCGGCCCTCGAAATTCGCGTGTGCGGCTATGTGTTCCTTGCCGCGCTCATCTTACTTGGTTGCGCACTGCCAATCGTCTCGGGCGGCGCCGAGAGTCCATCCGCCGGTTCCATCAAAGCAATGATTCCGGACGCGACCGACAATGCGTCGCCGCTGGCCGTGAACGAGCCTCTGCACTGGAATGACCTGCTGCAAACCGACGCGAAAGGACGTGTGCGCGCGGGGCTGAACGACGGCTCGATTCTCAGCCTCGGCTCCAACAGCCAGCTCAAGATTGTGCAGCATGACGCCTCCACCCAGCAGACGGCCATCGAGCTCAATTACGGCAAGCTGCGCAACCAGGTCAAGGAGATCACGCAGCCGCAGGGCAAGTATCAGGTCAAGACGGCCAACGCGGTGATCGGAGTGATCGGCACCGACTTCTACGTCGGCTACGTGAAGGAACGCACCACGATTATCTGCTACCAGGGCGTGGTTTCGGTGACGCCGCTGGGAGGTGCGCAGGTGCTGGGCGGCACGCAAGCAAAGCCGGGCACCAAGGAGAGGGTCACGGTAACGGCCGGGCAGATCGTGATCATCGGGGAAAAGATCTCTCAAGACGAGACGCTGCAATACCTGCCTTTGATCGAGCAAAGCAAGGAAGATACTGCCATCGCCGGTTCGAAGCCTCCGTCGCGCGATGAAGCCGAACTGGTACAGCTGATCAATGAGACCCGGTCAGAAAAGGGTCTGCCGGCACTGGTCTTCGATCCGCGGATGGGCGAGGCCGCACGCAAACACACCCTGCTCATGGTGCAGCATGGTTCGCTGTCGCACCAATTCCCGGGAGAGCTGCCGCTGCCCGACCGCCTTGATGACGAAAACATTCCCACTGATGTTGAGGCCGAGAATGTCGCCTGGGACCTGAATGTTTTTAACGGCCATCAGGCGCTGATCGGCGACCCTCCCCACCTGCGGAACATCCTCGATCCCAGGGTCAACGTAGTTGGTGTCAGCGTGATTCCCAGCGGCGACCATGTCTACATCACCGAAGATTTTGCCCATCTGACCCACGACGAATAGCGATCAGCCTGAATCAAACCTGGATCGTCGGGGAGAGCGGACCTTCAGCCTCGCATCTTTGCTACGAACGCCTCCAGAGCCGGAATTCAGAAGTAGCGCTTGGCGCGGGCTTCATCCAAGAGCGGTAGTGGTGCAGCGGTGGAAGAGCCGGGCTTCAGTCCGGCGTATCCACGGGCCGTTGACGGCGGCTTTAGCTGCGGGAACCGGGGCTATAGCCCTGTTCCATCGTTGCCCTTTCGGCACGGCTGAAGCCGTTCCCTTCCACCGCTTCGGCACGGCTGAAGCCGTGATCTTTCACGCTCGGATTTCAAACTGACCCACTACTCCAAAGCGAATCACTTGACTTGTCGGGCAAATGGGAGACAATGCTGCAATCACCTCAGCAACCTGTTCGCGATGGAGCGTTGCATGTTCCGATCTGCGCTTTCCCTTCTGTTGTCTCTGTTAATGGCGAGCTCGGCGCTGTGGGCTGAGCCGGCGGACCAGACCGCTGGTGCCGTCAAAGCCATGGTCCCCGATGCCACCCGCAACGCGCAGAAACTGGCAGTGAACGATACGCTGCAGTGGAACGATCTGCTCGCCACCAACACCAAAGGCCGCGTGCGCGCCAATCTTACCGATGGCTCTCTCATCAGCGTCGGCTCCAACAGCCAGCTGCGCGTGGTGCAGCATGACGCGGCCGCGCAGCAGACCTCGCTCGAACTCGACTACGGCAAGCTGCGCAACCAGGTGGTGAAGATCACGCAGCCTGGCGGAAAGTACGAAGTGAAGACGCCGAATGCGGTCATCGGCGTTATCGGCACGTACTTTTATGTGGCCTATGCCAACGGTCGCACCACGGTCATCTGCTATGAAGGGACGGTGACGGTCACCCCCGCCGCGGGAGCGAAGATCGTCAACAGCAACAATTCGAGCAGCGGTTCGGAGCAGAGCGTCAGTGTCACGGCCGGGCAGGTGGTGGTGGTCGGCGCGAAGCCGGAAGCGAGCGGGATGCAATCGTATTCCGCGCTGCGCGAAAGCAGCCTGCAGGACACGGAGGTTGGCGAAGGCCGCAACCCTCACCAATCGCATATGGGCAGGACGTTCACGATCATCGCCCTTGGCGCCATCGCCGGCCTGACCGTCGGCCTTACACAAGCTAACTCCAGCTCGAGGCCCTGCGGCTGCGGCAAGTAGTCGACGCTGCCCTATGCATTCTTGGAAAATCCTGGCGCAATGGTCGTCGCGTCATGCGCACGCGGCGATCGCACTGGCCGCAACCGTCGTCGGCCTGCTGCTGTTCGCCTACTCCGGCATCGGCCAAAGTGGCAAGGCCGCCTTTGTCTTCCTGCAGGACATCGAGCAGCGCTCCCTTGATTTTCGCTTCCTCCTGCGCGGCCGGCGCGAGCCGGATCCGCGCATTGTGATTGTGGGGATGGACGAAAAGACGCTGCAGGAGATCGGCTCGTTTCCCCTGCCCCGAAGCTCTTACGCCCTGCTGGTGCGCCAGCTCAAGCAGGACGGCGCTCGCGTCATAGGCTTCGACGAAGATTTTCCCCTCCCCGCCGGCAGCGAAGCGCTCTCCGTGCTCAGCAAGCTGGAGCACGATTTCAGCGGCAATAAGAAAGAGGAGCAGGAGCTCGAAGCCGCCGCGAAGCGCGCCGACGTGGACGCGCAGTTTGCCGACGCGCTGAAAGATGCCGGCAATGTCGTGCTAGGGCATCTCTTCCTCGATGCCGACCGCGCCAGGTTCGCCGATCCGAAGCAGGCCCAGGATTACCTGAATATCGTTTTGTTCAAGGCATTTCCACAAATTTTCCCGGTAGGATCGAAAAACCTCGACATGGCCAAGGCCTGGCAAGATGCGGGAGGCCCTGTTTATCAAGGTGTTGAGCCCAATCTGCTGCTCTACACGCAATCGGCTGCGTCCTACGGATTCTTCAACATCAATTCCGATGGCGACGGCACTCTCCGGCGTGCGCTGTTGATGAGCCGCTATGGCAAGGACGACTACTTTCCTTCGCTTGACCTAATGATCTTGCAGCAGTTCGAGTCGATCCCCGACCAGCAGATTGCGGCGTACATCTCCCCGGACGGCCTGGAACGAATTCAGTTCGGCTCGCACAACCTGCATCCGCGCACGGATGGCACCGCGCTCATCAACTACGTCGGCCCGTACCGCTCGTATCCGCAGTACTCGATGACCGACGTCGTTCACGGGCGCGTCCCGGCGGAAGTGTTCCGCGACAAGATCGTGCTGGTCGGCGCGACCGCACTGGCCATCGGCGACTTGCGAAACACGCCGTTCTCGCAGGGCTCGTCCTACATGGGAGTGGAGGTACACGCCAACATCCTGGACAATCTGCTGCACAGCGCCGAGCCACATCGCACCTTTCTGGTGCGCAGCTTTCGCGAGGAGATGGTGGACATCGGCTTCATCATTCTGTTCGGCGCTATCTTCGGCGTGTGGCTCGGCAGGACGCGTCCGCTTACCGCCACAGCGGCCACGATTGTCCTGCTGACGCTCTTCGCCGGCTTCGTCTACTTCGGATTCGTGCACTGGGGCCGCTGGTACAGCCTGGTGGTTCCCGGTAGCACTCTGATCCTCGCCTATCTGGGTTCCATCAGCTATCGCGTCTTCTTCGAGGAGCGCGAGAAGCGCAAAATCCGTAAGCAGTTCGGCATGTTCCTTGCGCCCGGCGTGATCGCGCTGATCGAGAAAGATCCCGACAAGTACTTTCGCCCAGGCGGCGAGACCAAAGAGCTGTCCATCCTCTTCAGCGACATTCGCGATTTCACCACCATGTCGGAAGGCATGTCG
>Ga0070741_10012464_pt1 | contig 15353 bp, 11 predicted proteins | sample Coa_R1_4_FD_66440 | JGI IMG/M metagenome (GOLD analysis project Ga0070741, IMG submission 66440) | Surface soil microbial communities from Centralia Pennsylvania, which are recovering from an underground coalmine fire - Coalmine... | ecosystem: Environmental > Terrestrial > Soil > Unclassified ... | reverse complement strand
ACCCTGGAATGGAAAACCCGCACCCTCAAGCTATTTACACAAGCCGCGTGACATCACCGGTCACCTTACGGTTTGGAGGTATGGGTGGCGGCACTTCGTAACGCCCCCCTCACAAGCTGACAGACCTGATAATGTCCCTCCTCACCGCGATCGCACGATTCAGTTTCGACGGTCTCCCCCGAATCGGTCTTTATTGACGGATTAGCACCGGCCTTGAGCAGTTCCGCGGCATTTATAGGATTGCCTGCAGCCGCGATCAGGGGCGTAACACCGTTGGTGGTCTTCGCGTTCGGATTGGCACCGGCTTCCAATAACAACTGCACCATCTTTCCGTCCCTGCAGATCCGCGAGGCAAGTATTACGGCGGTTTCGCCGTTGACGTTTGCCGCGTTCACCAGCGCTCCATGGGATAACAGTGTTTTTGCAACGTCTACCTCGCAATTCCACGCCGCATTCATCAGACTTGTTTCGCCGCCAGGCGCAGCGAATCTTGGATCGGCACCGCTTGCTAGGAGCTCTTGAGCAAAGTCATCTCGGCCAGTATTGGCGGCGAGAAAGAGCAGTATGCTGCCGTATTTGTTCCTCATATCAGCGTGAATTTGCAAGATGCTGCGCACAGTATCTACGTCCCCCTCCACGCTGGCTGCCGCTAGGGAGCGAGTTTGCTGCTCCGGAACAGAGGCTTCGACAGCTTCGAACTGCAAGGAACCAGGATCGAACAGCCCGTTGACTATGCGCGGTTTCTCTACCCAATGGAAATACCCCTTGAAGGAGCCGTAAATTCGCCTCTCCTGACCAATCGCTGCATAGACCTGTTTCTCGTGTATCGGGTTGCAGTAAAACCAAATCGAAGCAGGGTCGCGCGATGGCATATAAACAGGGGCGGGCTTTGAGGGATCAAGCAGGAAGTTGTCACCTTCCCAACCAAGAACCAGCACCGCATTAATATGCACAAGATGGCCGTCGAAGTCTTTCGCATGCAACGATAAGTCGGTGATCGTCGTTTCGATTGGGTCCGCCACGGCAACTTGTGCGGATATCGGAATACCCAGAAGGAACGCAATCCAGAACAACTTCAGCATCATAAGAATTATGGTTCGCGAGAACACGTGTCGTCCGTTATTGGGGACGAGCGTCCGTGCATCAATGTGTATCCGCTGAAAGAAGCTTGCGTTTTACGCACTTCAATCGCTCCAATTCGATAAGCTGAGATGGTTGTATCGACAAAACCAGGACGAGCAAATTATGCCACGCGAATCCCTCACATTTCTGCTGAGTCTAGCCATGGTCTTTCTTGCTATTCCTGCAGTCGCCTAAACCACTCCCCAGGGCAGCCTGCTCGCACTTTCGAAACATTACCACACACTCGCGATTGTCGACCCTACCAGTCTGAAGGTTGTTGCACGGATGCCGGTTGGGCCTGATCCGCATGAGGTCATCGCTTCGTCGGACGGAACGAAGGCTTATGTTTCCATCTACGGCTTCGGGAGATATCACACGCTGAACCTGCTCGATCTGGTCGCGCAGAGGCCGCTGGCGGATATCGCTTCGTCAGGTCCCTCTCTCATCCGCGTGCGGCGACCGAGGTCGGGATGACATCGGGTAGGAATTGGGGTGAGCTACTGCGCCTGCAGCGTCTCTTCGATCTGGACCTTTTCGCCTTCCTGGACCTCGACGACCCTGTGCAGGCTCTTGTAGCCCGACATGGTCACGTCGATTACGTAGGTGCCGGGGTTCAGGTAAAAATCAAATGGCGCGGTCTTGTCGAGGACTCGGTTGTTGACCATGATCTGTGCGCCCTTAGGCTGGGTCTTCACGCTGACAATGCCCATGCTGGCGGAATCGCCGCGGCCGAAGACTTTCTTGAATTTGCCTCCGGCGCTGCGGATGTCGTCGGTTTGGCCGAGCTGCGTGAGCTTGACGTTCACGGTCGTGGTTTGGCCGGTCTGTACGTTCACAGACTGCGTCGTTTCCAGGTATCCGTTTCGCCGAATCAGCACTGTGTGGGTGCCAGGTTTGTTTAACGTGAGCTGAGTTGGTGTGAGCTTGCCGCTGTCCTGACCGTCGATAACAACCGCCGCGCCTGCGGGATTGCTTGAAACCGAAAGTACCGCTGCGAGAGACGCGAGCGAAATCGAGATCGACGAACTTGCGCCCGGCTTCAGATTAACGGTGCGGCTCTCGGGACCAAAGCCTGACTTGCTGGCATAAACGACGTGCTGTCCGGGAGCGATATCGGTCAGCGTGCAAGGACTCTCGCATAACGGGCTGCCGTCAAAATTAATTTTTGCTCCGGCGGGTACGGTCGCAACCGTGAGCTGCGCCAGTTGCGGAGTCGCGACAGGACGCGCCTTAACCTTGTTTCGCGCTCCTCTTGCCGGCTTCGTCTCCTCAGTCACTACCGGCTCAGGTTGAGTTTCGATTGGCTGCTCAGCTTGCTGCGCAGCCGCCGGAGCGGGCTCTGAAGCTGCAGCAGCGGCCGGCTCAGGAGTAGACGGAGGCGCGGGCTTCGATTTCGCGTGTTTCGTGGGAACGGCCTGCACAGAAGCTGCGCTTGAACCGGCACTCTCGTGGTCCTGGATGAAGTTGTAGATCATCAGTCCGGAAACGATGAAGCCTATCAACGCCACAGCCCCACCCAGCGCATACAGGTAAAGCTGCTTGGGTGTATTGCGAATCTCAGTGACGGCCTTTTGCGCGGCCTCACGCACCTGAATCTTGGGCTTCTCAGCTTCCTTCTTTTTCGCCGCGGTTTGTGCCACAGCGACCACCGGCTCTTCAGCCGGCGGCGGCTCCGGATTGATCGAAGGAACAAAAATGTCTTTGAGTGGCGGCAGCTCGTCAAGGTCCGAAAAGCTCTTTCGCGCCGCTGCGGCGGGAGTTCCTGCGTCATCTTCCGCCATCATTGGATCGACGGCAAAGTTTGGCTTTGAGGCCGCTTTCTCTGGAGCAGGTGCGGCAGCAGAAGCCTCGGGCGTCGGTGTGGCCTTAGCAAACGGACTCGAAGTTCCGGCGGCCGGTTTCCCCGCAACTCCGGCGGCCGCGGCCTGGGTCTTTGGCTTCGGCGCAACGGTCGTAGTTTTCTTCGCAGCCGACGCATTGCACTGCTCAAGATCACGCACCAGTTCTTGCCCAGACTGGTAACGATCGGTTGGCGACTTCGATAGCGCCTTCATGATCAGGTCATTGAGACCTGGAGCAAGATTCCCTTTCAGGCTTTTCGGCGCAGGCGGAACCGACTCAAGGATTGCGGCGCGGACCTTATCTTCCGTATCGCCGCCGAAAGCCTTCTGCTCGGTGGCCATCTCGTAAAGAATCGCGCCCAAAGCGAAGATTGCGGAGCGCTGATCGCAAGGTTCGCCGCGCAACTCTTCCGGCGATACATAGTGAAGAATTTCGGGAACTGCCGACGAGGATCCCGCCATGGCGTTCATGGAGGAGACGCCGAAACCAAGTACCTTCACCATGCCATCCCACTGGATCATGATTTTCGCCGGCTCGAGCGAGTGGTGAACTGCACTGTGGGTCTGTGCGTGGTCGAGCGCGTGGCAGACCTGACGCGCGATGTCCTGAATGTCCCAGATCGAAAAACCGTCTTTGCGCGCAAGCGTAGTGGCAACGGAGTTCCCCTGCACGTATTCGGCGGCGGCCAGCAACTGGCCGTCTTCATCGCCGACACCATAGAGCAGGGCGATGTTAGGGCTGTTTAGCGGCTTTGAGCGCTCCGCTTCCTCGAACACGGTCTTGACCAGCGCATCGCGATCTAATACCTGACTGAGTTGGACCACTTTGAGCGCAACAGTCTGCTGGCTTTCCGTGTCCAGAGCTTTGTGCACGGTAGCGAATGAGGACTTGGCTGCCTGGCTGATGATCTCGAAACGTCCGATCTTGTTCGACATCTTCTGACTCAACTCCTGTTGAGAGAAAACGTTGTGGGGAGTTAGGAAGATGATAAGTTGTAGCGCCTCGCAGAGTGGAGTTACCGAAGTACTTAAAGCCCTATGCTTGCAGCAACTTGCTCGCCATGCCGAAACCGCAAACTCATGAACAGAACTGCATTTGAATTTCTCCAGGGGAACCTGCCCCTTTAGTTCACGTACTAACGTGTGACAAATGTCAGATGAAGGCGCTGACGATCTGCACTGGCGACCTTGGGAAAGAAAAACGATTCTGTGGTTGTTTGAATGTGTGCTGATCGGCTATGCTGATGACCTACTCTCAGACTTCCAGTTCAAACTTAGCTCTGACTCTTCCCGGAGTTTAGAAATGACTTTAGCCCGTTTTGTCAGAAAAAACGCATTCAGGAACAAGCTCCGCAGCTCGCTAACCGTCTTGAGCATGGCGTTTTCGCTGGCCCTGCTGTCGTTCCTGATGTCCATGTGGCAGGCATTCTATGGGAATAATCTTCGTTCGGAACAATCAGCGCAGCGTCTGATCGTGCGCCACAAGGTTTCGCTCACGAATTTGATCCCCGGTTCATATCGGGACAAGATTCGCCACGTTCCAGGCGTTGTGAAGGTAATACCGATGAACTGGTTCGGTGGAACCTACAAAGACGCGACGCAAAAGAACTTCTTTGCCCGCTTTGGCACCGATCCGGACGAATTCTTCGATGTTTATCCGGAGCTGGAAATTCCCAAAGATCAGTTGGACGCCTGGAAAAAAGACCGGGCCGGCGCCGTTGCGGATGCCGAACTTGCGAAAAAGTACGGTTGGAAGGTGGGCGACCGGATTGTACTGCAGGGCGATATTTACCCGATTCGCCTTGAGTTGACCTTGCGTGGAATCTTCACCGCGAAGTTGCCGAACAATTCGCTCTACTTCAACGAGAAATACGTTGAAGAGGGGGTCAAGTTCGCGAAAGACCAGGCAGGATTTTACGGAATTCTGGTGGATTCACCTCAAAATGTCGATCGAGTTTCGCACGACGTAGATGCAATGTTTGCCAATGCTCCGGAGCCTACCCGTACCGAAACCGAGAAGGCATTTGGTCTTAGCTTTCTGGCTATGCTCGGCAATGTGAAGGCGTTCATTCTCGTGATCGCCTGCGCCGCGGTATTCACGATTCTTCTGGTCGCGGGCAACACGATGGCAATGTCCATTCGCGAGCGCACGCGGGAGGTCGCCGTGCTGAAGACGATGGGCTTCACGCGGAAGACCATTTTGGGTGTGTTCATAGGCGAGTCCATTGCAATCGGCACAGTGGGGGGCATTTTGGGTGTACTTTTTGCCCTTCTGCTGATTACGGCCGGCACCTTTGTGCCAGGAGCCGGTAACTTGTTTGTCATTGCTCAGCATGCATGGCGATTTACGGCGCCAGCCGCCATTGTGGTTGCGACTGTTGCTGGATTCCTCAGCTCTGCGATTCCGGCTTACGGCGCTTCGCGCACCGGAATTGTGGAAGGCTTGAGGCACATCGGATAGAAAGCATTCATTATGGCGATACCGATCAGTTACAACATTCGAAACATGAGGCTGCGACGCGGCCTCACGACCATGACCGCGCTTGGTATTGGTCTCACGGTGATGACTGCTGTGTTTCTCATGATGCTGCTCGCGGGTCTCAAGAAGGCGTTCGTTTCAAGTGGCGATCCTTTGAACGTATTGGTCATACGCAAGGGCTCGAATTCGGAGCTGACCGGCGGGTTTACGAAAGACAAGCTGCCGATCCTTCGGCAGCTTCCCGGCATCGCGCCTGATAGCCACGGGCAACCCATGGTTTCCGGCGAGTGGGTTGTTGTCGTAGTTCTTCCGCACAAGGACGGCACCGGAGAGGTCAACGTGACTCTGCGAGGAATGGAGCCTGATGGCCTTGAGCTACGACGCGACCACGTAAGGCTGGTGGAAGGTACCTGGTTCACGCCAGGACAGCATGAGGTTGCGCTGAGCCGCTCCATACACAACCGGTTTGGGCACACCAACGTCGGGGACATGATCGACTTCGGAAAGGGGCCGTGGAAGGTCACAGGCATCTTCGAAGCCGGCGGCTCTGCTTATGACTCCGAGATCTGGGCCGACTTCAACCAGGTCGCTAACCAGTTCAATCGGCAAAACGCTGTAGGAAACGTCTATCTTCGAGCCACGGATTCAATGTCAGCTGATGCTCTCAAGCATCGTGTAGCTGATGACCAGCAGCTGCAGCTCGAAGGCATGCTCGAAACTGAGTATTACGACAAGCAAACGAGCAATGGAGGAGCCATTCGCTTTGTAGGCATTTTCGTCGGTATGACTATGGCTATCGGCTCTGTTTTCGCTGCGGCCAATACCATGTACGCCGCCGTCGCGTACCGATCTCGTGAAATCGCGACTCTCCGTGTAATGGGCTTCCGCCGGGGAAGCATTGTGATGTCATTTGTGTTCGAAGCGGTGCTGTTGGCTCTGCTCGGGGCTGCGGTTGGAATCGTCCTCATGCTTCCGTTCAACGGCATGAGCACGTCCACGGCGAACAACATCACCTTCAGCGAAGTTGAATTCAGCATGCGGATCACATTGTCCGTCGTGATCAATGCCGTGATATTCGCGGTTGTCATGGGATTGATCGGCGGAGTGGCTCCGGCGTGGAATGCTGCGCGGCGCGAAATCCTGGCTTCGCTCAGAGACTAGGTCAACCAAGAAGAACAACTCATAAGCGATGACAACAGACACAAAGCACAAAGAGCTGGAGGGGTTACGAATAGACCGTTCGGCCCCCGTCGAAGAGGCAGGCCCCGCACCGTGGGCGAAAATGTACATCGTCGGCGGCGTAGCAATTGTCGTCCTACTCGGACTGGCTGCGCTAGGCTACCGCGCATTCTTTGCCTCGGCCCCGGAAGTTGAGGTAGTGCGCGCGGCGGCTGAAGGCGGCGGTGCGGTTGCAGGCAGCACGATTCTAACGGCAACCGGCTATATTGTTCCGCACCATAAGATCAACGTGAACTCGAAGGTCACAGGTCGAGTGAAGTGGATCGGCGTGGAAAAAGGCGACAAGGTTAAAGAGGGGCAGATCCTCGTAAAGTTGGAAGATGACGAGTTCCGCGCCCAGTATCAGCAAGCGAAAGGGGCGGCCGACAGTGCGCGCGCATATCTGGAAGAGCTTCAGCATGGGTCGCGGCCAGAGGAGATCGCGCAGGCGCAGCACAATTTGGATGAAGCCAGGGCCACTTTTGCAAATGACAAGCTGAATCTCGATCGTACGCGCGAACTCTACGGCCAAGGCGTGGTTTCGAAGCAATCACTCGACGATGCGATCGCAAAGTACGACTCGGACCAGCAACGCGTGAATTCGCTAGAAAAAGCGTTTCAGCTTTCTAAGATAGGGCCGCGAGCGGAAGAAATTGCACGCGCGCAAGGTCAGTTAGCGCAAGCCGAAGGCCAGGCATCGTATGCGAAATCATTGCTCGACGCGACGATTATTCGCGCCCCGGTGAGTGGAACGATACTTGAGCGTACCGCCGAGAAGGGCGAACTGATCACCGCGCAATTTGCCAGTTCCGCTGAGGGCGGTCCGCAAGGGTCAGTGGTTTCACTCGCTGATCTGAACGATATCCAAGCCGATCTCGATATTGCGCAAGACGATTTCGCGAAGCTCACGCCCAAACAGAAAGCAGTCGTGAATGTGGACGCATTTCCTGATTTGCACTGGGATGGCGTAATCGCGGAAGTTTCACCCGAAGCAAACCGGCAGAAAGCAACGATTGAAGTGAAAGTTCAAATCCTCAATCCGGATTCGCATCTGCGTCCGGAGATGAACACGACGGTTCACTTCATCGCCGATGAGAATAAGACTTCTAGCCCCACCCAGAGCGCTGGTGCATACGTGCCCACTGCCGCGCTGCGGGATGCTGACGGCCAGAAATACGTGCTGCTGGCATTTAATAACAAAGCGATGAAGCGGGACGTAAAGATCCTTTCACAACGCAGCGGCGGCGCGCTGGTAAGCGGATTAAACGGCGGCGAAACGGTGATCACTACAGCGCCTGAAGGTTTGAAAGACGGGGACAAAATCAAGATCAAGGGACAATCATGAGCACTGCTACGGTTACGAATGTCGCTACGAAGACTAAAGTTGTGCAAGCTAAGAGCGTCAGCAAGATTTTCAAGCGTGATGCGTTTGAAGTAAAGGCGCTCGACAACGTTTCCATCGAGATTGCGCAAGGCGAGTTTCTCGCATTGATGGGCCCATCGGGTTCGGGCAAAACCACGCTCCTGAACATGATTGCCGCTATTGATCGGCCGACCGCTGGAGAGCTCCTTGTGCTTGGACAGAACATTTTCACGTTCAGCGATGCGCAGTCGGCAAAGTGGCGCAACGAGCACATCGGCTACGTGTTTCAGACGTTCAACCTGATTCCAGTACTCACTGCTTTTGAAAACGTCGAGCTGCCGCTTCTGCTCACGAAGCTGAATGCCAAGCAGCGTCGCGACCACGTCATGACCGCACTCAAACTTGTCGGTCTCGAGGAGCGAGTTCATCACCTGCCGAAGCAGCTCTCAGGCGGGCAGGAGCAGCGTGTTGCCATTGCTCGTGCCATTGTGAGTGACCCGACCTTGCTGCTTGCTGACGAGCCGACGGGAGACCTCGACAGCCAGTCGGCAACCGAAGTCCTGGAAATCTTAAAGCGTCTGAACGAGAGCTTTAACAAGACCATAGTCATGGTGACACACGATCCACACGCAGCCTCATACGCGCACGTTACGCGGCATCTGGAAAAAGGAATGCTGCTGCCGGCGTAGACCGTCGCGGTTTCCCAACATCGCGTTCCTTCGTTCCGTAGTGTTTTCTTTTAAACCACAAAGGACACGAAGGAACACGGGGTTGCAGCTCTCGCTTAGACCTGGTCTTCATATCACTCAAATAGCGAGATTAGGCACTTCGCCGGACAAATAAAGTCCTTAACCGACGGGCCGATGATTCCTGATGAGCCATGCCCGTCGACGCTGCCGCCCAGATTCTCGAAAAGCTTGAATCAACGCGTAACTTGCCCACGGTTCCAGCGGTGCTCATGCCGCTGCTTCGGTATATGCAGCAACCGGCCGACAAGATCGATGTACATCAGCTCGTGAACCTGATCGCGCAGGACAAGGCTCTCGCCGGACGCTGCCTGCAAGTTGCGAATTCTCCATTGTTCGGCAGCAGCCACGAGGTGGAAAACATTCGCTCTGCTGTTGTCGCGCTTGGTCTCGAGCATATCCGGGAGATCGCGGTTTCTTGTTCCCTGCTGAAGCTGATGCCCGCGGTCTCAGTGGGAGTGAATCCCTCGGTATTCTGGGCGCATTCACTGGGTTGCGCGATGGTAGCAAGGGAGTTCGCTACAAGTATCGGCTTTCCTGATCCGGCCAAGGCTTATGCCGCGGGTCTACTACATGATGTGGGAATCGTAGCCTTGCTTTGGGTGGCGCCGCATGACTTCCGCCGAACGTACGAGCAAGCCAGTCAACATCGGGTGCCGCTGCACGAAGCGGAAGAGGCGCTGCTCGGGATTACCCATTGCCATGGGGGGAGAATTCTCGCCAGCAACTGGCATCTGTCTCCCGAGTTGACCGAAGTCATTGCCGGCCACCATTCACCGTCAAAGACCGGCAGCCACAGCGTCTTGACCAGCATCGTTTGTGTGAGTGATCTGCTCTGCCGCCGCTCGGGGCTGGGATACGGATACGAGGAACAAAAGCGCGCCACACCTGTGGAAGAATCGGCGTTCGCTATTTTGGAAGCAAAGTATCCGTCGCTGCGTCCTTTTGACTTATCACGATTTACCTTTGAAACCGAAGCGCTGGTAGAAGAAGTGACGAGACTGGTCTCAGCAATTTACAGCCCTCACTAGCGATTTGGGTTCGAGCAGCTGAAATAGCCTATTTTGTGCGGGTGAGCAACGTGTGCTCGGGATCGACTACGACTTTGCGCGTTCCTGCGGGAGCCGAAATACGGAATAAAGTTTCTTCTCCTTCGGCGAAAACCCGTTTAATAAAAACTTCCTTGCCGCCAATCGATGCATACAGAGGGACCGCAGTCACAAGCGTGTCAGTCGCATCGTGCTGCACAAGCGTGCCAGTCACCGTCGTTGTCTTGCCTTTGTCTGCGAACTTCAGATCCTTAATTTCGATGCTGGGTATTGCGTTTCCATTCACCCAAGCGTCATAAAACCAGTCCAGTGATTTGTGGCCTTCGTACCACAAAGACTCCGGTAGCTCCGACTCGAAGACATGCATGAGATCGGAGGTAGTAATCGCCTTGTCTTCATAATTTTTTCTGAGCTTCTGCAGTGCGCGCACAAACGGTTCGTTTTCCAGAGGAAGGGGTTTCTTGCTGCCGGCTTTCTCTTGTCCATCTCGCATCATGGTGCGGAGCATGTGAAAGAGCCAGGTGCCACGGCCGTAACACACCGACTCATAACCGCTGGGAAATTCTGAGGACGAGAGTCTGAAACCGAGCGTCACTGGTCCCGCATCCATTAAGGGCCTTCCCTTTCCGGTCTTACCGATCAATTCGTCGTGGTAGGCCTGCATCGCCAGTCGAAATTTTGCCGGGTCGTGCTCTTCGAGCAGCATCAGTGCGCTGTAATTGGCCAGTCCTTCCATGATCCATTGGTCGCGATAGCTGTACCAATTCACGAGATCGCCCCACCACTGGTGTGCGGTTTCGTGTGCGATGACCTGGTCCGAAAGCAAGCGCTGCACCGCGTTCGGTTGCACCTTGCCCTTCTCCTCAGGAGTCAGGAAGGCATAGCTGGACAGAAAGATGAGGCCTGGCCAACCCTGACTTACGCGGCCAGGCATTTGTGTAATGGCCAATTCGCCATACGGGTAAGGACCGAAATATCGTTCATAGAATTCGAGTGCGTGCGCCGATGTTCCGCCCACCATCTGCGTATTGCTGGAAGGCGATGGAGCGGGCGGCGTAATGGGAAGAGCTCGGGTTACCCGCGGCTGAGGTCCAATTGGCGGCGTTGGCAAGAGCGGTGGAATCGAGTCAGCAAGCGAAACAACTCCAGGAAACCCTCGCTCCACGTTCGGAGTGGCGTAGGTATTGATTTCCACCTTGCCGGCCTGGCTGATCGTCTGTGAATACTTCCCCAGATTGAACCCTGCGACCGGGACCGGCCTCGTCGTGACCCACGTCGAGGTCTGCTCAGACCCCGCCACCTTGGAGTCCGCGCGATGACCTGTGGCGACGAGAGTCCATGCTGCCGGATAGTGAAATTCAAGACGGAACGATGCCATGGCAAAGCCGAGATTTGGATACCAGGTCCCGCGATCGCCGACGTACAGTAATCCGTTCGCAGCTTCCGACAGCACTGACCCCGCATAGTCGAACGTCAACTCGAGCTTCTGGCCTTTTTGCAAGGGAGATGGGAGGATCACCGCGACGATGTCATTTCCTTTCTTCGCCAGGTGTGAACCCTCAACGGCCTGATTATGAATGAATTCCACCGGATGTCCGTCGGCAAGGACCGCGTTTAAACGGAGCATTCTGGATAGTTCAAATAACAGCACCCGGCCAGTATTCTGGAGCGCGCTGATGTTGAGAGTGGCCCTTGCTTCCAGGTCTTTTACTGGCTTGATGTGGGCTTGAATTTTGTAGCTGCTGACATCTAACGCTGTGTTCGTGGTCTCATCCGCTTCTGCTTGCCGCGCAGTTGAGTCTGACGAGCTTCCCGGCACGGGAACCGCGAAGGATGCCCAAACGTCGTAGTAATCTTCTCCGTTTATCTGTTTGTGCTGCCCGACCTCAACCTGCTCCTGCAACAGCGAGTCATAGCGAGCATCGAAGGTGCCGAGTTTGTTGCCATGTATATAGGCATGCAAAAGGTGGCCGCCAAAGTCGTTTTGCGCGGACTGTGGCGCATCGACCAGACTGAAGAGAAGGCGCAGTGCATCGCCTTCACCAAGACTTCGGACAGTTGTGCCCCATTGAGCGACGAACGCGGCTGGATCTTCAGCCGGGCGCAAGTACGGCTGCAATTCAGCAAGCACGTCGTCGTTGAACCGGAAGTAGGCGCTGGAAAATGTCTCCTCGAGAATCGCACTCCCGGTAAAGAGGGCCACGGATGCCCGCTCCATCTTGTTCGGAGGAATCACTAATACTTCGCCATAGCCGACGAAAAAGGCGCCTGTGATATGGCCATCGACGGCCTCGGTGAAAGCAATCGTTCCGTCATCGAGAGAAATGTGCAGCTTCGAACGCTCGAGGGAGGCTTCGCGGACTCTGTAGACCTTGGCCCGGTCCAGACCAACCGATCTGAGCTTTAAATACAGGGTTTCTGCCGGACCGCGGGTCGCAACCTCCGGAGTCTTGCCGGAGGCAACCTCCTGCGCTGCGGCGAGGAACAAGGTCCCCCACAGAAAGATCACGAGAGAAACAACTTTGTGCGCCCTTGCCATGGGCCGAAGACTCTAGGGGAGAGGACCAACGCGTTCATTCCTGACGAGAGGCCACGATGTGGGCGTGACCTTTGTCACCTTCGGCTCTCGCCCTTATGACAATAGAATGCGCCTAAGTCATGCGACTTGTCACGCCATCCTTTTGCCTGCTCGCCCTCGTTGTTGGCCTGAACGGTCCCGCTGTGGCGGACGTCATCCATTTGAAGAATGGAGACGTTATTTATGCGGACGAAACCAAGGAGACAGCCAGCACCGTTCAGTATCACAAGGGCGATGACACTTACACGATCCCGAAGTCGCGGGTGGAGAGCGTGGAGAAGAGCGACGCGCCCGCGCCCGCCCGATCTGCTGCCGATATTCCTGTTCCGACGCTGAATCCAGCGACTCCAACGGTTGAGGAAGGTGAGCTACTGACGCAGGTGGTGCGGAACGGGCAAGTGAATCGCGACGCGCTGCGCGATATCGAGCTGCGCGGGAATGCGGGCCAGACGGCCGTGGCCTACTATGTGGCCGGCAAGCAAGAGTTCCAGTCAGGAGATTACAACTCGGCGCGGCGTGACTTCGAGATGGCGTTGCGGAGTGATCCGCGCAATCCAGCGATCCTTAATTTCTATGCAGCATTGCTGGTAAAGACCGGCAACGCCAAGGACGCGCTTCTCTATGCGGAGCACGCGGTGCAACAGGCGCCCGACTCGGCCGACGCTTATGCGGTCCTGGGCTACGCGCAATTTGCAACCAGTCATAACCGCGAGGCGATACAGAGTTGGAAGAAATCGCTTTCGATACGTCCCGACGCGTCAATCCAGCAGCTACTAGCCCGGGCTGAACGCGAAAGTACAGTTGAAAGTAACTTCTCCGAGCGTGAAAGTGGGCACTTCACCCTTCGGTATGAAGGCGCGCAGAGCTCGGAATCGCTGCGGGGACAAGTCTTGTCCACACTCGAATCGGCTTATCAGGATCTTTCACGCGAGTTCGGACGTGATCCGCGAAACAGTATTGAAGTGGTCCTTTACACCGGGCAGGACTATTTCGATGTGACGCGTGCGCCGAACTGGAGTGGCGCCTTGAACGATGGGAAAATCCGCATTCCTTTGCGAGGCGTGAGTTACGTGAGTTCAGATATGGCACGGGTGCTCAGGCATGAGCTCACACACTCTTTCGTGAGTCAGGCTACGCAGGGACGCTGTCCGACGTGGCTGAACGAGGGAATCGCGCAGATGCTCGAGCCGAAATCGCTCGGGTCATTGGGATCGCCGCTGGCGAAATTGTTCAAGGCTGATCAGGAGATCCCGCTGAACTACCTTGAGGGCGGATTCATGTCGCTTTCGGGTGCGCAAGCCCAGCTTGCGTATGCGGAATCTTTGGCTACTGTTGAGTACATTCGCGAGCGCTATGGCATGAGCGACATCCAGCGAATGCTGGAACGGCTTGGACAGGGCCAGTCGATGGAGTCGGCCATGCGGTCGACCATTCATTGCGACTATCGCGAGTTGCAGGAAGAGACGGGGGCAGCGTTGCTGAAGCAGTTCGGGGGATAGCTTAGAGTGTGCACCATAACACATCTGTTTTCAATTAGTTGATGCAAATGACGTATGAAAATTGATCCGGCTAGAATCTCCTGCCGATTTGCTATTCTATACACAATGGTTTTGACGAGTTTCGAGCGGAGAAAGTAGGAGCGACAATATATGCCCTCACAGGCATTACTTTCGGATCAAACACGAGAATACCTCCAAGCTCACCCAAAGGTCGCGGAGCAATTACGTAACGCCGAGAAAGTGTACAGCACTTTCTGGCAATATCTGACTCTGACGCAATCACGGGTGATTATCCGGGAATCTGGCGCATTCACTGCTGAGGCCGAGTTCGGTGCCACACTATTACGAACTGATTTCTAAGCCGCAGGACGGTCAGGTCCGGTTCAACTACAGACAAGAATTACTGAGGCGCATCGAGAAGAAAACCGGGCGACCCGTAATCGTGTATGCAGCCAACATGAATGTCGCAAACATCCCTAACAGCTTGGATCATTCCGACATTACGCCGTTTCCGATCTTACGAGAACCATATCGGGGGACTCGTTGGATGTGGTACTGCACAGTCCCGGGGGACAAGCGGAGGCTGCTGAGAGAATTGTTGCCCTCCTTCGCTCTCGATTCAAGTTTGTTCGTTTCATAATTCCGCACTCGGCGTTTAGCGCGGCGACGATGCTAGCCGCATCCGGGGACGAGTTGCTGTTGGACGACACGTCTGCACTTGGGCCGATTGATCCGCAAATTCAATTTCGTGATCCTCAGACGGGACAGACAAGCAGCGTCCCAACCCAAGCGATTCTTGAAGGCTTTGAAAAGGCAAAGGCCGCGATTAAAGAGGATCCTGAGGTTCTCGGCGTCTATCTACCGCTTCTGAATAAACTCGATCTTGCGCTGTTTGAGGTTTGCAACAACGCGAACAAACTCGCTGAGTTGTTAGTTACAGAATGGTTAAGAAATTACCTCCTCAAGGATGAAGATCACCCGGACGCAAGGGTAGAAGAAGTTGTCAATTACCTATCCAAGCACAAGGATCGGCCTTCGCATGGCAGGCCGATAACCCTCGGCACAATTAAAGATGTCTTGAAGATCCGCAACATTGTCGATCTAAAGGACGACAAAGAACTTCGTGACCTGATTGTCGAGTTATGGGCAGAAGTGGAGTGGTTCGTGGAGAACAGTGGAACAGCAAAATCTTTCGAAAACGCCTATGGCGTGGGATTCCGGCGAATGTTCCAGCAAGTTATGCAAGTTGGAATGCCATTTCCGTTTCCGGTTCCTCAACCACAACCTGAGGCGCCAGCGGAGCAGACCTTGGCGAGATGATTCAAGTTGCGCCTCTGATGGTGATGTCACGCGGCTTGTGTAAATAGCTTGAGGGTGCGGGTTTTCCATTCCAGGGTAAAACGCTGGAAAATGGAGTAGATGATTCGATCCACGCTTTTCACGTTCACAAAGCACACC
>Ga0070741_10012463_pt1 | contig 15354 bp, 14 predicted proteins | sample Coa_R1_4_FD_66440 | JGI IMG/M metagenome (GOLD analysis project Ga0070741, IMG submission 66440) | Surface soil microbial communities from Centralia Pennsylvania, which are recovering from an underground coalmine fire - Coalmine... | ecosystem: Environmental > Terrestrial > Soil > Unclassified ... | reverse complement strand
TTGTACTCAATTTACAATATACTAGTTGCCATCTTTTGTCAGGATTTTTTCTGATGCTAGCCTATTTGTCATACAAGATTGTGCTTGCCTGATGAGGTATCTATACTGGGACAGGCAGGTGTTTTATGAACGTCAGATGGAGCTCGAAAGGTAAAATGCTTTTCTGTGATACGGTTGGGGCGAGTCCTTGCATAAGCTGTGGATGACAAAAGATGTGAAGTTGTGCTCCATCCTTCAGTGCTTGCGCCATATCGCGAAACCTCTCAAAGGAGCGTACGTTATGGATCGTGCTGGTCAGATTTTCAGGTTCCTGAGCCGTTGGGGCCTGCTGATAATTTTGGTTTTGCTCATTATTGGTTTTACCCTGGTGAAGCCGATAATGCTCACTGGCATGAATTTTGTGAATATACTGGTGGTTGCGGGACCCGTTGGCTTGATCAGTCTGGGAATGACTCTGGTCATACTCGCTGGTGAATTTGATCTGAGTGCGGGAGCGCTTGCGGCGCTTGCCAGTCTCGTGGTTACCCTTCTCATCGTCGAGGATTATTGGCCCTTTGCGCTGGCGCTCATCTTTATACTGCTGGTGGTCATGCTCTTCGAGTGTCTGGTTGGACTGCTGCGGGTTCGGTTGAAAGTTCCGATCATAATGACTACGTTGCTAGCTTATTTCCTCTTCGTCTACCTCAGTCCTGTATTGTCTATGGGTGTTCCCACCTACCTCCTCTATGGCTATAACCCGTCAGTGGGTGTGATAGCGGGAGTGGTGATGCTGGCCCTCTTCTTGCTCAGCTACCTCTTGACGCGCTATAGTCAGTTTGGAAGACGACTCTCTCTTGTTGGGCAGTCGAATGGTGTCAATGGGGGTCGCGTAAAGATCGTGGTGATGGCGATCTCAGGGCTGCTGGCGGTCGCGGCAGGAATTGCGTCTATTTTGTATCTAGGGGCAACCGGGCCGTATCTGAATGGGAGCTGGACCCTGAGCGCTCTGGCGGTGCTAAGCATCAGCGGGAATGGTGTGAGGCCTGGAAAAGCTAATGTTTTGAATACACTGCTAGGCCTCCTCATCCTGATGGTGCTACAGAATGGTTTGATATTGCTGGCTGTTGATCCGATGGTGTATGTTCAGATATGCTATGTGCTGGTTTTTGTTATGGTTGTCTTTGCGGCGTTCTTCTTCTGGCGAGACAGGTGGGGTGGTAAGGGACGACGAAGAAATATGTAGAAACGTTGTTACAAAAATTGGGGCAAGATGTGTTTAATAGTGGCCGAAAATCACAGTCAATATATATGATAGGGGAAAAGCGTACTTCCACTGCCATAGGAACTCGCTGTTGCGCGTGACTCTTTTGAAAGAGGCGGGAATATGGTAGCCACCCATCTAGCTACATGCTCTCCCAGGCACTATCATGGAGTGGCGGTCATAGCATTGCGCACAGTGTATGAGCAATGGTGAGGCGCAAGCGGCCACACGTGTCAGGCTTACCGGTTCTCATAAGCCCCTCATGAGTAGCGAGTAAGCCATTCGCGTGGTCGTCCTTTCTTTTTTGGGTCCATCCATACCTATTTTTCCTACTACTATAGACAATCTATCAGTGGTATGAGTATCCTTGTCTTAAATTGTGCCATGTACTTCAAAAGTGCATTATTCTGCCTGATTGTTTTTTTTGATAAAGTTCACCCCACATGTATAAGCGGTCGAGCAGAGGAGTAAGCTTATGCGTTGCCCTCGTTGTGGCTTCGTTGATATAACATTGCCAGGTACATGCCCTCAGTGTGGTTATATGCAGGCATCTCTACCCGCGCGCAGAATTCCGCAACAGGTAGTGTTGACGCCGGTTTCGGCAAGCAAGGTGGCATCTCCAGCCTGGTCTCTAATGCGAGGAGATGCATTGCGCCAGGGGCGCTACCGTCTGATAGAAAAAGTTACGTTACCAGAGAATCAACAAAACCAGGGAAGCACCTGGCTTGCATGGGATCTACAGGCTATGCGCCAGATCCGTTTATTGCATAGATTGGAAGTTACTGGCAGTTCTCCCGAGCAGGAGCAGCAGCGGGTGAATGACCTGGTAAAGCGTATGGCTGTCCTCCCTGCACATCCCGGATTGCCTGCGATTACCGATGTGTTTCAGGAGCAGGGAGCTTATTATGTCGTCCAGAAGCATCATACAGGTACGAGCCTGGCTGCTTTGATACAGCAACAGGGAGGAGCATTGCCAGAGCGCGATGTCGCGGAATATGGACGGCAAATTTGTGAGATGCTGGCACTATTTGCTCGTCAGCAGCCGCCAATCGTTCATGGATCAATTAATACAGAAACGATTATTGTATCGCCGGATAAACGTCAGGTGTCGCTCATGTATGTGCCGCTATTCCCGGTACAAAAGCTGCGCAAAGATAGCAACCTGGCAACCAGTTATTTTGCACCAGAATATGCCCGAGGAGGTGAGATACAGCCTTCATCGGATCTCTATTCTCTAGCAGCAACGATGCATCACGCGGTAACAGGCTTTGATCCTCGTGAGCGTATGGTTTTTTTCTTTCCCCCGGCCAGACGCTTGAATCCACTCGTCACAGCCCCGATGGAGGCTATTCTTGCCCGGCAATTGCGTTTTTCCACCTCCCAGCGCTATCCAGGGCCAGAAGCTATGCAGCAAGACCTGGCGGCATTGATTGCAACATATCCTCCAGCTGAGACTCTAAGAGGTGCTCCTTCAAGCGGTACTGCGTCACGGCTTTCTCCCGCTCAAGATGCAAAGCGAGCTAAACCCATCCAGAAACCGCGTATTATGATTACTCTCGCGTCGATTGCGGCTTTTCTGATTATTTGTTTGGTGGCAATCACGATCCCGCTGATAGCAAATCGAATGAGCACAACAAATACGGGCAATGCTGTAGCGACAAGCACGGCCCAGGTTGCGCACAATCAAGCGGCGCTGAACAGCGAGATGGCACTTGAACTGCAAAATTATCAAAAGAAAGGTATTGGCGTCAGTGATGGGCGTCTCGTTTTTGATACCTATCCAGGACGGACAGACGTAAATTTGAAGCAACAGGCTGCCACAGCATTGCAGCAGAGAAATATAGCGGCAGCGGTGAATTTTCTTAATGAGGCTGTCAATGCCGATCCGACCGATGGAGAGGCGCAAATTTATAACGAAGACATGCATATCCAGCTCAACAATTCTCCGTATGTTACGCTTGCATTGGGTATGCCGATCGACGGAAGCGCCACCTATCTTGGGACGGACCGCGAACAACTAGAGGCTGTGTACCTGGCACAGCATGAAACAAACAGCGGGAATCTCCTGCCAAATGGACTGAAATTACGTATCATCATTGCTAACTCAGGCACAAATAACGGGGACGTAGCTACGGCTGCGCAATTTATTGCCAACCGCGTCTCCAATGCTGGCAATCTGGATCACCTGGTCGGAGTCATCGGTTGGTACACCAGCTCTCAGACCACAAATGCGCGTGACATTATTGCAAGCGCGCATTTGCCACTGATTGCCTCTGTAGCATCAAGTGTAAAATTGAGCGGCAGCAGCAGCTACTTCTTTCGCGTTGCGCCTCCCGATGATCTCCAGGGACAGGTGCTCGGAACGCTACTGGTAAACAAGCTCAAGGTAAAAAAGGTACTCATTCTAAGAGATTCAACCGACTCTTATAGCGTTTCCCTGGCCGATGCGGTAGCAGGCCAGATTACACAGCTCGGAGGCACGTTCACAGCACAAAATTTCAGCGAAAATGCAACGACCGTTGCTCAATATCAGCAGATAGTAGAGAACAACGCCAACAGCGCGGCACCAGCGGAGGTTATTTTTCTGGCTGGCTTCAACGTGGATGGTATTCGCCTCGCACACGCTGTTGGGAATGCAGCACGAGCAAACCCGGTAAATATGCAACTCAGCCAGCTTCGTGTGGTAGGTGGCGATGGTATGGACTCGGGGCTTCTTTTAGGGCAGGGAAACAATGCAGATGCGCAAATCGCCGCTGCCTATCCACAAGACATGCGCCGACTTGTGTTTACCACTTTTGCAGATTTCAATGAGTGGAGCTTCCTGCATATCCCGCAGAATAAACAGCCACCCTTCTTTAACGACTGGAAATCGACGTACCAGAGTTCCATGATAAGCGGTAGCGTCCCCAATCCTGCCTATACAGGGCTGATGATCTATGATGCAGTCGGCGTCTATGTGGATGCGATAAAACAGGTAAAGGGAACTATTACCGGGGATGGAGTGCGCAACGTTCTTGCCACTATAGGAGTAGGACAGGTCGCGGCCTATCAGGGAATTAGTGGGCAGATCGCGTTCGACAAAAATGGGAACCCGGTGAACAAGGCCCTGGTCATATTAACCGTACAGGAGGGCCAGCATGGCAATGAGATCGTGATCCAGCAAGTTGTGGGCAATTTCAACTAGTTCCCGTTTGCGTTTGCGTTTTTCCTCCCAAAGAACGAGAGTAAGAGGCTGGGGGCCAGCAAGAGGCAGAATGCCCCAAAGATAAAGGAGGCGGATAAGCTCACATTGGACTGCAACCATCCGGCGATGGTAGGGCCAATGCTGAACCCGATGCTCCATGTGACCGAATAGAAGCCCGCCAGGGTCGCACGCTGGCGGTCGGAAACCTGCTCCATCGCGAAGGCTGCGTAGACAGGCTCGATCAGCGTGCGCATGAACGACCGTGTATACTCTCCTGCGATGGCCAGGGGCAACGTAGGCGCGAAACCGATCAGCACCATCAGAGGCGCGCTGAGATATTGTACCGTAGTCACAATACGCAGTTTCTTCCAGCGCTTCACAAACAAAGGCGCTGTGAGCGAGAAGATACCACCAACCAGGCCGGAGATGGTAAAAATTATGCCCAAAGGTCCAGGCAGAAGATGGAAGCGCAGCACAAAGTAGATCTGTATCAGTGCCACGACAGCACCCTCGCCCATCGTAAACACCAGGTCGGGAATCAACAATTGGAGAAAGAGTCGGACGGGCCTGCGCTCTCTAGACGCTGGCAGAGCAGTGGTCTCGGTCTGGACAGTGTTGGCGCTCCGCTCGACGGTCCTGGAGCGCTGTGGTTCGCGCAACAGCCAGAGCGGAAGGCCAAAGACGAAGGTGAACAGAGCAGCAGTGAACACACCCCAACGCAGCGGCAGCGTGCTGGCAGCTGAGACATGCAATATACTGCCAACAAACTGAGGGATCGCACCGCCTAAGAGGTTGCCCAATGCTCCAATGCCCAACAGGAGAAAACTATTCAAGGCCAGCACCCCGACGCGTTGTTTCTCTGTTGTACTCTCCGTCAGCAATGGTAGATTTGTTACCCAGTAGGCGGTTGATACCAACCCTTGCAGCAGACTGGCAGCCAGCAAAAGCGGAGCTGAAGTGAAAAGCGCACACGAGGCAAGGAAGAGCGGCGTAAGCACAGATGTCAATAACAGGACCGGTTTGCGCCCGATACGATCCGCCAGCATCCCCGTGGGGATGGCCCCAACCAGAGCGCCAAGCGCAGGCATAGCACTGAAAACCCCGATAAAGTCGGGATGATAGCCCAGACTGTGTACATAATAATTAAGGGTTAATGCAGTAATGCTGAGTTGAAAGCCCTTGCCTGTTGTAAAAATGAGTAGTAGATAGACATTTTTTGGCAAGTGTAAAAGGGAGTATACAAAAGAACTTTTTCGTTTTGGTTGTTGCTCTATATTCCCATTTTTAGTAGTTGGTTCAGAGGCATCGGACACCGAAGACATACGAGATTTACTCCTGACTAGCTAGACCCATGTCCCTAAACTAACACATACCTTTGTTACAATGCAACGGCCAAATGGACAGGTACAAGGGGACAATGTTTTGATGCGCGTTGAGAGGATGGTAACAGGTCAGGTGAGATTGCCCATAAGGGGCAAGATCATGAAAATAACGAGGGGTTGGCTGATGCTATCAATGATAGTTTACATGTGTTATAAGGTGAAGAGTGTTGTATATGCGATAAATCGGCGGACGCGATAAATCTGGTCCCTATGAGGTTATCGTGATTTAAACGGTATTGACCTCAAGGGGCGTTACGCCGGTCGTCTCGTAGCGCCCCTTGCAGAGAAAGAAATGTTTCCCTGCTCATGCTCTCAAGAGAGGGATTTGCTTATGGAGTGCCGGTAATATTCGTTTTTCTGGCCTCGGCTGGATGTGCTGGTCCGTCGAAGCGCTTATTCCATGCGACGATAATGGGATCTAAACTGGTCCTTGTCCATTGTCCTGGAGGGAGGGGAATACGTTGACCTTGCTGGATATATTGAACGACCTGAGCAGCAAGCTTACGTGTTGACTCAAGTTCATTACGTTCCTGCTTGAATCCCTGCAATCTTGATAGCAGGTTATTGATCGCGTAGCTGACACGCCAGAGAATGTTCTCTTGAGAAAGAGGCACGCGAGCAGAAAAATCATATCCACCGCTGACTGTCTGTAACGTTTTTAGGATTTGTTCAACACCATATTCCAGAGCCTGCTTCGTCTCGATATCCTTTTGCTGGAGTTCCAGCTCGCGTCGTTCGAGCATGGCTATCTCTTCTGCACGGTCGGCACGCTGAATGGCCTGGTCTGCATTGGTCACCCATCGATAGGTAACAAATGCCACGATAATTTGCAATTCCATCGGGCGCAACAGCAAATCATATTCATTCGCTGCAAGGATACGTGCGAACTCGGCACTATGGGGTAGGTACAGAATGGTGGCAATAGTGAGCGCAGCATGAAAAAGGACGACCCAGAATACGCTTCTGGGCGGGAGCAACGTCACAGCTACCAGCGTCGCCTGCACCAACAGATCGTATTGCGGTAAGCTATAGGTCGTCAAGCCTCCCGCGCCAAGGGCTGGCCCAAGAATAGAAAGAAGTACGCCAACTTCAACACCTACGATGACCATGATACCAGCGACTATAAGCTGGCCGTTTCTATTGAAGATCAGCGCAATGATATTAATAAAGATAGGTATGAGCAAAATAAAGATCAAACTTTTGTTTGGTCCGTAGATCGCCACAGGCTCGGCAGCAAGCACCATGATGATCACGAGGAGCAGAATCTCACTGGTAAGCTTTCCTCGTGCAGCTAATTGTCGCTGCTGGATACTGGCATTAGCAGGAGGAGGTGGTGGAGCGGTGAGTTGATACCACAACTTCAGCGGACCACCGTATTGAGCAGTAGACTGAGAACTGGACTGATCTATTCCAGAAGCTGCTTGACCCGACTGAGATCTACCTGGCTCAAGTCTGGTCGTGTTTCTGGATTCTCTCGTCTCCACTGGTTCCAGTACTGCGTACCTCGTTTAAGAACAGAAAGATGTGCCTGATTTGCCATTGCTGTTTCTCCTTCCCTTCTCGCCTGATTGTTTAAAATTATAGACATGGCGCATTTGCTTAGGCAAGAAAATCGCCAAATTGGTAGGACTAATGACAAGTTAGCGGTGCACATCCAGTACCATTTATCAATGATAAGCCATAGCAGGTTTCACAACCGAAACCCCTTCTCGAACGTGAAAAAAAATAAGAGATAGATATATACCGCCAGCGCAAGGTGGTTTCTCTACAATGCTTGATCATATGTAACCGAAAATAGACATAGAGGTTCGCAAATTGGCAACCGCAGCTCCCGCGAGCGGTATGGAAGAAAGCACACTATTTATTTATATATTAGAGGAAGATTAGTACTTGTTTAAGGGCGTCTTAGAGAATTTTGGATGACTTGAATTGTATAAAACTTTGGGTTATTATATAAACGACAAATGCAAATAGTATCAGTTACTTGACATTCAATCGTCAGTGGCTGGGAGAGCAAAGCATTTGTTGGTTATCGACTAAAGTAAGAACAAGGAACACAAGGAGGTAAAACATGGAACTTGTAACACTCGTTCTTGCAGCATCGCTTGATCCCGGTGGGATACTTGCGTGGATTGTCGTAGGTTTGATCGCTGGATTCCTGGCTAGCTATGTCATGCGAGGCGGCGGTTACGGTATTATAGGCGATATCATCGTTGGTATCGTCGGTGCATTCATCGGTGGCTTGTTAGTCAGTGTATTGTCTCCTGGCGCTAGCTTTGGCTTCTGGGGGACAGTTATTGTCGCCTTCATCGGCGCAATAGTCCTGATAGCGATCCTACGTGCAGTTTCGCGCGGAACCAGGCGCATCTAACAGCTTGCGTCGTGGAGGTATCCACTGCGGAGTGAGTACCGCTGCTTGATACCTGGGTACTTCTCAATCTAATTGATTAAAGCGAAGATTGTAGAGAGATTTAGACATCAAGAAGAGGAGATATGCGATATGGTAACATTTGCATCATTCGTTCTTGCAGCAACCCTTAGCCCGGGTGGCATTATTGCATGGATTGTCATTGGTTTGCTTGCTGGTTTTATTGCCAGCCAGATTATGCGCGGCGGTGGCTACGGCCTTCTTGGGGATATCATCGTTGGCCTGGTTGGAGCCTTCATTGGTGGCCTGCTGGCAAATCTGTTAATCCCTGATGCGAGCTTTGGCTTCTGGGGCAGCTTGATCGTTTCCATCATTGGCGCGGTCATTTTGATTGCCATCCTGCGTGCCATTGGGCGTGGCAGAACGACAGTCTAACATGTAAGCAAAAAATTTGCCTGGTTTTGCGCATTGCGCAAAACCAGGCAAATTTTTTGCTTACATGTTAGACTGTTGCTCATGGTCAAGCGGTGGCACGCTGGAATGAACGAGCGCCCCACAGTATGGCCGCTAGCATGAGTATGCCTATGATGACAAAACCTTCGACAACTGTGCTATCTGCTATTGTGCCGTTGAAGAGCAAGCGCGCAGCACTGACGGCGTAGGCAATGGGATTGAATGCTGCTATTGTGCGTAATACAGGTGGTGCGAGCGTTAATGGAAGGTAGATCCCCGAGAGCAAGAATATTGGCATGGTTAGTGTGTTCAGAAATGAGGCAAGCGCGTTTACATCCTTGAGCGCGAGGGCCAGTCCGTATGAACAGGAGGAAAGGCATGCTCCCAACAGTATCAACAGGACAAATGTCCATAGCAGGCCTGCAAGGTTGGCATGAGCACCAAGCGCAAGAGCCAGTAGCAGCACTAACAATGATTGGACTAGCAAGATCAGCACATCACGCAGGACACGGCTTAGCAATAAGGCCAGACGGCTTACTGGCGTGACGCGTAATCGTTCGATGATGCCGGACTGAAGTTCTGCGATCAGACCATAGCCGCTGGAGATTGCGCTGAATAGTCCCATCATGATTAAGACTCCAGGCGTGAAGACCGTTAAAGCCCCTCCAGGCGGAAAGCCGGGGACGCGGCTGATACTCTGGAGCAGCGGCGCGAATAGTAACATGTAGCACAGCGGCTGGAATAATCCAATGATCACCCATATGGGCATACGCATAGTCTGGCGCATGTTCTGTACGAACAAGAGCCATGTATCGCGAACAAGCTTCATAGTAGTTCCTCCTTATCTATTTGCCTGATTGACAGCAGATGCGAGAGCGTGTCCAGTCTGGCGCAAAAACACATCGTCGAGCGATGGGCGAGCGAGCGCAACGGCCTGTACATTCAATTCCGCAGCGTTGAGCAGGTGCATGATCACCGCCAGGGCCTCTTCGCCACGCTCAACATAGACCTGCATAGGCTGATCCTCCCGATTGGCGGGTGGTTGTATCTCGCGTACAAATGGCTGAGTGTGCAGCAGTTCTTGAGCGAGTGGGATGGAAACGGTGGGGTTCTCCAGACGCAGCGTGATGATGTCGCCAGCGATTTGCTGTTTTAGTTGCGCGGGCGTACCCTCGGCGACGATTTTGCCCTCGTCGATAATTGCCAGGCGATCACAGAGACTATCGGCTTCCTCCAGGTAGTGGGTTGTGAGAAATACTGTAGCGCCTCCTGTGTGCAGCTTGCGTACTTCATCCCATAGTTGCGCCCGGCTCTGTGGGTCCAATCCGATACTTGGTTCATCCAGGAATAAGAGCTTTGGTTTGTGAACTAGACCTAGCGCCAGATCCAGGCGGCGGCGCTGCCCACCCGAGTATGTGCGCACCAGACGGTCTGCGAAGTCGTTCATCTGCAAATCTTCGATCAGTTCTGACGCACGCCTCCGGGCTGTATCAGCGCTCAAACCATAGAGCTGCCCCTGGAGGATTACGTTTTCACGACCGGTTGCCATACCCTCAGCGCCGCCAAGCTGACCAACGTAGCCGATAGATTCGCGAACTTTACTTTGCTCGCGCCGCAGATCATGCCCGGCTACAATCGCTCGCCCCTTATCGGCAGGCAAAAGCGTAGCTAGAATACGCATCATCGTCGTTTTCCCGGCCCCATTCGGTCCAAGGAAACCAAAAATCTCGCCCCCCTGTACCTGCAAATTGATTCCCCGCACAGCCTCGACCTGCACCTTCTTGCGCCCCCTCATCGTATGAAAATTTTTCCATACATCTTCAGTCTCAATCATCAGCATAGGATTCATCCTTTCCTTGTTTTAGCATACATGCTGTATGTATGTATGCAGGTTAAAAAAATAAGGAGTATATATCTCCACCATTTTGCGCTAGGCGCAAAATGGTGGAGATATATACTCCTTTGCGCTGGCGCGTTTCTTACTGTTTTTGCGCCGTTACCAACCAGTAGCGGGGTATTCCAGGTATCTCGGGAGGAAGTACGGGATAAGGGCTGCGCCCAAAGTTCAGGCCATCTTCTCCCATCTGGGACACGGTAGCCTTCCAGCCACGTTCGGCTAGCAATCCCTGCGGATCGTCCATTGCTCCCTGCCAGGAAACACCTGCCTTCTCCATCGCCTCGATCAAAGAGTGTGTCCATTGCGAGGTCAGGAACACGCTATTCATTACGTCAAAGCCAAACCAGCTACCAGGTGCGGACTGCGCTGTTATGTCGTCGAGAATGCGGATTCCGCTCTCAGGTGGCAGGTAAATGAGAAAGCCCTCTAGCAACCATGCTGTGGGCTGCTGTGGATCAAAACCCGCTTCCTGTAATACCGTTGTCCAGGGGCCAGTCAGGTCTACCGCGATGGCTTGCCGCTCACAGGAGGGTTTTGCACCGGCAGCCGTGAGGATCTGCTCTTTGTATTCAAGTACCTGTGGCTGATCCAGCTCAAAGAGGCGCGTCTGTTCAGGCCACGCAAGGCGATAGGTCCGCGTATCAAGCCCGGCGGCTATCAGTACAACCTGGCGCATCCCGTGCTCATGGGTTACGCGCAGCAGAAAATCATCGAAAAAGCGCGTTCTCAGAATGGTGGAGATTGCATTGTTTTCCTCAACTGGCAAGCCTTCAATCCAGCTTCCACCGTCCTCGCCTGCCAGTACAGCTGCCCAGGGATCGTTGAAGAGCCGGTCCTCGCGTTTACTCTCCATAGCGCGTACAGCCGCCGTCCAGCGCGCCGTTAATCCTAGCAGAGTTTTGTGCTGTGTCTCGTTTTCTGACATATATCAGCCTCCCTTTGTATTGAGCGATAAACCGGCAGACACGTAAATCTGGTCTCTATGCTCTTCACGTTATTAAATGGTATTGCCCGCCTGCGGCGGGTACTCACAGGAAAATAACCTCTTTCAAAAAACTTCCGCAGGCAGTTTTTTGAAAGAGGTTATTTTCCTGTTTTAACACCTGCCTGCGGAAGTTTTTGAAAATCGTGATTTTCCGTGAGCGCAATGCCTCGGATGAAGATATCTACTGCGCCCTCGGCGTAGGCTTTGAGCGAGAAACTGCTGGGGTCGAATAGCCAGATGTTTGAGACGCCGTTTACCATCCCTAACATCGTAGTAGCCGCTAGTTCTGGTTTTACGTCGGGACGAATTTCGCCCGATGCGATACCTTGCCGGATTAAATCGGCATAGTATTGTATGATAGCACGAGTCCCTTGAATTTTATCCTGGATGCCTTTCTCTAACTCAGGCACGAGGCCCGTCTTCGCGATCAACATTTCGAGCATGGCACGAAATTCGGGATCTTCCTCCACAACTACCATCCACATGAGCGCGATACTGCGCAGAATTTGCAGGGGTGTGCCATCTTTGGGCTGAGCATCTAGCAATTTCTTGCTCATGCGTATGTATTGTTCGCGTATCACTGTATTGAACAATTCTGCTTTGTTGCCAAAATGCCAGTAGACGGCCCCTCGCGTCGTGCCCGCCTCCTTCGCAATATCGTCCAGGGTGGTCTCGACGTAGCCTTTCTCGCGAAAGATGTGGAGTGCAGCTTTCAAGAGTTGTTCGCGTGTGATCGCTGCATCTTCCTTTGTTCTGCGCATTCCATCTCTCCTTGTTTATATATACATACCACATGTATGTATATTTGTCAATGAAATGCATCATCCCGAATTTTCGGCCATTCGTTCGATCATGCTGAATCCCCGCCTGCGGCGGGGCCACAGAAAAAATTAATCTTTCCTGTGAACAACAACTGCCGTCAGGCAGTTTGTGAAAGAAATGATGTTTCCTGTGAGCGAGACGGGTATGTTCTGAAACTGGCGTTCGTTCAAGGAATTCGAGATGACTCATTTTTCATTATAAGGTTTTTTCCTGAGACAACTGCTTCAGACGGTGTAAACGCTCTTTCTCTTGTGCCACCAGCCAGGGGTCCTGGCACAGCTTGTCATATGCTTGAGCGAAATACGGTTGGCTTTCTGAGGTCCGCCCTAAGATGAGCAGGCATTCAGCAAGCTCTTCGAAAACGTAGCCATCCTGTTCCTCGCCGCTCTTTTCCCATTCTGCCAGGAGTTCCTGTTGCAGAGCGAGGGCTTCCGCTGTACGCTGCAAAGAACGTAGGGTTCGGCCAATACACCAGCGGGCAATGCGTATCTCGCGCGCTGTTCCGTGCGCCTGCTGCCACTGGAGGGCTTTCTGGAAGTATTCCAGGGCGCGTTCGTATTCGCCCTGGTCATGATATGTCCAGCCCAGGTTATTGTACAATGATCCGCACCATGCGTGCGCGCGCTCATCGGTCGCTTCTTCTGCGTATTGAAGGGCTTTGATGTTCCAGGCAATTTTATCCTCGAAGGAACTCGCCACAATCGCGAGCATATGGGCAGCATCAACGGCAAAAAAAGCTGCCTCTTCGTGTATGCGGGCAAGTTCCCAGGCTTGTTGAAACCAGGTCTGCGCCTCGGTGGGTTGGCCTGAAGAGTTGAAGACTCGCCCGCGCTCCAGAAGATAACGAATGGTTGGCAACATCAGTTCTGGACGCAATTGGTCCTTCACCTGATCAAGCGTTTTGTGCGCCTCTGCAAAATTTCGTTGGAGCCCTTGAGTGCGTGCGATCTGTGTGAGCAGTTGCAGGTAATACGAGCGGTCATGGGTGCGCTCCGCCTGGGGAAGTAACTGACGAAACGCTGCCTCTGTCTGATCGAGGTGCTGGTAATCCCACAGAGCGTCAAAATCTAATTGGGGCATTGATTTTTCTCCTTGATAGTTGTTGCGGCTGAGTTTTAAAAAATAAGCATACACTGGTGATAGGAAACGATCACTACTAAACCCTTCCCTCTTCATAGAACGAAAATGGAAAGGAACAGTTTCTGAACTTGGGGTTTGGCGCTCTGTTCGTGGCCGCATTTCCCAGAAAAACTATCGAGATTCATTCATTGACATCGCCACCTGTTGACAATATCAATAATTGATGATATAAATAGTTATGAACGCATCACTCCCTTCTCATAGAAGGAGGGGGGTTGAACCAGTAATCGGAGGCGAAGTGAGTTATGGATGTACTTGAGGATACCCTCTTTCAACAGCTGGCATACGCTTGTTCTGAAACCAGGCAATCCTTCGATCAATATGTCGGCATGAGTCAGACGCGACGGCAATTGCTGACGGCGGTGGAGCGAGCTGAGGAGATCAGCCACGCGGCTTTGCAGCAGCAATTAGGGCTCGATGGTGCCACGATCACTCGTCTGGTCAAGCAATTTGAGGCAGAAGGGGTGCTCAGCCGCCGCCTCGATCCCCAGGATAATCGCTATACGCTTGTTTCTTTAACGGCCTCCGGTCAACAGATCGTTGCCGGACTCAGCGCGGCACACAGCCTGTTTCAGACGCGGTTGCTCACTGGAATCTCCAGAGAGGAGCAGGAAATCATGGTGCGTGTACTCGAACGTTTGCGAAGCAATATACGCACCGTCCAGGACAAAAACCAGGAAGGGGCGCGCCTTCAACGCACGGACAATTCGTGATTTTTAGAGAGAAGAAAAATCAGGTGAAGGAGATTTCTCATGACAGCAGCAGACATCAGGGCGTTAGTATACCGTGTCTATGAAGCTATTAATGCAAAAGACTTTGTGGCAATGAAAGAACTCTTCGCTCCATATTGTGTCAGCCATGCATTAGAAGATGCGGGTATCGAAAACGGAGAAGAGATGTTGAAACAGGTCTCTGAGGCCTTTCCCGATCAGCGCTTCGTAGTTGAAGACGTGCTGGTTGATGGAGATAAGGCCGCACTACGTGTGACTATTCATGGCGTCCCACAGCAGCCCTTGCCGATTATCATGGAGATATTCCGTATCGAGAAAGGGCAGGTGGCTGAAGTGTGGGGGGCAGGTACATTACGCTGGCCTGTTTCAAACAAGGGCTAGCCCTTGTTTGAAGCAGGCCAGCGTAATGGGCTTAGTTCATGTTCACTTCATGGCCTGAGCCATGAGTTTCGACCACTGATCCGGGTGAGCGGTTCCGCCTGGCAGTGAGTCGAAATACTCCCAGGAGAAGACACCCCCGAAGTTGGAGTATTTGTGAGACAACTGCTTGACGGTTGTGGCTACCTGGTTGACATCGACATATCCACCACCGTCGTTGGGGTTGCCAAGCATACCGGCTACCACTTTGTCTGGCGGGAAGCCGTTGTTGATAGCGTTCTCGTAGTCGGTGACGGAGGCAAGGGAGCCGAAGCCGCTGTAGAACTGGGTGTTGAACCAGGCGATTTTCGCTCCCTGCGCCTGGTAGAGATCCTTGTAGTTAAAGCCGGAGAGACCGCCGCCGCCTGTCAGATCGGAGGCCACAGGGGCAAGGGTGATCTGGAAGGAACTGCCGAAGTCTGAACTGAGCTGATTGATCAGGCGCTCGACATTGCTCAACGCCACGGATTCCTCAATGTCCAGGTCGATGCCGTTGAAATGGTGATTTTGTAGCGTCTGCTTGAGCACAGGGTAGAAGGTATTCCAATCACTGAAGAGTGATTGATAGGAGCCAGCGGCAGCACCACCCAGCATCATATGCAGCTTGACTCCCATCCTCTGCAACTGTGCCAGTTGTTTCCAGGGTGTGTTGAAGACCGGATTGTCGGGCGGGAAGTCGTTGAGGTGGATAAGGGTACCGTCGCTTTGCTTGCCAAGATGGAAGGAAGCCAGGTT
>Ga0070741_10012462_pt1 | contig 15355 bp, 11 predicted proteins | sample Coa_R1_4_FD_66440 | JGI IMG/M metagenome (GOLD analysis project Ga0070741, IMG submission 66440) | Surface soil microbial communities from Centralia Pennsylvania, which are recovering from an underground coalmine fire - Coalmine... | ecosystem: Environmental > Terrestrial > Soil > Unclassified ... | reverse complement strand
CTCTATCTCGCGGAATTTCAGTTCCGTCATAACAACCGGAAGAACCCGGACATCTTCGGGGCCGCGATAGCAGGCTGCTGAGGCATGAACACCGACGATTGCCTCAGCCGTCTCGGGGCGACGTCGGCGTGCCAAAGAAGCATCCATCTAGGCGTTAGCCTCTTCGGCCTTCCTGCGCCGTGCGAACCGACGCTTCTGATTGCGAAAGTGCGGGCTCGCCTTGGGTTCGTACTTGTCGCACGAGTAGCAGTAGAAGAACTTTATTTTCTGTGCTGGTTTCGCGCCCATCGCCGTTTTCCCTCGTTATCGCGCCCCGCGCGCATAGGCGTCACGCAGTTCCTGTTCTAGTTGTGCCCGTACGCTGGCGCGATCATTCGCAGAGGCCAGGAAGTCGCGTGGTCCCCACGCGGTTAATCCCACGGCGTCCAAGCCACCCGGTGCCCGATGGAGGGTTCGTACATAGGCGTCGTCGAGATACGTCCGCGTTTCGTGTGACGCCAGAAACGCACCGGCTTGCTCCTCGGAATCGAGCCCAAACGATCGCAGATTTCTCAGACACAGCGCCAAATGAGCATCCGATAAGGCCGGGAATCCGAGGCCACGCAACCTGTTTGCCAACCATTCGGCGCCTATCGTCCGCTGGGCTACCGGGGCAGCCGCCATCCGCTCACGGCCCTGGAATCTACCTCGTGCTTCCCGACGCGATGCTCCGACCTCCTTGCCCAAGATCGTGTCGGCGGTATTGAACTGTGCACGACATTGCGGACACTCTAATAGTCTGTGTGTGCCTATGCCGATATTGTCCCCGTCTTCTGCGGCCTTCCGATCGCGATTAGGGTCGAACGTCACGCGGCAGAACAGATCGCAGCGATCATGTGGGCATAGGGGACCCTCGACGACCATCTCGCTATTCACGTCGCGGCGGCCGTCCGCATACCAGCCCACACGATCATGAATCAGAAACGGGTCGGGCTTCGCAGATTCGGGCGGCACCGATTCCGGCACAGCGAGCGCCCCCGCGGGGCGACGCCGGAGGAATATGGTGCCGACGAGCACTCCCCAGATAAGCGTGAAGAGGACCAAAACGGGAATCGGGCGAGGCTCCCGAACAGCGAAGACACCGTAGACGAAGGCAAGCAGGAGGAGCCACAAGTAAAAGTTAGAAGCCGCCCGCGAGACGGAGACGGAGAACTGATTGCTCAGCCGACCGCGGATCGATGGCCACGTTTCTCCCGCAACCGCCGCCAATGCCCCGCCACAGAAGAGGGCAATCTCGCTGAGGGTAATGGGATCGCCACGGTAGAGGCCATCACCGAGCGGCAGCATAAGCGTCAGGGCGAGCATCTCCCCGAGCCGCGCGACGGCCCGGTCGCCAGCTCTCTCCGGCTCTGCCATAGGGCAGAGCAAATAGCGGGCCGCCGCGTATCCGTCAAGAGCCGGATACTCACCAGAAGTCTTGGGTCGCGACTTATCCCGTCTGCCGCTGCCAGGTGGCGAGATCGAAGTAGTCGCGCCACGCGGCGATCTTCCCGTCGCGGATCTCGAAGACCCCGGCGCACGGCAGGACGACCTTCTTGTCGCCGAAGCGCATGCGGTCGACGCGCTCGGTGAAGACGCGGTTGCCGGCCGCCGCGAGGTGCAGGATCTCCGCCTCGAGATCCTCGGCTGGGACGAAGAGGTTCAAGACTTCGCGGATGCCGTCCTTCCCGGTGACCGGCTCGAGCGGCATGTTGTGGTAGAGCGCATCGTCCGTGAAGAACTCGAGGAAGCGCTCGATGTTGCGCTCCGGCCACATCGCGCAGAACTCGCGCACGATCGTCTCTGGAGTCTTCATGTCGCCGGGCTAGCACAGCCCGCGTGATCGTGGCTACCGCCGTCGGCCCGGTCTGGTATCCTCTTCGTGTGGAATCGATCCTCCACCCCGCGCGCTGGTGGCACCCCGCGGAGCGCGGAAAGCTCCTCTGCACGCTCTGTCCCCGCTACTGCCTCGTCGGCGAGGGGCAGGCGGGATTCTGCTTCATCCGACGGAACGAGGGCGGGCGGCTCTGGAGCGCGGCGTACGGCCGGTCGACGGGCTTCGCGGTCGACCCGATCGAGAAGAAGCCGCTGAACCACTTCCTGCCGGGTGCGCGCGTGCTCTCGTTCGGGACGGCGGGCTGCAACCTCGGCTGCAAGTTCTGTCAGAACTGGGACATCAGCAAGGCGCGCCTGGACGAGCACGCGAGCGAGCTGGCGACGCCGGAAGCGATCGTCGCGCTCGCGCGGCGCACGGGCTGCGAAGGCATCGCGTACACGTACAACGACCCGGTGATCTGGGCCGAGTTCGTGATCGACGTCGCGCGGGCAGCGCACGAGGCGGGCCTCGCGAACGTCCTCGTGACGGCTGGCTACGTGACCGCGGAGGCGCGCGGCGAGCTCTTCGAGCACATCGATGCGACGAACGTCGACCTGAAGGCGTTCACCGACGACTTCTACCACCGGGTGACGTTCGCGCACTTGGACCCCGTGCTCGACACGCTCGTCTGGCTCGTCCGGGAGACGCGCGTTTGGACCGAGATCACGACGCTGCTGATCCCCGGCCTGAACGACGGTGACGACGAGATCGCGCGGGAGTGCGACTGGATCGTCGAGCATCTCGGTCCCGACGTGCCGCTGCATTTCACGGCGTTCCATCCGGATTTCAAGATGCAGGATCGCCCGCGGACGCCCGCGTCGACGCTCGTTCGCGCCCGGACGATCGCCCGCGCGCGCGGCATCCGCTACTGCTACGTCGGCAACGTCCACGACGCCGAGGGGCAGACGACGTACTGTCCGGGGTGCGGCGCGGCGCTCGTCGCGCGCGACTGGCACGCGATCCGACGCTACCGGCTCGACGGCGATCGCTGCCTCGACTGCGGCGCCACGATCCCGGGCCGCTTCCATCCCGGGCGCCACGAAGGCCCCGAGCGCCGCACCGGCGGCGGACGCTTCGGCGTTTCGCTCAGCTAGGCGATCGCTTCACGAGCGGCGGCTCCGCGACGCGATGCTCGGGGGCGGCGTGCTCGAGCGCGTACGCGACGCGCAGCGCGAGGGCGTCGGCGCCGGCCGGCGCGACGATCTGGACCGCGACGGGCAGCCCGTTGCTCGAGCCGGCCGGCAGCGGGACCGCCGGCACCCCGGCGAGGTTCGCCGCGCCGGTGTAGGTGGTGCAGCGGGCGGCGTCGCGGAGCTCGTCGTCGTCGATCCGTGGCGCCGGGATCGGCGCGACCGGCAGCACGAGCACGTCCGCCTCGCAGAAGGCCGCCTCGTAGTCGCGCCGCACGCGCTGGCGGTCGTCGAGCATGCGCATGCAGGCGGCGACGTCGGGCGTGCGCGTGAGCGCGTTGATCCGCTCGACCTGCGGGCTGAAGACGCGCGGCCGGTCGCCCGCGAGCGCGTCGAAGGCGACGCCGCCCTCGATGTTCATCAGTGTCATGATGCAGCGGACGACGCGGTCGTGGTGCGGCATCGCGACCGCGACCCGTCGTGCGCCGAGCTCCTCCAGCCGGGCGAGCGTCGCCTCGTAGGCGGCGAGCACGTCGGGCTCCGGCGGCGTGGCGAGGAAGTCGGCGCTCGTGCCGACGCGGAGCCCACGCACACCGGCGTCGAGACCGCCGATGAGGTCCGGAACGGGTCCCGGCCGCGAGTAGAGATAGTCGGGATCGAAGCCGACGAGCGCCTGCGCCGCGACCGCGGCGTCGCGGACGGTGCGCGTCAGCGGACCGGGCACCGAGAACGAGGTGCCGACGCCGCCGAACTGCCCGCGGTTGCTGATGAGGCCGAGCGTCGGCTTGAGGCCGGTGACGCCGCAGAACGCCGCGGGAAAACGAATCGAGCCGCCGCCGTCCGTGCCGACGTGCAGCGGACCGCAGAGCGCCGCCGCCGCAGCCGCGGCCCCGCCGCTCGACCCGCCCGGCACGTGGTCCAGGTTCCAGGGGTTCCGCGTCGTTCCGTAGAAGTAGTTGTTGGTCGTGATCCCTTTCCCGAGCTCGTGCGTCGCGGTCTTGCCGGTGAGGATCGCGCCCCCGGCACGCAGGCGCTCGGGAACGCCGCCGTCGCGCGTCGGGACGTGATCGCCGAACATCCCGGAGCCGTACGTCGTCCGGATACCGGCCGTGTCGATCAAATCCTTCACGCTGACCGGGATGCCGTGGAGCGGACCCCGGTAGCTGCCGGCCATCACCTCACGTTCGGCGACCCGCGCCGCGGCGAGCGCGTCCTCGCGCGGGACGAGCGTCGTGAAGGCATTGATGACCGGGTTCACGGCCGCGATCCGCTCGAGAACCGCGGTCGTCAGCTCGACCGGTGACAGCTCCCGCCGACGGATCAGGTCGCCGGCCTCGACGAGCGAGAGCCGCACCAGGTCGGCGTCGGGCATGCGCGGCGGACTCTAGTACGCGTCTCGCGGCGCGGGCAAGATGAGGGCCGGTGTCGGAACGCGGCTTCATCCTCACCCCGACGTACCGCATCGTGCGCGGGAGCCCGGAGGTACACCTCTATGCGGTCCTCGAGAGCGGTGAGCCCGCCCTCGTCGTCGACGACCGGGTGGCGCCGTACTTTTTCGTGCCCGCGGCGGCCGCGAACGAGGTGCCGCGTCTCGCGCCCGCTGCCCGCGTCAGCACGGCGGACCTGCGGACGTTCGCCGGTGGCGCCGTCGCGCGCGTCGAGGTGCCGCTCCCCGGCGACGTCCCCGGTGTGCGGAACCGGCTCGGCGAGATGGGCATCGAATGTCTGGAGGCGGACCTGCGCTTCGCGTACCGCTATCTGATCGACCGCGGCCTGCGGGGGGCGTTCACGGTCGACGGCGCGTTCGAGCGCCGCGCCCGGGTCGGACGTGTCTACCGGAATCCGACGCTCGGTCCATCGGACTTCGCCCCGACGCTCCGCGTCCTCTCCTTCGACATCGAGACGAGCCCCGACGGGAAGCGGCTCTACTCGATCGCGATGGCGGGCGCAGGTGGCGAGCGGGTGCTTCTCGTGCACCGCGGTCCGGTCGACGGCGCCGACGTCGTGCCGGACGAGCGAACGCTTCTCGCGCGGTTCATGGAGCACGTCCACTCCGTCGATCCCGACGTACTGACGGGCTGGAACGTCTGCGACTTCGACCTCGCGGTCATCCAGCGCGCCTGCCAGCGCGGGGGCCTCCGCTGCGCGCTCGGGCGGACGGAGGACGAGCTCGACCTCCGTCGCGATCAGACGTTCACGCGGGAGGCGCGCGCGATCCTCTCCGGGCGCGTCGTCCTCGACGGTCTCGCGCTGCTCCGCGGCGCGTTCATCCGGCTCGAGGACTACCGGCTCGACACCGCCGCGCAGATGCTGATCGGCAAGCGGAAGCTCTTCGGCCCCGGGCACCGCGGCGCCGAGATCGAGGCCGCGTACCACCGCGACCCGGCGCGGCTGGTCGCGTACAACCTCGAGGACGCGCGGCTCGTGCTCGAGATCCTCGCGCACACCCGGCTCGTCGAGCTCGCCGTGCAGCGGAGTCTCCTGACGGGCATGCAGCTCGATCGCGTCGGCGCCGCGATCGCGTCGGTCGACTCGCTCTACCTGGGAGCGCTCCGCGCGCGGGGTCGCGTCGCGCCGTCGGTCCGGACCTCCGCGGGAGCGGGCGCGGAGATCGTCGGTGGGCTCGTCCTCGACTCGCGGCCCGGGCTCTACCGGAACATCCTCGTGTTCGACTTCCGGAGTCTGTACCCGAGCATCATCCGGACGTTCAACGTCGATCCGCTGACGCACGTCACCGAGGGCGGCGACGGGATCCGGACGCCCGGCGGCGCCGTCTTCCAGCGCGACGAAGCCGGCATCCTGCCCGACCTCGTGGCGCGGCTCGGCGCGGCCCGCGCACGGGCCAAGGCCGACGGCAACGCGATCGCGTCGCAGGCGATCAAGATCCTCATGAACTCGCTCTTCGGGGTCCTCGGGTCGCCGGCGTCGCGCCTCTTCTCGCCGGCGGTCGCGAACGCCATCACGACGGCGGGCCAGCACGTGATCCGGCTCGCCGCCGCGGCGGTCGAGGCGCGGGGCCACCGCGTCATCTACGGCGACACCGACTCGCTGTTCGTGGACGTGGATGAGCCGGACACGACGCGTGCCGCAGCGCTTGCCGAGAACCTCCGCGTCGCGATCGGAACCGCGGTCGCCGACGCGATCGCGCGCGACTTCGGCTGCACGAGCCACCTGGAGCTCGAGTTCGAGAAGGTCTACGCGCGCTTCTTCATGCCGGAGGTGCGGGGCGGCGCGACGGGGAGCAAGAAGCGCTATGCCGGCCTCGTCATCGACGGCGGCGACGAGAGCGTCGAGATCGTCGGGCTCGAGGCCGTCCGGCGCGACTGGAGCGACGTCGCGCGCCGCTTCCAGCGGGAGCTCCTGAACCTCGTGTTCCACGACCGCGACGTCGCCGACTTCATCCGCGGCTTCGTTGCCGACCTCCGCGCCGGACGGTTCGATGCCGAGCTCGCCTACCGGAAGGCGGTCCGGAAACCGCTCGCCGAGTACACGAAGACGACGCCGCCGCACGTGAAGGCGGCGCGCAAGCAGGCCGGGAAGGCGGGCCGGATCGTCACCTACACGATGACGCGCGCGGGGCCCGAGTCGGTCGGCGAGGCGACGGCGCCGCCCGACTACGATCACTACGTGACGCAGCAGCTCCGGCCGATCGCCGATGCGGTGCTCCGCTTCCTCGGCACGGCCGACTTCGACGAGATCATCGGGGCGCGCCGTCAGCTGTCGCTGTTCTCGTGAGCTCGAGCGCGGCGCGCGCCGCCTCGCGTCCGGCATACGCGCCGAGGTCCACGATCGCGGCCGGTGCCTCGAGCGTCGAGCCGGCGAGCAGGAGGCCGCCGATCGTCGGCACCGTGAGCCCGTGGCGCGGGACGGGTGCCCACGCCCAGCTCGTCGTCTGCGGCGCCGCGACGTACTGATACGCGCTCCACTCGAGGCACGCATCGAGGTCGGCGTAGAAGCGACCGAGGTACGCGATCGCCTCGTCGAGCTCGGCGCGCGCCGCGGTCCACGGCTGTCCTGCGGTGGAGGCGCCGCGATACCAGCGCGCCATGACGAGCGACAGGAGATGCTTCCCTGGCGGCGCCGCGCGTCGGCTCGTCATCGACGTGATCTGGTAGCCGCCGCGATAGCGACGCTCGGAGCCGGCGAGCAGTCGGTTCCAGCCGGCATGGTGCTCGGGACGACCGGTCGCGCGGATCGTCGGCAGGCGCCGGAGACCGGCCTGCCAGCCGACGAGATCGGCGCGGTGCTTGCGGAGCTCGTGCGCGGCCGCGACGAACTCCGGCGGGAACAGCGCAGCATCGACGAGGTCGAAGTTCTCCCACACGGGATAGGTGCTGATCGCGACCGGCGCCCGGACCTCGCGCACCAGATTGGCGCGGTCGACCGCGACGGCGCCGCGGACGGTGCCGCCGTCGACGACGATCTCGACGGGCTTCCATCCGAGCGCGATCTCCCCGCCGCGCGCGCGGATCGCGCGCGCCCACGGCTCGATGAGGCCCTGCATCCCGCCCACCTGGTCGTCGTCCGGGATCGACGGTGCGGCGCGTGGCCGCTGGAAGAACTGCATCAAGCGGCCGACGGACGCCTCCTCGGGATGCGGATGGAAGATGACGGTCGCCATGAGGAGGATCGCGCGCCGGACGCCTGGATGCGCGACGTGCGCCGGCAGCCATTCGCCGAGCCGCTCCGGGATGGCGGCCGCGACCTCGGCCGGCGTCGCGGCGGCGAGCCGGCGGACGACGGTCGCGAGCTCGTCGATCGCGTCCGGGGGACACTCGAAGAAGTCGCGCGCGGTCGCGAGGAACCCATCGGGGCCCCAGCTGCCGCCCTCCAGCACGGTGCTTTCCGGGAAGCGGTGGAGCCGGAGCGGCGACGCGACCGGGCGGAGGTGGATCTCGACGTCGGCGTCGCGAGCGGCCTCGGCGCCGTGGTGCCATCCGACCTGGCAGTCGCCGACGTCGTGCCCGTCGCGGTGGCCGAAATCGATCCAATATCCGTCGGGACGGAGCGTCGCGCCGCCGCGGCCGCCGACGCTGTCCGCGTGCTCGAGGATGACGACGCGCTTGCCGTGGCGCGCGAGGATCGCGCCGGCCACGAGCCCCGCGAGCGCAGACCCGATGACGACGACGTCGGCCTCGTCCGCCGGCATGGCGCGCGAGCGTCGCACCCGCGGCCGGGACAGTCAACGCGTTTCGCCGCCCGCGCCGGCCTCTTGGCGCCGCCGTCGGGGTGCGTCGTCGATCACCAGGATCCGCGTCTGGCTCTTCGGCGCCATTTGAGACGTCCATCGAGCATTCCGCGACTGGCGGCAATGATCCGTGCGCCTCCACACGAGCGGATTCACCCATTGACTCACTGAGAATCGCTCAGTACTGAGGGAGTCTCAGCTTCAGGGAGGTGTCCGCATGTCCGTCGATCCCGCCTATCAGACGGTGGCGCCCGAGGATTTCCCCGCCATGCTCGATCCCGCCCGCTACGGGGCGCGGACTCCGCATTTCGAGGAGATCATCGCCCGCACCGAGGAGCACTTCTGGAATCCCGAGGACCCCGACTACATCCGGTTCGACGAGGCCTGGCCCGACGGCGACCCGCTCCTGCCGCTCGGCTTCGTGGTCGAGTCGCACACCGCGGTGTGGGACCGGCTCGACGACGGACAGCGCGTCGCGTTCACGAACGAGACGACGCGCTGGCTCACGTCGAACCTGCTACACGGCGAGCAGGGCGCGCTCAGCCTCTCCGCGAACCTCTGCGACATCTTCCTCGATCCGGGGGCGCAGGAGTACGCCGCGAACCAGGTGCGCGAGGAGGCGCGTCACGTCCACGCGTTCACGAAGTATCTCGCATCCCGGTTCGGGGGAGAGCCGTTCCCGGTGGGCGACACGATCGGCACGCTCCTCCGGGAGCTCGTCGCCACGCCCGTCGTCTACAAGAAGATCGTCGGTATGCAGATGCTGGTCGAAGGCCTCGCGATGGGCGCGTTCACGACGCTCCACAAGGTCGGGCGGGATCCGCTGCTCCGAAGGCTCTGCCAGCTCGTCATGACCGACGAGGCGTTCCACCACAAGTTCGGGAAGATCTGGGCGCACGCGACCGTGCCCGGTCTCGACGCCGAGCAGCACGCGGCGGTCGAGGACTGGGCGCTCGACTGCTTCAACCTGCTGCTCTTCAACCTCGTCAACTCGGAGCAGAAGCGGCACATCTATCCGCGCTTCGGACTCGACTGGCAGTGGGTCCGGAGTGCGATGCTCGAGGCGTTCACCGACGACGACCGGCGCGCGCAGATGCGCGAGTCGACGAACGTCTTCCGGACGCTCATCAAGACGCTCCTCGGTGCGGGAATCATCACGGACCGGACGCGCGCCCGCTACGCGGCGTGGGTCGACATGGACGAGCTCACGGCCGAGAAGGACCGGATGGTCGGCGAGGAGGTGGCGGAGGAGGGTATCCGCTCGCTCCGCGAGATCAACGCGACCAAGCGGAAGATCGTGAGGCGTCTTGGCTAGCGCGATCGTCGCGCCGGCGGTGGAGACCCGCGCCGAGCGCCGCCGTCGCGCCACCGAGGCGCGCCTCCTCGACGCGGCGCTCGAGGTCTTCTGCACGCGCGGTTACGACGCCGCGACGACCGCCGAGATGGCGCGGGCCGCCGACGTCGCCGCCGGGACGTTCTACCTGCACTTCCGCGACAAGCGCGCGGCATACGACCGGCTCGCGCGCCACACGGCCCACGACCTCCTCGAGCGGTGGCGCGGCGCGATGCGACCGGGGATGCCGGTCGCCGACCGCGTGGGGCTCGCGCTCCGGCTCGCCGCCGACTTCTGGCGGGCCGACCTGCGGCGGGCGCGCCTCCTCCTCGAGGGCGGCCCGTCGTTCGGCAGCGAAGGACATCTCCGGTTCGTCGACGAGATCGCGGCGGCGTTCGCGGCCTCCGGCGCGCGCGGCCGGCGGCCGCTGTCGACACGCGCGCTCGCGCTGGTCGTCGCCGGGCTCGGGATCGAGCTCGGCCGGCTCGTCGTCGCGGACCCGGGCGCGGACACCGACGAGCTCGTCCGCCTCGTCCGCCGCGCTTTCGTGACGCGACCCGAGACCCCTGTCTCGGGTCGGTCCCGGACGCGAGCGTGAAACGACACGACACGCGCGACCGACGTGCCGCGGCTGGCAGAGCCAGCGCGGCATGCAGACACGCGCGCGTATCGCGCCCGGGTGCGGGGCCCCAGGCATGAACTCGGGCGTCCCCCGGTTGCCGCGCTGGCTTCTGCCAGCCGCGGCATGACGGTCGCGCGTTGTTGTGTCGCTTCACGCTCGCGTCCGGCCCGACCCGAGACATGTGTCTCGGGTCGCTATAGATATGCGTCGAAGCCGGACTGCATGCCCTGCGTCGCGCGGACGGTCCACTGGAACGCGCGCCGGACGAGCGCCTGCTGCTCGCGCGTCCGCGTGAACGGCGCGACGGCCGCCTCGGCGTTCCCGCCGTGCTCCTCTTCGGCCTCGATGTGGATGAAGTAGAACTCCATCGCGTCGCGCGGGATGCCGTAGGCGCGGAGCGCCTTCACGATCACCTCGGCGCCGTTCGGGCGGCCCGGCACCTGGAGCTCGATGCCGAGTCCGAACGCACCGAGGCCCTCCTCGAAGGACGAGCGGCAGAAGTAGCCGAGCACGGACGCCGCCCCGATCGTCGACGCGAGCGGTAGGTGGTCGCGCGCCTCGGTCTCGCTGACGCCGAGGCCGCCGAGGAACTTGAGATAGAGATCACGATGATCCGCCTCGCGCACGAAGCCCATCTCGCCGGCGAGGTTCCGGCCGATGAGGCGCGCGGTCTCGCGCTCGATGACGGTCGGGGCGTGCGCGAGCCACGCGGTCAGCGCCGGGATCGCGGGCTGGATGTAGTGATACATGTCTTTCGCCCAGAGCCGGAGCTGCGCGTCGGTGAGCTTCCCACCGAGGAACGTCGAGAAGAAGCGGCTCTCGACCGGATGCGACCGCTTGAACGCGAGACACTCGTCCAGGAACTCGCGCGGCGTGAGCGGGACCTCCGTGATGAACGGCATGGTCCTTCGTAACCCCGCATCCGCTGTGCGGGCAAGCGTCACGCCGTCGCGTGGGCGCCCGATCCTGCGCGCTCGCCACGCGACGGCCGTGCGGGTGGCGCGGCACGGCGGCACAGGGGTTGCTGTCGGGATCGTCGATGCGAGAGCTCGTCATCGGGTCCATCTTCGTCGCCTTGACGATCCGTCCCGTCTTCGCGACCACGGCCGCCGATCTGTGTGCGCCGACCGCCGACCCGTGTGTCGTCGCCGGCGCGATCGCGGTCGGCGGCAACTCGACGCTCGACCTCGGCGGCCGGGCGCTCGTGATCACCGGGTCGGGATCGCTCGACGTCGGCGGTGGTGACGTGCTCGTCTTCGCCGGTCGCTTGGAGATGCAGCCGGGCGCGCGGTTCCTTTCGAAGGGTGGCTCGATCGACGTCACGACGCTCGACGCGATCGACGTGCAGGCGACCGACAAACAGGCGCGTGTCGACGTCTCCGGCAACGACGGCGGGTTCGTCTCGCTCGTCGCGGGCGGCGCCCTCACGATCGACGGGCAGGTGCTCGCGAACGCGCTCGCCGCCTCGGGGGACGGCGGATCGGTCGACGTCGAAGGGCTCGGCGTCGAGATCGGGGCGGCCGCGCGCCTCTCGGCAGAGGGCGGCCGCAGCGGCTTCGGCGGCGACATCACCGTCGAGGCCAGCGCCGGTTGCGCTGTCAGCGGGACGATCGACGCGTCCGCCGGAAGCGACGGCGGACCGATCTGTATCGAGGCGGAGAACGACCTCGTCGTCGGCCCGACCGCGATGCTGGACGGGCGGAGCGGCGCGGGCGGGGTCGGCGACGAGCTCGATCTCACCTCGTTCAGCGGCAGCGTCACGCTCGCCGGCACGGTCACCGGCCAGGCCGCCGGCAGCGCGGACCTCGGTGGCGGCAGCGGCATGGCGCTCGTCGTCGACGCGGACGCCGACGTCGCCGTCGACGCGACGATCGAGCTGAGCGGCGCCGGCTCCGACGGCTCCGGAGGCAGCGCCGACTTCGGTGGAAGTGGAGACGTCACGTACCAGGGCACGATCGACGTGTCGGCCCCCGGAGGCTTCGGCTCCGGCGGGGAGGTGTCGTTCAGCACGGACACGGGTCTCGTCGACGTCCAGGGCGACGTCGACGCGAGCGGTCCCGCGTCCGCCGGCGCGATCCTGGTGCAGAGCTTCGGCGACGTTCGGATCTCCGGCGCGCTCGTCGCGGACGGGCCGCCGGGATTCCTCGCCAGCGGCGTCGACGTCGAGGGCTGCGCGATCGACGTCCCGACCGGCGCCGAGCTGTCGAGCGCGAAGGTTTCGGCGGCGGGCCAGGGAACGCAGAACACGCTCAAAGCGAGCGGTCAGATGACGATCGCGGGCCTCCTTGCCGCCGGCGTGGGGAACCGCCTGGAGTATCGCGACCCGGCGGCGCCGCCGATCCTGACCGGCGCGTCGATCACGCCGGCCGCGACCGTCGTCAACAACCCGGCGCTCGTCCCGTGTGGCGGGCCGATCACGACGACCACCACCACGACGTCGACGAGCACGTCGAGCACGAGCACGACCCCCACGACGACGACCACGACGACGTCGTCGACCGAGTCGACGACCAGCAGCACGTCGACGTCGTCGACCGAGACGACCACGACGACGAGCACGACGGAGGTCACGCTGCCTCCCACGACGTCGACGAGCTCGACGACGTCGACGTCGGAGACGACGTCGAGCTCCCAAACCACCACCAGCTCTACCACGAGCACGACGACCCCGCGCGTGGTCACCACGACGACGACGTCCGTCCCGACGACGTCGACGACGCTCCCGCCCCGGGCGAGTTGCGAGCCGGCGACGTGCGACGACGGCGACGGTTGCACCGACGACTCGTGCGACCCGCAGCGCGGCTGCGTGCACGCGGCGCGGACGGGCTTCGACGCGGTGACGTGCCGGCTCGCCGCCATCGCGACGGCGCTCCGGGCCTCGTCGGCCCACGACCTCGGCGGCGCTGGTGCGCAGGCGCGCCTCGCGGCAAGTGTCGGGAAGATCGAAAAAATAATCGACGGGGCCCGGGCCGCTCACGGCCGGCCGTTGGTCGTACGCGTGAAGCGCGCCAAGAAGCTGCTCGGGTCGTTCCTTCGTACGATCCGGAAAGGGCAGCAGCGCGGGAGAATCCCGGCGAACGTCGCCGACCGGATCGAGGCACTCGGGAACGACGCGGCGAGCCAGCTGTCGGCGATCGCATCGAGCCGCTGACGGCTTGCGCCGGTATAAGGCCGGCGCCCGATAAGCCGTGGTGAATTTTTCCGACAAGGTATCGCGCTCCGCGCCGTCTAGCGGTATGGACGGCCGATGCGCCTCCGCCTCCTGACGTTCATCGCTATCGGCATCACCCTGTCCGGCGCGCGGCTCGCGTCCGCTACGACGGCCGCCGACATCCCGTGCCTCGCGTCCTCACCCGCTCCCGCGCCGTGCATGGTGAGCGCGGACGTCGACGTGACCGACGGATCGACCATCGACTTCGGCGCGCGCGGCCTCGTGCTGCTGCCGAGCAGCACCTGGGACATGGGTGGGGGCGTCGTCACGATCAATGCCGGAAGCTTCACGATGCAGACCGGTGCCAACTTCGACGGTGCGAACGGGGACCTCACGATCAACACGACCGGCGACATCAACATCCTCGGGACAAACAACACCAAGGCGCGGATCGACATGTCCGGCTCGTTGGCCGGCTCGGTCACGTTCGTCGCCGGCGGGAACGTCGTCATCAGCGGCGAGCTCCGCTCGAACTCGACCGTCACGGCGAGCGACGGCGGCCTCTTCGACATCAGCGGGAATGCGATCACGCTCGCCGCCAGCGGCAAGGCAGGCGCCACCGGCGGCGGCACCGGGTTCGGCGGCGAGGTCGACTTCACGGCGCTCGCCGCCTTCACCGACGATGGCCTCATCGACGTATCGGCCGGCGACACCGGCGGGGACATCAACATCGAGGCGCTCAGCGTGACGATCCGCGGCGACATGAACGCCAAGGGTGGCGGGGGCGGCTCCGGCGGCTCGTACGACATCGAGTCCGACGGCGGCGACATCCTGCTGGCCGGCTCCATCTTCGGGTCGGCGGCGGGCAGCGCCGCGATCGGCGGCGGGTCGGGGTCCGACGTGTTCGTCTTCGCCGACGGGAACGGGAACCTCCAGGTGAACGGCGCGATGGAGCTCACCGGCTCGGGGCCGTTCGGTCAGGGTGGGTTCGTCGACCTCGAATCGAACGACGGCGACATCACGCAGACGGCCGAGATCGTCGCGTCGGCGCCGGGCGGGTTCGGCGGCGACGTCAGCTACGCGACCGTCTCCGGCGACATCACGACCGCGAACGCGGATTCGACGGGTAGCCTCGGCGGGGGGAGCATCGAGGTCCTCGGGAACGAGCGCATCACGATCGGCGGCGCGCTGGTCGACGACGGTCCGGGCGCCGTCGCCACCATTCAGGGATGCGACGTCACGGTGACGTCGACGGGCCTCGTTTCCAGCGCGGGGACCGGGAGCACCAACTCGTTCCAGGAGCGCGGCTCGATGTCGGTCGCCGGTCAGGTGATCGCCGGCGCCACCAACACGATCTCGTTCCGGACGACTCCGCCGGTGATCACCGGCACGGTTCAGCCCGCCGCCGTCATCACGCACGACGCGACCCTTCCGCCGTGCGGTCCGCCAGTACCCTCCACGACGACGACGAGCATTCCGACCACGACCACGACGAGCCGACCGTCGACGACGACCACCTCGTCGACGACGAGCACGAGCGTCCCGCCGACGACGGTCGTCACCGTGACGACGTCGACCAGCACGTCGACGTCGACGAGCGCGTCGCTGCCGACGACCACGTCGAGCACCGCGACCACGACGACCGTGGGTCAGGCGACGACGAGCAGCACGACGACGGTCGCCCCGTCGACGACGACCACGAGCACGGGCGCGACGTCGACGACAACGACCGTGCCGGCGTCGACCACGACGACGACCGCGCCGTCTCAGACGACCACGACGACGCTGGGCGCCACGACGACCACGACGGTCGGTGCCACGACCACCACGACGCTCGGCGCGACGACCACCACGACGCTGGGCGCCACGACGACGACGCTCGCCAGCACGACCACCACGTCGACGCTCGCGTCGACGACGACCACGCTCGCCACGACGACGACGACGCTCGCCAGCACGACGACCACCGTGCCGACGACGACCACGACCACCGAGTCGACGTCGACGACGACCGAGCTGCCGACGACCACCACGACG
>Ga0070741_10012461_pt1 | contig 15355 bp, 15 predicted proteins | sample Coa_R1_4_FD_66440 | JGI IMG/M metagenome (GOLD analysis project Ga0070741, IMG submission 66440) | Surface soil microbial communities from Centralia Pennsylvania, which are recovering from an underground coalmine fire - Coalmine... | ecosystem: Environmental > Terrestrial > Soil > Unclassified ... | reverse complement strand
CGGGCGCACGGGCGCAGCTACTACCTGGCCACCCGGTTGCTGCCGGCGTGGAAACGGCGGCATGTGCATTCGCTCTATGCCTTCACTCGCTACACCGACGACATCGTCGACTCGCCCAGGGCGGCCGGACGACCCGGTGACGCTGGCGTTGGCCTGGACGCGTGGGCCGGCCGCTTCTATGCCACGCTTGACGGCTCGGGGCAGGCCGATGATCCGATCCTGCTGGCCGTCGGGCACACCATCGCGGTATTCGGCCTGGACGTTGCCGATTTCGACGCGTTCTTCGCCAGCATGGCGATGGACCTGCGGATCGGCGGATACGCCTGCTACGACGACCTGCTCACGTATATGGAGGGCTCGGCCGCGGTGATAGGGACCATGATGCTGCCGATCTTGCTGGCGGACGAGGACGATTGGCGCCCTGAGCCGCCAGCCAGATACGCGACGGTCCGGGAGTCGGCACGGCAGCTCGGATATGCCTTTCAGCTCACCAACTTCCTCCGCGATGTCGCGGAGGATGTGCGGATCGGCCGCTGCTACCTGCCGGTCGCGGACCTGGATCGCTTCGGCGTGCGCCGCGCCGACCTGTGCGCGGGATCGGCGAGCGCCGCGGTACGGCACCTCATCGCGTTCGAGATCGAGCGCGCACGTGCGCACTACCGCGCGGCCGCGCCGGGGATCGCGCTACTGCCGCCACGATCCCGGCGCTGTGTCCGGCTGGCCTTCAGCGTCTACGGAGCGATACTCGACCGGATCGAGCAGGCGGGTTATGACGTGCTGGCCGGGCGTGCCGTGGTGCCGCGGCGGCAGCGGGCAGCAGCCGTCATCCGGGAGCTGGCGAGGCCGGCATGACCGCGGGCGTTGGCACGGACAGGCCCGTCGACCTCGCATTCATCGCCGGGCGGCTCCGTCCCTACCTGGCCGGCCTGCTCACGGCCGAGCAAGCGGCCTGGAAGGAACGCGGAGCTCCCTGGTGGGACGTCCCCGAGGCGCTCGCGGTCTATACCGACGGCGGGAAGGCGCTGCGTCCGCGGTTCTGCTACTGGGGTCACGCGCTGAGCGGGAAGCGAGCCGGTGCCGCGCTGCTGCGGGCGTGCGCCGCGCTGGAACTGCTGCACGCGTTCGCGCTCATCCACGACGACCTCATGGATGGGTCCGGCACACGCCGGGGAGGCCCGGCTTTGCACCGCCGGTTCGCCGAAGAGCATCGTCGGCATCGCTGGGCCTCTGACGCGGACGCGTACGGCTGCGCCACGGCGCTGCTGAGCGGCGATTTCGCGTTCGCCCTCGCCAACCGCCTGGCCGGCGCGCTGCCTCGCCGGGCACGGGACGTATGGGCGGACATCGTCGAGGATCTCACGATCGGCCAGTTCCTCGACTTGGCCGGGGCAGCGCGCCGGGACCGTTCCCCCGGGGTCGCACGCACTACCGCGCTGCTGAAATCCGGGCGGTACACGGTGACCGGCCCGCTTCGGCTCGGCGCGGCAGTGGCTGGCTCAACAGAGCTGCCCCCCGATCTGGTTCGTTACGGCGACCTCGTGGGTGAGGCGTTCCAGTTCCGCGACGATCTGCTGGGAGTCTTCGGAGACCCGCGGCGGACAGGGAAGCCAGTGGGCGAGGACCTGCGGGCAGGCAAGCCGACCCTGCTGATCGCGTCGGCCGCCGTGCTGCTGCCGCCCGCCAAGCGGCCGCTGCTGTCGCGGATCGGATCGTCCGAGGTCACGGGTGCGGACATCGCCGAACTTACCGACGCGCTCGACACATGCGGCGTGCGCGACCGGGTCGAGTTCCGGATAACCAGGAATGTACGTGCCGCCTGCGCGCTGGCACGTGGCAGCGCCGCGCCCTCCCCTGTACGGGAGGCATTGTGCGCCATGGCCTCCGTGGCCGTCGGCGGCCGGGCATCCGACGGAGGTGAGCGGCGTGGATAAATGGCAGTACCTGGTGGTCCTTGGATTGTGCGTCCTGGCGACGTCGCCGCTGGAAGTCGTGGGCGGAGCGCGCGTGTACCGGCGGCCACGAGCGCTGCTGCGCGTGCTCGTCCCGGTGATGATCGTCTTTGGTGGCTGGGATCTGCTCGCGGTGCGGCACGGAGACTGGTGGTATAACGCGCGATACACGATCGGCCTGCGGCCGTTCGGCCTGCCGGTCGAGGAGTGGCTGTTCTTCCTCGTCGTGCCGGCCTGCGCCTTGCTCACCTACGAGGTGCTCGGGGTGCTTGGCGCCCGCGCTGCCTGTAACGACGGAGGTCGGCGCCGTGGCCGGAAGTTACACCATTGCCGCGCTCTGCGCGCCCGTTCTGGTAGGCGTCCTCGAGGTCAAGGTGCTGCGCACCGGGCTGCTCCGCCGCCCCAGGTTCTGGCTGACGCTCGCGATCACCCTCGGATTCCAGATCCCGGTGGATGGCTGGCTGACCAAGCTCAGCGCGCCCATCGTCAGCTACCGGACCGGTGTCAGTTCCGGGGTCCGGTGGCCTTGGGATATCCCGGTCGAGGATTTCGGCTTCGCCATCGCGATGATCACCTTCACGGTGCTGGTCTGGGAGCTTTCCGTACGGAAAGCCCGGGAACCGGCTGTCCCGTCCAGGATGGCGGTTCGCGTGGCGGGTTTCATGAACTACATACCCCCAAGGAGTAAAAAATCGTTCACTCATTCGAATATTCCATTCCTGCGCTTGGTGAACGGTTACCGCTGCCGAGCTTGCCCGGGTTTAGCGCCTGGCGACGGGGGCAGTCTTGCCTGAACTATTTCAGCCATGTCGCGGCCGGACGACCAGAAACAGGAACCAAGCACCGATCAGAAACAGGCCCATGCGGGCCCGGGAGCCGGAGACGATAGTGGTGCGAACGAACAGGCTATTCAAGTCCGGGTCTACTGAAACGGTGCGGGTCTTCCCGTTCCGGTTCGACCAAACCGCACGCTACATCCTGCCCATACTGGGCGTTACCCCGGCGACCAGCAGGGTGGAAGTGACCGGCGGCCGGGTCCTGATCCGCTACGGACCGTGGCGGGTCACCGTGGACCGGCGGAACATCCGGGCCGTTACAGCGTCCGGCCCGTTCAAGGCGTGGAAGGCCATCGGGCCACGGCTGTCGATAGCCGATCGCGGTCTGACCTTCGGCACCAGCATCCGCGGCGGGGTGTGCCTGCAGATGCGTCATCCGGTCGGCGTGCTGGCGCCCAGACAGCTGCTGGCACACCCCGCTCTTACAGTGACCGTCGATGACCCCGGCGCCCTGATCCGGCTGCTCCGGCCGGGCCTCCTGCGCCGGCTGAGCCTTAGGGAACTGCTGAGCTGAGCCCCGGGCCGTTGTGTCGATGCCGCAGCCTTCGCGGACAGCCGCCTGATCAGCGTCCGGGGTGGAGCCAGCTCCGGGTCAGGCGTTCGATTGGATGCGGCCGGGCGCCGGAAGGTGCCAGCACAATGCCGTCGGACCGCATTGCTGGGGCGGGCATGGGGCGGCCCTCCTGTCCGGCCCGCACCAGCTCAGCCATCCGCGCCCGGATATTCCGGTAGAAGCGTTCCTGCATCCGCCGTCCGAACAGCCAGAACCCGAGGCGGATGCCCGGGTTCTGGATCGGCGCGGGTCGCGAATATCCGGCCACGCGGAATGTCACCCGGCCGGTGCTCAGGTTCTTGATCACCTCGTAGCTGAGCCGGCCCTGTTCCAGATGGCCCTCGAGCGTCTGGTAGCACCAGCCCCATGCTCGTTCGGGGCCGTCACCGGCAGTGCGTTCTTCGTCGATCACGCCGGTGATCCGGACGCCGACATAGAAGCGTAGGCCGCAAAAACGAGCCTCGAGCAGCATGTCCCGGCCAAGCAGCCCGCTGCCCTGCCGGTAGACGGCGCGCAAGATCTTGGCGTCGGCGAACTCGTACTGGCTCACCAGGCGGCATGCGAGCTCCCAGGCTCCGCCGGGCTCGGGCGGCCCGGGACCTTCGCGGCCGATCAACGTGGCACCCGAGTCGACGTGCCAGTGTCCGTCCACGACCGCGGATCCCGCGTCCGGAGCCCGCGCCGGATCGTAATTGATCGCCAGGAGGGGCAGCTCGTCGAGCGCCGCGCTTTCGTCGACCCGGCCGAGCAGCTGCTCGCGCACTATTCGGTAGCCTTCAGCCAGTCACCGATCAACCAGAACATCGGCGGCCACAGACCCACGAACAAGACCCGGCGTTCGGCATTACCGCGTTCGTCCTGATCGACGGTCTTGGCCCGGATCCACAGGACGACGCACAGGCCAATCGAGCCTAGCGAAGCCGCGTACAGGTGGGCGCTGCGTACTCCGGCCTTGTGCAAGGCCTGGCTTGCCATCATCGGTCACCTCACAACTACCTGGTTCGAAGCAGCGGCTGCCCGCTGTGCGAACATCTACTCATGGCGACGGTGAGCCGGTCGGCCCGGCTGCGGACCGTGATGACCTGGCCGATCGGGATTGCGGTGGTCAGCTGGCGGTACATGTGGCGCACTATGCCCGTCCACCGTATGGAGGAGCCTGGCACGCGAGCCGACCTGCCCGACCCGGCCTATGGCTCTCCTGGGGACCAGACGCTCGAGATGGGTGTCGGCCCGATGCTGCACCGCTTGTACACGGTCCAGATCACCGGCAGCAGTATGACCCCGGCGGCTCTGATCGACCTGGTCGCCGACAGGCTTAACCAGGCCGCGCCGGAGGTGGCGGTGTTCCGCAAGACCGGCGGCACGTCCAGTGGCCTGCGCCTTGGCGATGAGTTCCTGGTCCGCATGCCAGGTCCGTGGGACGGGCCGGTGCGCGTGGTGCGTCGTGACCTGACCGCCTTCCGGTTCGCCACCATGGACGGTCACCTGGAGGCGGGCGAGATCGAGTTCCGTGCGCGGCAGGACGGCGACGCCCTCCGCTTCGAGATCGAATCCTGGGCCCGGGCCGGTGACCGACTGGCATCTTTGCTCTACAACAAGCTGCGGCTGGCCAAGGAGATCCAGCTCAATATGTGGTCACACTTCTGCGTCCGTACCGCAGCCCTGGCCGGCGGCCGTCCCCGGGGTGGCATCACCATCAGCACTCGCTGGCTCGCCTGGCCCGAGCCTCGCGGTGAGGCACGCGCTTAGTGGCGTGACGTGCGGTGAGCCTTTACCCCACACGCAGCCGAAGGTCGGCGAAATCAAAGCCCGGAGCGACCACGCAGCTGACCAGGACTGGTTCCTCGCCGGCAGGAGCGGCACATTGCCAGACTCCTCCTGGGACCAGGACCTGGGGCCGGTGGCCGGCGTCCAGGTCCCCGCCGAGCACGAGAGCGTCTCCCTCAGCCGGCTCGCTGCCCGCTCCGCCCAGCCGCAGCTCCAGCGGGCCGCCGCCATGCCACAGCCACAGTTCGTCGGAGCGCACCACATGCCAGCGTGAGCGCTCTCCCGGGTGCAGCAGGAAGTAGATCGCCGTAGCGGCGCTGCGCTGCCCCTGGTAGCCCTCGGGCGAGAACGACATCGGCGAGCGCCATGTCTCGCGGAACCAGCCGCCCTCGGGATGCGGTTGAAGGTCCAGTTGCTCAGCCAGCGGCGGCCGTATCGCCATCAGCGGTTCCGTTCGCTTGATCTACCAGGGATCGCCGGTCCACCAGGGATCGCCGGTCCACCAGGGATCGCCGGTCCGCATGCCGCGGTCGTCAGCGTTCTGGCGGTGCGTGTAGCGCTGGTGATCGCCTGCTCGGGGGTCAGGCCGCACAGGTCGGTCAGCGTGAACAGGGCCTCGGCGCTGACCACCACGGCCAGGTCGAGGCGGAGCTGGCCGAACGTGTCAGGGTCGGTGACGGCCAGGGTGTCGCGCAGCGGCGCCAGCGCGTGGTCGATCAGGCCGAATCGAAGCCCGGGACGGGCGTGTGCGAGCTCGGGCCGGGTGATGGTGGCCGCGATCATGGCGCGCACCGCTCCCTGGTAGGCCAGCACGTGCCGGAACAGGAACTCGGTCGCGCACGCGATCCGCTCGGCGGCATCGCTGGATCCTGCCACCGGCCGCAGCGCTTGCTCTGGATCGGGCCATAGGCCCGCGAAGGACTCGGTCAGCAGCGAGAGCAGGTCGGGGAAGTAACGGTAGGCGGTCGGCTCCGATACCAGCGCCGCCTGCGCGACGGCAGGCATGGTCACCGGCTGGCCAGTCTGGATTAGCTCACGGGCGGCGCTGACGATCGCCATCCGCGTGCGCGCCTTCTGGTTGACCCGGCCCCCCGGCGACCGCACGGCCATCAGCTCCTCCTGCTGTCAGCAAGCGTAACAAGGCTACCTCATTATGATAGTCGACTTGCATAAGGTAGCTCACTCGCCTACGCTGCCCTTGTGAGAGCTAACTCTTATAAAGAGAAAGGCCTGTCATGGCCAATGTCGAGGAGGATCGATGAGCGCTCTGATCCCGGCCGGTAGCCTCCGGCCTACCCGCATCGATACCCGCACGTTCCAGGTCGGCTCCGTCGGCCTGGTCGAGGTCACCGTCGCCGACCGCGACCACACCCGGCCATTCCTGCTGCTGCACGGCGGGGGCGGCGTGCTGACAATGGCTGGCTTTGCTGACCTGCTAGCCGAGCGCACCCACTCTCGGGTGCTGCTGCCTACCCACCCGGGCTTCGGCGGCACGCCCAAGCCCGAGTGGCTGACCAGCGTCCGCCGGCTGGCGCAGGCGTACGGCACGTTGCTAGAGGAGTCCGGCCTCACGGACGTGACAGTGATCGGCAACTCCTTCGGCGGCTGGCTGGCCGCCGAGATCGCCCTGCGGCACAGCCCGCGGGTCAGCGGCATAGTGATCATCGACGGAATCGGCATCGAGGTACCGGGGCATCCGATGACCGACGTCAGCGGCCTGTCGCCAGCCGAAATCCGCTCGTTTTCTTTCCACGACCCCAGCAAGGCAGCAGCTCCGCCGAACGCCGGTGACACCGGACCGAGCCCGGACGTGCAGGCCCTGATCGGCTACGCCGGCCCGGCCATGTCCGACCCGACGCTGGCCGGGCGGCTCGGTGGTCTCGACGTTCCCGCCCATGTGCTGTGGGGCGAAAGCGACCGGATCGTCGATCCTGAGTACGGCAAGGCGTACGCCGCCGCGATCCCGTTTTCGACGTTCACGCTGCTGCCCCGCACCGGCCACCTGCCCCAGGTCGAGACGCCCGAGGAACTGCTGGGCGCATTGTCCGATCTCGGCACCTGCTGACGTCGGACCCATGAGCACTCCCCTGAACGTGACACGGATCGGCTACGCCTGCCAGCTGATCGAGATCGGCGGGACCCGGGTGCTGACCGACCGCCATGACGGAGCGTCCGTTCCCGGGCGGCCATAACCAGGCTGCCACCATCACCTAGGCGATCCGGCAGTCTGCCGCGCCCTGGATGCCGGACAGGCTGTCGTTGGGTACTGCGCCCCACGGGAAGTTCCCCGCGGAGTCGGCGGGGAAACCGGCCCCTGGGAAGGTGCCGGGAGCGTTGACAGAGAAATTGCCTGGACAACTTGAGTCCCACGCGCTTGCCTGATCATTGAATTGGAGGGGCACGCGATAATTGCCAGTGTTCTGATCGCATACTCCCCATCCGTTTTCCCACGCCGTCGATCCATAGGGGCCGTTCTGGTAGTAGTCGGCGACACAGCCAAACGGCGCGCTCGCGGGGGCCATCGCCACCGTCGCGGGCAGCTTCTTCAGGCAGACCCGTCCCTCGGTGCTTGCCACCCTGGGTGCAAAGGTCTCCGCGCAGCCAGGCAGCGGTTTGATCACCCCTGCGATGCGCTGGATGTGCCCGGAATGGGCCGTGGTTCCGGCCTGCGCAGTGGCTCCCAGGCCAATCAACGTGAATGCGGCGGTAACGGCGCCAGCCTGTTTCAGGACGAGATGCATGAGGTTCTCCCGGAGATGTCCGCACATCAGCTTCCGGCATAAGCAGATCAGGTTCCGTTTTCGTTTCACTGCCATCGCGCTTTCATTGCCATGCCATCCACCTAACTGTTTGGCGTCTTGCCTGGAGGCCCGATAGGGCCGGCAGCGACCTCGCACGGCCGGCCGCCGAGCGGATGCGGCTCTACCGGAAGTGACAGACTGTCCCTTAGGGCTACACGTGTCTTGGTACGCCAAACCGACGTTTTCGCGCCCGCCTTATACCGCTATATACCGACTTGCACTGTCGGTTTCTCGTACAAAGACACGCTAGGTATCCGGGTCGGCGCGGCAAACGCGCGATCGGAAACTACAGCCGCAATAGCTGGCGACGTAGATAAATGGCGGCGAATGCTGTGGACGCGACAGCATTCCACGCTGAGAATGCAAGAGGGCGGGCACCCAGGCTGCCGACGCGGAATCTGAAATACGCCATTTAGCCCGAATTCCGGCCGCCGCAAGCGGGGCGCCCCACCACGCCCAGACACATGGAGGATCACATGCGCAAACTCATCCACCCGTCCCGCCGCACCGTCATCATCGCCGCTGCCGTCCTGGCCACCGCAACCGCCAGCGCGGTTGCCATGTCTGGCTTCGCCAACGCCTCGCCCACCGCCGCACGGCAGGCTGTGCCCGGCCTGACTCAGATCGGCGACTGGGAAGCCGAGGCAGTAGCAACCGCCGCAGGCCAGAACTTTGCGGCCAGCGCGCAAACGTTCCCGATCCCGCTCCCATTCGCGCCGACCGCCCATTACGTGACCTCGCCAACCGCGAGCTGTCCCGGCAGCGCCGCGCGCCCGGTGGCGGCTCCGGGCAATCTGTGCGTCTACCAGGCAGGCAGCGAGAACGTTTCAGCAGTGACCATCTTCAAAGACGCCGGCCCGGGAACAGGCGCCGACCGGTGGGGGTTCAGCGCGGTCCCGATGTCGGCCAGCAGCGGCCCAGGAGCCGTCTGGGGGTCGTGGGCTGTGACGGCTCCCTGACGTTCGCCGGCTAGCGGCCCGGCCCGCTGGCAGGCCTGCGGCAGATGGCGGTGGACCGCCGACTCCCTTGAAGCGTGACCTGCCGCACTACCTCGTAGGCGCCGGTCACGCCGAACCGGGACGCGTTCGCCGCGCAGTAGGCCATGAGCCGCTCCGGGAGCGGTCCGTGCTCTTCCAGCATGCTCAGCTGACTCTGGTAGCACTGGTATGCCGTGGCCCAGCTGCGCAGCCCGGCCGAGGTGAGCGGCTCGGCCACCGTGCCTGCGAGTGACGCATAACCGGGCAGCGCCGGCACGACGTCCGGCTCCCAGGTGATGTACGGGAAGTCGGTCCACAGTTTGAGCTGGGCGCCGGTCCTGGCCGCCGCGGCCACCGTCCCGTCGCGGGCTCGCCGGTGGTCGACGTGCGCGCCGATTGCGGCGCACGTGACTACCTGATCCGGACGATGTTCGATGATGGCCTGCTCTAGCGCGGCCGCGATGTCGGCGAGCAGGCCGGGCTCCTCGCGCTGGTACTCGGTTGGCTGCCCATCCTGGACGAGCGAGGCACCGTGCTCGTCCCGCCGGTAGATCGCGTCGAGGAAGCCGCCGTGCACCGGGGTGACGCCCAGCGCTGATAGCGCGCGGCGATCCTCTGCGCGGCGCGGCGCAACCGGGTCGCCGGTGAGCTGCCACATGCTGTGGTAGGCGGCCGCCACGGGGGAGTAGGGCGGCGATGGCGTTCCGGCGAACACGGTGTACACCACGATCTGATGACCGGCGCTGGCCAGCATCGCCAGTCGCCCGCCGTAGGACAAGACGGCGTCGTCGAGATGCGGGGAGACCGCCAGTATCCGCGCCATCGCCCTCGCCCTCGTCACGACCGCGATTCCAGCCAGCCCGTCCCCTGATCCCGAGCCTGGCATCCGGCGCATCTGCCAGCACCTTCCCGCTTGCCGCCAGGCACGAACCGGGTACCTGCGTTTTCGCAACGGGGAAGGTGCGGCCGCCGTGCTGTCCTGCGACCGTGAGGCGTGCCCGCTAGCCGGTCCGGTAATGAGGGATGACCGCGATGACAGAATCCTCGCCTGCGGCGGATCAGCACGGGCAGCGCTACCCGCTGTCTTTCACGCAGGAATGGTTCCTCACCTTGGACCAGGGTGATGACGGCGGTACGTTCGGCAGCCGGTTCACCATGGTCCAGCCCATGCGCATCACCGGCCCGGTGGACATCGCGGTGCTGCAGGGCGCGCTCGACGACGTCGTCGCCCGCCATGAGCTGCTCCGCACCGTGGTGGTCAGGGACGCCGAACCGCCCTATCAGCAGGTGTTCCCGCCGTGTCCGGTACGACTAGAGGTCCAGGACCTGCCGTCGAATACCGGTAAGTCCCGGGATACGGTCATCCAGGAACTGTTCTATAAGACCGGTACGATCAGCGCACGGGAAGCGCCGCTGCTGTGGGCCCAGCTGTGCCGGTTCGATGACGGTGACAGCGTCCTGTTCCTGACGGTGCACCACTCGGCATGCGATGCCTGGTCGATGCAGGTGATCATGCGCGACCTCGGGGCGTGCTACGCCGCCCGGGCCACGGGTTCGGCCGCCGAACTCCCGCCGGTACGGCAATACCGCGAGTACGCCGAATGGCAGCGTGCCAGAGCCGCCAGCACAGCAGCGGACAGTGCGCCGGCCTACTGGCGGGACAAACTCCGTGGCGCCCGCGAATTCGCCATGCCGAACGACCACGGTCATCCCGCCAGCTATTCCAGGCCTTATTCAAGGCACGCCCACGTTATCGAGGCCGACGTCATCGCCAGGGCGTCCGCTCTTGCCACGGCGTCTCGAACCACCTTGTTCCCGGTGCTGCTCTCCGCCTTCTACGTCTTGGCGCACCAGATCACCGGCGCGACAGACCTGGCGATCCGGGCCTTCACCGCAGGCCGCGACGAACCGCAATTCCACGACACGATGGGACTGTTTCTCAACCTCGTGCCGTTCCGGACCGATATCGCCAGCTGCATGAGCTTCCGCGACATCATCACCCGGACCAAGGAAACCTTCATCGACGCCATCGCGAACGAACTGCCGGCCGGCGTGATCGAGCAGGCTTTCCCCGACGTCACGAAGCCACGCGAAGACCTGCGCACGTCCCAGTTCGTCATCTCGTGTCCAATGGCACAGCTCGGTGATGATCTCGTCTATCCCATCGCCGACGGCGCCCGTGCCACAGCCATACCCTGGCGCGAGGAGGACGGCCCGCAAGACATCCCCAACGGCACTGGGTGGTTCATAGACTTGCCCGCCTCTGGGACTCTGTACGGCGCTATCATGTTCAACCTCGACGAATTCGACGAGAGCACCGTCGCGAGCTGGGCCGCGGGTCTCCAGCGGATCCTGACCAGCGTTGTCCGCGACCCCGACCAGGACTGGAAGACCCTGTAACCCGGACCAGGCCGACTCGGCGAACCGCCTGCCGCGGGTGATAGCCGCCGCGCATACCGACTCCAGGACGGTGACCCCGTCGACACCGATCCGGCGACGATCCTGGACACTGAAACCGGCCGCGATCCAGGACCGGATTGCCAGCTTCCCGACGCGGTCCGCGTATGCTTCGTCGTCCGCGTTATCCCGTACCCAGACGCGCCGCTCCAGGCTGAGCCCCAGCAGTGTGCCGGCCGCCCATGCTTCCATGGCCAAGGCGGACAGGTCTGCGTCGCCACGGCATGCTGCCACCGAGGTCAGATACTCGGCACCAGAACGCTCAAGGACGTCGGCGGCAACCCCCAGATGTCCGCACTGCTCTTGCCAGAGCGGCCAGTCGGCGTTCAGCCTGAACGGCCGGGTAAAGACCGTCTCGCGTGCGAGCGGCAGGTCCACCCGGCACTTGGACTGGTACAGGCATACCGCGTGCATGGCGTCGTGGTCCAGGGTCAGTGCGGCGGTGTCAGGGGTGGGGAGCTTTGTACCGCCGGCGGCGCGCTCAGCGAACGGCACGGTGGCCTTGCGCGCTCCGTGGTGCGTGTTGCCGACGAGACTCTCCTCACCCGCCACGTGGTCGAGCAGGTGCGGGATCGGCGCCACAAGCTGGAGTCGGTGCCAGGCGCAGAACAGGCGGATGGCTTCGTCGTCGGCAATGTAGGCATCATCGAAGCTGTAAAGGAAGGAGGCGAGGTCCGCGGCCATTCCGCTGGGCATCACGAGACCGAGCGTCGGCACCCATTCCCATGGGACGAGGTTCGTCCATGACTGTCCCGCCAGCGCCGCCATTCTCGCCTGGAAAGAGTTGAACGCGGCGCTGTCGGCGGTATAGAGGGCGATCGGCCGGTCAGGGAACCGCTCGACGAGGGCCTGCAGGCGGGACGCGAAGTCCGGGGCGAGGGCGACGTCGTCCTGGAGCACCAGGTGGTGAGTCACCCCCGAGGCAATCGTCGCCCAGGCCTGTTTCGCGGTGCGGAGCGGGCTCGGAATGCCGTCCGGATCTGGATCCTCGACGGGGACAGCGGTCAGCGGGAGGCATGCTTGCCGGATCGGCTCGACGTCGTCGCGCCGATCCGGGTGGTACATGATATTGACCCCGATGGACACAGCCATTTGCGATTATTTCCCTCTTGTCCGAACCGGCCGCGAGCAGAAGATTTACGCACGTGGCGACTCAGTGCCGGGGAGCCCCGCCCCGCATAGCCTCGCCGAGAGATCGCACATCAAAAACATATCTGGTTCGCGGGCAAACCGGATATGTCGCGAATTGCGCTTTTGGCGCCCCTGAGCCTGTCCCATGTTCGACCGGTGGGTCCGGCCGGCTGGGCGGTCAAGGTCCCTAGGCTCCCGGCGCCCCGGCGCTCACGCTCGCTGGGCTTCCGCCTGGCGTCCGAAGTCGCGGAATGCGCGCTGGGAGTTGCCGCCCAGCATGGCCACCACCAGGAAGATTCCCGCTACCGGGAAGAAGGGTGTGGCCCCGATGTGGCGGACGAGCACGCCGGCGACGGCCACCGACAACGGGAACGTGCCGTAAGTGCACAACATGATCACGCTCAGGACGCGGCCGAGTATGGCCGAGGGGATCTTCCGCTGCGCCATCGTGAAGAAGATCACGCCGCCCAGGCCATTGCAGACGCCGAGGATCAGCAGCGCGGCCGCGGCGCCCGCCTCGCCGCCGAGATACGGCACCAGGCCGATCGCGCCCCCGGAGATGATGTAGGCCACGGCGGCGACCATCCCGGGGTTCCGCAGCCTGCCCGAACGGGCCGCGGCCAGCGTGCCGATCACCGCGCCGACCGCCATGCAGGCGAGCAGTGCGCCGTAGCCGTCGGCGCCCCAGTGCGCATGCGCGAGCGCGGGGAGTGCCACCTCGAGCAGCCCGTCGTAGGACAGATTCGCGGCGATGGCGACCATCAGGATGATCTGTATCGCCCGCGCCTGCCGTATGTACGCCAGCAGGGCCGGTGGCTTGCCGGGGATCTCGGCTGCCGGGCTCTCCGGCCCAATGGCGGCGCTGCCCGAGTTCGCGGCCATTGAACCGGCCGCGGCGCGGCGCGGTATCAGCGCCAGCGACAGTGCCGACACCGCGAACGACACCGCGTCGATCCCGAAGGCAGCGGTCGACGCGCCGGTCGAAGCGACCAGCGCCCCGCCGATCGCGGGGCCGATCAGCGATCCGACCTGGACGGCGGTCGAGGACAGCGCGTTGCCCGCCGCGAGCCGTCCCTCATCCAGCAGGGACGGCATGATCGAGAACGACGCGGGCATGAACAGTCCCTCACCCCCGCCGATGAGCGCGGCGGTCGGGCCGAGCGTCACGACTGAGGCAGTGTGCCGGGTCGCGAGCAACGTCAGCACACCCACCAGCACGCCTCGCAGGACGTCGGCGGACAGCATGAGCGTGCGCGGGCCGAACTTGTCCGCGAGCATGCCGCCTACCGGGATCAGGACGGTGCGCGGTACGCCGTAGCAGGCGAGCACGACGCCGAGCAGGATGGTGCTGCCGTGGTTGGACAGCACGAACCAGGGAAGCGCCACCGCGTAGCAGTAGTCACCGATGGTCGAGGCGAACTGACCGCCGGCCAGCAGGCGGAAGCTCCGCACCCCCAGCGGCCCGGACCGGAACGCAGCGGTGACGCGCCGTGACGTCGCGGTGCTCACTTTGCCTCCTCGGGTTCAAATCCGAACGTACGTGGCCAGCAGGCCCAGACGCTTGCCCTGAGTTGCTGGAACGCCAGCCGTGATGATGACCACGACGATCGGCAATCTCGGAGGAGGGCTGTCCTCGGCCGTCTGCGTATGTTTGTCCTCGGCAGGAGGGTGAGCGTGGACAGTGACCGGCTTGCCGACCAGCTATGAGCATCGGCACCGGAACCGGCCGACGCCGTCTGGGACTGACCCCGATGCGGTCGGTCCCGGTCGAGTTCGCCGGGGAGCGGGCCGGTGCGGGACCGCTCACCTTGGGCCAGCTCGATCTCTACAACTGGCTGATCCAGTATCCAGGCCAGCTCTACGCGATCTTGTGCATTGAGCTCCCGGTGCCGGCCGGGCTCTCCGTCGATGACGTGGCCGCGGCGGTCGCGGTGCTGCTCGCGCGGCATGAGAGCCTGCGCACCGCGTATCTCCCCGGCGAGCCGCCGTGCCAGCGGGTCGCGGCGGCCGGCGTCCAGCCGCTGGAGGTCTGCTCGCTCGGGGCGGGAGAATGGGGACCGCGGGATCGGCCCGCGGTGGCCGAGGCGCTCGTCTCGTGGCTGCGCGAGTCACCCGATCCGCTCCGGTGCCCGGTGCGGGTGGCGGTGGCCATCGCCCCGGACGCGGGTGACCGGGTCATCGCGTGCGCCGCCGCGTTCTCGCATCTGGCGGTCGACAACGGCGCGATCCGGATCCTCCGGCGCGAGTTCGCTGGCCTGCTGGGTGATCCCGCGCGACGTCCCGCCGCGCTACCCGGCCACCAGCCGCTGGACCAGGCCGAGCTGGAGGCGTCACCGGCCGAGCGGCGCAGGGCCGACGCGGCACTGGACTACCTGCGGGAGCAGTCACAGCGGATCCCTCATTGCCTGTATGTTGTGCCGAGCGCCCGGACCAGCGGCGAGGCGCTGGCGGTGGAGCTGTCGTCAGCAGCCGCCGCGATGGCCGTGCGGCGGGTGGCCGCGCGCACCCGGACCAGCCGGTCTAGCGCCGTGCTCGCCGCCATCTGCGCCGTGATCGCCCGCCGCGCCAACTATCCGGAGCTGGTGTTCCCCGTGTCATCCAGCAACCGTTTCGAGCCACATCTGGTGAACTACGTCGGTTCCCTGGTCCAGTGCTCTATCGCCACCGTCGAGATCGCCGGGAAAAGTTTCGACGAGCTGGCCGGCCACACCTGGACCAGGGTGGTAGAGGCCAGCAGGCACGGCAGGTACGACGCGACCAGGCAAGCGGCCATGGACAGCCGTACGGAGCACGAACGTGGGCTGCGCTTGAACAGCGACCCGTGGTTCAACAGCCTCTTTCCTGAGTCGTGGTCCGGACTGACCGCCGGCGTCGGATTCGAGCC
>Ga0070741_10012459_pt1 | contig 15356 bp, 12 predicted proteins | sample Coa_R1_4_FD_66440 | JGI IMG/M metagenome (GOLD analysis project Ga0070741, IMG submission 66440) | Surface soil microbial communities from Centralia Pennsylvania, which are recovering from an underground coalmine fire - Coalmine... | ecosystem: Environmental > Terrestrial > Soil > Unclassified ... | reverse complement strand
GCCTGCACCGCCACGCCGAGCGCGACCACTTGATCGGGATCGATGTCGCCGAGCGGCTCGCGTGCGAACAGCTCGCGTACGAACTTTCGCACCGCCGGCGTGCGCGTGGCGCCGCCGACGAGGATGACGCCGTCGAGATCGGCGGGCGTGATGCCGGCGTCCTTGAGCGCGCGGCGGCACGGACCGCCGGTGCGCGTGAGGATGGGCGCGATCGCGGCTTCGAATTCTTCGCGCGTCACGTCGCCGGCGCGCGCGGCCGAGGTCAGCTCGTGCTTGAGGCGGCGCGCCTCGTCGAGCAGCGCGCGGCGCGCCGAGTCGGAGAGCGCGTCGGCGGCGAGCCCGCGCCGCTTGACCAGGAGCTCGGCGAGCGCGCGATCGAAGTCGTCGCCGCCGAGCGCGGTGTCGCCGCCGGTCGACTTCACCTCGAACACGCCGCCCGCCAGCTTGAGGATCGAGATGTCGAACGTGCCGCCGCCGAGATCGTAGACGGCGAACGTGCCCTGCGATTTCTTGTCGAGGCCGTAGGCCAGCGCGGCGGCGGTCGGCTCGTTGAGCAGGCGCAGGACCTCGAGGCCGGCGATGCGGCCCGCGTCCTTGGTCGCCTGGCGCTGCGCATCGTCGAAGTACGCCGGCACGGTGATGACCGCGCCGTCGAGCGGGCCGCCGAGCGCCGCCTCGGCGCGAACTTTCAGCGCGCGCAGGATCTCGGCGGAGACCTCCATCGGCGTCACGCCGTCGGGCCGCCCGGCGACCGAGAAGCGCACCACCGGCCCGCTCTGCGAGACGAAGCGATAGGGCGTGAAGCGGCGCGTGGTCTCCGCGTCCTCGGGCCCGCGCCCCATGAAGCGCTTGACCGAGACGATGGTGTCGCGCGGAAATTCGGCGGCGCGCTCGAACGCGTCCCAGCCGACCACCGGCGGCGCGCCCGCCTGGTAGCGCACCGCCGACGGCAAGAGCGCGCGCCCGGCGGCGTCGGGCAAACAGACCGGCGACGCGTCGCGGATCACCGCGACCAGCGAGTTGGTGGTGCCGAGATCGATCCCGATCGCGCGCCCGGCGCACGCCTCTTTCACCGTCGAGGAGCCCGGCTCGGCGATGTCGTAGAGTCCGCCGGCCATCAGAGCTCCTCCGGCGTTCCGGCGGCGCGCTCGCCAAACCGCGTGTAGTAGCGGATCGCGACCAGCGACTGGGCGATCTTCGGCAACACGCTCCGATCACCCTTTTCGAACGCGTAAAACGCATCGTCGACCGAACGCAGAGCGAGCGCGCGGCGATCGTCCGTCAGCCGCGCCAGCGCCTGCTGGTTGCCGTCCGAGAGCTGCTCGTTCAGCTCCATCATCTCGGCGAGCAGCGCCGGATCCGGTTTCACCGACGCCGATTTCTCGTCGGCGACGTCGAAGCCCTCGAGCTTGATCAGGTACTCGGCGCGCTTCACGTCGTCCTTGAGCACGCGGTAGGCGTCGTTGAGCTCGGTGGTCTTCTGCAGCGCCTCGACGCGCGCGCGCGGCGCCGCCTTGGCGAAGCGATCGGGGTGCAGCTCCCGCGACAGCGCGTGGAAGCGGCGCTCGAGCTCGCCGGCAGGCTGGTGGTACGCCCTCGGCACCCCCAGGACGTCGAAAAAGGTTCGCATGCGAAACTCTCGTATACGAGCTAAAACTGGACGCTCTCGCCGCAGCCGCACGACCCCTTCACGTTCGGGTTCTCGAACTTGAACCCGTGGCCCATGAGGCCGGTGACGAAGTTGAGCGTGGTGCCGGCGAGGTACAGCATGCTCTTCTTGTCGATGAACACGCGCACGCCGTCGAACTCGAGCACGTGGTCGCGCGGGCCGGCGGGCTTGTCGGCCCACTCGAAGACGTAGGAGAAGCCGTCGCAGCCGCCGCCGCGCAGCCCGATGCGCAGGCCCTCGGCGGTCTTGCCCTCGGCCACGCGCCTGGCGGTCAGCTTGCGGATCTGCTCGACGGCCGCGGGCGTCACCTCGATGGTGAGCTTCTTGGGCTGCTCGGCGGGCTCTTCCCCCTTCGCCGTCGCTGCGCCGTGAATGCCGACCTGTTCCATCACTTGCGCCCGTTCTTCGCCTTGTAGTCGGCGATGGCGGCCTTGATGGCGTCCTCCGCCAGCACCGAGCAGTGGATCTTGACCGGCGGCAGGTTGAGCTCCTCGGCGATCTGCGAGTTCTTGAGCTCCATCGCCTTGTCGATCGACATGCCCTTGACCCACTCGGTGACCAGCGACGACGACGCGATCGCCGAGCCGCAGCCGAAGGTCTTGAACTTGGCGTCCTTGATGATGCCGTCTTCGACTTTGATCTGCAGCTTCATCACGTCGCCGCACGCCGGCGCGCCGACGAGGCCGGTGCCCACCGACTCGTCGTTCTTGTCGAGCGAGCCCACGTTCCGCGGGTTCTCGTAGTGATCGATGACTTTCTCTGAATACGCCATTTCGATTCTCCTAGTGCTCCGCGGCCCACTTGATCGACTTCAAATCGATGCCCTCCTGCGCCATCTCCCATAGGGGCGAGAGCTCGCGCAGGCGGGTCACGCTCTTGATCACGTGATCGGCCACGTAATCGATCTCCTCGTCGGTGTTGAAGCGCCCGATGCCGAAGCGGATGGACGTGTGCGCCAGCTCCTCGCCGATGCCGAGCGCGCGCAGGACGTACGACGGCTCGAGGCTGGCCGAGGTGCACGCCGAGCCCGACGACACCGCGACGTCTTTCAGCGCCATCATCAGGCCCTCGCCCTCGACGTAGGCGAAGCTGACGTTGAGGTTGCCCGGCAGGCGGTGCTCCGGCGAGCCGTTGAGATAAATTTCGGGGAGCGCCGCGAAAAGTTTTTCTTTGAGGCGATCGCGCATCGCCGAAGTGCGCTTGGCTTCGAACGGCATCTCGTGGCGGCACAGCTCGGCCGCCTTGCCCATGCCGACGATGCCCGGCACGTTGAGCGTGCCCGAGCGCATGCCGCGCTCGTGACCGCCGCCGTCGATCTGCTGCACCACGCGCACGCGCGGCTTGCGGCGAACGTAGAGCGCGCCGATGCCTTTCGGTCCGTACATCTTGTGCGCCGAGACCGCCGCGAGATCGACCTTGCACTCGTTGACGTCGAACGGAATCTTGCCGACGCCCTGCACGGCGTCGACGCAGAACAGCGCGCCTTTCGCCTTCACGACCTCGCCGATCTCTTTGATCGGGTGAACCGTGCCGACCTCGTTGTTGGCCAGCATCAGCGTGACCAGGATGGTCTGGTCGGTCATCGCCTCGCGCACCTGCTCCGGCGCGATGCGGCCCTCTTTGTCGACGGGCAGGTACGTCACCTGGTAGCCCTGCTTCTCGAGGCGCTTGCAGGTATCGAGCGTCGCCTTGTGCTCGGTCTGCCCGGTGATGATGTGGTTGCCCTTCTCGCGGTAGAACTCGGCGACGCCTTTGATGGCGAGGTTGAGCGACTCGGTCGCGCCCGAGGTCCACACGATCTCTTTCGCGCTGGCGCCGATGATCGCGCCCACCTGCTCGCGCGCCAGGTCGACCGCCTTCTCGGCGTGCCAGCCGAACACGTGGTTGCGGCTGGCGGCGTTGCCGAAGTCGTGCGTGAAGTACGGCATCATCGCCTCGAGCACGCGCGGATCGACCGGCGTCGTCGAGTGGTTGTCCATGAAGATTGGAATCTTGAGCGCCATCATCATCCTCTGTGAATTCCAGCGACGAGGATCGGCTGGCTCACGCCCTCGTGTCCGTTGTGGTTGCAGGCGCCGCACTCGTCGGGTTGATGCTCGGTGACGCAGGTCTTGCAGCCGTCGAGGTACGCCAGGCTGGCGGTCAGCTCCTGCTCGAGCTTGCTGAGCTTCTCGATCTGCTCGCGCGTCTGGCGCAGCCGCTCGGCGAACTGCTCGCGCACGCGGTTCATCGCCAACGACGCGATCGAGCCATCCTCGACGATGCCACGCAGCTCCTGGAGCTGGTGCAGCGAGAAGCCGGCGTCTTGCAGCTTCTGGATCCACTCGACGCGCGAGACCGCGGACGGCGCGAACAGGCGGAACCCGCCCTTCGAGCGGTGCACCGGCTTGAGCAGACCGAGCTCCTCATAAAGGTGGAGCGCGCGCACCGTCTTGCCGGTCCGCTTGGCCAGCTCGCCTACTCGCAGCGGTTTGCCGAGATCGATCACCGACGCCCTCTCCCGTCAACCCTTACGCTTACGTAAGAGTTCAGTCTGTGGAGTAACATGATGGGATCGCGAGGAGCTGTCAAGACCCTTCTCTTACGTAAACGTAAGGGTCGGCGAGTTTACTGACACATCAGTCTAATCTAGGGGACGAGGACGAGCTTGCCGAACGGCTTGCGCTGCTCGAGCAGGCGGTGCGCTTCGGCGGCTTCGACGAGCGGCATCACGCGATCGACGACCGGCTTCAGGCGGCCCGCGGCCACGTGCGCCAGGATCGGATAGAGGTCGCCCTTCGGCGCCATGGTCGAGCCGAGAATTTCCAGCTGGCGAAAAAAAACGTGGCGCAGATCGGTGCGCGCGTCGAAGCCCGAGGTCGCGCCGCACGTCACGATCTTTCCGCCGCGCGCCGCGCACAAGATCACCTTCGGCCAGACCTCCGCGCCGACGTGCTCGAACACGATGTCGACGCCGCGCTTGCCGGTCAGCCGCTTGACCTCGGCCACCAGGTCGCCGCTCGCGTGGTTGATGGTCTCGTCGGCGCCGAGCGCCCGCGCGCGCTCGAGCTTGTCGTCGCTCGAGGCGGTGGCGATCACGCGCGCGCCGTGCAGCTTGGCGATCTGCACGGCGGCGGTGCCGACGCCCGAGCCGGCGGCCATCACCAGCACGTCGTCGCCGGGATGCACCGGCGCCTTGCGCGTCAGCATCTGCCACGCGGTCAAGAACGTCACCGGCACGGCGGCGGCTTGCGCGGCGTCGAGGCCGGCGGGGCGCGGCACCACGTTCACCGACGGCACGACGATCTTTTCCGCGTAGCCGCCCGGCCGATCTTCGCCCATCAGCTCGAAGTGGCGGCACAGGTTGTCGCGCCCCGAGAGGCACTCGCGGCAGCGCCCGCACGAGTGGCCCGGGTTCACCACGATCTCGTCGCCGACGTTCAATCCCGCGACGCCGGGCCCGAGCGCGTCGACCACGCCCGCCACGTCTGCGCCGAGGAGAAACGGGTAGCGCAGCTTGAGGTGCGGCATCCCGCGCCGCACCCAGAGGTCGACGTGGTTCATCGCCACCGCTTGCACGCGCACGCGCACCTCGCCCGGCCCGGCGACGGGCTCGGGCAGCTCCTCGACGCGCAAGACCTCCGGACCGCCGTGCTGGTGGAGCGTGACCGCTTTCATTCGCACAGACCGAATACGCCGGCCGAGCCGAAGAACGCGCCGCACGAGCCCTCGCCGTCGGGGCACGCGCCGAGCGTCGTCCCTGCGTCCGCGTCCGTCACCGGAACGACGTAGCACAGCAGCCGGCAGAAGCCGAGCCCGCTGCACGTCTCGCCCGGCGCGCAGTCGTTGTGGCTCATGCACGTGGTGTCGGGCGGCTGCGTGCCCGACTTCGCTTGGCACACGCGCGGGCGCCCGACGTCGTCGCCGCCGCCGAAGTAGCACGCGCCCGCAGCGCAGCCGGTCTGCGCGACGGGATCGCAGCCCTCGTCGGTGACGCAGGCGGAGAGCGGCGTGTCCTGCCCCATGATCTTTTTCGTGGTGGCCGAGTTGGTCGGCGCCACGCAGTAGTCGCCGTCGGCGCAATCGGCGTGCACGAAGCAGCCGCGCCGGCAGAGCGACGTGCCCTCGTAGTCGATGCACGACGTCCCCGGCGTGCAGAAGTCGCCCTGGATGCCGCCGAAGTTGATCGCGGTGCACGCCCCGCCCTCGGGGATCGGCGCCGCCGGATCGGGAATGCACACGTCGCCGACTGCCGTGGTCGCGCAGTGCAGCCCGCTGAAGCAGTTCTTCTTCACGAAGTCGCACGTCGCGCCGAACTGTCCGGCGGCGTCGACGGGCGGCCCCATGTCGAGCGGCGCCGACAGATCCGACGCCGTGCCGCTGTCGGTGTTGCTGCATCCTGCTGCAAGGACGACGAGCACGATCCACGCTGCGCGCATACGGCCTCCCGTTTGCCGCGGGAACGTACACGTAGTCGCGCTACGAAAGCAATTGCTGGCGCGCTAGCCGGCGATCTCGACGGCGCGCACTTCGCGAATGACGGTGACCTTGATCTGCCCCGGGAACGTCAGCTCGTCGGAGATCTGGCGCGCGATCTCGCTCGACAGCTCGACGGCGCGCTCGTCGGTGACGCGATCTTCCTGCACGTAGACGCGCACCTCGCGGCCGCCCTGCACCGCGAACGCGCGCTCGACGCCCGAGAAGCGCCCGCCGATGCGCTCGAGCGCCTCGAGCCGCTCGGCGTAGTTGTCGTCCTGCTGCCGCCGCGCGCCCGGCCGCGCGCCCGACATCGCGTCGGCGGCGGCGACCAGCGACGCGTAGACGGTGTTCATCGGCTCCTCGAGGTGGTGCGCGCCGATGGCGTTCGCCACCACCTCCGCTTCGCCGAGCCGCCGCGCGTAGTCGGCGCCGATCACCGCGTGCGATCCGTCGATGGCGTGCGTCAGCGCCTTGCCGATGTCGTGCATCAGCGCCGCGCGCCGCGCCAGCTTGACGTCGAGCCCCAGCTCCGACGCCATCATGCCGCACAGGAACGCCGCCTCGATGGCGTGCTTCCACTGGTTCTGCGTATACGACGTGCGCCAGTTGAGCCGCCCGACGAGCCGCACGATGTCGGGATGCGAGCGCGGAATCTCCAGCTCCTTGAACGCGCGCTTGCCGAGCTCGAACACCTCGCGCTCGAGCTCCTCCTTGATCGCCTCGGCCTGCTTCTTGGCGTCGCCGTTCTTGACGCCGTTCTTGCCCCAGCGATGGATCGCGCGGCGCGCGATCTCGCGGCCGAACGAGTCCTGCCCTTCGAGCCGGATCGCCGAGCCGTCGTCGGCGAGCGTCAGCTTGATGTTGGCGACCTCCTCGAGGACAACCAGGTTCGAGTTCTCCGGGCCGGCGATGCGCGGCGCGGAGCCCGGCAGGAGCGGCAGGTTCGAAAGTAACCGCTCAGTTAGATAATGTCCCTGGTAGCGCTGGATGGCGATGCCCATCACGCGCTTGGCTTCGCGGCCGTGCTCGGCGTCGTTGAGCCCCTGCTCGACGCGGCGCACGCGCTCGGCGGCGGCGGCCTTGGCCTCCTCCACCCACTCGTTGACCAGCCGCCCGCGCACGTCGGCGCGCTGCTCGCCCGAGGCGCGCTCGAGCGCGCGCAGCGCTTCGTCCTCGACGCGCTTGCGATCGTCCTCGAGCTGCTTGCGGCGCGCCTCGGCCGCCTTGAGCGCCACCTCGCGCTCCTCGACCGCCGCCGCGCGCGCGATCACCCGCTGCTCGCCGACGGAAAATTCGCCCGCGCGCCGGCCCAGCTCGTCCTCGCGGCGCTGCAGCTCGCGCTCGCGGCGGCTCGCCTCGTCGTGCGCGGCGCGCTTGAGCTCGAGCAATTTTTCGCGCGACTGCGCGTCGGCGGCCGCGCGCTCGGCGGCCACGGCCGCGCGCGCCGTCTCCAGCACCGCGCGCGCCTCCGCCGCGGCCGCGTCCGCCTCCACGCGCCGCCGCTCGACGGCCGTCCGGCGCGCGAGCATCCACGCGCCGCCAAAGATCACCACCGCCGCGAGCACGAAGGGCAGCACCTCCGCCAGCATTGGCCGGACCCTCGCCCGAGTCAAGCGCCGCGCGGGCGCGCCGCCACTAATCGCAGGAAAAATTCACCATGGGCGAAACGTTTTCCTTTCGCAGAGCGTCAAATCCAAGAAAGGAGGAGCGCACCATGGCCCGCTTGGTCCCCGAGGACGACGGGTTCAACGCGTACCTCAACGCCATCTCGCGATTCGAGCCGCTCGACCGCGAGGTGGAGCTCAGGCTCGCCCGCCGCTGGCTCAAGCGCGGCGATCGCGACGCCGCCCATCAGCTCGTGCAAGCCCACCTGCGCTTCGTCGTCAAGATCGCCAACTCGTACCGCGGCTACGGGCTGCGCGTGGCCGATCTCGTCGAGGAGGGCAACATCGGGCTGCTCGAGGCGGTGCGGCGCTTCGATCCCGATCGCAACCTGCGCTTCATGACGTACGCGGCCTACTGGATCCGCGCGTACATCCTGGCGCACGTGCTCAAGCAGTGGTCGCTGGTCGGCGTCGGCACCGGGCCGCTCCAGTCGAAGCTGTTCTTCCGCATGGCGCGCGAGCGGGCAAAGATCACCAGCGCGCTCGGCGGCTCGGCGGGCGAAGGCCAGGTCGAGGAGCTGCTGGCCAAGAAGTTCAACACCACGCCCGAGCGCATCCGCGACATGACCGGCCGCCTCGACGGAAAAGATCTGTCGCTCGACGCGGCCGCGTATCGCGACGGCAGCGCCACCGCGCTCGACCTCCTGCCCGACGACGCGTCCGAGGGCCAGGAGGATCGCGCCGCGCGCGTGCAGCGCGACGACCTGGTGCGCGATCGCATCCAGTGCCTGATGCGCGGCCTTACGCCGCGCGAGCGCTACATCCTGTCGAAGCGGCTGCTCACCGACGAGGCCGACACGCTCGCCGAGATCGGCCGCCACCTGAGCCTGTCGCGCGAGCGCGTGCGCCAGCTCGAGGAGCGCCTCAAGGGCAAGCTGCGCCGCGCCCTCGCCGAGTTCCAGCCCGAAGCCGTAAACTGATTCAAATCCGCCGTACGTCGCGTTTTACGAGCAGCGCGTCGAGCCACAAGTTGGTCAGCTTCTCCTGCATCGTGTTCTGCCGCAGCCGCGCCGCCAGGTTGGGAAAGTCGACGTGGTCCATCGACTGATCCTGGTTGAAGCACGAAAAAATGATCGTCTGCTTGCCGGTGCGCGGGTCGACGTGCTTCTGCAAGCACTGCGCGCACACCTCCTTCATCATGCACTGCATCGGCGAGTTGATGCTCGCCACCGCGACGTGATCGGGCGCGAACTTTCCCGCGAGCACGCCGTGACGCGCCTCCTTCACCGCGCGCATCATGCGGTCCGAGCCGATGGCGATCACCCGCGTCACCGTCGACAGCGACGTGACGTCGGCGCCCAGCTCGCCCGCCGAGTACGCCAGCATCGCCTGCACCACGTTGCCGACGAACGCGCGGTCCTGCGGCCGCCGCGGCGCGATCGGCGCGCCCGCGTCCACCGACCACACGATCTGATCGCTCGCCGCCTCGATGTCGTCGACCTTGAACACGTCCTCGCGCTTGCGATAGCCGGCGAAATACAGCACGCGGCAATTTGCCGCTTTGAGCGCCTTGCCGATGGAGAACAGCACCGCGTTCCCCAGCCCGCCGCCCGCCAGCAGCACCGTCTCGCCCGCGGGAATCTCCGTCGGCGTTCCGGTCGGCCACATCACCACCACCGGCTCGCCCGGCGCGAGCGCGGCGCACAGGCGCGACGAGCCGCCCATCTCCAGCACTATTAATGAGAGCAGCCCTTTTTCCGGATCGGTCCACGCGCCGGTGAGCGCGAGGCCCTCCATCTGCAACCGCGTCCCGTCGATCACCGGGCTCAGCGCCTCGAAGTTTTGCAGGCGATAGAACTGCCCCGGCTTGAAGTGGCGCGCGGCCAGCGGCGCGCGCACGACCACCTCGACGATCGTCGGCGTCAGGCGATTGACGGCGACCACGGTCGCGCGCATTTCGTCGTCGAGGCGCGCGGCGCGCTCGCTCCACGCGCGCTCGCGGCGCTGCTGCTCGTCGGCGGCCGCCGGCTCCGCCTCGCCGAACAGCGCCGCCACCTGCAGAAAGCCGTACTTCGCCGACGCCATCGCCTTGACCACCGAGCCGGCGAAGCGCGGATGATTGTCGCCGTAGTAGCTGACCGTGCGCCCGTCTTTCGCGTACGACGTGAAAAAACCCTCGGCGTCGGGTAGGAGCGAAATCCCACCGTCACTCGCGCGCTCCGCCCGGTGCGGCGCGAAGAACCCCTTCTTGTCGAGCGCGAACGTCCCGGGAAATTCTTTTTCGTAGATCGTGTTGGGGCTGGTGCCCGCCGCCACGCAGACCGTGCGCGCCGGCAGCTCGACCACCGTGTCGCCGCGCTTGAACGTCATCGCGCGCAGCGCCCCGCGCTCGTCGGGAACCGCCGCGATCGGCGACAGGTTCTCGATGAAGCGCACGCCCTCCTCGAGACACTTCTCGACCTCTTCGTGGTTCAGCCGATACGCCGGCGAATCGGTGAGCCGCTTGCGATACACGATCGCCACGCCGCCCCACTGATCGAGCAGCCGCTGAAAATCCGGCTCGCGCCCCGCGTCGCGCGCGCGCTCGCGCTCGAGCCGCACCTCGCGCCCGTGGTCGAGCAGCTCGTACATGATCTCGCGCTCCTCGGGATCGAAGCGGTCGAGCACATGGTCGGCGCCGAACTCTTCGACGAGCCGCTCGTAGCGTTCGAGCGTCTTCTCCGCCTGCACGACGTAATAGGCGAGCAGCTCGGTGGCGGTGTCGATGGCGGTGAGGCCGCCGCCGATGACGATCGCCGGCAGCCGCACCTGGAGGTTCGCCAGCGACGAGCGCTTGTACGCGCCGGTGAGCTGCAGCGCCATCAGGAAGTCGCTCGCCTTGCGCACGCCGCGGATCAGGTTGTTCTCGAGCTCGATGATGGTCGGCTTGCCCGCGCCGACGGCGATCGCCACGTGCTGAAAGCCCATCGCCCACGCGTCGTCGAGCGTGAGCGTGCCGCCGAGCCGCACGCCGCCGTAGACGCGAAATTTATTGCGGCGCAAGAGCGCGGCGTACACCACCGTCAGGAAGTTCTTGTCCCAGCGCACGGTGATGCCGTACTCCGAGACGCCGCCGAACCCGAGCAGCAGGCGATCGTCGAGCTCGCCGTACAGCTTGGCGAAGTCGCGCACCGGCTGCGGCAAAATGCCGCACGACGGATCGCCCGCCAGCTCGACGGGCAGCGGCTCGATCTTGAGCCCGTCGATGCCGACCACGCCGAAGCCTTCGTTGAGCAGGTGGTGCGCCAGCGTATAGCCGGCCGGCCCCATGCCCACCACCAGCACGTCGTCGCCGCGATACGGCAGCGGGTACGGGCGCCGCACGTTGAGCGGATTCCAGCGCGTGAGCAGCCCGTAGATCTCGAACCCCCACGGCGCCGACAGCACGTCGGTGAGCACCGCGGTTTCGATCTGCGGGATGTTGACCGGATCCTGCTTTTGATAAATGCACGACTTCATGCAGTCGTTGCAGATGCGGTGGCCGGTGCCGGGGAGCATCGGGTTGTCGATGCAGACCAGCGCCAGCGCGCCCACCGAGTCGCCGCGCCGCTTGAGCAGGTGCATCTCGGAGATGCGCTCGTCGAGCGGACAGCCGTTCAGCTCGACGCCGAGCGCGTTCGGTTTCACCGCGCCGGTCTTGGGATCGTGCAATCCCGTCGAGCACGAGTCCTTCGCGCGATCGTGGCAGTAGAGACAGTAGTCGACCTCGGCCAGGATCTCCGACGGGGACATGCGGCGATCGGTGAGCTTGAAGCCGTCGCGCGCGCGGCGGTGCTCGGGCGGGCCGACCACCTCCTCGGGCATCTTCTCCGACGGGCGGCGCAGCTCGACGAGGTGGAGCGCGTCGGGCAGCGGCTGCGCGAGCTGGAACGAGAGCCAGCGCTGCTCCAGCTCGGGCTTGCGCGCGGCGGCCCACGCCTCGAGCGCGCCCAGCTCCTCGCGGATCGCGATCAGCTCCGGATCGTCGACGGGGCGCTTCTTCAGCTCGGCCTCGCGATCGAGCAGCCGGTTGATCACCGGCGCCACCTGCCGCTCGTCGTCGAGCGCCGCGCCGTCGAGCCCGAGCGCACGCAGCCGCCGCTCCCCCTCGGCGCGCGCCGCGTCGGCGTCGGCGACCTTCTTCTTCCACGCGCGCCGCTTGACGAACTCGTCCTTGAAGCGGAACAGCACCAGCTCGGCTTCGACCGCGCGGCGCTGGGCGGAAAACGCATCTTTGCATCCGAATAGGCGGATGACGAACTCCGACACCGACGGCGCGACGTCGACCAGCAGCGCCGAGATCTCCTCGGGCGTGAGCCCTTCGCCCTGCGACGCGCGATACGCGTCGTAGCGCGCGCACAGCGCGGCGTCGCGCGCGGCCAGCTCGTCGTGCCAGCGCTGGTACAGCGCGCGCAGCCCGGCGGGCTCGTACAGATCGGCGTAGCGGACTCCGGCGATCCCGAGCGGCAGCGGATTGGTCGACGAGGGCGAGGCAGCGGCGGTCGTCATTCGGGTTGCAAAGCATACACGACGCGCGCGCGCGCGGCAGCCCGGTTTCGTCAGAACGTGGGCGTCAAGAGGAGCGGCTGGTCATCGCGCGGCTTCTTCTTGTGGTGGTGCTCCGGCTTCGCCGCCGGCGGCTTTTCGGCGGCCGGCTTCTCGGCGACGGGCTTCGCAGCGACGGGCTTGGCGGCGACCGGCTTCTCGGCCGGCTTCGCCTCGGGCTTGGCCGCGATCGGCTTCTCCGCCGGTTTCTCCTCGGGCGCCACCGCCGGTTTGTCACCTTCGTCGCCGTCGGTCTGCTTGCGCAGCAGCCGCACCTTGATCTCGCCGTCGCTCTCGCCGTCGAGCGTCCGCTGCGCGGTCAAGAACCCGTCCTTGCGAAACGACAGCGCCAGCTTCTCGCCGCGCGGCACCTTGATCACCAGCGGCGCGTGGCCGAGCACCTCGTCGCCGCGCAGCACCTCGGCGCCCGGCGGCGTGGTGCTCACCGTCACCGCCGTCACGCCGCCCGAGCGCGCGCGCCACGCCAGCAGCCCCACGCCGGCGCCGCCGAACACCACCAGCCCGACGATGATGCCGACGATCATGCCGGTCGACGCCTTCTGCTGCGCCTGCGCCTTGCGCCGCTGCTGAATCGGCGACGCCACCGTCGATCGCTCGCGCCGCGACGCGCCCGGCGCCGTCGGCGCCGAGTTGATGCCGTTCGCCTGCTGCGCGCGCGCCGCCAGCACCGCCTGCACCTCGGGCGGCGCCTGGCCCTGCACCGTCGGCGCGTCGGCGGCGAGCTGCGCCGGCGCGCCGTGCGGCTTCTGCGGCGGCAGCACGGTCGGCGCGTTCGGCGACATCACGCCCGGCGGCAGCCTCGGCGCCGGCAGCCCTTCGCCCGGCGTGAGCCGCGCCGTCGACGCGTCCAGCTCCTGCGCGAACCGCTCCGGATCGCGCAGCGCGGTGCGGAACTCGTCCATCGACTTGAAGCGAAAGTCCGGCTTCTTCGCCAGCGCGTGCAGCACGATCTTCTCGAGCGCCGGCGACACCTGCGGATTGATCCGCGACGGCAGCGGCGGCGGCTCGCGCAATTGCTTGACCAGCACCTCGCCGAATCCCTCGCCGGGAAACGGCACGCGCCCGGTCAGCAGGTGAAACAGGATGCAGCCGAGCGCGTACACGTCCGCGCGGTGATCGACGTTCTTGGCGCCCTCGGCCTGCTCCGGCGCCATGTAGTGCGGCGTGCCGAGCAGCGACCCGGTCTTGGTCTTGTGCTGCATCAGGCCCGCGCCCGGCCCCGACAGCTTCGCCAGGCCGAAGTCGAGGATCTTCACGAAGTCGGGATCGCCGTGCTTGGCGACCAGGATGATGTTGTCGGGTTTGAGATCGCGGTGGATGATGCCGCGCGCGTGCGCCGCCGCCAGCCCGTCGGCGATCTGCAGCGCGATCTTGGTGGCGCGCTCGACGGGAAACATCCCCTCGGCCTTCATGCGCTCGCCGAGCCCGCGCCCCTCGAGCAGCTCCATGACGATGAAGCTGTCGCCGTCGGGCGTCTGCCCGAAGTCCTGCACGTCGACGATGTTCTCGTGGCCGATCTGCGTGACCGCGCGCGCCTCGTTGAAGAAGCGCGCGATCATCTCCTCGTTCGACGCCAGCTCGGGATGGATCACCTTGAGCGCGACCTGCTTGCCGATCACCGGGTGCTGCGCGAGGAAGACGCAGCCCATGGCGCCCTCGCCGAGCTTCGACATCACGGTGTAGTTTCCGACGCGCGCGCCGACGCCGATCACGGGCGAGATGATAACATCTTCTGCTACGCTCGTGCGCGTGGCGCTCGACCCGCGCAAGCAGCCGTGCCCGTGCGGAAGCGGCAAGCGCTACAAGAGCTGCTGCTGGGCGCGCGATTCGCTCGAGCGGGCGCGCGGCGAGGCGGCCGGGACGGCGCGCGCGGCGCAGGCGGGCGTCGACGAGGTGCTGCGCGTGTTCCTGCCGCTGGTCGAGTCGCGCGGCGAATTCGCCATCGCGTGCCGCGAAGGCTGCGACGCGTGCTGCGGCAACTTCGTGCGCGCCAGCTTGCCGGAGGCGATCGCGATCGCGCAGTTTCTCGTCGAGCATCCGGACGTGCGCGCGCGCTTCGAGGCGAAGCTGCCCGGCTGGCGCGAGCGCGGCGCGCCCGAGCTCGGCGAATTGGCGGCGCTGCTCGAGCGCAACGGCGGCCCGCCGGCGGCCGGCGCCGATCGCGAGGCGTACGGGCGCGCCGGCGTTTCATTCGGTCAAAAGCGCAACCTGTGCCCTTTCGACGAAGGCGGGCGCTGCGAGATCTACCCGGTGCGGCCGACCGTGTGCCGCGCGGTCTACGTGCTCGACACCGCCGAGTTCTGCACGCCCGGCCGCGGCGCGCCCAGGCAGGTGACGCATCCCGCGCTCGACGCCGCGATGCTCGACGCCGGCCGCGCCATGTCGCGCGCGTCGCTCGCCCTCGGCGGCAAACCCTACGAAGAGGCGCTTCCGGAAATCGTCGCGCGCGTACTCAGAAGTCTTTGACGGCGATCGGGCCCATGCCCTCGACGTCGATGCCGACGCGCAGGCTGACCGCGGCCACGCAGCCGTCGTCGTCGATCAGCATGTCGTGCGAGGTGCCGGTCTCCATCACCAGCGCGTCGCCCGGACGCAGGTGCCGCCCGTCGTCGGTGCAGAAGCCGCCTTGCAGCACCAGCATCGTCTCCTGCCCGAGGTGCTTGTGCCGCGGGAAGCGCATCTTCGGCGGAAAGCGGACGAGCCCGGTGTCGGCGCCGGCGAGCCGCGGGCCCGCCTTGAAGTCGTAGAGCTCCATCCCCGGCATCGGCCCCGGCCGCCAGCCGTTCTCCGCCGTGCGCGGCTTCGTGAGCTGCGCGAGGATCTCCGCCGCCTTCTCGCGCGCCAGGTCGAACGCGCGCGCCAGCTTGTCGGCCAGCGTCTCCTCGCGCGTCGACTCGAGCAGCCGCGCGCGCAGCGACGGCGGCGGCGCGACCGGCTGAAGCGACGTGCCGAGCAGCGCCAGCGTCTCCTCGGCGGCGCGCAGATCGTCGGCGCAGCGCGCGCACTGCGCGAGATGTTTCTCCACCGCCTCGCGCTCGCCG
>Ga0070741_10012458_pt1 | contig 15356 bp, 10 predicted proteins | sample Coa_R1_4_FD_66440 | JGI IMG/M metagenome (GOLD analysis project Ga0070741, IMG submission 66440) | Surface soil microbial communities from Centralia Pennsylvania, which are recovering from an underground coalmine fire - Coalmine... | ecosystem: Environmental > Terrestrial > Soil > Unclassified ... | reverse complement strand
ACGGAGTTGGCCGCCAGCCCGCGCTCCACCTCGAGGAAGTCCAGATACTCCCGCACCCCCTCGCGAACCGTCACCACGCGAGGGTCCCGGCAAAGATTGCGGACACTTACCCCCCCATTCCGGGGGGGTAAGTGTCCGCAATAATCGGGCACACGGGGCGACGGGGCACCTGCGGAGGCCCTGCCTTTAGTTGAGCACTTCGGCGGTCGGGGTGAACTGGAGGCTGTGCGCCTCGGCCACCGGCCCGGAGGTGAGCGCCCCGGCGTGCGTGGACAGGCCCTGCGCGAGCGCCCTGTCGGCCTTCAGCGCCGCGCGCCAGCCACGGTTCGCCATCTCGATCGCGTACGGCAGCGTCACGTTGGTCAGCGCGTACGTCGAGGTGTGCGGCACCGCGCCGGGCATGTTCGCCACGCAGTAGTACAGCGTGTCATGCACCTTGAACGTCGGGTCCGCGTGCGTGGTCGGCCGCGAGCCCTCGAAGCACCCGCCCTGATCGATCGATATGTCGACAAGGACCGCGCCGGACTTCATCCGGGCCACCAACTCGTCGGTTATCAGTTTCGGTGCCTTGGCACCGGGGATGAGCACCGCCCCGATCACCAGGTCGGCGTCCAGCACGGCGCGCTCGACCTCGTACGTGTTCGACGCGACCGTCTGGAGGTGACCCTGGTAGATGGCGTCCGCCTGGCGCAGCCGCGACACGTTCTTGTCCAGCAGCAGCACCTCGGCCTGCATGCCCAGCGCGATCGCCGCCGCGTTCATGCCCGAGACGCCCGCCCCGAGCACGACGACCTTGGCGGCGTACACGCCGGAAACGCCGCCCATCAGCACACCCCGGCCGCCGCCATCGCGCTGCAGGTGGTGCGCCCCGACCTGCGGCGCCATCCGGCCCGCGACCTCGGACATCGGCGCGAGCAGCGGCAGCGACCCGTCCGGCAGCTGCACGGTCTCGTAGGCGATCGAGGTGACGCCCTGCGACAACAGCGCCTCGGTACAGGCACGAGAGGCGGCCAGGTGCAGGTAGGTGAACAGCACCTGCCCGTTGCGCATGCGGTGGTATTCGTCGGCGATGGGCTCCTTGACCTTCAAGATCATGTCCGCTGAGCCCCATACGTCATCCGCTCCGGCAAGGATCTTGGCTCCGGCGGCGGTGAAGTCCTCGTCGGGTATCGACGACCCCACACCGGCTCCCGCTTCGACGAGCACCTCGTGCCCGCCGCGGATCAGCTCATGCACGCCCGCGGGCGTGATGGCCACCCGGTACTCGTGATTCTTGATCTCCCGGGGAATCCCGACCTTCATGTGCTCCTCCAGAGCGCCGTTGCTCAGGTCTCCGGTGCGTCCGCCGGCCGCAGGTCGGCGAAATCACCAGATGCCGCAGCGTACCCGGCCAATATGCCCATGGCCGCCACGCCATTATGCAAGTCACCTGCTAGTACCATGCTGACCGCCTCCCGCAAAGGCAGCCAGGCCCGTTCCAGGCGGGCCTCCTCCTCCTTCAGAACGTACGTACGTTCCTGCTCTGGGATCTCCTCGAGTCCCCGCGCGAGGAAAACGCGCAGCCGTTCGGTGCTGAATCCGGGCGAGGTGAAGAAATCCGTGAGTACGCGCCAGTCGCGAGCCCGGTAGCTGGCCTCCTCGGCCAGCTCACGCTGGGCGGTCAGCCACGGATCCTCCCCCGGCACGTCGCGCAGGCCGGCCGGGATCTCCCACAGCATCCGGCCAACCGGGTGGCGGTACTGGCGGATCATGAGTATGCGACCCGCGTCGTCCAGCGCCAGAACCGCCACGGCGCCCGGGTGTATCACCACATCTCGTTCTGCGTATGTATTGTCCGGCATGCGAACCTTATCGCTCCGCACGGTGACCAGCCGGCTACGGAGCAGCTCGGTCGATTCACCCACCGGCCACAGTTCGAGAGAATCCTTCACGCTGTACCTTTTTGTTCGCTCGCGGGCCGGGCGCTTTGAGGTGATGCCTTCCCTCCTCGCTCACGACTTCGTCGCTCGCTCGTCAGTCCAGGCATCACCGCGCCCCTGGCTTCGCTCACGGGGCTCACGCTGTTGCCCGGGCCGGGACCTTGGGGGCCTTGGCCTTGGCCAGGGCGGCGGCGATCAGGCCGCTGAACAGCGGGTGCGGCCGGGTCGGGCGGGACAGGAACTCGGGGTGCGCCTGGGTGGCCACGAAGAACGGGTGGATTTCGCGCGGCAGCTCGGTGAACTCGACCAGGTGGCCGTCCGGGGACAGGCCGGAGAAGATCAGGCCGGCCTTCTCCAGCGAGCTGCGGTAGGCGTTGTTGACCTCGTACCGGTGCCGGTGCCGCTCCTCGACGGTGTCGGCGCCGTAGAGGTCGCGCACGATCGTGCCGGGCTTCAGCGCCGCCGGGTACAGGCCGAGGCGCATCGTGCCGCCCATGTCGCGCTCGCCGCTGATCACGTCCTCCTGGTCGGCCATCGTGGCGATGACCGGGTGCGGGGTGCCGGGGTTGAACTCCTTGCTGTCCGCCTCCTCGAGACCGGCCAGGTCGCGGGCTACCTCGATGACCATGCACTGCAGGCCGAGGCAGAGACCGAGCAGCGGGATGCGGTTCTCGCGTGCGTACCGGATCGCGCCGATCTTGCCCTCGATGCCGCGCACGCCGAAGCCGCCGGGGATCAGCACCCCGTCAACGCCTTCCAGCGCCGCGGCCGCGCCCTCGGTGGTCTCGCAGTCGTCGCTCACCACCCAGCGGATGTTCACCTGGGCGTCGTTGGCGAAGCCCCCGGCCTTCAGCGCCTCGGCCGGAGAGAGGTACGCGTCGGGGAGATCGACGTACTTTCCCACCAGCGCGATCGTGATGCTGTGCGCGGGCCGGTGCACCCGCCGGAGCAGGTCGTCCCACTCGTTCCAGTCCACGTCGCGGAACGGCAGGCCGAGGCGGCGCACCACGTAGGCGTCCAGGCCCTCGGCGTGCAGCACCTTGGGGATGTCGTAGATGCTCGGCGCGTCCGGGGCGGAGACCACCGCCTCCTCGTCCACGTCGCACATCAGGCTGATCTTGCGCTTGAGGTGCTCGGTGATCGGCCGGTCCGAGCGCGCGACGATCGCGTCCGGCTGGATGCCGATGCTGCGCAGCGCGGCCACGCTGTGCTGGGTGGGCTTGGTCTTGAGCTCGCCGGACGGGCCGATATACGGGAGCAGCGAGACGTGCAGGAAGAAGCAGCGGTCCCTGCCGATCTCGTGCCGGATCTGGCGGATCGCCTCGAGGAACGGCAGGGACTCGATGTCGCCGACGGTGCCGCCGACCTCGGTGATCACCACGTCGACGTCGTCGCCCCCCATGCTCAGGATCCGGCTCTTGATCTCGTTGGTGATGTGCGGGATGACCTGGACGGTGTCCCCGAGGTAGGCGCCCTTGCGCTCGTTCGCGATGACCGCCGAATAGATCTGGCCGGTCGTCACGTTCGCGTCACCCTGGAGGTTCGTGTCGAGGAAGCGCTCGTAGTGACCGACGTCCAGGTCGGTCTCGGTCCCGTCGTCGGTGACGAAGACCTCACCGTGCTGGAACGGGTTCATTGTGCCGGGGTCGACGTTGAGGTAGGGGTCGAGCTTCTGCATCGTGACCTTGAGGCCGCGAAGCTTCAGCAGGCGACCCAGGCTCGAAGCCGTCAGGCCCTTGCCGAGGCTGGAAGCGACGCCGCCGGTGACGAACAGATGCCTGGTTTGCGCAGGCCGGGCGTGACTGTGTGAGGCGGCCACTATGAGACTCCCGTGGGTTCCGTGCCGTTGATGGCGGTAAGCGCGCAAAGAAGCTGCAGGTCCACGGGCCACCAGGATAACAGACCACAGGCAGCGGGCCCCGCATTGGCCTCGTTGGCCTCGTTGGCGCGTCGATGGGCCGCGGCGTCGGCCATCTGGATGTCCTCGGTGTGGTGCGCCTCGCCAAACCTGGCGAGCATGACGGCGCTCGCCACCGCGAGCGCGAAGCCCAGCCAGGCCACGCCCGCCAAGCCCCGGCGCGTCGCGTCGCCGAGGAAGATCACGCCGATCACGGCAGGCGGGACGGTCTCGGCCAGCACCACCGCGGCCGTCGCGGTGGTGACGCTGCCGCCCTCCAGGGCCGTGGCGTAGAACACGAAGCTGATGATGCCGGCCGCCGCGACCGCGTACGCGGCCGGGTCCTTGAGCAGCGCCAGCGGGGCGAAGCCGGTGAGCACCCTAGCGGCGATGCTCAGCACCCCGTAGCCGAGTCCGGCGGTGATGCCCAGGGCCGTGGTCCGGTACGGCTCGGTGAGCTTGGCGGCGGCCATGCCGAGCAGCGCAAGACCCGCCACCGCCAGGATCAGCGCGAGCTTGAAGACCGCGCCGGTGGAACTCGCGCCTTCGGCGCCGGCGGACGAACCGAGCAGGCCCACGCCGGCCACCACGCCAAGCACCGCGGCCCACTCCCTGGCCTGGAGCCTGACCCCGATGAGCCTGCTGGCGACGACCGCGGTGACCGCCAGGTTGCTGGCCACGAAGGCCTGGACGGCGAACAGCGGGAGCCGCTGCAACGCGATCAACTGAGCGACAAAACCCAGGGTGTCGAGCACCATGCTGGCCACGAAACGCCACTGACCGAGCATCCGGACCACCAGGCCGGGGTCGACCTTGACGCCGCCGCCAGCCACTTCGTCCGGTTTGCGCGTGCTGGCGGCGCGCACGGCGATGGCCTGCATCACCGACGCGACGCCGTAGAGCAGTGCGGCCACGATCGCCGCGATGAGGCTAACCAGCACGTGCTACCTACCCCCTAGGGCGCCGTCCCCGTTTCAGCACCTTCCCGGATAAGCCCGGCCGTAACATCCCCTGAGCCAGACTTCCGGAGCGAACGCTGAGACACCCCTCAGCATTCCAGATATGTCGCGATCCATGCTAGCGCGCCGCTCTCGAGAGTTTCGGTCTTTGGCCAAGCCGTTGCGGAACACCGTGGAACATTGCGGAGATCAGCGCAGCGCGGCGGCCGGGCGGGATTCCCACGTTGTCCACAGCGGCCGGTACCCCATCCTGTTCCAGAACGGCCCGGACAGCGGATTGACCTGGGAGTAATGCAGAATCGTCACGCCTACCCCCGCCGCGTCGAGGGCCTCATGGGCCCGCCTGACCAGGCGGGCACCAACGCCGCCGCCGCGCTCGTCCGGGCGGACGAACAGGGTCTGCAGGTAGGCGGCCGGTGCCGCGCTGGTCATCACGGCAATCCAGCCAGCCTCTTGCGGCGGCTGGATGGCGAGCAGGCCGGCCGGCCTGCCGTTGCGTTCGGCCAGCCAGATCCAGCCGCGATGGTTCGTGAGGGCCGCCGTCGCCTCCGCGTGCACCAAGGCCTCGGTGGCGGGACGCACGATCGCGGTGCCGAACTGGCTGTCATAGCGGATGACGCCCATCTCCATGCCGGTCACCGCGGCCAGGTCAGCCGGGCCAGCCTCGCGGATCACCAGCCCATCCACGGGGACAGGACGGTCAGCGGGCACGCCGCCGCGGCGGGCGGCGATCACCGCCATGGGCTGCAGGCCGTGGCTGAGCAGCGGCAGGATGCCGGCGGTGTCCCGGGACGGCCAGTTCACCGTGGCCGCGGTGTCGTAATCGCGCGCCCCCGGCTGGCCGGTCACGTCCCGCTGCCACTGGGTGAGCAGCTGGTCGAGCGCGGTCCGCACGTCCGGGCCGGCGATCCGCGGCCGCATGACGAACTTAGTCGCGGTCCCCCACGTCTGGTCGAGCTTGTCCTGCGGCGACCAGGCTCGCCGGTAAGCCGCGAACCCGGCCGGCCGCCGGTTGCGATCCCAGGCGACCAGGTAATCCGCACCATCCTCGATGTGGCCGGGCAGCCGCGGCAGCAGCGGATCGATCCCCCGCCACCGCGCGTTCACGCCCGCGCATACCTCAGCCACCACATCGTCGATGGCATAGGCCATCAGACGCCGGCTGCCTGCATGCCGCGCAGCTCGTGCTTGAGGTCCTTGATCTCGTCGCGGATCCGCGCCGCCACCTCGAACTGCAGCTCGGCGGCGGCCGCGTGCATCTGCTCGGTGAGCTCGGTGATCAGCCCGATCAGCTCGGTTCGCGCGACGCCGCCGCCCTTGGCCGCCTCGCTCAGCTCGGCACCGGCCCGCGCGGCCGCGGCCTGCGCCGCGGTGGCCCGGGCACGCGACGACAGGCCGGGCACCGGGGCCTTGCCGCGCGACTGCTGCCGGCCCGCGCCGCCGATCAGCTGCTCGGTGTCCGCGTCCTCGCGGACGATCTGATCCAGGATGTCAGCGATGCGCTTGCGCAGCGGCTGCGGATCCACGCCGTTCGCCTTGTTGTAGGCGACCTGCTTCTCCCGGCGCCGGTTGGTCTCGTCGATCGCCTTCTGCATCGACGGCGTCATCTGGTCCGCGTACATGTGCACCTGGCCGGACACGTTACGCGCGGCACGCCCGATCGTCTGGATCAGCGAGGTACCCGACCGCAGGAAGCCTTCCTTGTCCGCGTCGAGGATGGCGACCAGCGACACTTCGGGCAGGTCAAGTCCCTCGCGGAGCAGGTTGATGCCGACCAGCACGTCGTACTCGCCGACCCGCAGCTCGCGGAGCAGCTCGACCCGGCGCAGCGTGTCCACCTCGCTGTGCAGGTACCGGGCGCGGACGCCGTTCTCCAGCAGGTAGTCGGTCAGGTCCTCGGCCATCCGCTTGGTCAGCGTGGTGACCAGCACCCGCTCGTCCCGTTCGGCCCGCACCCTGATCTCGTGCAGCAGGTCGTCGATCTGGCCCTTGGTCGGCTTGATCACGATCTCCGGGTCCACCAGGCCGGTGGGCCGGATCACCTGCTCGACGACATCGCCCTGCACGCGCTGCAGCTCGTACGGGCCGGGCGTGGCCGAGAGGTAGATCGTCTGGCCGATCCGGTCCAGGAACTCTTCCCAGGTCAGCGGCCGGTTGTCGATCGCGCTCGGCAGCCGGAAGCCGTGCTCGACGAGCACCCGCTTGCGACTTACGTCACCTTCGTACATGGCACCGATCTGCGGCACGGTGACGTGCGACTCGTCGATGACCAGCAGGAAGTCCTCCGGGAAGTAGTCCAGCAGGGTGTTCGGCGGGCTGCCCTGCTCGCGGCCGTCGATGTGCCGCGAGTAGTTCTCGATGCCGGAGCAGCTGCCGACCTGGCGCATCATCTCGATGTCGTAGGTCGTGCGCATCCGCAGCCGCTGCGCCTCGAGCAGCTTGCCCTGCTTCTCCAGCTCGGCGAGGCGGTCCGCCAGCTCGGCCTCGATCCCGTGGATCGCGCGCTCCATCCGCTCCGGACCCGCCACGTAGTGCGACGCCGGGAAGATGTACAGCTCGGTGTCCTCGCTGATCACCTCGCCGGTCAGCGGGTGCAGCGTCATCAGCCGCTCGATCTCGTCGCCGAACATCTCGATCCGGACGGCCAGCTCCTCGTACATCGGGATGATCTCGATGGTGTCGCCGCGGACCCGGAACGTGCCGCGGGTGAACGCCAGGTCGTTGCGGTTGTACTGCATGCCGACCAGCCTGCGCAGCAGCTGATCCCGCTCGATCGTGTCGCCGAGCTTGAGGGTCAGCATCCGGTCGACGTACTCCTGCGGAGTGCCCAGGCCGTAGATGCAGGACACCGACGCGACCACGACCGTGTCCCGGCGGGTGAGCAGCGAGTTGGTCGCCGAGTGCCGGAGCCGCTCCACCTCCTGGTTGAGCGAGGAGTCCTTCTCGATGTAGGTGTCGGTCTGCGGAATGTACGCTTCCGGCTGGTAGTAGTCGTAGTACGAGACGAAGTACTCCACCGCGTTCCGCGGGAGCATCTCGCGCAGCTCGTTGGCGAACTGCGCGGCGAGCGTCTTGTTCGGCAGCATGACCAGCAGCGGGCGCTGCACCTGCTCCGCGATCCACGCCACGGACGCGGTCTTACCGGTGCCGGTGGCGCCGAGCAGCACCGTGTCCTTCTCCCCCGCGGTGACCCGGCCGGCGATGTCCGCGATCGCCTGCGGCTGGTCCCCGGCCGGGGTCATCTCGGTGACGACGGTAAACGGCGCGACGCTACGCTGCAGATCGGTTACGGGACGCACAGCAAGGACCTCCTCCGGGCTCTAGTCCAACTCTAGGCCGGGGGTCTGACATTCCTAGCCGGGGTTTGCGAGGCTCGCGGCGATCGGCGCTGGCGGGCGGCACTCGCGGTGCCCGCTGGCGGCGGATAAATCCCGGGACAACGTGGAGGAATACCCCTTTGTGGTAGCGGGACCCCTGTCTTCGAGGGTTAACTCACCACGATGGGTCAATCCACCACATTGATACAGAGGCGGTCAGTGCGCTGGCGCATCGCCAGCCACATTATCCACGCTAGCCCCAGCCGCTATTGAGGCAGGGTCCGTCGGCGGCTAGGACGGGCACGGTCCCGTAGACGGCCAGGACGGGCGCATCCACAGTCGCCGCATCGGGTAACGGCAGGAGTTCGGCCCAGGCCTTGGCGACTTGCTGGTCCAGGTCGGCGAGCGTGCCCGAGTTGTCGATGACGAGGTCGGCGACGGCGAGGCGCTCTTCCCTGGTGGCCTGGGCGGCGACCCGGGCGCGGGCGCCGGCCGATGTCATGCCGCGGTCGAGGACCAGCCGCTCGAGCTGGAGCTCGGTCGGCACGTCCACGACGACGACCTTGTCGTACATCCCCGCGAGGCCGTTCTCGGCGAGCAGCGGGACGTCGTGGACCACGACGATGTCCGGGCCGCCGGCCGTGACCGCCGCTTCCTCGGCCGCGAGCATCCAAGCACCAGCGAGCGGATGCACGATGGCGTTCAGCTCCGCCCGCCGAGCGGGATCCGCGAAGACGATCTCGCCGAGCGCGTCCCGGTCCAGCGAGCCGTCAGGCTGCCGCACTGACGGCCCGAACGCCGCGACCACGCGTGCCAGGCCGTCGGTCCCCGGCGCCACCACCGCGCGCGCCGCCACGTCGGCGTCGATGATCACGGCGCCAAGCGCCGCCAGCCGCCGGGCCACCTCGCTCTTCCCGGCGCCGATCCCTCCCGTCAGTCCCACCCGCATCATGCACCCCTCCCAAGGCCCACGCGGGAGCGCGTGTACGACCGTGGGCCGTACGGGACGTGAGATCGTCCCGTACGGCCCACCGTAAACGAGCGTGTTAGTTCTGGTTGCCAGAGAGCTTGTCGCGCAAGGCGGCGAGCGCCTCGTCCGAGGCCAGCGTGCCGCCGGACTCCGCGCCCGGGCTGGAGCTGGACGTCACGGACGGCCCGCCGGGCCCGCTGGGGCCGCCGGGCCTGCCGCCGCTGCGCCCGCGACCAGCGCCGCGGCCGGCGCCGGAAGCGGATCCTTCGCCGTCGCCCTCGCCGGACGCCGCGGCGGCGATCGCCGCTTCCTCGTCCGCCTTGCGGGACTCCTCGACCTGCTTGCGGTGAGCCTCGAAGCGAGCACGCGCCTCGGCGTACTGGTGCTCCCACTCCTCACGCTGCTTCTCGTAGCCGTCCAGCCACTCGCCGGTCTCGGAGTCGAAGCCCTCCGGGTACAGGTAGTTGCCCTGCTCGTCGTAGGAGGCCGGCATGCCGTACAGCGTCGGGTCGAAGTCCTCGCCGACAGCCTCGCCGATCGTGCCCTCGTTGGCCTGCTTCAGCGACAGCGAGATCCGCCGCCGGTCCAGGTCGATGTCGATGATCTTGACGAAGATCTCGTCGCCCACCTGCACGACCTGCTCCGGGATCTCCACGTGGCGGTCGGCCAGCTCGGAGATGTGAACCAGGCCCTCGATGCCCTCCTCGACCCGGACAAAAGCCCCGAAAGGCACCAGCTTCGTCACGCGGCCGGGCACGACCTGCCCGATCTGGTGCGTCCGCGCGAACTGCTGCCACGGGTCTTCCTGGGTGGACTTCAACGACAAGGACACCCGCTCGCGGTCCATGTCCACGTCCAGCACCTCGACGGTGACCTCCTGGCCCACCTCGACGACCTCGCCCGGGTGGTCGATGTGCTTCCAGGACAGCTCGGACACGTGCACCAGGCCATCCACGCCGCCCAGGTCCACGAACGCGCCGAAGTTCACGATCGAGGACACGACACCCTTGCGGATCTGGCCCTTGGTCAGCGTGTTCAGGAACGTGTGGCGCACCTCGGACTGGGTCTGCTCGAGCCAGGCACGGCGGGACAGCACCACGTTGTTGCGGTTCTTGTCCAGCTCGATGATCTTGGCTTCGATCTCCCGGCCGACATACGGCTGCAGGTCACGCACCCGGCGCATCTCGACCAGCGACGCGGGCAGGAAGCCGCGCAGCCCGATGTCCAGGATCAGGCCGCCCTTGACCACCTCGATCACCGTGCCGGTGACGACGCCGTCCTCTTCCTTGATCTTCTCGATCGTGCCCCACGCGCGCTCGTACTGCGCACGCTTCTTGGACAGGATCAGGCGCCCTTCCTTGTCCTCCTTCTGCAGGACAAGGGCCTCGATGTGCTCGCCGGTCTTGACGACCTCGTGCGGGTCGACGTCATGCTTGATCGACAGCTCGCGAGAGGGGATAACGCCTTCTGTCTTGTAGCCGATATCGAGCAAGACCTCGTCTCGATCGACCTTGACGACGGTCCCCTCGACAATGTCGCCGTCGTTGAAATACTTGATGGTCTCGTCGATCGCGGCGAGGAAAGCTTCCTCGGACCCGATGTCGTTGACCGCCACCTTGGGGGTCGAGTTGGCTTGCGTGCTGCTCGTCATGTGTAGGTTGGCTCCGGATGCGGACAAGGATGCAAATTGGACGCGCTGATCCCCGCACTACCCCTACAGGACCAGGTGACGAGATGTCAGGTGACCGCGATGGAGCGCACGACGACATAGCGCAGCGTTCAGAATATGAGAGCTTGGCCGGAGGGTCAATTGAGACTGGCTACAATCCGGCCTCAGTGTTGGCCTCGACGCACGGTCAGTGTGCCGCTTCGGCCCAGCTTCGCCCGGTTCCCACCGACACCTCCAAGGGCACCCGCAGCGACGCGGCGCCCGCCATGGCGGACTTGACCAGGGATTCCACCTCGGACCGCTCGCCCTCACAGATTTCGATCATCAGTTCGTCGTGCACCTGGAGCAGCATCCGCGACCGCAGCCCGGCCGCGCTAAGCCCTCGGTCCACGGCCAGCATGGCCACCTTGATCACGTCGGCGGCCGAGCCCTGGATCGGCGCGTTCAGCGCCATCCGCTCGGCCATCTGCCGACGCTGCCGGTTGTCCGAAGTCAGGTCCGGCAGATACCGCCGCCGGCCCATCATCGTCTCGGTGTACCCCTCCAGCGAGGCCCGCGCCACCACGGACTTCAGGTAGTCCCTGATCCCGCCGAACTCCTTGAAGTACTCCTCCATCAGCCCGCTCGCCTCGTCGGTCGAGACCCGCAGCTGCTGGGACAGCCCGTACGCGGACAGCCCGTAGGCCAGCCCGTAGTTCATCGCCTTGATCTTGGACCGCAGCTCGGGACCGATGTCCTCCGGCGGCAGGCCGAACACCCGGGACGCGGTCGCCGCGTGAAAGTCGTGCCCGGACTCGAACGCGGCGATCAGCGACGCGTCCTCGGACAGGTGCGCCATGATCCGCAGCTCGATCTGGCTGTAGTCCGCGGTCAGCAGGCACTCGTAGCCGTTGCCGACCACGAACCCTTCCCGGATCCGGCGTCCCAGCTCGGTGCGGATCGGGATGTTCTGCAGGTTCGGGTCCGTCGAGGACAGCCGGCCGGTCGCCGCGACCGTCTGGTTGTAGGTGGTGTGGATCCGCGAGTCGGCGTCCGCCATCGGGATCAGCGAGTCCACGATTGACTTCAGCTTCGCCACGTCCCGCCACCGCATCAGGTGCTCGAGCACCGGGTGCCCGGTCGAGGCAAGCAGCGAGGTCAGCGCCTCGGAGTCGGTGGTGTACCCGGTTTTGATCCGCTTGGTCTTCGGCAGCCCGAGCTCGTTGAACAGGACCTCCTGGAGCTGTTTCGGCGAGCCGAGGTTGAACTCGTGCCCGGTCACCGAATACGCGGCCTGCTCGGCGGCCTTCACCTCGCCATGCAGCTCGGCGGACATCGCCGCGAAGTGGTCCACGTCCGCCGCGATGCCCACCCGCTCCATCTTCGCGAGCACGGTGACCAGCGGCAGCTCCAGGTCGCGCAGCAGATCGGCGCCACCGCGACGGCCAAGGTCTTCCTCGAGAGCGGTCGCCAGCTCCAGCGTCGCCTGCGCCCGCAGCACGAGCGAGAGCGCGGCGTCCCGCTCCCCCGAACCGTCGAGGGTGAGCTGCCCCTCTTCGGCCGGCGGCGCCAGCTCCTTGCCCAGGTAGCGCAGCACCAGGTCGCCCAGATCGAAGGTCAGCTGACCAGGTAGAGCCAGATACGCGGCGAGCGCGGTGTCGCACGCCAGCCCCGCCATCGCGAATCCGCGGGCGAGCAGCGCGTGCATCGGGCCCTTGGCGTCGTGCAGCACCTTCGGCCTGTCCGGGTCGGCCAGCCACGCGGCCAGTGCCTGCTCGTCGGCGGGTGAAAGCTGCGTGGGGTCGATGAAAGCACCATGTCCGTCCGAAGCGGCGATGGCCAGCCCGGTCACGTTCCCCGTGCCGCGCCCCCAGGTTCCGGTCAGTGAAACCCCGGCTCGTTCTGCCGATTCGTGAGCGGCCAGCCATTCGCCGACCTCGCCGGTCTGGAGCAGGGCGGACACCACATCGAACCCCGGTTTTTCCGGGGTCGGGGCCACGGCAGGCGCGGGGCCGGTGTCGCCGGCCGCGTGCGCCGCGATCCCGTGCGGCAGGGTCTGGTAGAGGCGCTCGCGCAGCACGCGGAACTGGAGCGTGTCGAACAGCTGGTGGATCCGGTCGCGGTCCCACGGCTCCGGCGCCAGCTCGCGGGGGCCGACGTCGAGCGGCATGTCCCGGATCAGCGCGGTGAGCCGCCGGTTCTGCATGACGCTGCCGAGGTGCTCCCGCAGCGCGTCGCCGGCCTTGCCCTTCACCTCGTCGACGCGGTTCACCAGCTGTTCGAGCGACCCGAACTCGGTGATCCACTTGGTCGCGGTCTTCTCCCCCACGCCGGGGATGCCGGGCAGATTATCGCTGTTGTCCCCGCGCAGCGCGGCGAAGTCCGGGTACTGCTCCGGGGTCAGGCCGTACTTCTCGAACAGGCTCGCCGGATCGTACCGCTTCATGTCGGACACGCCGCGGCTGTTGTAGAGCACGGTGACCTTGTCGTCGATGAGCTGGAACGTGTCCCGGTCACCGGTGACGACCAGGACCTCCATGCCTTCGGCCTCGGCTTGGGTGGCGAGCGTGGCGATGATGTCGTCCGCCTCGTAGCCGGGCACCGACAGGCGGCTGATGCCGAGCACGTCGAGCACCTCGAAGATCAGGCTGATCTGGCTGCGGAACTCATCCGGCGCCTTGCTGCGGCCAGCCTTGTACTCCGCGTACTGCTCGTGCCTGAAGGTCGGCTCGGACCGGTCGAAGGCCACCGCCACGTGCGTCGGTTTCTCGTCCCGCAGCACGTTGATCAGCATCGCGGTGAACCCGTACACCGCATTGGTGGTCTGCCCGGTCGACGTGGAAAAGTTCTCCTGCGGGAGCGCAAAGAACGCACGATACGACAAAGAGTGACCATCAAGCAGCAGCAGCCGTTCCATAGGTCAAGATCCTATTGGCTGAACGACGAAGGTGCCCCGGTCCGCCGCGTGCGAGTCGCACGAGGCGGGCCGGGGCGAGTGGTGCTTGCTAGTTGAACGCGAAGATAGTCGTGGACGTGAAGGTCTTGCCCGCGTCCAGTTCAGTGGACGGGAAGTTCTTCTGGTTCGGCGAGTCCGGGAAGTGCTGGGTCTCGAACGTGTAGGCCTGGGTCTGCCGGTAGATGTGGCCGGAGGTGCCCACGAGGGTGCCGTTGAGGAAGTTGCTGGTGTAGAACTGCACGCCGGGCTGGTCGGTCCAGACGGTCAGCTGACGGCCGCTGCGCGGGTCACGTGCGGTAGCGGCCAGGTTCAGGCCGTCGAGCTTCGGACCGGTGCTGTTGAGCACCCAGTTGTGGTCCAGGCCCTGGGCGAACAGCAACTGCTGGCAGCCGAGAGAGTTCGGGCCGCCGGTGCAGTCCTCGATCGCCGACGCGATCGTCCGCGGGTGCGTGAAGTCGAACGGCGTGCCGACGACCGACGGCTCGGCACCGGTCGGGATCAGCGTCGAGTCGGTGGGGGTGAAGCGGTTGGCGTTGATGCGGATGACCTGGTTCGCGGCGCTGCCTGAACCCTCGCCAGCCAGGTTGAAGTAGCTGTGGTTGGTCAGGTTCAGCACCGTGTTGAGGTTCGGCGACTGGTCCGTCGCCGCGTAGTGGATGCCGATCTGGTTGTTGTTGTTCAGGGTGTACGTGACGACGGTCTTGAGCTGCGCGGGGTAACCAGTGCAGCCGTTCGGGCAGCCTGGCGAACCGGCCGGGTGGCTCTCGTCGCCGTTCGGGCTGACGAGGGTGAGCTGGACACCGACCTCGGTGCTGGTCTTTACCGCCTGGTCGGCCCAGATGTGGTTACCGAAGCCGACGAGTCCGCCGTGCAGGGCGTTCACCCCGTTGTTGAGCGGCAGCGTGTAGGTGACGGGGCCGACGCCCGGCTGGTTGAGGGTAAACGTGCCCTTGGCGATCCGGTTGCCGTACCGGCCGATCAGCTCGCCGAAGTACGGGCCGCCGTTGGCGATCACGGGCGGGCTCACCTTGGCGACGTAGTCGGCCAGGGTCGGGAACCCGAGCACGACGTCAGCCGTCTTGCCGTGCTTGTCCGGCACGTTGATGGTCTGGATGATCCCGCCGTAGGTCAGGATCTGCACGCTCATGCCGTTCGCGTTGGTGAGGGTGTACCGGAAGACGGCGGTCGACTTGCCGGTGTACGGCTCGACCGCGTTGCCGAAGAACTGCTTGGTGAGGCTCAGCTGGCCGTGATGTGCGCTCGCATGGGTGGCCTTGGTGCCCGCGGCGGCCGCCGACGTCGCCGTTGCCGCGATTGCGCCGCCACCCGCCAGCGCGATCGCGGCCACGAGCCCCGCTGTCGCCGGCCGTAGGCGCAACTTTCTCCCGTTCACGCGCACAATGCGCTCCCTTCATTGGGGGACCTTGGGTCCGCTCCGCAAGTTCCGAACTCTGATTGTGAGCGCTAACAACGTCAAAGTCACGCAGAATTAACAAAATCGCGTCCCCAAAGTTTGCGGACGTGTGACATATCCCCAGCACACGCGGGACCCGCCCCCGCCGCCGTCCCCGCCCCCGCCGCTGCCCCCGCGCCCGCGGCGTACCGCGGGCTTGGCGCGGCGCGGGCTTGGCGCGGCGCGGGCTTGGCGCGGCGCGGGCTTGGCGCGGCGCGGGCTTGGCGCGGCGCGGGC
>Ga0070741_10012457_pt1 | contig 15357 bp, 12 predicted proteins | sample Coa_R1_4_FD_66440 | JGI IMG/M metagenome (GOLD analysis project Ga0070741, IMG submission 66440) | Surface soil microbial communities from Centralia Pennsylvania, which are recovering from an underground coalmine fire - Coalmine... | ecosystem: Environmental > Terrestrial > Soil > Unclassified ... | reverse complement strand
TCGACCCGACGAGCCCGTTCAGCGGCGGCGCGATCCTCGGCGACCGGGTCCGGATGCAGGACCACGCGACCGACCCGGGCGTCTTCATCCGGTCGATGGCGACCCGCGGCCACCTCGGCGGGCTGTCGCTCGCCACACCGCAGGCCGTCCGGGTGCTCGACGCGGCGGGCAAGCCGTGGATCGTCGTCGAGACGGTCGGCGTGGGCCAGGTCGAGGTCGAGATCGCGGAGTCCGCCGACACCACGATCGTGGTCGTCAACCCCGGCTGGGGCGACGGCGTCCAGGCGGCCAAGGCCGGGCTGCTCGAGATCGCCGACGTGTTCGTCGTCAACAAGGCCGACCGGGCGGGCACCGACGACGCCGTCCGCGATCTCGTACAGATGCTCGAGCTGTCGGGCGCCCGACCGTGGACGCCGCCGATCGTCGAGACCGTCGCCACCGACAACCGGGGTATCGACGAGCTCGCGTCGGCGGTGGCGCGGCACCGGGCGTTCCTCGAGCGCGACGGCGCGCTCGCCCGTCGGCGGGCCGAGCGGCTGCGCGACGAGATCCGCGCCATCGTCGTCGCCCGGATCGAGGCCCGGGCCGACGCGCTCTGCCGCGGCGCGGCGTTCGACGCGCTCGTGGCCGCGGTCGCGGAGCACGCGCTCGACCCGTACACGGCCGCCGCCCGGCTGCTGGAGCCCGCGGAGGGCGCGACGGGTTAGCGTCGGACGGATGAGCGCCGAACCCGCCGCCGGCCCGCTGGTCGTCCGCGAGGACCGCGACGACGGCGTGGTGCTCCTGCGGCTGAACCGGCCGCCGCTGAACCCGCTGTCGCAGGCCCTGCTCGGCCAGCTGGCCGACCACGCCGTCGCGCTCGCCGCCGACCTGGACGTGAAGGCCGTCGTCGTGGCCGGCAGCGAGAAGGCGCTGGCAGCCGGGGCCGACATCGGCGAGTTCGGCGGGCCCGACGACGCCCGCCGCATCGCGACGCGGTTCCGGGCCGCGTTCGACGCGGTCGCGGGGATCCCGCGCCCGGTCGTCGCCGCGATTCGTGGGTTCGCGCTCGGCGGCGGGCTCGAGCTCGCGCTCGCCTGCGACCTCCGGGTCGCCGCCGACAGCGCGCGCCTGGGCCAGCCCGAGATCCTGCTCGGGATCATCCCGGGCGCGGGCGGGACGCAGCGGCTGCCGCGACTCATCGGGCCGGCCCGGGCCAAGGAGCTGGTCTGGAGCGGCCGGCAGGTGCGGGCGGACGAGGCGCTCGCCATGGGTCTCGTCGACCGGGTCGTGCCGGCCGCCGAGGTCGAGCAGGTCGCGCTCGAGTGGGCGGCGACGTTCGCGAAGGGTGCGGTGGTCGCGATGGGCTACGCGAAGCGGGCCATCGACCGGGGCCTCGACGGTCCGCTCTCGACCGGGCTCGACATCGAGGCGCAGGCCTTCGTCGACGTGTTCGCGACCGACGACGCCGCGGTGGGCGTCCGCAGCTTCCTCGAGAACGGGCCGGGCAAGGCGACGTTCTCGGGCCGCTGACCCGCCCGCGCGCCCCGGCGTCGCTTCAGCCGGAGAGCGCCGAACGGAGCTGCTCGGCGGACGCCTCCGGGCTCGCCGAGTTGACGAAGATGCCCGTCCCGAGCTCGAAACCCGCGACGAAGGTGACGCGCGGGACCACCTCCACGTACCAGCGCGACCAGCGCGCCGCCGTGCCCGCCGGTCCGGTGTGCACGACGACGTTGTAGGGCGGGTCGCCGAGCTCGACCGCGAGCGCCCCGAGCACGCGCTGCAGCGTGCGGGTCACCGCGTCGAGTTGCTCGTCGGTTGCCCGCTCGAAGTGCGGCCCGGCGTCGCGGACCGCGATGCGGACGGCAGCCGGCGACGCCGACGCCCACGGGCACCACGCCGGCGCGGCACCGTCGAGGACGACCAGGTCGCGGGCGACTGCGTCGTCGAGGTCGGCATGCAGCGCGTCCGTGGACTCGAAGCGGGCTTCGGCGTCCGCGACCGCGGGTGGGACGACATCGAGCGCGAGGAGCTGCGCGTGCGGATGCGCGATCGACGCGCCGGCGGCGCGTCCGGAGTTCACCAGCACCTGCACGTGCCGGCGGCCGGCGTCGGCGTGGAGCCGGGCGCGCGCTCGCAGCACCGTCATCACCTCGAGCGCCTCGCGCTCGGACAGCTGCGCGAACGAATGGTCGTGCGCGGGGGAGAGCACGACGACCTCGTGCGCGCCCGTCGCTCCCGGTGCCGCGTGCGGGCCGACGATCGGGTAGAGGTTCGGGACGACGCGCACACGCCAGCCCGGTGTGTCGGGATCGCCCTCGCCCGTGCGGTACACCTCGGGCGGCGTCTCGTGTTCGTGTCCGGCACAGAACGGGCAGTTCGCGGAGGGGCCGGACGGTTCCTCGCGGGCGACGGTGTGCGGGCGCGCGGCGCGACCGGGTGCGACCAGCACCAACCGTCCCGTCAGCACGTCCTCACGCAGCTCGGACACCGGCGCAAGGCTAGAGGCACCACACGGCGCCGGTACCCTGGACCCATGCCGACCACCCGGCTCGCGATCATCGGCGGCGGTCCCGCCGGCAACACCTGCGCCACCGTCGCCGCGACGCTGGGCGCGGAGGTGACGCTGATCGAGCGCGACATCGTCGGGGGCGCCGCGCACCTGTGGGACTGCATTCCGTCCAAGGCCATGATCGCCACGGGCGGCGAGCTCTCCGAACTCACCCGGTCGCACAGCATGGGTCTGAAGGCCGCCGGCTCGCTCGACATCGACGCGCTCCGGGAGCGGGTGATCTCGATCGAGTCGCGGCTGCACGGGTCGATCCGCCAGCTGCTCGAGTCGCAGGACGTCCGCCTCCTGCACGGTGCGGCCCGACTCAAGGGCCCGCACGAGATCGCGGTCGAGACGGCCACCGGCATCGAGGAGCTCGAGGCGGAGTACATCGTCGTCGCCACGGGCTCCCGGCCGCGCGTGCCCGAGTTCGCGCCGGTCGACGGCGAACGGATCCTCACGACCCGCCAGGCCTACCCGCCGCCGGAGATCCCGTCGCACCTGATCGTCGTCGGGTCCGGGGTGACCGGCGTCGAGTTCACGCACATGTTCGAGGCCCTCGGGTCGGAGGTCACGCTCGTCGTGTCCCGCCAGCAGGTGCTGCCGCTCAAGGACCCCGAGGTCGCGGCCGTCCTCGAGGAGGCGTTCCTCGAACGGGGCGTCCACCTGCTCAAGGGCGCGCGCGCCAGCAACATCACCCGCACGGGTGAGCGCGTGCGCGTCGACTGCAACGACGGTCGCGTCGTCGAGGGATCGCACGTCGTCCTCGCCGTCGGCTCGATCCCCAACACCGAGGACCTCGGGCTCGACGAGGCGGGCGTCGAGGTCGACGAGGGCGGTTACATCCGGGTCAACCACAACTGCCTGTCGAACGTCGCGCACGTCTACGCCGCCGGCGACGTCTCGGGCAAGCTGCCGCTGTCGTCGGTCGCGTCGATGCAGGGCCGCAAGATCGCCGAGCACCTGATGGGTCTGCACAACCGTCCCCATCGCCACCTCGACTACGACAAGGCCGCCTCCGCGATCTTCACGGAGCCCGAGATCGCCGACGTCGGGCTCGCCGAGGCCGAGGCGTTCGCGTCGGGCCGCAAGATCCGGGTGACGAAGGTGCCCTTCTCGGCCAACGCCAAGGCGCTCATCAAGGGCGACCCGCGCGGGTTCGTCAAGATCCTGTCCGACCCCGCGACGGGAGTGGTGCTCGGCGGGTCGATCGTCGGCCGGTCGGCCGCGGAGCTGATCAGCGTCATCGCGGTCGCGGTCACGAACAACCTCAAGGTCGGCGACATCGTCGACTCGTTGCTCGTCCACCCCGCGCTCTCCGAGTCGCTCGCCGAAGCCGCGTCGTAGTCGCCGTCGTCGGCGACGTCCACGTGTGAACGAGGGTCGGATCAGGCGGTGAGGGTGCCGCGCCAGACGGTGACGGCCTGGCCGGCGAGGCGGACGCGGGCGTCGGGGGTGACGGTGCACGTGATCGTGCCGCCGCGGCTCGAAACCTGGTGGCCGACGAGCGTGGTCTTGCCGAGTCGGTTCGCCCAGTAGGGCGCGAGGGCACAGTGCGCGGAGCCCGTCACCGGGTCTTCCGGCACGCCGACACGGGGTGCGAAGCAGCGCGAGACGAAGTCGGCGGCGCGGCCGGTCTCGGCTCGGGCGGTGACCACGACGGCGCGCGTGTCGAAGGCCGCCAGGGCGGCGACGTCGGGCGTCAGCGCACGGACGGCCGCCGCGTCCTCGAGCTCGACGAGCAGGTCGTGGGTGTTCCGGAGGGTGACGACAACCCGGGCGCCCAACGCGCCGGTCAGGCCGGAGGGTTCGGGCGCCGGCTCGCTGGGAAGCGCCGGGAAGTCGAGCTCGACCGAACCGTCGGCGCCCGCCGCCGCGCCGAGCACCCCGCTCGCGGTCGCGAAGCGCGCCCCGGCGGACCTCGGAAGCCGCCCGGTGCCGAAGAGGACGTGGGCGCTCGCGAGCGTGGCGTGCCCGCACAGCGCGACCTCGACCGCCGGCGTGAACCACCGCAGCGGGAGCTCGCCGCCCGGCAAGGGGGTCGTCACGACGAACGCGGTCTCCGAGAGGTTCATCTCCGCGGCGACGGCCTGCATCCACGCGGCGTCGGCCGGCGCGTCGAGCAGGCAGACCGCGGCCGGGTTGCCGCGGAACGCCTCGTTCGTGAACGCGTCGACGCCGAAGATCTCGACGTCGCCCACGGCGCTACTCGAGGACGACGAGCACGTCGCCCGTGCCGACGGTGTCGCCGGCGGCGACGCGGATCTCCTTCACGGTGCCCGCCCGCTCCGCGTTGATGTGGTTCTCCATCTTCATCGCCTCGAGCACGAGGACGGCCTGGCCCACGTCGACCGCCTCACCGGCCTCGACGAGCACCTTGACGATCGTGCCCTGCATCGGAGCGCTGATCGTGCCGTCGCCCGCCGCACCCCCGCCGCCGCCTGCGGACGCCGCCGGCTTCGGTCGGGCGGCGCGCCGGGTCGCGGGCGCCGCGGCGGCCGGCGCCGTCTCGGGGAGCCACACCCGGACCGAGAAGCGCTTCCCGTTGACCTCGACCGGTACCGTGCGCTCGACCGTCGGCTCGGGCGGCGCCTCCGCCGCGACCTCGGTCACCGGTGCGGAGGGCGCGGCGGCGAAGAGGCTCGCGTCGAGCTCCTCCTCGACCCACTTCGTCGAGTGGTTGCCGGCGGCGAAGTCGGCGTGGTCGAGCAGCGCGAGGTGGGCGGGCACCGTCGTGTGGATGCCCTCGATCTCGAGCTCCCGCAGCGCGCGCAACGCCCGCGCCCGGGCGCGGTCACGATCGGGCGCCCACACGATGAGCTTGCCGATCAGGTTGTCGTAGTACTGGGAGACGGTGTCGCCCTGCTCGTAGCCGCCGTCCCACCGGACACCCGGCCCCGACGGCACCCGCATCCGCGAGATGGTGCCCGGTGACGGCATGAAACCGGTGGCGGGGTTCTCGGCGTTGATCCGGCACTCGATCGAGTGCCCGCGGCGCACGACCGAGTCCTGCGTGAACGAGAGCGGCTCGCCGTCGGCGACGCGCAACTGTTCGGCGACGAGATCGAGCTGCGTCACCATCTCGGTCACGCAGTGCTCGACCTGGAGACGCGTGTTCATCTCGAGGAACCAGAAGTCACCGTCCTGGTACATCATCTCGACGGTGCCCGCGTTGAGGTAGCCGCAGCCGCGCGCGACCTTCACCGCCGCCTCACCCATCGCGGTGCGGGTCGCGTCGTCGAGCCCGGGCGCCGGCGTCTCCTCGATGAGCTTCTGGTGGCGTCGCTGGGTCGAGCAGTCACGTTCGCCGAGCCACACCGCGTTGCCGTGCGTGTCGAGGAAGACCTGCAGCTCGATGTGGCGCGGGCGCGTCAGGTAGCGCTCCATGTACGCCTCGGGGCGTCCGAAGTAGGCCTGCGCCTCGCGGGTGGCGGATTCGAAGGCAGCCGCCGCGCCGGCGGCGTCGCGCACGACCTTGAGACCCTTGCCGCCGCCGCCGTACGCGGCCTTGATCGCGACCGGCCAGCCGTGCTCCTCGCCGAACGCGACGACCTCGTCGACCGACTGGATCGGCTCGAGCGTGCCCGGAACCGATGCGACGCCCGCGGCCGCGGCCGCCTTGCGCGACGAGATCTTGTCGCCCATCACGTCGATCGCCTCGGGCGGCGGGCCGATCCACGTGACGCCGATGCCGGCGATCGCGCGCGCGAAGTCCGCGTTCTCGGCGAAGAACCCGTAGCCCGGGTGCACGGCGTCGGCGCCGCTCTGCTCGAGGACCTCGAGGATGCGCGGGGTGTTGAGGTAGCTCTCGGCCGTGGTCTGCCCGCCGAGCGCGTACGCCTCGTCGGCGTAACGTGTGTGCGCGGCGTCGCGGTCGAGATCGGAGTACACCGCGACGGTCGGGATCCCGAGCTCGCGACACGTGCGCATCACGCGGATCGCGATCTCTCCCCGGTTCGCGATGAGAATCTTCGACGGCACTCGTCCCTCGCAGTCAGCGGGCCCAGGGGCCGGAAAACAGGCGGTTCGAATACTAGGGGAGTACCCCGTCCGCACGTAACGTGCGGAGCCGATGCGCTACGACGTGCGGCGGTTCGCGACCATCGACTCGACGAACCGCTACCTGCTCGACGAGGCGCGCGCCGGTGCGCCCGAAGGCCTGGTCGCGGTGGCCGACCACCAGGACGCGGGTCGGGGTCGGATGAACCGCACGTGGACCGCGCCCCCTGGTTCCTCGCTCCTCGTCTCGGTGCTGCTCCGCCCCGCGATCGCAACCGAGCGGCTGATGCTCGTCACGATGGCCGCCGGCGTCGCGCTCGCCGAGGCCGTCGAGCACACGTGTGGTTTTCCCGTCGGTCTCAAGTGGCCGAACGACCTCGTCGTCGACGACCGCAAGCTCGCGGGGCTCCTGTCCGAGGTCGACCTGCCGGTCGGCGGAGAACGCGTGCCCGCCGTCGTGGTGGGCGCCGGCTGCAACGTGAACTGGGAGGGCTTCCCGCCCGAGCTCGAGGGCTCGGCCACCGCCTGCAACCTCGAGGCGGGGCATCCCGTCGACCGCGACCTCCTGCTCGAGGCGTATCTCGACCGGTTGGCCGCCCACGCCGCCGCCTTCGACGCGGTCCCGGCCGTGTACCGGGAGCGGTTGACGACCGTCGGGCGCTCCGTTCGGGTCGAGCTGGCGGGCGGCGGGGCGGTGGAGGGGGTCGCGACGGGGGTCGACGCGACGGGCCGGCTCGTGGTCGTCGACCGGGCCGGCCGCCACCACGAGCTCGCGGCCGGCGACGTCGTCCACCTGCGCGGAGGGCGGGGGAGTGCGGGCCGCGAGCCGCGCTGACACCAGCGTCAGGGTTGGTTAGTTTGTCGCGCAGCGCAGGGCGACGAGGGGGGAAGCCATGCGAGCACGCACCCGGGTGGCGACGGCGGTCATCGTGGCGGTGGCCACGGCCGCCGCGTTCGTGCTTCCGGCGGGGTCCGCCACGGCGGCCGACAGTGGCGACCGTACCGGCGTGACGTCGACCGAGATCCGGGTCGGCGGGATCGTCGGCAAGACCAACCCGACCGGCCGTGCCTACGACGACGCCTTCAAGGGTGTCCAGGCCTACTTCGACATGGTCAACGCCAAGGGCGGTGTCTTCGGGCACAAGCTGAAGATCGTGGCCCAGCTCGACGACCAGTCGCAGGCGTCGCGCAACGTCCAGGGTGTCCGCTCCCTGGTCGAGGAGAAGAAGGTGTTCGCCGTCCTCCCGGTGGCGACGATCGTCTTCGCGGGCGCCACGTACCTCGTCCAGAAGGGCGTCCCGACGTTCGGGTGGAACATCAACCCCGAGTGGATGAAGGGCCCGAACCTGTTCGGCCAGCGCGGGTCGTACACGTGCTTCGACTGCGCGCAGCCCTGGCTCGCCTACGTCGCGAAGCAGGCCGGTGCGAAGAAGGCCGCAGTCCTCTCGTACACGACCCCGTCCTCGGCCGACTGCGCGAAGGGCGAGGTGGCCACGTTCAAGAAGTACGGGATCGACATCGGCTGGCAGGACACGAGCCTCGCGTTCGGGTTCACCGACCTGAGCACCGACGTCCAGCACATGAAGGACGCCGGCGTCAACTTCGTGGCGACCTGCATGGACGTCAACGGGAACATCAACGTGGGCAAGGCGCTCAAGCAGGCCGGCGTCGACGGCGTCACGATCTACTCCCCCGAGGGTTACGACCCGGCGATCATGAAGAAGTTCGCCAAGGACCTCGAGGGTTACCGCTTCGGCTCGGACTTCGTCCCGTTCGAGGCCGCCAAGGACTCGAAGGGCATGACGACCTTCATCAACGCGATGAAGAAGAAGGGGTACAAGCCCAACGAGCTCGAGCTGGCGGGTTGGATCGACGCCGACCTGCTCGTGAGGGGCATCAAGGCGTCGGGCAAGAACTTCACACGGCAGTCCGTGATCGACAACATCAACAAGATCACCGACTACACGGCCAACGGGATCCTCGCCCCGGTCGACTGGACGATCGCGCACACCGGCGACGGTCCGCTCCTCTGCACCGCGACGCTCGAGGCCAAGAGCGGCAAGTTCGTGCCCATCCTCGGCCAGCCCGGGAAGCCGTTCGTCTGCTTCCCGAACCCCCGGCCCGACACGGTGGACTCGCCGACGTTCCGCTAGCGCCCGCCGGTTCCCGTCACGGATCGAGGTCACGCGCTACGAGCGCCCGGAACGCGGCGTCGAGGCGCGCCGTGAGCGGGCCGGGCGCGCTCGCGAGCGCATGACCGTCGACGCGGCCGATGGCCTGGACCTCGCGCGTCGTCGACGTCAGGAAGGCCTCGTCGGCGGTGGCGAGCGCGTCGAGCGGCAGCGTCGCCTCCTCGGAGGGGATGCCGTCGGCGGCACACAGCTCGAGGACGAGCGCCCGGGTCACGCCGAGCAGGCATCCGGACTCCGCGGCGGGTGTGCGCACGACGCCGTCGGAGACGACGAACACGTTCGACCCGGTCGCCTCGCACAGCTCGCCACGCGTGTTACCGAAGACGGCTTCGGTCGCGTTGCGCTCGCTTGCGTAGGCGAGCGCGCGGACGTTCTCGGCATACGAGATCGTCTTGAGCCCCGCGGTCGCACCCCGCTCGTTGCGCGGCCAGGGAACGACGACGACCTCGCCGGGGACGGGCCACGGCCCGATCGGCGCGGCGGCCATCAGGACCGTCGGCGCCCCGGTGCCGCGCTCCGAGCCGAGCGGTGCCGGCCCGCCGGTGATCGTGACGCGCAGCCGTCCGTCGGTGACGCCGTCCGCCTCGAGCAGCGCGTCCGCCCCGGCCCGCAGCTCGGCCCGGTCGGGTACGGCGAGACCGAGCCCACGCGCGGACGCCTCGAGCCGGTCGAGGTGGCGGCGCCACGCGAACGGCGTCGCGCCGTAGACCCGCAGGGTCTCGAAGACGCCGTCGCCGACGAGGAGCCCGTGGTCGAACGGCGAGATCCGCGCCTCGCGGACGTCCTGCAGCCGGCCGTCGAGCCAGACGTGGGTCATGCGACGCCCGCGGGCCGCCGGGCACGGGCACGGGCGCCGGCGCCGGCGCCGGCGGCGATGGCGACGAGGCGGGCCGCCTTCAGCTCGGTCTCTTGCCATTCGGATGCCGGATCGGAGTCGGCGACGATGCCGCCGCCGACGCCGAGGAAGGTCGCGCCGCGGGCGATCGTGAACGTGCGGATCGCGACCGACAGGTCACCTTCGCCCCGCTCGGTGTCGAGCCAACCCACGGCGCCGCAGTAGACGCCGCGGCGGACGGGTTCGAGGTCCTCGATCGCCTGCAGCACGCGGGGCTTGGGTGCGCCGGTGATCGAGGCGGCCGGGAAGGTCGCCCGGAGCAGCTCGGCCGGACCGACCCCGGCCCGCAACCTGGCGCGCACGGAGCTGACCAGGTGCACGAGACCCGGATGGTGCTCCGGCGCACACAGCTCCGGGACGCGTACCGTCCCGGGTTCGCTCACTCGACCGAGGTCGTTGCGGGCGAGGTCGACGATCATCACGTTCTCCGCCCGGTCCTTGGCGCTCCTCACCAGCCGGGCCGCGTCGCGGCCCGTTCCCTTCACGGGCCGGGTCTCGACGTCGCGGCCGCGCCACCGCAGGAACCGTTCGGGCGACGCGGACACGAGCGCGACGCGGTCGCCGTCGGGGAGCGGGAGGTCGAGGAGCGCGGCGTAGCGGGCCCGCTGCCGGCGCGCGATGGCGTCGAACAGCGGCCAGGGTCGGGCGGGCGCGTCCCAGACGAGGCGGCGGGTGAGGTTGACCTGGTAGCACTCGCCCGCCTCGATCAAGGCCACGACGGAGCGGACGGCGGCCTCGAACTCGTCGCGCGAGAGGCTCGACCGCGGCGTGCCCGGGGCGGGGAGCGCCGGCCGGGGGCGCGCCGGGACGCTCGCGTCGAGCCGCTCCGCCAGCCGCCGGCGGGCGGAGCGCGTGCGGGCCTCGATGCGCCGGCCGTCGCGACCCACGAGCGCGCGGGCGTCGTAGCGGGCGAGCACGAGGTCGGGCAGCCGCAGGTCGTCGGAGAGGCGCGGGTGCACCCGCTCGACCGCCCGCCCGAGGTCATACGTCAGGAAGCCGGCCCACCATCCCGGGGTGAGGCGGGCCAGGCGCTCGAACGCGCCCGCGCCGGACGCCGTGACGACCTCGACGGGGTCGGCGGCGGCGATCCAGCCGTCCGCCGACCGCAGGACGACGGGGTCGGGCTGCGGACCCTTCACTGGCGATCGCCCTCCGGGGAGCCGGACACCGGAGGAGGGTACCGCCGGCGCGTCGGAGGCGACCCGGTCGGGCAGGGGTCGGCCGGTACCATTTCCCCCGACATGGGAACGACTCGCGCGTCCCTGCGCGCCTTCGCCCGACGCTACGTCATCGCGCTCCTGGTGGCGGCCGTCGCGATGGTGGGCGCGGTCATCACCGTCAACAAGGTGATCGACCAGAAGGTCGACCGGATCCCGCGCGTCAAGCTGATCACGGCGGCCGCGCCGCCGAGCGGCGAGAACTTCCTCCTGCTGGGCTCCGACACCCGCTCGTTCGTGAAGAACCAGACCCAGGTGGACGCGTTCGGCAACCCGACGCAGGAGGCGGGTGCGCGTTCCGACACGCTGATGGTGGTGCACGTCGAGCCGGCTGCCGAGCGGACGCTCATCGTGTCGTTCCCGCGCGATCTCTGGGTGCCGATCGCCGGGCACGGATCGGCCAAGATCAACGCCGCGTTCAACTTCGGGCCGCAGACCGTCATCGACACGCTCAAGCAGGACTTCGACATCGACATCCACCACTACATGGATGTCAACTTCGAGAGCTTCCGCGGCATCGTCGACGCGATCGGCCGGGTCCCGATCTACTTCCCGTACCCGGCACGCGACCTCAAGACGGGTCTGCATTTCTTCGTCGGCGGGTGTCTCGACCTGAGTGGCACGCAGGCGCTGGAGTACGTGCGATCGAGGTCGTTGCAGTACTACAGCCCGATCACCAAGAAGTGGTTCTCGCCCGATCCCGTGCCCGACATCGGCCGCATCAAGCGCCAGCAGGAGTTCATCCAGAAGCTCGCCGGGCTCGCGGTGCAGGAGAGCCTCGCCAACCCGCTCACGGCGAACGACGTCGCGGACGAGGTCGTGAAGAACCTCCAGGCCGACGCCGGGCTCACGAAGGACGACATCTTCAAGCTCATCGACGCCTTCCGGACCATCAACCCCAACGACAGCAGCTCGCTGCAGTTCGCCACGCTGCCGTGGAAGACCGGGCCCAACCAGCAGGGTCAGCAGGTCCTCTACGTCGACGAGCCGGCGGCCGCGCCCCTCCTCGACCAGCTCCGCACCTTCAACGGATCCGCGGCGCCCAAGGTCGCACCGGGGAGCGTGCGCATGCAGGTGCTCAACGGGTCGGGGAGGAACGGCGCCGCCCAGGGCGCGCTCGACCGGTTCACCGAGCTCGGCTTCGTGGGCACCGGCGCGACCAACAACCCGGGCGGCCGGGTCGCCCAGACCGAGGTCCGCTACGCGCCGGGCCAGGAGGACAAGGGCCGGTTCGTGTTGCGGTACATCTCGCCGCAGGCCAAGCTCGTCCAGGACTCGTCCATCAAGGGGGCCGACGTCGTCGTGGTGCTGGGCACGGACTTCCAGGCCGTCACGCGTCCGGCGGTCTCGTCGGGCGGCGCGGCGACCACGCCGACGACGGCCGCGCCGGCGGTCGGTGGCCCTACCACGACCACCGCCCCGTTCAACCTGCCGGGCGCGGCACCGCGGACCGGCTGCTGAGCCCGTGTTCGGGCGCGGTACCCGGCCTCTGCGCGCCTTCGCCCGGCGGTTCGCCATCGCGCTGATCGCCGCCGCGGCGTGCATGGTCGGGGCGGTCGTCGGTGTCAACTCCGTCATCGACAACCAGCTCGACAAGATCCCGCGCATCCACGTCGCGACCGCGCCGGAGCCGCCGGGTGGTGCGAACTACCTGCTGATCGGCTCCGACTCGCGTGCGTTCGTCAAGGACGCGACCGACGAGCAGATCTTCGGCGACCCGAAGGCGCAGCCGGAGACCCTGTCCGACACGATGATGGTCATCCACGTCGAGCCGGCGGCGAAGCGGACGCTGATCGTGTCGTTCCCGCGCGACCTGTGGGTCAGCATCCCCGGTACCGGACGGATGGCCAAGATCAACTCGGCGTTCAACGGCGCGTCGGGCGGCCCGCAACGGGTCATCAAGACCATCGAGCAGAACTTCGGGATCGGCATCAACCACTACCTCGAGGTCGACTTCCGGAGCTTCGAGGGGATCGTGAACGCGATCGGCACGGTTCCCGTCTACGTGCCCGCGCCGGCGATCGACCAGTTCACCGGCTTCGTCGCCGTGAACGCGGGCTGCTACCACCTCGACGGCTACGACGCGCTGCAGTGGGTTCGCGCCCGCCACATCGCGTTCCTCGACCCGAAGACCGGGAAGATGGTCGAGGACGCCCGCGCCGACATCGGTCGCATCGCGCGTCAGCAGGACTTCATCCGGCGTCTGGCCGGGCTCGCCGTCCGCAAGAGCCTCGCCAACCCGCTGACCGCGAACGACATCGCCGGCAACGTCGTGCGCCACCTCAAGGTCGACCAGGGACTCTCGAAGGACGACATCTTCCGGCTCATCGACGCGTTCCGCACCATCAACCCGGACGACACGAGCGCGCTCGACTTCGAGACCTTCCAGGGCCGGCTCGGCACCGCCGGCGGCCAGTCGGTCCTGTTCCCGGAGATGGACCGCATGCGGCCCCTGCTCGACCGGCTGAGAACCTTCGACACCGGCGCCGCCGCCTCGAGCGTGAGCCCCTCGGAGGTGCGGCTCCGCGTCCTGAACGGCTCGGGCAAGCCGGGCCAGGCGAAGGCCGCGCTCCGCGGGTTCGAGCAGCTCGGCTTCCGGGGCGAGGGCACCGACGACGACCCGCGGGGCAGCGTCGCCCTCGGCGAGGTGCGGTACGCGAAGGGCGAGTTGGCGGCCGCGAAGCTCGTGCTCACCTACATCAGCCCGGCCGCGAGGCTCGTGCGGGACGCGTCCCTCGACGGGACGTCGGCCGACGTCGTCGTCGTGCTCGGCACGGACTTCGACCACATCGCGGTGCCGTCCGGTGGGTCGGCCGGGGTCACGCCCGCCACGGCGGCCGCCCCGACGCCCACCACCGGGCGCGCCACGACGGCGACCACCGCAGCGGGGACCGCGCCGGGAACCGCACCGGCGGGCGGATCGACCGGCGACCCGGCGGCGAGCTGCCGCTGAGCCCGGCGCGAGCGCGGGGGCGACGGTCACGGAGCGTGGTGGGCGGATCGACCGTCTCAAGGGCGCGGGAGGGTCGGCCGTAACATCGCCATGATGTGCGCGCGCGAGGTGAGGCCGTGAGTCGCGTCGCGGTCGTCGGTACGGGCTACGTGGGGCTCACGTCGGCGGCCTGCTTCGCCCGGCTCGGTCACGACGTGGTGGCGGCGGACCTCGACGCCGACAAGGTCGCGCGGCTCCGGAAGGGCGAGGTCCCGATCCTGGAGGAGCGGCTCCCGGCGCTGGTCGCCGAGGGGCTCGAGGCCCGCCGCCTGCGCTTCGTCGTGGGCGCCGCCGACGCCGTGCGCGGGGCGGAGTTCGTGTTCCTCTGCGTCCAGACGCCCCAGGGTCCCTCGGGTGAAGCCGACCTGAGCGCGGTCGAGGCCGTCGTGCGCGAGGTCGCCCCGCTCCTCTCGCCCGGGGCGGTCGTCGTGACGAAGTCCACGGTGCCGGTCGGGACGGCCAAGCGGATCGCACGCTGGCTCAGCGAGAGCGGCGCTCCCCACGAGGTGGGCGTCGCGTCCAACCCGGAGTTCCTCCGCGAGGGCACCGCGGTCCGCGACTTCCTCGAACCCACCCGCATCGTGATCGGCTGCGAGGACCCTGCCGTCGCGGTGCGGGTCTCCGACCTGTACCGCGACATCGCGGCGCCGCTCGTCGTCACCGACGCGGCGTCCGCCGAGATGATCAAGTACGCGTCGAACGTCTTCCTCGCGATGAAGATCTCGTACATCAACTCGATGGCGGTGATCTGCGAAGCCGTGAACGCGGACGTGAAGGACGTCGCGCTCGGGATGGGTTACGACCCCCGCATCGGCCGCGACTTCCTGCAGCCCGGGCCCGGCTACGGGGGCTCGTGCCTCCCGAAGGACGCGGCAGCGCTCCTCAACACGGCGGCGGGCGTCGGCTACGAGTTCAGCCTGCTGCGCGGGGTCATCGAGGTGAACACCCGCCAGCACGAGCACGTGGTCGACAAGGTGCGTACGGCCGCGGGCGGCGAGCTCGCGGGAACGAAGCTGGCGGTCTGGGGGCTGACCTACAAGGCGAACACCGACGACCTGCGCGACTCCCCGGCGCTCGCGATCGCGACCCGGCTCGCGGGCGCGGGCGCCGAGGTGCACGCCTACGACCCGGTCGCGGGTGAGGCCGCGCGGGCCCTCGCGCCCGGGCTGACGATCGCCGAGGACCCGTATGCCGTCTGCACCGATGCGGACGTTCTCGCGCTGCTCACGGAATGGGACGAGTTCCGGTGGCTCGACTTCGGCGCGATCGCGCGGTCGATGCGGTCACCGCGCATCGTCGACGCCCGCAACCTCCTCGACGCCGTCGAGCTCCGGCGGATCGGATTCAACTACCAGGGCATCGGGCGCTGATGGCGCGTGTCCTCGTCACTGGCGGGGCAGGATTCGTCGGATCGCATCTGTGCCGCGCGTTCGTGGCGCGTGGCGACGACGTCGTCGCACTCGACAACTTCGTCACCGGCTCGGCCGACAACGTCGCCGACCTCGTCGCCGGCGCGCGCTTCTCGCTGGTCG
>Ga0070741_10012456_pt1 | contig 15357 bp, 11 predicted proteins | sample Coa_R1_4_FD_66440 | JGI IMG/M metagenome (GOLD analysis project Ga0070741, IMG submission 66440) | Surface soil microbial communities from Centralia Pennsylvania, which are recovering from an underground coalmine fire - Coalmine... | ecosystem: Environmental > Terrestrial > Soil > Unclassified ... | reverse complement strand
GTGCGTGTTAGGGACCCCGGCATTCTGGAACGACACGGTCTACTTCGGGATCGGGTTCGGAAATGTCGTGGCCCTGCCGCTCTCGGGTGGCCTCATTCCGGCGGGAACCGGCAATGTTGCTGCGCCCTCCTCGCACAGTACGGAGAAGTATGGATTCCCGAGCCCGACGCCGATGATCTCGGCCTCTCCGGGCGGCGGCGGGCTCGTGTGGGTCCTCGATAATCAAAAGAACGGCACCGGTGGGGCGGCGCTCGGGCCTGCCGTGCTGCGCGGCTATGACGCCTCGAATCTCGGCAAGACGGTCTATGACAGCTCAGCGGCATCGGACACTCCGGCCAACGCGGTGAAATTCACCGTGCCGGTCGTGGCGAACGGACACGTGTATGTCGGCGGCCGCAGCCAGCTGACCGTCTATGGTCTGACGCCCTGAGCGCCAGCGCGTAGATCAGGGCTGGGTGTTCCAGTTGGAGAGCTGCTGAAAGAGGATGGCCCGCGCCTTCTCCCAGTCCCGCTGCACCGTGCGCGTCGAGGTGCCCCGCTGGGCGGCAATGTCCTCGAAGGTGAGGCCACAGAAGTACTTGAGATCCACGACTTCCGCCAGGCGCGCGTCGTGCACCGCCAGCTCATCGAGCGCCTCGGAAAGATTCTTCAGCTCGCGCTCGTCCACTCCCGGCCGCTCGTGCTCCTCGGAAAGCTGCGTGATGTGGAATCCCGCTCCACGCTTGAGCGCACGCCGCTCCCGAACGAGGTCGATGATCAGATTGCGCATCACGCGCGCAGCGTAGCCGATGAAGCGGGCCTGATCGGGAAAGACCTGCTGCTTGTCCGCCATGCCCAGGTAAGCCTCGTGCAGCAGAGTGGTGGGGCTGACGGGCGCGCCGGCGTTGTAGCGCAACTGCCGTTCCGCGATGCGTCGCAGCTCGTTGTAGAGCGCCGCGAAGAGCTGCTCGTTGGCACTGCCCTGGCTCTTCTGCTCGAGTGCCTCGGCCGGCTGATTCGTGGCTCCGGGAGGTTCGGACATCATCTCGTCGTCAATCCCTAAAGACTTGCCGCGGCAGAATGCACAAATGCCGACAGCGTGGCAATCGCATTGTCGCTGCAACGAAAGGGGCGCGCCGCATTATGTCTTCTGCGGTCAACTTAAGCGTTTCCCCCACAGAAACAGGAACAGACCTTGCGCCCCCCTTGCGCGCATGAAAATTTTCGTAGCCGGCGCAACCGGCGTCATTGGTCGCCGTGCCGTACCGCTGATGCTCGAGGCAGGTCACGATGTGACCATTCTCGCGCGCGGCGGTCGCCGCTCGCGGCCAAGAGTGTCCGCGGGCGTGCGCACCGTTCAGGCCAATCTGTTTGATCGGGCTGAAGTCCATCGCGCCGTCCTCGGTCACGAAAGCGTCGTCAATCTTGCAACGCACATTCCGGCAAGCACCGCGCGCATGCTCCTGCCTGGTGCGTGGCGCGAGAATGATCGCCTGCGACGCGAAGCTTCCGCCAACTTGGCCGAGGCCGCCACGCTGGCCGGTGCTGCGCGGCTCGTGCAGGAATCCTTCGCGCTGGTCTATCCGGACTGCGGTGACGGCTGGATCGATGAGGAAAGCCCGATCGAGCCGGTCCGCTACAACCGTACGGTGCCCGATGCGGAACGCGCGGCGCAGCGCTTCACCGCGAACGGAGGCGTGGGAGTCGTGCTTCGGTTTTCAGCCTTCTACGGTCCCGATGCCGTTCAGACGGCGGACATGATCAAACTCGTACGCAAGGGTTGGGAGCCGCTGCCGGGAGCTCCGAACGCCTATTTCTCTTCTATCTCGCACGATGATGCGGCGACTGCGGTGCTCGCCGCTCTGAAATTGCCGGTCGGCATCTACAACGTCACGGATGATGAGCCCGTCGAGCGCCGCGACTTCGCTCGCACGCTGGCGAAGGCGGTCGGGGCACGACCGCCCCGGTCACTGCCGGCCTGGGTCGCGCGACTGAGCGGCTCCATGGGCAAGCTCATGTCCCGGTCGGAGCGCATCTCGAACCGCAAGCTGCGCGAGGCGAGTGACTGGATCCCGGCTTATCCCAGCGTGCGCGTCGGGTGGCCGGCAACCGTCGCGGCGCTCAGGGCCGGTCAGACTCGGTCGCTGCACTGATGCAATAATCGCGACGCGGGCCTCACGCAAGCCCGATCTCAGGGCAGCAGATCCAGCACGAGCTCGGGCGGTCGGCACAGGGCGGTGCCACGCGGTGTGACCACGATCGGGCGGTTCATGAGAATCGGATGCGCGAGCATGAAGTCGATCAGCTCGTCGCGGCTCCATTCATCATCGAGCTTCAGTTCTGCGAAGAGTGGCTCCTTGGTGCGCAACAGGCCGCGCGGTGCGATTCCCATCGCGGCGATCAGGCTCTGCAAGGTGTCGCGGCTCGGCGGCTGCTTGAGATATTCGATGATCGTCGGCTCGATGCCGCGGCTACGAATCAGGGCCAGCGTGTTGCGCGACGTGCCGCAGGCGGCGTTGTGATAGATCGTGACCGGCATTGCGGCCGCTTGCGGATCGCGTGCTGCCATGGGTTCTCCAATCGCTGATATCATGCGCGCAGGTGTACTTGTCGATCTAACGCACAGTGCCCCTCAGCATCATCGCCACGACGTGGCCACTGCTTCTGGGAATGGGCGTCCTCATGCTCGGTGCAGGGTTGCAAGGCACCCTGCTCGGCGTGAGAGCCACCCTCGAAGGCTTTCCCACGCCGGTCATCGGCATCATCATGTCATGTTATTACGTGGGATACCTCGCGGGCACGCGCGCGGCCCCGCGCCTGGTCCGCAAGATCGGCCACATCCGGGTATTCGCCGCGTTTGCGGCGGTCGCCTCCGCGGCGATCCTCGTGCAGGGCGTGCTCGTGCATCCCGTGCCCTGGGCGCTGATGCGTCTGCTCTCGGGGGTCTGCTTCGCCGGAATCTACGTCGTGGCCGAAAGCTGGCTGAACGACCGCGCCAGCCAGGACAACCGCGGCCGGCTGCTGGCAATCTACATGGCCGTGCTGTACGTGGGACTCGGCGCCGCGCAGTTCCTGCTGATCGCCGCGAGTCCGCGCAAAGCCAGCTCGTTCATGCTCGTTTCCGTGCTGATTTCCCTCGCCATGGTGCCGATGGTGGCCTGGGCTCAGCAGACCCCGGGGCGCGCCTTGCCGCGCAAGGTGCGTTATCGGGATCTGTATCGCAACTCACCGCTGGGCGTCGTCGCCATCAGCGTCTCGGGCATGATCTCGTCCACGCTCTTCGCCATGGGACCGGTCTATGCCCATCTACGCGGTTTCGACAATTCAGGCGTAGCCACCTTCATGGCGGTGAGCATCCTCGCAGCGGTACTCACTCAGTATCCGGTGGGCCGGCTGTCCGACCGGATGGATCGTCGAACGGTGATTGCCGTGGTCTGCACGCTCGTGACGATCGTGGCCGGCTGCATCGTGGCCTTCCCGCGGATGCCATACCCGCTTTTCCTGACGCTCGCGGCGCTTTTCAGCGGCTTCGTTCTCACGCTGTATTCGCTCGCGCTCTCGCATGTGAACGATAAGCTCGACCCGACACAGATGGTCGCTGCCAGCGGCGCGCTTCTGCTGCTCAACGGCACGTGCGCGGCGATCGGTCCGATCCTGACCGGCGGCCTGATCGCCGCCTTCGGGCCGCAGGCGTTCTATGCGACGCTCGCGACCCTCACCGGCACGCTGACCCTCTACGATCTGTGGCGCAAGAGCCGTAAGGAGGCCGTGCCGCGTGCGCTGAAGGCGCCGTTCATCACCGCGCAACCGCAGGCGATGGTCGGCCAGTTCCTCGCCGACGCCGATCGCAAGGGAGCGCCGCCCCCGGCAGCCGAGGACGCCTCGGTCAGGGACCTCGATGCCTCCGGGGCGACACGATTGAGTCCCTTCCCGGCCGCAGGAGTCGCAGGCACCCCAGAGCCGCCAGAACGAGCAGGCTGAGCTCGTCCACTGCGCCGCCGCCCCCTCCGTGAGAGCTCGCGGCCATTACGGTGAGATGGACGGTCGCGTTGGCCGAGCCCTCGGAATTGGTGCAGGTCAAGGTGTAAGCCGCATCCCCGGCCGTGGACGGGGCCGTGATGGTGGCGCTACCGCTGGTTTTCTGTGCGCCGCTCCAGCTGCCCGATGCCGTGCAGCTCGAGGTATTGATGGAGGACCAGCTGAGCGTCGTGGTGCCTCCGGTCATCACGGAGGATGCGGAGAACGAGAGCGCGGGCGGACCGGGCGGAAGAAGCTTCAGCGCTGCATCGGCCTGAATGAATCCGGAACCGGAGCTCGGATCCGGAGTCGTTCCGGACATCGGCAAGGCACTCGTGCGCAGCGCCGTGTAAATCTGCGTTGGTGTGAGGGCAGGATTGGCCTGCAGCATCAAAGCGGCGATGGCCGCTGCATGCGGGGTCGCGGCCGAGGTCCCAAAGAAGTTCGGATAGCTCGTGTTGTCGAGGCACTGCGCGATCGTCGAATGATCCTGAAAATCCGCCCCGGCCTTCGCCAGCGTGAAGCCGAGGAAGGTGTTGTCGCCTCCGTCGGGGCCCACGAAATCCGGTTTTTGCCGCAGGACGGGCGTCGCCAGCCGGGTGCCCGCGCTATCGAACAGGATCGGCAGCTGCACGCTCCCCAACGCGGAATATTTCTCGAGCACCGCGGGTGAGGTGCCGCACGCCGGCGTCGAAAAGAAAGCCGCTGCGCCGATCGCAGCGGCACCGGCTGCGTTGGGATGCCCCTGCATCGTGGAGCTGTGGGTCGCTACTGTTGGATCGATCGTGGCGCCGGCGCCGCCGTCATCCACCGCGACCCGGATGCGGCCCGGAGGTGCAGTGCCATCGAGGAGTCCGACGGTGATGTTGAGTGTCGTGGCAGCCGTGACCGCGGGCGCATTGGCCGGGTTGTCCACAATCAGCACCTGCACCGGGTCCGATCCGGTCGCATTGGCCCCGGTGCAGCCTTCTGCAACGCCGCTCGTGTTGATAATGGTGTTCGCACCGGCTCCGCTGATACACAAGTCGATGTGGCTCGTCGCGCCCCCGCTATGTGGGGCACCGGTCACGTACGGTTGGTCCCATTCGACGACGACGGCCAGCAGCTCTCCCTGCTGCAGGCCCGGGATGTCCACCGACAGGGTGGTCTTTTTCGTCGCTCCCGTGGTATCGAAATTCACCAGCAACTCACCCGGTACCGGCGGGCTCGGCAGGGCCACGAAGGTCGGGTTCGTGCTCTCCCAGGCGTGATCCGCGCTGTTGCCGGCAGCAGAGAAGTACGCCACTCCCTTCCCCTCTACCGTATCGATGGCCTGCGCGATGATGCCGTCCTGATAGAAGGGCTCGTCGAAATACCCCACATCGTCGGCGATGACCTTGGCCCCTGCGGCCGCCAGCGCCGTCACGCCGCTGGCGAAATCGGCCTCGCTCCACTCGGCGGTATGAAAGGCCAGTGAGGCTCCGGGAGCGACGTCATGCACGATCTGCAACATCGCGCGACCTTCGTCCGAGAAGGGCGGCAGCGTCGGGGCCCCGTAGCTGAGACACGGAAACTCGCCCGCATTCGAGGTGGCCACGAGCGCCACACTCGAAGGCAGATCGCCGGTGGAAATATCCGTGGTTGCGGACGCCGTGAATCCATTTGGCGCATAGCCCGTCGGTCCGGAAACCGGAACCTTGGATCCCGGCTCGGCATACACGTCGTAACAGTCATAGCTGTCCGACATCACACCCACCGTGACACCCGTGCCATTGAGCGCGGAGTAAGTGCTCCGCAGGACATCGCTGTGCTGCGCGAAATCCCCCTGCGAAGTGACCGCGCCGATGCGCGTGCGCGGCATGGAGGCGCGCATGAAATGCACTTCGGCGCGCGCAGCCGCGTTGGCCAGCTGAGCCAGCGGCAGAAAGCCACCCACATCGTTCGAATACACTGCGGCGTGTTGCATGCCGAGGCTCACCAGAGCGCTCTTGAGCTTCTGCGGGTCGCCGGTCGTCACGGCATCCACGAGCACGAGCGGCCCCTCGGCTGCGGAGCGCTGCATGAAGCGCGCGGCCGGATTGAGTGCGTACAGATCCTCGAGCGCGTGATCGGAGCGCACCTGCGAGAGATGGCCGGACAGGTCCGCCAGGGCCGAGTCGAGTTTGGCGGTGCTCCCACTGAGGCGCTGTTGCAGGCTGCGCACGCCGGCCAGATGTAACCGCGGCGCGCTGGCCGCAGGCACTACAGCATTGGCCGCCCGCGGCGGTGGCACGGCGGAGCTCGCCGCCACTGTTGCCAGCATCGCCCACGCACCGATGATCCAGCTCTGTGCTCTCATCCCAGGCTTCCCCCCTGTGCCCTCGGGCTCCATGGACCCGACCGGGTTGTCAGACTACGCCCCTCGGAGCTCGTGCGCCCGACGGACCTTACGTATTCCGAACCGCAAAACTGTCGATCAGCTCGCGATAGTCTGCAAGCCCCGGCGTCCTCAGACCCGCGACCTTGCCCTGGTCGTCCCAGTGCCGGATGCGCACGGCGTTCCGGAACGCCGGTTCGGCTTCGAAGGCCGAGATTTCAGGGGACGTCATCGGTCCCCCCTGCAGCTTGAGTGTCACCACGGAAGCGGGGCTCAGCATGCGGATATAGTCAGCATCCGTCGCGCACAAATAGCGCTTCGCCGCGACATGCAACAGGATGGGCCCGGCAACCTCGGGACGCACGCGCCGCCCCACCCAACGGCTCCCCACCTCCTCATGGCGCGCATCGACGCTCCATTGCTCGAACTCCGGAGCAGCTTCGAGCAGGTGTCCGATGTCATGCAGCAGGGCGGCGAGGACGAGCTCCGGCGGAGCATCGGCCTGTCGCGCAAAGAAGGCGGCTTGCAAGGCGTGCTCGGTCATCGAGACGCGCTCGCCGAAGTAGGCCTCGGTGCCGCGTATCTGATAGATCGCGATGACTTCGTCGGCGAGGCTCACTCTCAGCGACCGCCCGGAGGAGTCTGAGCCTGCAGGGCTGCCGAGGTCCGCAGCCCCAACAGCAGCAGGTAGCCCGCCCCCAATGCCGTCAGCGCCGTGACACCCGCCAGCGCCACGAACACGCCCTGCCAACCATAGCTCACGGAGATCCTCGCCACGCTATCGCCTGCCACGACACCGCCCAGATAGCCTACACCATCTATGATTCCCGAGGAGATGGCACTCGCCTGTTTGCCGCCGAAATCCAGGGCAAAGGCGCCTCCCAGGTAGGAGTAGGGGCCCAGCAGACAGAAGGCGATGATGCCGATCACGAGGACCGGCAGCCAGGCGCCCCCAGTGTCGGCCTGCAGCGACATAAGAAGGAGAAGAGCGAGGGTGGTCGCGCCGAGTCCCACGAACATCACGAGCGAGCGCCCGTTGACACCGAGCCGATCACTCAACCAGCCGGTGGCGAGCACCGAGACCGCCCCGACCCCGGGGAAAACCGCACTCATGGTCGCGGCGCTCGCCGTAGTGTAGCCGAGAGAGGCTTTCAGATAGGCGGGGGTCCACAGGTTGAATGTCTCGCGCACGATCGTGCAGCCGAGGGACAGCAGACAGACGAGTTGGAACGCCCGGCTGCTGAAGAGCGGCTTGAGGAGCGAGCGCAGGCCCGCGGGCGGCGCGGCGGAATCGGCGAACAGATTGAGCGGATTGATGCGCGCCTCGGCGAAGCCCAGCTCCGTGCGCGACTCGCGCAGGAAAAGATAGTTGGCCGCGAGCAGCACTGCGGCCACGGCCCCGGCAAAGTAGAAAATGACACGCCAGCCGAAGCCGTGCTCGATCAACAGACCCATGGCCCAGCGGGCAACCGCATCGCCCACCAGATAACTGACACTCAGCACGCCGATGACGGTGCCGTAGCTGGCGTAGTCGAACCAGCGGGAGGAGGTCTTGATCAGGCCCGCCCAGGCGACCGATTGCGTGAGGCGATTACCGACCCAGGCGAGAGTAAAGATGGGCAGAGTGCCGCTTGCGGCGAAGAGCATCGTGAACGCCATTGCCCCGGCCAGGCCGATGAGGAAATTCAGGCGCCCGCCCCAGAAGTCCCCGAGCCCGGTGAGGAACAACTTGCCGAAGGCGTAGGCCAGTACACCGAGCGAGGCAATCGTGCCGAGGTGGACGATGGCCTCGTCGCGCTTCACCCCGTGTCGGGCGAGCTCATCGATCAGGAGGGGGGTGGAGACGGAGAGGTCAGCGCGGCAGAAATAACAGGCTGCATAGCCGCCGAAGAGCAGCAGGATGATCAGAAGCTGACGAGTGCGCAAACCGCCGCCCGCCCGCACCTCCACCGCCGCCGAGCTCATAACGGCCGCCCGGTGCCGCATCGGCCGCCCGGGCCGTATGGCATTCTTCGAAATTCCGGCGTGGTTGACATAGACTATCTTCGCATGAATGCCAGCCCCAATACCGTCCCGGTCCAGACCGAAGCCCAGCGCCAGGCGCGGATCGATCTGGCCGCCTGTCATCGCCTCGCGGCCCGCTTCGGGCTGCTCGAGGGCATCGACAACCACCTGACGCTACTCGTGCCAGGTTACAACGACCGCTTCTACCTGGCGCCGTTCGGACTGCACTGGTCCGAGGTCCGCTCGCGCGACTTCCTGGTCGTGGATTTCAGCGGTCGCGTCCTGAGCGGACAGGGCGATGTGGAGGACACGGCGAGATTCATTCACGTGCCGGTTCACGCCCTGGCGCCTCAGGCACGCTGCGCGCTGCATACCCACATGCCGTATGCCACCGCACTGTGCATGCTCGAGAATCCCCGCCTGGAAATGGCCGTGCAGAGTGCCATAGCCTTCTACGAGGACATCGCCTACGAGGAGGCCTACAACGGGCTCGCGTTCGATGCTTCCGAGGGCGAACGCCTGGCGCGTGGCCTCGGAGACAAATCGGTGTTGATGCTGGCCAACCACGGCGTGCTGGTGGTAGGACGCTCGGCCGCCCAGGCCTTCGAGCGTCTGTACTTCCTCGAGCGGGCCTGCCAGGCCCAGGTGCTCGCGCTGTCCACCGGCCGCACCCTGCGACGGATACCCGAAGCGGTGGTGAAAGCCACGGCGGCGCAGTTTCGCAAGGGGACCGCGGTCGGCGGGCGAGACCGTACCGAGCTGCATTTCACCGCGTTGAAGCGCCTGCTCGATCGGCACGAAGCCGACTACGCGAGCTGAGCGCGCGGCCCGTCGCGGGCCGCGAAATTGGTGCCCTGAGTGCCGCTCGCGGAATTACTGTCGCGCCGTCATCCCCAGGGCCTGCTCGATCTTCGACGGATCGAAGAGCCGCCCACTCTTGATGACGATCTCGATCTTGTCGAGATCGGCGATCCGCTCCGAAGGATTGCCCTGCACGAGGATCATGTCGGCAATCCTGCCCGGTGCAATCACCCCGCGCTGTCCATCCACACCGATGACGTGTGCGGAGGTGAGGGTGGCCATGCGCAGAACCTCGCGCGCAGGAATACCTGCGCGCTCGTACAGAGCCAGCTCGTGGTGCAGCGTGTACCCGGCGAGCGCATCCGTACCCGGAATGATGGGGATGCCGGCATCGTAAAGCGCCTTCAGCAATCGCAGCATCTCGGGAAATGCCTGCCGATACTGCGCCTCCTGGCCCTTGGGCACCGCCAGCGCTCCTGAAAGCAGACCACGCCGCACCTGCGGCGGGAAGCGCTGCGCGATTTGCTCGAGGCCCGGGACGAGGGCCGTGGGGTCGCCGCAAAAGAGCGCTTCGAACACGTTCATGGTCGGGTCGAGCACCGTGTGTCGCGCGCGCAGCCAGGTGATGAACTCGCGGACTCGGGGATTCTCGGGTCCGAGCTCCGCTGCGTGCTCCGCGACGGCCGTGAATCGAGTCATGCCGCGCGTGTCCGGCACACTGTCGAGCAGGAAGTTCAGAACAATGAAATTCAGGTGCTGGATCTCGTCGGCGCCTGCCGATACGAACTGCGCAGCGGACATGAACGCCGGCACATGGCCGCTGACACGCAGCCCGCGCGCATGAGCCTCGTCCGCGATGATCGGTACCAGGGCCGGCTTGACCGAGGAGTAGATCTTGATCTGCCCATAGCCATGGTCGGCGTACCAGTCCACATCGCGCAGCGCCTCGTCAGGGGAATCAACCAGCATCTTCGTCGGGCCGGCCAACGGTCCCTTGCCGTCGATGATGCCTGCCTTGAAGACGTGCGGGCCGAGCTCGGAGCCGGCGTCGAATCGGGCCACGCGCTGTAGAAACTCATCCGTGTCGTTGGCCATATCCCGCGCGCTGGTGACCCCGTTGGCGAGATCCAGCGCACCGTCGTTGTCGGAGAAGTGCTGGTGGTTGTCCCACAGTCCAGGCATGAGGAACCGCCCGCCAGCGTCGATGATCTGGGCGGCCGCCGGCGCTTTGACTTCAGCGTCCGGACCCACACGAGCGATGTGCTCACCTTTGACCACGACGCTCATGCCTGGCGTGACGGTCAGGTCGCGCGGGTCATACAGACGAGCATTGCGAATCAGCAGCCCGTCGGCAGGTACGGAAGTGAGCTTTCGGGTGATCGTCGCGGACCACTCACTGGCAGTGGCCGTCTGAGTGTCTGCAAGCTCGCGCAGCAGGGATGCGTAGCCCACCGAAGCGGTGGAGAACCAGCCCATGATGACCGCGGCCGTGTTGCCGTCCTGATCCAGCCAGACGGAAGTCGGGCTGAAATCGAGACCCGTGATCTCGTATTGTCTGAGCTCGCCTACCGCGCCACCCGGGAGGTGGGTGGGGACGGTCCGACCGGGCGAGATCTGCGCCTCGCCGGCTGGCAGGAGCGCGAGTCGGTGCGAGGGAGACTTCAGGAGCGCACGCGCCAGCACCCCGATGAATTCGGGCGGCGCATTGGCCGGGACGTAGAATGCCTCGCCGCTCACGGACTTCTCGCCGTGCTCGGCACGGCTGTGCCAGGAGGCCTTACCGGCGACGAGCCGGAAAGACTCACTCACGGTGGCTTTCATGTAATCGTTGCCGCTTCCGGAGTACTCGATGGGAATTGCGGCGGCGTCCAGCTTCCAGTGCGCGACGATATGATCGCCACGACCGCGATCGTTGAAGGAGAATTCCGCCTGTGCCGCGCGCGGATCCGGCGAAGTGACCGTCTGCGAGCCGGCCAGGTTGCCCTGCATCCGGATCTGGTCTTCGCGGGCAGAGGCCGCGGCGGCTGCCGTGCAGGCGATGAGGATTGCCCCGCGCGCCGCGTGGGCCCACAGATTGCTGTATGAAAGGTCGATCATGACTCGTAACAGTGCCCCAGCGTGTCAGCCGCCGCAAGCAACAAGCGTGGAGGCGCGTCGCTCGACGGCCCGCGCCGTGCGGGTCCTCACCTTGCTGAGTGCACTCGCCGCGCCGGTCTGCTTTGCAGGCGGCGGCCCGCATCCGGTAGTGGCCTCCCATGCGATGGTCGTGAGTGTGCAGGGGCTGGCATCGGAGGCCGGCGTGCAGATCATGAAGTCCGGCGGCAATGCCATCGATGCCGCGGTGGCAACCGGATTTGCGCTGGCAGTCGTCTATCCGGGAGCGGGCAACCTGGGGGGCGGCGGTTTCATGCTCATCCGTACCCGCAACGGCGAGGCTCATTTTCTGGACTTCCGCGAAATGGCCCCCGGGGCAGCTACCGCAACCCTGTATCAGGACCGACATGGTCAGGTGATCCCGGGGGCCAGCACCGTCGGGTTCAAGGCCGTGGGCGTCCCGGGCTCCGTCAAGGGCCTGGTGTATGCCGAGCAGCACTTCGGCCGGCTCGGGCTCGCTCAGGTGATGGCGCCCGCCATCCGCCTGGCGCGTGAAGGTTATGTGCTGAGCCCGGGTCAGGCTCGTGACATGAGCACGGACAAGGACCTCGCACGCTTCCCCGACTCGAGACGCATCTTTCAGAATGGCGGCAAAGGCTGGCGGGCGGGCGCTCGCTTCAGGCAGCCCGAGCTTGCGCGCACACTGGAACGCATCGCGGCCAGTCCAGACGACTTCTACCATGGCGAGATGGCGCGCCAGATCGCGGACTTCGTCCACCAGGGCGGTGGGCTGATCACCACGCAGGACCTCGCGAACTACCAGGTGAAGGAGCGCGCTCCGGTGCGCGGCAAGTATCGCGATCTGGAAATCCTCAGCGCGCCGCCGCCTTCATCCGGTGGTACGGCCCTCATCGAGTCGCTGCATATTCTGGAGGGCTTCGATCTCAAGAAAGCCGGCCTCGATTCGGTTCAGTCCATTCACTTGCTGTCCGAGGCCTATCGCCGCGCCTTCCTCGATCGGGCGCTGTTCATGGGCGACCCCGACTTCAGCAACGTGCCCGTCGCACAATTGACCGACGAGAAGTACGCACGCGCCTGGCGGGACTCCATCGAGCCAGAGCGCGCGACCGACAGCCAGACGATGCGCCGTCCAACCCTGTATCCGGAACTTGACCGGTACGCAGCTGCGCATCCGCTGCTCGCGCACTCCAAGGAGCCGACTCAGACGACGCATTACTCAGTAGTGGACTCCGATGGCAATGCGGTCGCAGTGACCACCACGCTGAACGATGATTTTGGCTCGCGGGTGAGCATCGGCTCTCTGGGTTTTCTGCTGAACGATGAAATGGATGACTTCGCTGCCAAGGTCGGTGTCCCCAATATGTATGGGCTGCTGCAAGGGCCGGCCAATGCGGTTGGCGCTCACAAGCGGCCGCTGTCGGCCATGACACCGACCATCGTCCTGAAGAATGACAGGCTGTGGCTGGTGCTCGGCGCGGAAGGCGGCCCGACCATCATCACCACGGTGGCCAACATCATTCTCGGAGTCGAAGATTACGGGCTGGACATCCAGCAGGCAGTCAACTCACCGCGCATTCACCAGCAGTGGATGCCTGATCGCGTCGATCTCGAGCCTGGACGCTTTCCGCCGCAGACCGTGAGCCGGTTGCAGGCGATGGGTTACACCCTCACGCCATCCGACATGACCGGAGATGCGGAGTGCATTGAGATCGATGTCACGGGCGGTGAGCGGCTCGGCGCCACCGACGGACGCAACGAGGAAGGCCACGCGGTCGGCTACTGAGAGCTGCTGTCCGCAAAGGCCGCGTGCTGCGTCCGGGCGGGCCAAAATCATGAAAATCATGAACGGCTGCCTGGAGGTGGCGTGCTAGCATCCGGCGCCCGCGTTGGGGCGGGCGCAATCATTCGCGAACGATGATCCGACGCGCTTACGCTTGCCTGACACTGTTTGCCGCCGCAATGCTTCACTGCGTGCCGGGCTTGGCCGACGACGATACCGCGCCCGTGCATGAAATCGTCGTCACGGCGACCCGGATCGAAACCGATCCCTTCACCGTCCCGGCCTCCATCAGCACCATCTCCGGAGCACAGCTGCGCAACGATGCGCTCGGTGTGAATCTGTCCGATGACATCGGCTCGGTGCCCGGACTCTTTGCCCGCAATCGCAACAACTACGCGCAGGACCAGCAGATCTCGATCCGGGGATTCGGGGCCAACTCCACCTTCGGTATCCGCGGGGTGCGGGTCTACCAGGACGGTATCCCGGCGACCGGACCGGACGGGCAGGGCCAGGTCTCGCAGTTCAATCTGGACTCGGCCGCGCGAGTTGAGGTTCTGCGCGGACCGTTTTCGGCACTCTACGGCAACTCCTCCGGCGGTGTGATCCAGATCTTCACGGCTGATGGCTCGGGACCTGCGCAGGTGCGGACCTCGGCCGCGTACGGCAGCTTCGGCACCCTCCGTGCAGCGCTCAATGCGACGGGTGGTCAGGGGCCACTGGGGGTCAATGTCGACCTGGAGCATTTCTCGGTCGAGGGCTACCGTCCGCATAGCAGCGCGAAGAACGATTCGCTCAACGGCAAGGTGAACTACACGTTCAACGACTCCAATCACCTTGCGCTCATTGCCAATGTCGTCGCCCGCCCCGACGCGCTCGACCCCTTGGGTCTGACACCCGCTGAGTTCAGCGCCGATCCCTATGGAACCGATCCTGCGGCCACGCGCTTCGATACTCGCAAGAGTCTGCAGCAGCAGCAGGGCGGGCTGATCTACGATCTGAGCATCGACCCGTCCCAGTCGCTTCGCGTGATGGGATACTACGGGCATCGCATCGTGCAGCAGTTCCTGTCGATTCCCACCGGCTCGCAGGCGGCCCCGGGAAGTGCCGGAGGCGTCGTCGACCTCAATCGCGAGTACGGCGGCGGGGATGCCCGCTGGACCTGGAAAGGGGAGCTCGCAGGCGGGCCGTTGTCGTGGGTGGCGGGTGTCAGCTATGACCGGCAGAACGAGCTGCGCCGCGGCTACGACAACTTCATCGGCACGCTGCTCGGCGTCCAGGGCCTGCTGCGCCGTGACGAGAACGACATCGTCCGCGACATCGACGAGTATGCCCAGGGCACCTGGCAGTTCCTTCCGCGGTGGTCGATGATGCTCGGGGTGCGGCGCAGCGATGTGAGCTTCGACTCCGCCGATCACTACATCACCGCGCACAACGGTAACGACAGCGGGGGCATCACCTACGGAGCGACCTCACCGGTGGCGGGTCTGATGTTCAACGCGCAGTCGTGGCTCAATCTGTATGCTTCCTACGGGCAGGGTTTCCAGACGCCCCTCGGTTCGGAGCTGGCGTATCGTCCGGACGGCAGTCCTGGGCTGAACTTTGCGTTGCAACCGGCTCGCAGCAACCAGGCCGAGCTCGGTGCGAAACTGCGTTTCGATCCGGACGTGACCGCCGAAGTTGCCGTATTCCAGGCGCTCACGCACGATGAGATCGTCGTCGATACCAACATCGGCGGCCGCTCGACGTACCAGAACAGTGGCCGCACGCGCCGTGCAGGCGCGGAGGCGTCGCTGAACTACCGGTTTGCGCCGGACTGGAATCTGCAGTTCGCCTACACCTATCTCGATGCTGACTACCGCGATGCGTATCTGACCTGCGTGAGTGCTCCCTGCCGGGTGCCGACCGTCCAGGTCACCGCCGGCAACCGGCTTCCCGGCGTGCCGAAGAACGATGCATCGCTCGGCGTGCGCTGGGGCGGGGAGCTCGGCTGGCACGCCGGAATCAATGCTCAATACGTGACCGACGTTGCCGTCAACGACGTCAACAGTGTTTTCGCGCCTTCGTACGCGCTGCTCGGCGTGCTGGGCGGGTACGGCCTGCAGGTCAGAGGGCTGCAGATCGCCACCTTCCTGCGCGTGAACAACATGCTCAACCGCCACTACGTCGGCTCCGTCATCGTCGATGACGGCAATAGCCGCTACTTCGAGCCCGGCCCGGGATTCAACGTGCTGGCGGGCTTCACCGTGACCACTCTGCAGTAGTGGTAGACTTCGCCTCTGCGTGACTCATTCCCCGTTGCTGCTCGCCGCCGCGCGCATTCTCGGTT
>Ga0070741_10012455_pt1 | contig 15357 bp, 2 predicted proteins | sample Coa_R1_4_FD_66440 | JGI IMG/M metagenome (GOLD analysis project Ga0070741, IMG submission 66440) | Surface soil microbial communities from Centralia Pennsylvania, which are recovering from an underground coalmine fire - Coalmine... | ecosystem: Environmental > Terrestrial > Soil > Unclassified ... | reverse complement strand
GCTGAGCAGATCGAGCAGCAGCTTCAGCAGAGTCACGCGCTCACCGCTCCTCCTTTGCTCCCCGTCTCGCGCGACGACCCACTGCCGCTGTCCTTTGCCCAACAGCGCCTCTGGTTCCTGGAGCAATTCGAACCGGGCAGCGCCGCCTATCATGTGCCCCTGGTCTTGCGGCTCACCGGGCCATTGCAACGGCAAGCCCTGCATGAGAGCCTGCGCCTGTTGATCGGGCGGCATGAGAGCCTGCGCACCACCTTTGAGAGCCAGAATGGTCAGCCGGTGCAGCGCATTCATCCTCCTGAGCCCCTGCCGATGCCCTGCCTGGACCTGAGCGCCTTACCCGCCGACCAGCGTGCTACCGAAACGACCCGTCTGGCGGCTCAAGAAGCCGAGCGGCTCTTTGATCTGAGCCAGGGACCGCTGCTGCGCACCTGGCTGTTGCACCTCGAGGAGCAGGTGCAGGTGCTGCTGGTCACGATGCACCACATCATCACCGATGCCTGGTCCTTGACCATCTTCTTGCGCGAGCTGGCCACACTTTATGAGGCGCAGGTGCGAGCCACACCGGTCGAGTTGGCCGCCCTGCCCATCCACTATGCCGACTTCGCCCTCTGGCAACGACGCTGGTTACAAGGTGGGCAGCTTGCGCGTCAACTTACTTACTGGCAACGCCAATTACAGAATGCTCCTGCAGCGCTCAACCTACCTACCGACCTACGGCGTCCCGAGGTCTTCAACTTCCAAGGAGCCACCCATCCGTTTCTCTTGTGTCCTACTCTTAGCAGGAAACTTAAAGCTTTAAGCCGGAGTGCCGGAGTCACTCTATTCATGACCTTGTTAGCAGCCTTCCAGACGCTACTCTGCCGTTATACAGCTCAAGAGGATATCCTGGTGGGTTCCCCCATTGCCAACCGCACGCGGACCGAGGTAGAAGGGCTGATTGGCTTTTTTGTCAATATGCTGGTGCTGCGCGCAGACTTGTCGGGCAACCCAAGCTTTCGCGAGGTGCTGGACCAGGTGCGCGAGACAGCCCTGGAAGCTTATGTTCACCAGGATTTGCCATTTGAACAGTTGGTAGAGACTCTCCACATCGAGCGGGAGCTGGATCGGCCTCCTCTGGTGCAGGTTGCCTTCGTGTGGCAGAATGCGTCCCAGGCTATACCGGATCTAGCAGATGTACACTTAGATCTACTGGATATGAGCACCGGCACCGCCAAATTTGAACTGACCTTGCTTATGGAGGAGACGTCAGACGGGTTACGTGGGGTGTTCGAGTATAGTACTACTCTCTTTGAGGCCGCAACTATCGCACGGTTGGAGGGGCACTGGAAGACCTTGCTGGAGAGCATCATATCTGACCCCACATGTCCAATTGCAGATTTGGCATTGCTGGCTCCAGTTGAGCGAACACAGATGCTGGAACAATGGAATGTTACCCAGGTATCCTACCCGCGAGATACCAGCCTCCATGAGCGTTTTGAGGTGCAGGTCGCGCGTAATTCCGATGCACTTGCACTCGTATGTGGTGAGGAACAGGTGACCTATCACGAATTGAACCGGCGGGCGAACCAACTGGCTCACTACTTGCAACGCCTGGGAGTGGGTCCCGAGGTACGTGTGGGCCTTTGCTTGAAGAGATCGGTGGAGTTGGTAGTAGGGTTATTGAGCATCCTCAAGGCCGGAGGGGCTTATGTACCGCTGGATCCAAGCTACCCAGCAGAGCGTCTGTCCTTTATACTTCTAGATTCTCAGGTGTCAGTGTTACTGACCCAGTCTGAGCTGTTAGAGCAATTACCTCCGCAAGGAAGGGCCCTGGTCGTATGCCTGGACACCACCTGGGCGCAAGTGACCCAGGAGCCAGGGACCAAGCCTACCAGTGGGGTGCAACCAGACAACCTGGCCTACATCATCTATACCTCGGGTTCCACTGGTAAACCCAAGGGAGTGTCCATTGAGCATCGCAATGTTCTGGCTTTGCTCTCTTGGGCGTGCGAGACATTCCCCGCTGCTGATCTATCGGGAGTGCTCTTGTCCACCTCCATCTGTTTTGATCTATCAGTCTTTGAACTTTTTGCTCCTCTCAGTAGGGGTGGGTGGGTGTTGCTGTGCGACAACGCTTTGCAGTTGCCCACTCTTGCGTTTGCTCCTACTGTCACCCTGTTGAATACGGTCCCGTCGGTGGCAAGCGAATTAGTGCGTTTGCAGGCCATTCCTAGCTCGGTACGTACGGTGAACCTGGCGGGAGAACCATTGCCTGCTCAATTGGCATGCGAACTCTATCATCTAGAACATCTTGAACGCGTCTACAATTTGTACGGCCCCTCCGAAGATACGACCTATTCGACGGCAGGACTGGTAGAGCGCGGGAACGCTTCAACACCTTCGCTGGGACGCCCTTTGCCGCACAAGGAAGGGTATGTCCTTGACAAGTATTTCCACCCAGTGCCTATAGGAGTACCGGGGGAACTCTACCTGGGTGGGATGGGGCTGGCTCGGGGCTATCTCAATCGCCCAGATCTGACTGCTGAGCGCTTCCTGCCGCATCCATTTAGTCAGCAGCCCGGCGCACGTCTCTACCGCACGGGCGATCTGGTGCGCTATCTGCCTAATGGGGTCCTGGAGTTCTTGGGGCGGCTTGATCACCAGGTCAAGCTACGAGGCTTCCGTATCGAACTAGGAGAAATCGAAGCTACCTTGCGCCAGCATCTTCTCGTGAGAGAAGCACTTGTTTTAGTACGAGAAGATGTGTCAGGCGAGAAGAAACTAGTTGCTTATGTTATTTTCCAAGAAGGAAAGCATCTTCCGGCTAGTGAACTACAACGTTTTCTCAAGCAGAAACTTCCTGCGTACATGGTACCCACGGCATTTGTCGTATTGGACTCATTCCCGCTTAGTGCGAACGGCAAAATAGAGCGTCGAGCCTTGCCTGACCCGTCCAACAATCGCCCACAACTTGAAAGTACCTACGTCGCGCCTCAGACCAGCACGGAACAGGCGCTTTCCATGATATGGAAAGACCTCTTGCGTTTGAAGGAGGTTGGTATACAAGATAGCTTCTTTGATCTAGGAGGCCATTCGCTTCTTCTGCTTCAACTTCAAGGAAGGATACGAGATGTGCTCTATAGAGAAATATCCCTGGTTGATCTTTTTAGATATCCGACTATACAGTCATGCAGCATGTTCATAGAGCAAGCTCTCCATACAACAGATATTTATGAGGATGCTCGTGAACGGGCCGAATCTCGTAAAGCAGCCCAAAGACAAATAGCCAAAAACAAGCGTAAAAGATAATAGAGGCAATATTGGGAGGAAGTATGAGCTATTCAGAGGATAGTAGTCAGCATATAGCCGTCATTGGGATGGCTGGTCGCTTTCCGCAGGCCGCCAATATTGAAGAGTTTTGGCTTAATATAGAACAGGGGATCGAATGCATTACTTTTTTCTCAAATCAAGAGGCACTAGCTTCGGGTGTAGATCCCGAATTGCTTTATAACCCCAATTATGTTAAAGCATTTGGGGTATTGGAAAATATAGAGATATTTGACGCGCATTTCTTTGGCTTCAGTCCCCGCGAAGCTCTTTGGATGGATCCCCAACAGCGCCTTTTCTTGGAATGCGCTTGGGAAGCACTTGAGCAGGCTGGCTACGACCCGAAAAGATATAAGGGACGTATAGGCGTTTACGCGAGCGCTAGCTCGAATAGTTATCTGACGGCTAGCTATCCTGAAGGAGCAAAAATAAATCCGCTGGATGAATTTCAGGTGGTGCTTGGCTCTCAAGAAGATTTTCTTGCCACGCATGTTTCATATAAACTTAATCTGAAAGGCCCAAGTATAGTAGTGAAAACAGCCTGTTCCTCATCTCTTGTCGCCACTCACCTTGCTATTCAAAGTTTACTGAACTTTGAATCTGATATGGTTCTGGCAGGAGGAGTTTCCATTTCTGTTCCACAGAAGTATGGCTATCTCTATCAGGAAGGGCATATTTTATCTCCCGATGGGCATTGTCGTGCATTTGACACGAAAGCAAAAGGAACGGTCGGAGGAAGCGGTATAGGCGTTATTCTGTTGAAGCGTCTGGCGGAAGCGCTAAAAGATGAAGATACGATCTATGCGATTATCAGAGGATCAGCGATTAATAATGACGGCTCGGCGAAAATTGGCTACACTGCACCTAGTATAGATGGGCAAGCAGCAGTAATCGCGGAGGCATTAGAGGTCGCAGATATAGAGCCAGAGACAGTGTCCTATATCGAAACACACGGGACTGGCACAACACTTGGAGATCCTATTGAGATCGCTGCTCTTAGTCAAGTATTTCAAGCAAAAACAATAAAAAAAAATTTTTGTGCCATCGGTTCTGTAAAAACGAACATCGGACATTTGGATGCTGCAGCCGGTATTGCAGGCTTAATAAAAACTATTCTCGCGCTCAAACACAAAGTATTACCTCCTAGCTTACACTTTACAGAGCCAAATCCCAATATTGATTTTGCCAATAGTCCTTTCTTTGTTAACACACAAGCCGTGCCCTGGCAAGCCATAGAGCATCCTCGTCGCGCAGGGGTAAGTTCCTTTGGGATTGGCGGTACAAATGCGCATGTACTTCTGGAGGAGGCCCCAGCCAGGACCCAGACCCATCCATCGGCACGTCAACATATATTGATGCTATCGGCTAAAACAGAGGCGGCCTTAAACGCGGCTACAGATAACTTGATTGCCTACCTTCGGCATCGTCCCGAGCTCTCCCTTTCTGATATTGCGTATACCCTCCAGGTCGGGCGCCAGACGTTCGATTACCGCCGGTTTCTTGTCTGCGCTAACCTGGATGAGGTTGCTGCCTTGTCAGGAGTTCGAAACTCCCAGCATGTATACACGGCCCGATGTAATACACAAAACCCTTCCTTAGTATTTATGTTTCCCGGTGTCGGCACTCAGTACCCTGATATGGGAAAAGGGCTGTACGAAACAGAAGTAACATTCCGCGAAGAGGTTGACCATTGTTTAAAACTCCTACAATTTTTAGGAGTTGATTTGCGCGACGCCCTGTACCCAGATCATTCAGATCTTGAAGGAGCAGGGCAACGACTTCAGCAAAGCTCATTAGCGCTTCCTGCCATTTTTACCATAGAATACGCACTAGCCAAATTGTGGATGTCTTGGGGAGTTTATCCGCAGGCGATGATTGGGCACAGTTTCGGCGAATATGCCTCGGCTTGTTTATCGGGGGTCATGTCTCTAGAAGATGCTCTGTCCATGGTTGTTCTCAGAGGGCGACTGATGGATACATTGCCAAAGGGGGCAATGCTTGCCGTCCCATTACCTGCTGATGAAATTGAGCCTTTGTTGAGTGAGGAACTTTCTTTAGCTGTTGTCAATGGACCTGCACTCTGTGTTGTTTCAGGACCTGTTGAAGCTATAGATGCTTTTGAGAAAACTCTTCATGCTAAAACAATAGAGACGCGCCGTATACATATCGATAGCGCCTACCATTCTTCTATGGTGACTCCCATTCTAGGGGAGTTCAAGTCTTTTATCGAGAAACTTTCTTTGCACGCTCCTACCATTCCCTATATATCAAACATTACAGGTACGTGGATTACGGCTACAGAGGCAACTAATCCAGACTACTGGACCCAGCACCTGCGTCAAACGGTCCGCTTTGCGGAAGGAATGCAAGAATTGTTGCATAAACCTTCCCGAGTTTTCCTGGAGGTGGGGCCAGGTCATGGACTAAGTAGCCTGGTCAGGCTCCAAATGGATGTTAATCAAAGGCAACGCGTTGTTTCTTCTTTACGTCATCCACAAGATCGCATGCAAGATACAATCTTTCTCTTGCATGCGCTAGGCAATTTGTGGCTTCAAGGTGTGGATATAGATTGGCAGGGATTTCATGCGCATGACCACCCCCAACGGATTGTCCTGCCAACCTATCCATTTGAACGCCAACGATACTGGCTCGACTCACGAACACAAGCGGACCAGGTAAAGAAACATCAATCCATGGAGGCGAAAGCCTCAAACATTGCAAGCTGGCTGTATGCTTCTTCTTGGAAACAATGCCCACTACCAGCTTCACTGAATGGAGACAACGTTAACTCAGAAGCATATTGGCTTGTTTTTGCAGGTACAACCAATGTAGATCTTCAGATTATAGAGCATATAGAGCAATGGGGGCAAAGAATTATTAAAGTCACAGGAGGAAAACAGTTCTGTAAATACGGGGAAGAGATATACGCTATCAATTTACAAGAACGCTCTGACTATGTAGTTCTGTTTGATGAACTGCTTTCGCAGAACAAACTGCCTCCTGCTAAAGTCCTCTACTTACAGAGCATTGATCTTTCCTCTTCTCGGGAGGCGATACAGGATTTTTCTAGCCTCTTTGTGCTCTTCTCCCTACTAGAAAAGATGCAGCAAAATAACCCTGTCGAGGTCATAATCATCTTCAGCAAGTCTTTGGTTTTAACTGATGAAGATCTCTCATATGCGGAACTAAAGGCGCCATTATTGGGACTTTGTAACAGTTTTTCATTGTTATCTGCAAAAAATGTCTATCGAGTAATAGACGTGGCACTGCCTCCAGAAGGATCTTGGCAAGAAAAACGCTTGATAAACAGACTGCTAGCTGAGCTATCACAAAGTACAACGGATCGAGTTACCGCCTATCGAGGTGATCGCCGTTGGAATCAGACTGCTGAGAGTTTAAGTCATATGAGCGCTGTGGCGCAAAGAAAGGTATCTAAGTTACGGCAGCAAGGTACTTATCTCATCTATGGGGGCTTCGAGGATATTGGTTTTCAATTCGCACGTTATATAGCTCAAAACGTCCATGCCACTTTTCTTCTTCTAGAAAATGCCTCGTTTCCAGCAAATGACCAGTGGGATCAATGGCTTGCAATTCATGATGAGGACGATAAAATAAGTTCTAAGATACGCCGCATAAGATTAATGCAGGAAGCTGGTGCAGAAGTGCGCGCTTTCAATATAAATACGCGTGATTACCATTGGCAAACGGAACTCCTGGACATTTTTCAGCAATATGGTGAGATCGACGGGATACTTTACCAAGACACCCTGGCCATAGATAGCCAAGGCGAGCAAGGCGAATTACAACTCCAGGAATTGCTTCAACACCTGCAATTGAGGAGCCGTCAACTCATTACTCTGGAGCGTGCCGTAGAGAATGTTTCTCTTGATTTTTGCTTTTTATCATTTGTGTCACCAACAACGGAGAACGCGGCTCAAGCCATCAATGCGATGGTTGTCGCCAGGCAAATAGAAGCGTTTGTTCAGCAACATAACTCGATGCATTCCAGGGCGTGGATGGGTATCCACTGGGATATCTCGTGTCTTGAGGAGGCACGGCTGGACCTTTCCTCGCCTAACGCCGCACCCGAAGAACCGGTCCTCTCACCACAGCTAATAAATGAGGTTTTTCAGCAATTGTTGGCTATTGAAGGTGTCCCCCTCGTGACTGTTTCAGCAAAGGCCCCATACACGCGGTTGAAATATGTAGCGCAATCGAGTGATGTCGAGGCGCAGTCAGCACAGCTCAGTGCGCAGGAATTCTCATCCTCGATTGCTACGTTGAGCCCTGGCAATGAAATCGAAGCTACCCTCGCACATATCTGGAAAGAACTTCTAGGTGTAGAACGGCTGCATAGAAATGATAACTTTTTTCTGCTTGGTGGACACTCATTGTTAGCAGCGCAGCTCAATGCCAGATTACGAGAGACCTTTCTACTCGATATACCTTTACGGTGCATCTTTGACAATCCTACGATTGCAGAGTTAGCTGCTGCTATTGAAGAGTTATTCTTGGAAACGGTAGCACAGTTATCTGAAGATGAAGCTCAACAACTTCTCAACAACAACTTCTCTGAGAATTTATAGAAGAGGAAAATGAGCGCATGCATAAAGATTCTAAAAACCAACAACAAAATCTTTCTACAGCCAAACATTTGCTTTTCCAAAAGTTGAAGCAAGGCCAACTGACAATAGCATCTCGCAATTCTCAAGCGATCCCTCGACGCCAACAATATGGCCCTGTACCTTTGTCCTTTATGCAACAACGCTTGTGGTTTATTGACCAGCTTGTTGCTGGCAACAGAGCCTATAATCTTTCTTTTACAATCCGAATTGTCGGTTACCTGAATATAAGTATACTCCGGGATAGCCTGAATGAGGTCATACGACGTCACGAAGCTTTAAGAACAACTTTCTCTGTGATTGATGGCCAACCTATGCAGGTCATTGCCTCTTCCTTAGCATTACAACTCTCATCCATAGATCTTCAATCACTTCAGTCAGAAGAGAAGGAGGCGACTGCACAGTCTATAATCAAGGAAGAAGCAAAACATATCTTCGACCTTGCTAAAGGCCCGCTTATTCGTCCTAAGGTTCTACGTTTAGCTCAAAATGATCATATTCTGTTTCTGATGTTACATCACACAATCTGTGACGGTTGGTCGCTTGGCATATTAGACCAAGAACTATGGACGCTTTATAATGCATTTCTACAAGGTCGGCATTCGCCATTGCCAGACCTTCCCATTCAGTACGCCGATTTTACCGTGTGGCAGCGTCAACATTTGCAAGAAGAGCGGATAAAAGATGAGCTTAACTACTGGATACAAAACCTGACAGGTTCCCCTTCTCTTTTACGACTGCCCACAGACCGCCCACGGCCTTCCGTACAAACATTTCATGGAAGGCACTACCCCTTTGATCTGCCCGAAAGTCTCACTCGGGAGATCAAGGTATTGAGTCAGCAAGAAGGCACAACTGTATTTATGACGCTATTGGCAGCATTCCAGCTCCTCCTTTCTTTCTATAGCCAACAAGACGATATAGTGATTGGGAGCCCTGTAGCTAATCGTCAACGCGTTGAAGTTGAAAGATTGATAGGCTTTTTCGCCAATACATTGGTATTTCGTACCAACCTTGCCGGTTGCTCGTGCTTTCGAGACTTACTCAGCCGTGTGCGTGAAGTCACGCTAGGGGCACTCGCTCACCAGAACATTCCTTTCGAACAATTAGTTGCGGCGCTACAAATTGAGCGAGATATGAGTAAAAATCCACTCTTTCAAGTTATGTTTAACTTCGGGAACGATGTTCCTCTTCAACCTGTAGCCCTCTCTGGCCTTCGCCTGGAAATAATGAATATGGACGTTGAAACTGCCATGTTTGATTTGTGGTTATCGATGTGGGAGGACGGCGATAAGTTGAAAGGAATAGTGGAGTTCAACACAGATCTTTTCGATCTCTCCACTATTCAGCAGATGCAAAACCGCTTTCAGCACCTGTTAGAAATCGTAACAGCCTATCCTAACCGAGCATTGAATTTCTCCCTCTTGACTTTATCAGAGCAGCAGCAGATTTTAGTGGAATGGAATGCTACTGAGAAGGAATATGGGCAGAGCACACATCTGCATCGTTTTTTTGAAGTCCAGGCTGAGCAGAATCCCGAGGCAGTGGCTGTAGTTTTTGGGGATCACTATCTTACCTATGGCGAGTTGAATAAACGCGCCAACCAACTGGCACATTATCTACGTGCATTAGGTGTAAGGCCGGAAGCGTTGGTAGGGCTTTATCTGGAGCGCTCATTAGAAATGGTAGTGGGAATCTTTGGCATTCTCAAGGTCGGAGGAGCATATATGCCTCTTGATCCGCTTTATCCTCAAGAACGGCTTGCTTTCATGCTCAGTGATGCACAGGTGCCTCTTGTGTTGACCCAGGACCATTTAAGACAATGTATTGCTGTAGAGAGCGTTCGGATGATCCCCCTCGATAGAGAATGGCCAATCATTGCCTGTGAAAGTTCCTCCTCTCTCGTCAATATCACTCGGCCCGAAAATGTTGCATACGTCATTTATACTTCGGGATCTACTGGTAAGCCAAAGGGAGTAATGAACTCCCATGCAGGCATTTGCAACAGAATATTGTGGATGCAGGAGGCTTATCAGTTAATAAAAACGGATCGGATACTGCAAAAAACACCTTTTAGTTTCGATGTATCGGTTTGGGAGTTTTTCTGGCCATTATCTACGGGAGCGGCGTTGGTCGTTGCTATGCCAGAAGGACACCGCGACAGCGCTTATTTAGTGAAATTAATTGTCGAGCAACAAATCACTACCCTACATTTCGTGCCTTCCATGCTTGACATCTTTCTCAAAGAGCCTGGAATCGAGCAATGCCTTAGTCTAAAGCGCGTAATTAGCAGTGGTGAAGCGCTATTATCTGATACACTGGAGAGATTCCATGCCCGCTTAGGTGAGGTTGCCCTCCATAATCTCTATGGACCCACGGAAGCAGCGGTGGATGTAACTCATTGGTCGTTTCTTCAGAAAGGGTGGTCAAGCCAGAGCCATTTGGTTCCTATTGGTCGTCCTATTGCCAACATACAAATCTACCTGTTAGACAAGCATCTCAACCCTGTCCCAATGGGAGTTCCAGGCGAATTGTACATAGGTGGAATAGGCGTAGCACGAGGCTATTTCAATCGACCTGACATGACTGCAGAACGATTTCTTCCCCATCCTTTCAGTTCGAAGCCGGGTGCCCGCTTATACAAAACTGGAGATATTGCTCGTTATCTTCCTGATGGCTGCATTGAGTTTCTAGGGAGACTAGACCATCAAATAAAGCTGCATGGTCTTCGCATTGAATTGGGAGAAATTGAAGCAGCACTTATGCGGCATCCTTTTGTACAAGATACTCTTGTCACCATGCATACTGATGATAATGGTAGTAAACATCTTGTTGCGTACGTTGTTCCACTCTCACTTAGCCAACTTGAGGATAGTAACATTGCGATGCATGATCAGTCCGCTGAGCAGGTTACGCAGTGGCAGCAAGTGTTTGATGGGGCATACCATACAACCTTTTATCAGCTAGACCACACCTTCAATATTGCAGGTTGGAATAGCAGCTATACCGGACGTCCTTTCTCTGAAGAAGAAATGAGAGAATGGGTTGAGGGTACGATGGCACGTATTCTTTCTTTGCATCCTGATCATGTTCTTGAAATTGGTTGTGGTACTGGTCTGCTATTGTTTCGCATCGCCCCGTTCTGCACGGAATATATAGGGACGGATATCTCTGATACAGGATTGAACTACATCGACGAACAAATCAAATACAATGTACAGAAACTTGAACACGTAACTCTTTATCGGAAAGCAGCAGATGACTTATCGTGGATGAAGCCCAGCAGCTTTGATACGATCATCCTGAATTCGGTGATTCAGTATTTTCCGAATGTCGATTACTTGCTATGTGTTCTAGAACAAGCTATACGCCTGACAAAATCAGATGGACACATCTTTATAGGTGACGTTCGTAATTTGCAACTCATCGAAGAATTTCATACATCTGTAGAACTTTATGCTGCTCCTGCCGATATGTCTACTACGAGTTTATTGCAACGAGTGCGCCATCGCATAAATCGGGAGAATGAATTAGTTGTTGATCCAGCCTTCTTCGTTGCCCTGAAACAACGTTTTCCTAGTATCTGTCATATCGATCTCCAGCTTAAACGAGGGCATTACCATAATGAAATGACACGCTTTCGCTATGATGTTATCCTTCAAATCAATCATGAAAGGGAGCAAGAACAAGAAGAGGAACAAGAAACTCTTACTCAACTGGACTGGCAAAAACAACATCTAACTATACCTCGCCTTCTTCATCTTTTGAGGGAAGAAAAGCCTGCGGTAATGAGAATTATCAATATTCCTAATGCGCGTCTTAGCTCGGAAGTACAAATCAGCAGTATTTTTACCACCAGAGGCGATGCATTTTCATCTGTGAAAGAACTACGTCAGCTACTGCAAGAGCCTTCTTCAAGTGAGGTGGTTGAGCCTGAAGAGTTATGGGCGTTGGGCGATAACCTTCCTTATATTGTTAACATTGGCTGGTCAGAGATAGGGACCGACGGATGTTTGGACGTCACGCTTTATCGTCGCCTATCTTCCACAACAAAGACGGAAAAGTATACATACTATTTGCCCTGGGATAAACCAGGCGCTCATCGGCAGCAGTCATGGCTTCACTACACAAATAACCCGCTGCAGAATCAAAGCAAAAGTCAAATTGAGTCTCAGCTTCGTTCCTTTCTGATAAAACAATTACCGGAATACATGGTGCCTACTTTTATTATCGCTCTTGAATCTTGGCCGCTCACTCCCAATGGGAAGGTAGATCGCCGGGCATTGCCCGCACCGGATGTGACAAACGCTTTTATGCAAGAACATTTCATTGCGGCTCGTACAGCAACTGAGCAGACTCTTGTTTCTATCTGGTCACAAGTTCTGGGGCTTGAGCGCATTGGGATCAATCACAATTTTTTCTCCTTAGGCGGGGACTCAATACGCTGCATTCAGATCGTTGCTCGAGCTGGCCAAGCCGGTCTCCGTATGACGCCGAGGATGCTTTTTGAACATCAAACAATTGCATCTCTAGCGACGGTAGTACAGTCGGGAGCGCCTGTAGATGGAGAAAAAAAATCAATGGGAGATGTGGAGTTGTCAGTCACCTCTCCATTTGCATTAATAGATCAGCAGGTGCAACGACAGCTCTTAGAAGTTTGGGGCGATATTGAAGATGCCTATCCGCTCTCACCCATGCAGCAAAATATGCTCGTCCAGCGTCGCTCTACGGGAAACAACGAACTTTACTGGCTCACCACTGCGGCCATTTCCCTGCGTGGAGCGCAACTCGATATAGCTGCATATAAAGAGGCCTGGCAATTACTGACAGATCAACATCCCACGATGCGAACGTCTTTTGTTTGGGAAGGTTTAAAGGAGCCACAGCAAATTGTTCATAAGCGAGCAAAGATATCAACACATTACTTTGATTGGCGTGAGTTATCCTCTACTGTACAGCAAGCACAACTTGATGAATATATACGAGTCAAACGTCGTACCGGAAGCGACCTTTCTGCTCCCACTCACTCAGAGCTAGCAATATTCAGAGTAGCAGATCATGATTACTATATAATTCGAAGCTTTAACTATATGTTACAAGATGGTTGGAGCTCATCGCTTGTGGAGCGAGATTTTGATGCCTTTTATGAAGCATTGTGTGAGGGGAAGCGCGCTTCGCTGAAACCACCTCGCCATTACCGAGATTATATCAACTGGCTACAGAAGCAAGATCTTCATAAGGCAGAGGCGTTCTGGCGAGACAAACTTCAAGGTCTTACTTCAACAAGATATTTATTGGGTGAAAGTGTCTTGACACCGCCCCATGCGGCAACTCCTTTCTCTAAAGAAGTGCTCACGCTATCGATTGCAACAACGACGGCACTACAGGCATTATCAAGGCAACATCAGGTGACTGTTGCAACATTTTTGTACTCTGCTTGGGCCTTACTACTCAGTCGCTATAGTGGGAAAGAGGATATTGTTTTTGGATGCCTCTGCGCTGGCCGTCCTACTGATTTGCCAGGGTCAGAGTATATAATAGGTTTCTTTAATAATATTCTTCCATTAAGGATACAGGTAATGCCAAGTACAGAGCTATTGCCATGGCTGATGGAAATACAGACACAGATGATGGAATTGCGCGAGTATGAATACAGCCCGATAAAGCAAATAAAACAATGGGCTGGGATGCCCGATGCTTTGCCACTTTTCGAGAGCTATGTAGTCTACGAGAATTTTCCTAATTATCAATACAAGGAAGTTGGGAGGAAATCACATCGAGACCATGGTATATGGTCAGGAGATGCCAGAAAAGTTTTTGTTCCAACAGAATATCCTTTTCGGGTTGAATTTTGGCCGTTTCAACCTCTGCAAATGATGCTTTCTGGTTATCAGCAGTACGGCAGTAATGCTGCCCTTGCCCACATGCTTTCACAAATGAAAAACATAGTCGAGAGCATAGTGGAACGTCCAAACCAGTGTCTTGGAGATTTGATGCGGATCATTGACGTCAAATGGTGAGATTACCTGTTTTTTTGTGGAGGTGACTCTGGAGTTGAACTACATCAGGCAGTTATTGACAAGTGTTTCTGGCAATGATAGTCAGGCTCTTCCTTGCCTTGCTTGAAAGGAGCAAGCAGCATGTAAGACGCGTTATCTTTGCCAGACACACTATCCCCACTGTTGGACTATGCGACCGAAATGGTTCCGCCGTTTGAATGGTGTGTGCGGATATAGAGGGTAAGGGCTTTGCATTTCTGCCCGATCAGTTCCTGGTCGTAAGGCGGCTGCGGCAAATCGCGTAATTCATCTTCGATCATTGTATCTACTCGGCCAGACGTCAGGGGCTTCTTCTGCCAATCGATAATGGCTAAGTTTGGACGCAGTTTGGCTAGCAGGGAGCGCGCTATCTCTTTGGCCCTGAGGCGCTGCTCGTCGCTCAGTTCGATGTCAAGCGTGATCTGGTCGAGAATGGCGAGCTCCTCTTCGCTCAAACCCTCACGCTTATGGCGCAGCTCTTCCTCAAGCAGATCATCGAACGCCTCGATCATGCTGTCTTCGTACTCGTCGAGTAACTGCTCACCCCGATTGGCCGGATGCGGCTTGATCTTTTCCTGCGGATCGATCATCTGGGGATCGCTGGCGAGGTTGGCGCACCCTTCGTTGTAGCGGTCAATGGCGCGTTCAAGCTTTTCCATGTGTTTGACCCTCGTCGGGTTGACGTCGATCATGCGCTTGAGGCGTTCGTACATCATCTGGCGCAACTGTTCAAGTTTGATATGGCGGTGTCCAGTGCGCATAGTGGTTTTGAGGCCAGCGAGGTCGATGTCGCGTAGATCGAAGGTCCCTCGCGGCATGAGTGTGTCAGGCGAGAGACGCTCTTCGTTCGGCTCTACTGCGAGTGATTCGCGTACAAGCCTGGTAGCCCGTCCCAGGATGTCCGCGATGCCAGTTGGATGCATGACGGCGTAGATACTTTCTCTGATGAGCCGGTACAGATACACGGGAAGCGTGAATTCGCGCTCGGTAGGGTCCGGCAGGATGGCTTTGTATAGTTTGTTGACTTCGCCGGTTAATAAGAGCGTACGCAGCTTGAGGTCATCATAAGCGACTAAATGGTCGATGGCTGGATTGAGCAGCGCCATTTGCCGGAGTTTATCTGTTTCAGCAGCTAACTGTAGCTGGAGCGCCTGCACGTCAATACTTTGCTCTTGGCAGAACTGGGCGGTTTCTGCAAGTTTTTGGCGTAGCGCCTCTACCAGCTCACTTTTGTCGCCGATGGGCTTATCACCCTGCTGATAGCCGCTGCTGTCTTCGCGTGCATAGACTGCTAAAGCCTCGACGAGCGAGCGCATGTTGCTGGCATAATCGACGATGAGTCCGGCCACCTTGCCGGCGTGGACGCGATTGACGCGGGCGATGGTTTGCAT
>Ga0070741_10012454_pt1 | contig 15358 bp, 9 predicted proteins | sample Coa_R1_4_FD_66440 | JGI IMG/M metagenome (GOLD analysis project Ga0070741, IMG submission 66440) | Surface soil microbial communities from Centralia Pennsylvania, which are recovering from an underground coalmine fire - Coalmine... | ecosystem: Environmental > Terrestrial > Soil > Unclassified ... | reverse complement strand
ACGGGGATGTGGATGTTGCCGTCCATAGCGCAAAGGATCTTCCGAGCGAAACGAACCGGGACGCAGAAGTTGCCGCGGTTCTTCCTCGTGCAGCAATGGATGATGTGCTGGTCTCGAAACATCTGAGCGGTTTCGCTTCGTTGCCACGGGGCGCCACTGTCGCCACCGGCAGTGTGAGAAGGAAACACCAACTGCTTTGGAAACGGGCAGATCTCGACCTCGTCGATCTTCGCGGGAATGTTCCAACGCGCATTCGGAAATTGGCCGACCACAGTTGGGACGCCATTGTGCTTGCTCGCGCGGGACTTGTACGTCTCGGCCTGTCGGCGATGCATGACCAAATCAGTTTTGACGGCTCCCAATTCTTCGTTGAAAGCCTTCCACGCGAAATCTTTTTGCCGGCAGGCGGTCAGGGCGTCATTGCGCTTCAAATTCGGGTCAACGATAAAACCATGAAGGCAATTGCAGATCGTGTGAACGATCGAGAGACGTTGCTTTGTTTGCGGGCGGAACGAGAATTTCTGCGTTTGTTGCAGGGTGACTGCAATTGTCCAGTGGGCGTATTGGCCACAATTAAAGGCGACAAGATGAAACTGAGGGCTCAATTATTTACCGATCAATCAGCAACACCACGAGAAGGCGAAGTGGAAGGCACTTTTGATGAGGGGGAACGCCTGGCAGCGGAATTGCTGAGGCGATTACGATGAAGTGGAAGATAGACATTTCGCCTGTGAGCCCAACAGGCATGTTGCCTGTTGCAGCGGGGTGCAACCCGCGCCGGGCGCACAGGCTCCAAGCCTATGTTCCAACGGCAGCATGAGCACGAAACACAGTGGCAAAGTCTATCTCGTTGGTGCCGGGCCAGGCGACCTCGGCTTGGTAACATTGCGCGCCAAGGAGTGCATCGAGAACGCGGATGTGATTGTTTACGATCACCTGGCGAATCCCGAGACGCTGGGCTGGGCTCGGGACGACGCTGAAATTGTCTATGTCGGCAAAACGCCTGGCGAATCGCAGATGAGCCAGCAGGAAATTAATGCGTTGCTGATCGAGAAAGCGCGTGAAGGAAAGCAGGTCGTTCGGTTGAAGGGAGGGGATCCGTTCGTGTTTGGTCGAGGCGCTGAGGAGGCCCAAATGATCGCAGATGCAGGTATCCCATTCGAGGTTGTGCCTGGAATCACCTCGTCCATCGCCGGACCGGCCTATGCAGGAATTCCCATCACGCACCGGGCGCACAATTCACATGTGACGTTCTTTACGGGACACCAAGACCCGACGAAGACTGAAAGTGCAATCGATTACGCCGCGCTGGCGAAACTTGGCGGCACCCAGGTGATGTTGATGGGCGTGGAACGCCTCGGATCCATCACGAGTGAAATGATAAAGCACGGCGTGCGCGGCGATTTGCCGGTAGCGCTGGTTCGTTGGGCGACCACTGGGCAACAAGAAACGCTCGTCGGCACGCTTGTAGATATTTCTCAAAAGGCGGTCGCGAATGATTTCGCGGCTCCTGCCGTTGCGGTATTCGGGGAAGTTGTCGCGTTGCGGGACAAGCTCAATTGGTACGAAAAGCGGCCCCTGCTTGGGAAACGAATCGTCGTTACGCGAACAAGAAAACAAGCCAGCGCGTTAAGCAGCAAACTGCGCGCGCTAGGCGCTCACGTTATCGAACTGCCAACGATTCGAATCGAGCCGCCGACCGATTTGCGCGAGTTCGCAGAACTCGTTCAGGATGCGCACATTTATGACTGGATTGTGTTCACCAGCGCAAACGGCGTCGGAGCGTTTTTCGATATTTTCTTCAAACTATACAATGATACGCGCGAGATCGGCGGCGCCAGGATCGCTGCCATCGGTCCTGCAACGGCGCAACGGGTGAAAGACTTTCATCTGCATGTCGACCTACAACCGAAAGAATTCGTGGCCGAGGAGATCGTGCATGAATTCAAAAAGCAGGGAAGCATCGAAAATTTGAAGATTCTTTTGGTGCGCGCAGAGAAAGCGCGCGACGTCCTTCCGAAACAGCTCTCGGCGCTGGGAGCGATCGTGGACGAAGCGTTTGCATATCGGACCGTGCCGGAAACGCGCGATACAAGCGGGGCCCGGCAACGACTGGCGAAGGACGGGGCGGATTTAATCACGTTTACGAGTTCTTCAACCGTGGAAAACTTTATCGCCCTGGGGCTGCCTTGGCCGAAAGGAATGCAAGTTGCCAGCATTGGCCCTATCACGTCGCAGACCGCGCGCGAAAATGGTCTGAAAATCGATGTCGAAGCAAAGCGCCACGACATTGACGGCCTTGTGGAAGCAATCCGAGGTTTTTTTGAGAAAAGTTAAACCGTCAACAGGTTTAATCGTTGAAAGCTAAATTGGTATTGAGACGACCGGACGCCGCCCACCCTTTAACTTTCTAACTCTTTAACTCTGCTTGGCTTACGGATTGAAACGGAACTTGGTTCGACCGCGCTTGGCGTTAGCTTTCGCTTTGCGGCGGTGCTTTTGCGAAGGCGTCTCAAAGGCGCGCAAACGGCGGACCTCCTCGAGAATGCCCTCGGCATCCAGCTTGTTTTTCAGCCGCTTCAACGCGCGATCGACGGGTTCACCTTTGCGAAGGATCACTTCTGGCATCAATAATCACTCCTGACTTTCGAAATAGACTGCTATTCGGCGAGCGGGAGCCTACTCGGGCGGAGCGGCGGCGTCAAATCTGCTCGGAAACGCGCCTCGGGGGGCGCTCAGGGCACCCAGACCGAGGTATGAGCACGCCGGTTGGACTTCAAAAACGGCTCACCGCTGGGCAAGAGGATTGGCGGCTGACGCTTTCTCGGTGATCTCGCGCCGGAGGGCCGTAGCGCCGCCGCCCCGGGCGCGCGTCCACCACAGCACAATTGGCGAGGCAATAAAGATGGAGGAGTAAGTGCCGACAATTACGCCGACGATGATGGCAAGCGAGAAATCCCGCAGCACCGCGCCGCCAAAGAAAAACAGGCAAAGAATCGGGATTAGGGTCACCGTGCTTGTCAGAATGGTTCGGCTCAGTGTCTGGTTGATGCTCGAGTTCATGATTTCCTCGATGGTCCCGCGCCGTCCACTGGCCAAACCTTCCCGGATCCGGTCATAAACAACGATCGTGTCATTAATTGAATAGCCGGCAATGGTCAGCACAGCGCCAATCATTGTGAGAGTAAGTTCGCGCCCGAGAAGCGAGAACATCCCGACTGTCATAAACACGTCATGCAACAAGGCGACGATCGCTCCGACGGCGAAGGCGAGCTCGAATCGAAACGTCACGAAAATCAAGATGCCCAGGATGCCCAAACCGAGCGCGATCAACGAATTTTTTGCCAGCTCACCGCCTACCAGCGCGCCGACGCGTTCCGAGCCTTCGACTCGAAAGCCAGTGCTTGGCAGCGTCTGCATAACCTGCTTCTCCACCTGGTCGCTGGTGTTCAATGGCGTGCGGATGGTGATGTAACTCCGGCCCACTTGCGTGGATTCCTGAATGGAGGCGTCGGCAAGTCCGATTGGCTTGAGCGCACTGCGCACCTGCCCGATATCGATCTTGCCAGGGGAACTGAGAGTGATGAGATCACCGCCGCGAAAATCGACGCCAAAGTTACGTTCGCCTCGCTGGTAAAAAGCGAATGCACCGGCGAGCAGCAACGCGAGCGAACACATGCACGCAATGAAGCCTTTGCCGAGAAAATTGATGTGTTGCGCTGAAATCAAGTGAAGCATCGAGATGCGTTTCACCCGTCCGGAATCCACGAGCCAGCCCAAGCAATTCCGCCCCACAATGAGCGCCGTGAACAAGGAAGCCAAAATGCCGAGCATAAGGGAGATGGCGAAGCCCTTTACGGGTCCGGTCGCTTTCCAAAAGAGAATCGCCGCAGTGATCAACGTCGTAACGTTGGCGTCGAAAATGGAGCTGAACGCTTTTTCGTACGCCGTGTTTAGAGCTACCTTGAGCGACTTTCCGAGGGCCATTTCTTCCCGCAACCGCTCGTAAATGAGCACGTTTGCATCAACCGACAGGCCTATCGTCAGGATTATACCCGCGATCCCGGGCAACGTGAGGACGAAGTGAAACATCGTCAGTGCGCCGATGAGCAAAATGAGATTGATGATCAAGGCGAGATTTGCGATGAACCCGGGAATTTTGTAGTAGAGCGCTACGCAAACCAGTGTGATAGCCAGGCCAACCAGGCCGGCGAGAATGCTGGCGCGAATCGAGTCGAGTCCGAGAGTGGGCGAAACGCTGCGCTCTTCCTCGATGCTTACCGGCGTCTGCAGCGGGTTCTGAAGCACGCTTGCCAAGCCCCGCGCTTCTTCCTCCGTGAACCTCCCCGTAATTTGGGCGTCACCGCCATAAATGGCGTCTTGAATTACCGGCGCAGATTGGATGACTCCATCCAGCACAATGGCAAAGCGATGGTGGACGTGCGCGGCTGTAATATCGCCGAATTTTTTTGCTCCCTCGCTGTCGAACCTCAAATGAACAACCCAACCGTCTCGTTCATACGAAGCGCCTGCACTCGAAACGCGATCGCCAGATAGGTCGGCTTTCTTTTTGACCAGTAAACGTTCTTCTCTTGGTTTTTCTTTGCCACCGGCAACGGCCTCCCCGGACTCGTTGGTCGGCGCTCCCTCCGGACTGAGTTTGTAGGTTTCGATCCTGTATTCGGGCGGAATGACTTGTTTTCCTTCGTCGATCTGTCGCAAACGTTCGCCGTTATCTGGATAAACCAGGCGGAATTCCAGTTTCGCCACCCGCGAGAGTTGATCGCGCGCTTCCTTAATCTTGGCGGGGTCGAGTCCGGGAATTTGCACCAGAATCCGGTCGTTCGCGACGGGACTGATTATCGGCTCGCTGACTCCAAACGTGTCAATACGCTTGCGAATGACCTCCACCGCCTGGTCGAGCATCCCCTTGGTAACTTCTTTATCGCCGCCCTTCAGTCGAATGAGGAAGGAGGTCCCGCCTTGAATGTCGAGGCCGAGCGCGATCTTTTTCTGCGGTGGCCAAATCGTAACAATGCTGGAGACCACGAGCAACAACATGAGCGTCATGGCCAGCAGGCGTTTCCTCGGCCCTTGGTCGGTGGCGAAATACCACCCGAAGAGGACGAGCACGGCGAGGCCGGCAAGAAATGTAAACGCGGGGGTCATTGGATTGGGGATTGGGGATTGCAGATCGCGGATTGCGTCATGTCTTTAACGATTTAACGGTTTAACGAAGTAGCAGTTTAACTTTCATCCACTATCAACCATCAGCTATCAAACTATCAGCTTTCCTTGAGCACCGTCGTGATGGCCGATTTGTCCATCTCGATCTTCACGTTATCGGCGACCTTCACCAGCACGGTGTTTTCCTTCACATTCGAGATTAAACCGTGAATACCGGCATTAGTCACGACCCGGTCACCCGTTTTTAAACTAGTGATTAATTGCTGTTGCTGTTGCTGCCGCTTTTTCTGCGGCCGAATCATCACAAAATACATGATGATGAAAATGAAAATCAGCGGCACAAAGAACGAGCCGATGCCGCCACCCGGCATTTGTTGAGGAGCCGCGCTTTGGGCCTGTGCAAGAAACATCTGGAACATATTTACAATTGGAGAGCGCACCTTAAACGCGAAAGCGCCCCCTGCAATCGTTCTTTCGTGTCGCTCGTATTATCGAGAAGAGAGCGCTGGATTAGACAATCTATGCCACTTTCGCTTGATGAAAAATCCGCGAGGCGTGCTAATCTTCGTTCGCCGATTAACGGGGGTATAGCTCAGTTGGTAGAGCGTCTCGTTCGCAATGAGAAGGTCAGGGGTTCGAATCCCCTTACCTCCAGTTTTCGCTCGCGTCGGCGATGAGAGCAAAGCCCGTCGCGGCGAAGCCCTGGTGAAGGCAGCCCTTTTGCGTCAATTCACATCTTGCGCGGGTGTTTTAAAACCGGCGTCAAGCCGCGCGCACTCCGAAGCGCGCTTCGCGCGCAAAAAAACCTCTCGAATCGCGTCGTCCGGTTGATCCTGTCGTTTTGCAGCGCTCCCTAGTAAGAAATGCGAAAATCGGCGGGAAACGTCACACTCGCGCCCATCGTGCCATTCGAACCATGCGTAGCATCCGCTGCGCCGACGTTGGCCGATGGTGCTGGAATTGGCTGCTGTCCCTTGCTTTTGAGAGATTCGTTTAAGGCTGGCAGGTCCGTGGCGAGTAATTGATCGAACTCTTTTGTCACGTCACTCAATTCTCGTTTTAGCGTATCGATGTATGCAATCTGGTAACTGGCAGGTTTTCCTTCGTAGCTGAGGATCGCCCCATAAAGCTGATCGGTGTGCTCTCGTAATCGCTCCTCACCGGTGATCGCTCCTCCCTCAGTTGTGGCGACGATTTTTTTGCGGACAGCATCAATTTTACCGTTGAAGTCGGAGATGTTCCTGCGAAGCGGATCGCCTTCAGACAACGTTCCTCCGCTCTGCGCCAATGCTTTGCGCAAGGCCATTATCCGATCCATTAGCGCGCTTTCTTCACCAAAGAGCGAATGGACCTTCATTGCAGCGTCGAACTGTGCCTTGCGATCCGCAGCGCTGAATTTGGCCCGGCGATCGAGACCAACCGTCAACTTGGTCTCCGAAACTTTGCCGGCCTTGGTGAGGCGCACGGTGTACACGCCTGGCACCAGCCGAGGTCCTCGCACTCCCGCAAAGGCAATCTGGGCGGCCGGTGGCACCCGCGGTGGTTTCACACGCATCGTCCAGGTCACGCGATTCAGCCCAGGGCGTTTGCTTGCGGGCAACTCATCGACAACACGCCCCGTGGAGTCCAAAACTTCCAGCTTCAGTTTTCCAAACAGATGCCGCTCGCGCTGGTAGTAATTGATCACGGCAGCGTCAGGCGGATTGTCGCCAATAAAAACCGCGTCGCCATTGGCCCACCCGCCTGAACCTTCGATCCGTTGTTGCACCGGCCGCGCTGAAACGAACGCGACTTCCTGCTTCAATAAATCCGACGTTAGAGCGCGCAACGGAGTGATATCGTCAACGATCCAAATCCCACGCCCATGCGTTGCAAGGACCAGATCGTTGTCGCGCGGGTGAATCGCCAGATCTCGAACGGCAACCGCGGGAAAATGGTTGCCTTTAAATTGTGCCCAATTTTTTCCACCATCGATCGAGACCCAAAGTCCAAACTCCGTCCCGAGAAAAAGCAGATCCGGTTTGACCAAATCTTCCTTGATCACATGAGCGTATCCGCGAACGCCTTTGATATCCTGACTGCTTACAAGCGGCGCCCAGGTCTTACCGTAATCGGTTGTTTTGAAAACATACGGCGCCATGTCCCCAAATGTATGTCGATCAAACGCTGCGTAAGCCGTGCCGGCGTTGAAGTTGCTCGCCTGCACCCAGCTTACCCATGAATTTTTTGGCAAACCGGGAACATTGCCGACGACGTTGGTCCAGGTTTTGCCGCCGTCGCGGGTAATTTGAAGATTGCCGTCGTCTGTGCCGACCCAGATCAGGGATTTGTCCTTGGGCGATTCACTGATCGAGTAGATCGTGGTGTGCATTTCGGCCGAGGAATTGTCCACCGTGACACCGCCTGATTGCTCCTGTTTCTGCTTTTCCGGATCGTTGGTTGTCAGGTCCGGCGAAATGCGTTCCCACGTTTGGCCGTGATCGCGCGAGCGAAATAGAAATTGAGCGCCGATATAAATCGTCCCCTTTTCGTTAGGCGAGAGCGCGATTGGCGTATTCCAGTTGAACCTGAGCTTTTCCTTGTAATTCGGCCGCGGCTTGATGTTGCGAGCTTCGTGCGTGTTGCGATTTACCCTCGCGATCTCGCCACCCTGATACTCCGCATAAATGTAATCGGGGTCAGCGGGATCGGGAAACATCCAGAAGCCGTCGCCGTTGTACATGTTTTCCCACTGCGCGTTGGTAATGCCGCCGGGATATTGCGATTCGCCCACGAAAGAGCTGTTATCCTGCAGGCCGCCATACACTCGATAGGGATCTTTATCATCCAGGCTGACGTGATAGAACTGGGAGACGGGGAGGTTTCCGGCTTTCCACCATTTCGCGCCGCCATTGTAGGAATACCACATTCCACCGTCGTCACCTGAAAACACGACCTGCGTGTTGGTTGGATCGATCCAGACGTCGTGTACGTCGCCATGCATCCCGCCGAACCCGCCGACCACTGCAAAGCTTTTCCCCGCATCCTCGCTGACAATCAGTGAGCCATCAGTCTTAAACAAGCGGTCGGGATTTTTTGGATCGACAATCAAGTTCGCGAAGTAGAATGGCCGCCACACCATCCACTGACTTTTGTCCCGCCTGTCCCAGGTCGCTCCGCCATCGTCGGAGACAAAGAGCGCGCTATCGGGTGATTCGACAAAGGCGTAAACGCGCTTGGAATTCGAAGGGGCGACTGCCACCGCAAGGCGCCCGTACGGTTTCTTCGGAAAACCCTTATTGGCCTCGGGCGTGATCTCCGTCCAGGTATTGCCGCCGTCCGTAGAACGGAATAATCCGCTGGCCGAAGGCGCTGTTGGACTTTCGCCGCCTGAGCGATACTCCCAGCCTTTCCGCCGGAAATCCCACATCGCTGCGAACATGACGTTCGGGTTTGCCGGATCAATTGCGATATCGGTGCAGCCGGTCGAAAGATTCGGTCCTTTGAGAACCTGGTTCCAACTTTTGCCGCCGTCAGTGGTTCGGTAGAGCCCGCGATCCGGCGAATCGCTCCAGAGCGCGCCAGGCACTGCGGCAAAGATCGTTTCGCTGTTCTTCGGGCTCACCGCGATTTTCGCAATGCGTTCAGACTTTTCCAGACCGGAATGCGTCCATGTTTCGCCGCCGTCGGTCGATTTATAGATCCCATCGCCAATCGAAACCGTATTGCGCGTCCACGATTCACCAGTTCCGACCCATACGTTTTTCGAATTCGTTGGATCGAGCGCAATCGCACCAATCGATTGCGCGGGTTGTTCGTCGAATACGGGTCGATAGCGCGTTCCGCTATCGTCAGATTTCCAAACGCCCCCGCTGGCCGCGCCTACAAAAAAGGTGATCTTGCCTGAAGGCTCGCGTTTTCCCGCAATGGCAGAGATGCGTCCGCTCATCGTTGCGGAGCCTATGTTGCGTGCGCCGAGGCCGGAGATGGTCGCAGAGTTAAATGGCGCTTCCTCCGCAGAGCAAAGAATTGCGCAAAGAAAGAGCGAGGCTGAGAAAACCAATTTCAGAGAGCGCATGAAAACCTGGTTCGTAAATGTGGAAAAATGCATAAAGGGTTCTTATTAACACCTGGCTTTAGCCAGGTGCAGGGACAAGAAAACTAAAAGAACCGTTTCAACGGTTTCCGCCATGAAGAAAAGCCGTTCAAACGGCTCGCGCTTCTCTTTGCTCTTTATGCCTGGCTGAAGCCAGGTGTCAGCGAAATTAGAGAAACATTTCATCGTCTCTCGATAGAGTTTACTTGGAAGCCGGAAAGTGAAATATGCTGTCATCCACCGGCATGTTGGCTTCGACCTTATCGATGATGATCCTTTGCTTGTCAGGCCCTCCCTTGCGCCCGAAGTCGATCGACGTCGGAACGAATACGCCGCCAGCTTTTTCGTAATCACCCAGGTCAGTCTCGACTTCCTCGTACGCGCCGTGCCTGGTCCGCTGTGTCAGGACACGAATCTCCAGAAAATGATCCGGATCCAGATAAACGAAACTTACGTCCCCGTTTTTCCGCGTCACTTTCAGCTTGTGCGCGGGGGTCCCATCGACATCTTCGGTTCCCAGGTATTCCACCGTGCTTCCTTTCGCTCGCCAATCGACCAACGGCCCATCCATGTCCGAATCTTCTACCAGCGCTTTGACGTCGTCTGCCGACATTCGTTCGGGATCTCTGCGTCCAAAGAATGGTGAGACTTTCCATCCTTCCCTGCCATCATACGCCTCGATCTGAGTCATTCCCTGCAGCGTCGCTTCGCTGCGCACGTCCTCAGGGCGCTTCTTGATTTGTGTGTAGGCCAATTGAATTTGCCCCTGTTGCACAAGCATCTTGCCGCTGAGCCGCAATGTTTGGAGGTTATGCAGCGCAGTCGCACCGCCTTTCGCTTCGATGTTTTTGGACACCAATTCATCGACTGTCGGCTGACTCTTATCGAGGGCGAAGATTGCTGACACAGCAAGTGTGGCGGACATGAAAGCGATTAGAAGACGCAGGCGCATACCAGTTTAATGAAGAATAGGAGACAGCACAGCTGCACCAATGTTCAAAGCGTTAAGTAATGCAAGTGCTTCTCGAAAAATTATTGTGGATGCAAAAAGGCAATTTTCGTGTCCGAAATTGCCAAAGCCGATTAAAGTTCACGCCAGGAAATAGATCGTGCCGTCAATTCGAAAAAACAAAAGCCGACCCGCACCGGATGCGATCGCGGCTGCGCGGCGTTCTGCCATAGAGAAACGGCAACGTAAATCTGGCAAAAGAAAATCCGAGTCTTCCCACGCCCCTGTCTTGCCCGGCTCGTGGCAGGTCAATACTGGCATTGTCCTGCTGTGTATCATCGCTACCGCAGTACTTTATGCAGGCGATCTTCATCTGGGCTTTTTCAGAATCGACGACCAGCAATACGTTGTCAGCAACCCGTGGATACAGGGAGTAACATGGAAGCATCTCGCTCAGATTTTATCCAGTCCTTACTACCTCAACTATTCGCCGCTCCATTTGTTATCCTACATGCTTGATTACGCAGTCGGCGGCTTGAACGCCTATGTGTTTCATCTGTCAAGCAACCTCTGGGCCGGAGTTGTTGCCGGCTTTGTGTATCTCGTTGCACTTGCACTGACACAGCACCGAATAACTGCTGCGGTTGCCGCCTTATTGTTTGTTGTTCATCCAGCGCACGTAGAGGCGGTTGCCTGGATTTCAAACCGCAAGGACCTGGTGGCTGCTGCATTTGTGCTGCCTTGTGTCCTGGCATACTTAAAATACAGACAACGCGGCACGATAGCCTGGTATGTTGTTTCACTTTTGCTGTTTTCCCTCGCATTGCTGGGAAAACTATCCGTTGCCGCTTTCCCTGCGGTGCTACTGTTTATCGACCTCGTACTTGAAAAGAGGCTGTTAAGTCGGTCAATCATTGACAAGCTTCCATTCCTCGGTGTGGCGGCTCTGACAGCCGTGTCAGTCCAGCACGCGCAACCGAGTACCGGATTGCAGTTTGACCTGGGCATGCATGCAAAGGCCTTCGTCCAGAGTCTGTGGCTCCTTACCGGGCTGGGAAATTATGTTATCTATCGTGTTCCTCCTGCGCCCGGAGTTGGTTTATCACAGGTAGTCGGACTGGGTATCCTGCTTGGCTTGTTTGTGCTCCCGTGGTTCCTGCGCAAACGCTATCCCCTAGCGACTGTGTCGACCTACTGGATTTTATTTAGTTATCTTCCGACCCAGGTCCTGCCATTTAGCTATCCGGTAACTGACCGCTATCTTTTTTTGCCATCAGTAGGCGCTGTCATTCTCATGGCCTGGCTGTTGGTCAAGGCAACAGATTATTTGCACAAGTGGAAGTTTGCGACCGCAACAACACTGGTTACGGCACTTAGCTTCATCTGGCTCACAAAAACCGTTAATTACTTATCCGAGTGGCGGGATCCACGATCGGTTTGGTTCGCAGCAGCACAGAAATCCGATGACTTCCATGTCTATTACGAACTGGGATGGGAGTATCTCGAGAAGGCGGCAGGTTTCGGGACAAAACGAAGAAACGCTCCGCTTCCGCCGGAGGAAGCAAAGCGTTACGCCTCGCTTGTCTGGCAAGCAGATCCTCGGCTCCCGGAGTTGCTCTCGGAACTTTCCGAAAACGGGCACAACGGACCAGCTGAAAATGCGTTTAAGGAGTATCTGCAGACCAAGGCAGCTGAAAATTTTGATCAAGCCGTCGCAAGAAAAGGCGCGCACATCGCACCGCCCATTTTTCTTAGCCGCGGAGTGCTTTTCGCTGACAAAGGCGATATGCAGTCTGCAAAGAATGAATTCCTGGCGCAGCTGGATGAGGCATCGCAGTTACCTGATTCCGAAGCTCGGGACGAAGCACTAATCACGGCCTATTACGACTTGGCAGTCGCTGAATCCGGGCTTGGCCATCCTAAAGAGGCGTTGACCTGGATCAGACTTGCGGACGAAGGACAGGATAAGCTTGGTAGAACCGTGCTTCCTGAAATCACTGCTGCGCGTCAGAAGCTTGAGTCAATCGTAACAACGCCGCCCTAGCTTGTTCCTCCTGCACAACCGAGCCACTCACTCGGACCGCAGTGCCTGCATCGGATCGACGCGCATGGCGCGAAGCGCCGGAATATAACAGGCGCAAAATGCGACTATTGCCAGGGTCAAAGTTGCGACGCACATGGCCTTCAGATCAATCGCGCCGACACCAAAAAGAAGACTTTGCAGCAGACGAGAGCAGGCGAAGACACCCATCAAACCGACCAGCACGCCGAGTCCAACAAAGCGCATACCCTGGCCAACGATGAGACGCAGCACGTGGTAACGTTGCGCGCCGAGTGCCAGCCGAATTCCGATCTCCTGGGTCCGCTGCGTGACCGAATAGCTCATGACTCCAAAAATTCCCGCCGCCGCAAGAAGGAGTGCAATGAGCGCAAACAAACTTACCAGCATCGCATTCAAACGGGGCTGTGCGATTGATTGTGAACGGTAATCGGCAAGCAAGCGTGGCCGATAAACTGGCACTTCCTTGTCGAGTTCGCCTACCGCCCGACGCAGAGCCCTAGTCACCGAGCCCGGGTCAACCCGCGTCCGCATAAAGATCGACAGCGATGGAATGGCGAATTGCGGATATGGAACATAAATCTGAGGCTTGGGCGGAACCTTAAGACTGATCAAGTGTATGTCGCCGACCACGCCGACAATTTCCCGGACGGGCGGTTTGCCAGGCTCGACCGAGGCTTCCACAATGATTCGTTTCCCGATCGGATCTTCGCCGGGGAAAAATTGTTTCACGAATGCCTCTGTCACAATCGCGACCGGCGGAGAATTTTTGTTGTCCCGGTCAGTGAACCAGCGACCTTTGCGCAAGGGAACGCGCATAGCTTTGAAATAATCGGCCGTGACAGCATTAAATTGTGCGAGTGGCTGTTGACTTTGCGGCGCTGGATGAGCGTCGAAGTTGAAAGTGAAAGCGATCTCACTGCCGCTAAGTGGAATGTACCACGCCGCTGCAACTGACTCCATTCCAGGCTCGCTGGAAAGGCGATCCAGCAAGTTTTTGTAAAAAGTGACTGCCTGTTCCGGCCTGCCATACTTTGTTTGGGTAAGCGCTACCCGCGCCGTCATGACATTCGTCACATCGAACCCGCCAGGAACCCTTTGCAGGCGAATGAAGCTTTCGATCAGGAGCCCAGCGCTTGCCAGCAACATCAGCGCGAGGACGATTTCGACTACGACCAGCGCCGCGCGAGTGCGGTGAGCGCTCGCGCTTTCGCTCGAACCGCGGGGAGCTTCATTGAGTGATACGGTAAGATTTGAACGCGATGCGCGCCACGCTGGAAACAAACCCGAAATGATTCCCACTCCAAGACTGATGGTAGTGGTAACGACAAGGACAAGAGCGTCCGGTGAAATTTCCTCAATGCGCGGAATGCTCGGCAGAAATGCTTTCAGCGAATCAATACTCCAAACCGCAAGTATCAGTCCGGCGAGACCGCCTAGCGCGCTGAGCAAAGTACTTTCGGCGAGCAACTGTTTAGTAATACGCCAGCGGCTGGCGCCGAGGGCGGAGCGGATGCTCATTTCCCGATTGCGCGAAAGCGAACGCGCCAGCAACAGATTCGCGACGTTGACGCAGGCGACGAGCAACACGCAGCCAGCCATCGCGCACAACATCAGCAATGCGGACCGCGTGCTGCCCACCATGGCGCTAATCTCCGGAATGACTTTCGCGCCGGTGTGCAGCTTCGAGTCCGGATATTGTTGACGCCAGCTTGCGGTAATGCTGTCGATGTTTGCCTGCGCCTGTTGGATCGACACGTTCGGTTTCAATCGAGCGAGGCACTCGAAAAAATCGTTGTCCCGCTGCTCCGTCATCGCCGGCGCGCCATCTTTCGATTCGCGCAAACTCGACATCGAGATCCAAAGTTCGGGCGGAACCGCAGCAATCGGAAAAGTAAATCGTGGGGGCATCACTCCGACGACCTCGAACTGCTGACCGTCGAGGGTAACGGTTTTGCCTACCACAGTGCGATCCGCTCCAAACCGGCGCTCCCACAACGCATGGCTCAAAATGACCACATGATTTCCCGGATTATCTTCGTTAGGCAAAAACGTTCGCCCCAGCAACGGTTGAACTCCGAGCAACGGAAACAAATCGGCCGACACCGATTCGCCTTGAACATGCAGCGCTCCGTTTCCGTCTGTGAGTGTGCTCACCCCTTGATTCGTGTAAACAGCGACCCGCTCAAAAACCTTGTTTTGGTCGCGCCAGCCGACGTAGTCGAGGTATGAGATCGAATTGATATCCGTCCCGGGATCGGCTTTTTCGCGGGTATCGTATTCGCCGATAGCGACGAGATTTTGCGGTTGCCGGAACGGCAGCGGCCGTAATAACACAGCATTGAGTACGCTGAATACGGCTGTATTAGCGCCGATCCCGAGCGCAAGCGTTAGCACCACGACAAAAGTAAATCCCGGGGACTTCAGGAGCTGGCGCAGTGCAAACCTGAGATCATTCATGTTATTCGGTGCGCAATGCGATGATTGGATCGACGCGTGACGCGCGACGCGCTGGAATCCAGGAAGCAAGCAACGTGGCTGCAAACATGAGCGCGCCAACTGCCAGATAAATTTGCGGATCAAAACCTTTGGCCTCGAAGAGCAGGCTTTGCAGAGCACGCGACACCGCAAACGCGCCCAGTAGCCCAATAGCCGCGCCTATCACCAGCAGATGCATTCCGTGGGAAAGAATTAGCGCCCTGATTTGCGCCGGCCTCGCGCCGAGAGCGAGCCGGATTCCAATCTCGCGCACACGTTTGACTGTTGTGTAAGCGAGTAATCCGTACAGTCCGATCGTCGCGAGCAAGAGGGCCAGAACGGCAAACACCGAGAACAGAAAACTGAGCAGGCGCTGACTCCCCCAGCTCTCTTGCACACGATCCATCATCGGCTTTGCATCGAAAACCGGCAGCGAAGAATCAACGGAAATGATGGCGTCGCGAATCGAGCGCTCAAGCGCTGCCGGCGCCATCGTCGATCTGACGAACAACGTGAGACTGGTTCGCTGGGCCTGGCCTAACGAACAGTAAATCACGGGCAAAGGCGCCATCTCGTCTATGGCATGAAACCGCATCCGCCCAACCACGCC
>Ga0070741_10012453_pt1 | contig 15358 bp, 14 predicted proteins | sample Coa_R1_4_FD_66440 | JGI IMG/M metagenome (GOLD analysis project Ga0070741, IMG submission 66440) | Surface soil microbial communities from Centralia Pennsylvania, which are recovering from an underground coalmine fire - Coalmine... | ecosystem: Environmental > Terrestrial > Soil > Unclassified ... | reverse complement strand
GCGGATTCGGGGGGATATTCTGAAAAGGTCTCAGAGGCTTCGCGCGCGCTCCATCAGTCCTTAAGAAAGTGCATCAAGCGGTGGCCGGAGAACGCCGCCTCGCTTCTTCACGCAGGCGGCTGCTATTTTTTCCTTTCCGCTCTTCCCTTCTTCGCTTCGGTGGAGGAGGCCAAGGATGCGGCAGTTGCGGCAAAGGAGGCCCGCTCGTTTCTTCGCTGAGTCCCCAGAATGTGATGTTAGTCAGGACCAGGCACCGCACCAGATCAATCCAGACCGCCCAAAGGCTGTCCATGACCGCGGCCGCATCATTCGCCAGTTCCGTAATCCGGTTGACGAGCAGGCGGTCCTTGCGGCCAATGGCGCTCTTGTCTGCTCCATATCGGCGATGAATCTCGCTCATCAGCTCGAATACTCGCTGGGCGTCAATCGGGTAGCCGGGCCGCTGGAACTCGTTCTCTAACTGCCGGAACAGGCGGTCCAGGCGGGCGTTTGCGGGAGTTGATTTTCGCGTGCTCTTGCTTTTCGTTCCTGATTTCGACATAACCGGCCAGTATACGCCTTGTGGGAGGCGGGTCGGGCCGCGGCAAAGAGAACCTTGGGGGTTTCTTGAGTAGGCGTATGGCCTTATAATTTCCCTCTGGCTTGAGAAGTTCTTGGCGGAAGCGACCTCGACCAGCCTTTGTCGGACCCTCAGGCAACGGCCTTGACCAGCAAAGCAATCAGCCGGAAATCACGAGCCTCCTTCTATGCTTGATGACCTCCGAATGTTCCTGCGATACATTGCCGGGGTACGCCGGTATCTGGAACATCCACTCAGCGCGGAGGAATCTAGACGGCTGGTCGAAGAGCAGCACCGGAACAGAGACCAATCTTTCCTGCGGCTGCTGCAACGATCTGTCTTTCAAAAGCCCCGCAGTCCGTATCTGGCCCTCCTGCGGCGGGCGCGGGCCGAGTATGAGGACGTGGCCCGAATAGTCCAGAGCGATGGGCTCGAGTCGGCGTTGGAGCGGCTCTATGACGCTGGCGTATACGTGACGCTGGACGAATTCAAAGGGCGCAAGCCGATTGTGCGGGCAGGGCTGGAATTTCCCGTGCGGTCGCACGATTTTGACAACCCATTTCTCCGCAGGCACTTTGAAGGCAGCACCGGCGGAACGCGCGGAGTGCCCCGGCGGCTGATTATCGATTTGGACTTGCTGGTTTACGATGCCGCCTGCCAGCACTTGTTTCATGAAGCCTGGGGCTTGGCGGGGCGGCCGATGGCCCTTTGGAGGCCGGCGCCACCGTACGTCTCCGGTATCAAGAAGCCGCTGTTGCACGCCAAGGTGGGACAGCCGCTTAGTCGCTGGTTCACCCAGGATCGTCTGGAATACAGCCCCCGCCGGCTGAAATACGCGGTTCTCACGCATTCTACTGTCCTGGCCGGCCGCCTATCGGGCGTCGCGCTCCCGGCGCCGGAGCATGTGCCTTTGACTGCGGCGCTGCGGATAGCGAACTGGCTTGTTATGCAGCGGCAATCGGGAACTCCCGCCTATCTGGATACGCTCGTGGGCTGCGCCGTCAGGATCTGCTCCGCAGCGAAGGAAAACGGCCTCGATATCTCGGGAAGCTTTTTCCGTCTAGGCAGCGAGCCTTATACGCCTGCTAAGGCCCGCATTGTGCGGGATTCAGGGGTTCAGGCTGGCTGTTTTTATGCGATGGCGGAAACTGGTCCGGTCGGCGTCCCTTGCCCGGACGCGGAGGCTGTGGATGACGTCCATCTGTTGAGCGGCAAAGTCGCTCTGATCGAGCGGCGCACATCATTGCGTCCGGCAGGGGCGTCCGTCAGCGGCTTTCATTTTACATCGCTGCTCGCCAGCAGTCCGAAAATCCTAATCAACGTGGAGACAGGGGATTACGGCGTGCTGGTGCGGCGCCGGTGTTCCTGTCCTTTTGGGACGCTTGGCTTCAACGATCATCTCCACTCGATACGCAGCCACGAAAAGCTGACCAGCGAGGGAGTCGCATTCCTTGGATCGGACCTTTTCGCCCTTGGGGAGGAGGTCCTGCCGCGGAAATTTGGGGGAAGCCCCACAGATTATCAACTCGTGGAAACGGAAAGAGACGGGCTGCCCAGGGTGGAGATCGTCGTCAGTCCCCGGGTGTGCGGTGTTGTTGAGGCGAGCGTCCGGCGGGCGGTTCTTGACTACCTCGGCTCGCGGAACGACAGTTCTCGCACTATGGCCAAAATCTGGGACGAGGGCCAGACGCTGCGCGTCGTCCGCAGGGAGCCGGCGGCCACAGCCGGAGGCAAGATTCTTCCGCTGCATATCCAGAGAGAGTAGCAGCGTGAGTGGCATCGAACCAATCTGTTAGAGAGAGACTCTGTTTGTAAAGGGCGCCGGCGCTTGAGGAGCGAAGCCCAGCCTTGGCCTTTCAAATGGCAAAGGGGCTGAAGTTTGTACCTCGGTCGTAGGCATCCATACCCTCCACTCTCTTGAGCCAGTTGACCACTAGATACGTCGCGGGCGTAGCGATCACCTCATAAACCACCTTGACCGCGTAAATAGAGAGCGTCACCCGAACCAAGGCTCTGAGCGGCATAACGCTGGCGAAGGTGATTCCCACTACCAAAGCGCTATCCACCGCCTGGCCGACAACCGTGGAGCCGATCGTACGGGACCATAGCCACCGGCCATTTGTGAACAGTTTCATCTTGGCCATCACGTAGGAATTTACAAACTCGCCCGACCAGTAAGCGATCAGGCTGGCTGCCACCATTCGAGGCACAAACGTCATTACCGCCGCGAATGCCTGCTGATTGGGCCACTCCGGCGAGGGCGGCAGGCGCACGGCAATCCAACCCACGACGGCCATAAGAATGTTGGCAAAGAAGCCGATCCAGATCACGCGCCGCGAACGCGCGTAGCCGTAGACCTCCGTTAAAACATCGCCGAAAATGTAGCTGACCGGGAACAGCATCTGCGCGGCGCTGATATCCAGCGGCCCCAGCCGCCAGATCTTCTGCCCCACGACGTTCGAGATGAGCAGCACGGCGACGAACAGGCCGGTGATAACGTCCAGATAGCGGAACGAATTGCCGTTGGCCGCGGCGCGCAAAACATTTTGCTCCTGCTCCTGGATCTTCATATCGCCAGTTTATAACTCCGGCCGCCTGTGTAGAATGGCGGTTCGGACAGGCTGCATTGTGCGCCGGGCTGGATGCCCCGCGCCGGTTAACCGCGGGAGATCTTGTCTGCTGGCCGCTGCATTGCCCCGAAAGAAGCTCCTGTGTCCTTCCGGAGGCTCGGAGAGCAAGAGGGGACTTGCTAAGCTATGGCTTACACAGCGAAAAAGGAGGCTGCTCATGAAACCGATGCCTTTGCTTCTGCTGGCGCTGATTTTATCGCTGCCCGCGCTGGCTCAAAAGAAGATCATTTCTCCGCCCGAATTTCCCACCGGCTCGCCTTTCAGCCCTGGCGTGCTGATCGGCAGAACTCTCTATGTTTCGGGGCAAACGGGATCGGATCTCAAGACGAATAAACTCCCTCCGAATTTTCAGGACGAAGTCCGCCAGGCGCTCGATCGCATCGGCCTCGTATTAAAGGCCGCGGGAATGGATTACTCGGATGTCGTCAGCGCGACCGTCTATCTCACCGACTTCAATCTCTTCGACCAAATGAATCAGGTGTACACCAGCTATTTCAAGACAAACCGGCCAGCCAGGGCGACGGTGCAGGTGGCGGGCCTGGCGCGGGGCTCTCGCGTGGAAATCATGGTTACCGCCAGCAAATAGGCGCCAGCGAGGGGAAACGCCGCTTACCTTTTGCGCGGCTCTGCGTCCATCAGCTTGTAGGTGAAGGCATTGGGAGAGTGAGAGCCGTAACGCTGCCGGGAATTTCCAGCGTGAAGAGTACACCGGCGTCAGCGCTCAGCCAGGACGCGGCTTTAATCCGGGCCGCGCAGCAGGGGGACCATCAGGCCTTCGAGCAATTGGTGCGCCTCTACGATCAGAGCGTGCTGCGGCTGGCGTTGAATCTCCTGCGCTCGGAAGAGGATGCGCGGGACGCCTATCAAGAGGCGTTTTTGAAAGCTTATCGGAATCTCGGAAGCTTCCGCTTCGAGTGCAGCTTTTACACCTGGCTTTACCGGATCGTCACCAACATCTGCCTCGATCACCTGCGAAAGCGCACTATTCGGCGGGAAGAGTCACCGGTTATAGAGACCCGGAACGGCGCCCGGGATCTTTTCGATGCGGTGGAGGACGGCCGCGCAGAGGCCCACCCGGAGCGCGACCTCCTGCGGCGGGAGCTGGCCCGGCGTATCGAAGACGCGCTGTCCAGGCTGGCGCCTCGTGAACGGCTCGTCTTCGAGCTGAAACATTATCAGGGCCTCCGGCTGCGGGTTATCGGCGAAATGCTGGATACCACCGAGGAGACTGCTAAGAATTGCTTGTACCGGGCCACCCAAAAGCTGCGGGCCGCGCTGGGTTGATGAGCTGGAGTGAAGGGGCTGCGAGATGAGCCGCGAAAGATCGAAGAGCCTTCCGGAGCGGGCGGGGACCGCCGTATGCGAGTCGCTCTCTTTCGCCCGTACAGACGCCTTGCGGAGCTGTCTATGAGCTGCGAATGGGTTGAGAAACAGATTAGCTGGTATTTGTACAACGAGCTCGATGAGCGGGAGCGAGCCGAGGTTGAGGAACACATTGAGACGTGCGAATCCTGCTCGGCGCGGATGGAAAGAGAACGGGCTTTCCTGGCGAAGCTCGATGCGCGGGACCGGCTGGAGCCTTCTCCCGCCCTGCTGGCGGAGAGCCGGCACGACCTGATGCGATCCATTTATCGCGCGGACCGCTTGCATTGGGAAGGGCGGGAGTCGGCGAGCACGAGAGGCGCGGCGCGGCCGATGTGGCTTTCCATGCGCCTCTGGTGGCAGCCGGTAGCGGCTACCTGCCTGGTCGCCGCCGGCTTCTTCGGCGGCTGGTCGCTCCGCTCCACGCCGCAGTTCCTCTCCACGCCCCAACCGGCGGCGGCATCCTTCAGCGCGAGCGACGCCGCGGCCGGCGGCATCTCCGGGGTGAGTTTGGACCTCCAGGGCGGCAAAGTGCAGATCTCGTTCGATGAAACGCGGCGGAAGAGCTTTAGCGGAAGTCTGGAGGATCCACAAATCCAAAAATTTCTGATCTTCGCGGCCAAGAATTACGGAAACCCGGGCGTCCGGCTGGACACAGTGGACATCTTGAAGGAGCGCGCAGGAGACGGCGAGATCCGCGACACGCTGTTGTATTTGGTTGCGAACGACGCCAATGCAGGCGTGCGGCTGAAGGCCCTGGAGGCGCTGAAGCCTTACGCCCGCGATTCCAGGGTGCGCCAGGCTCTCATCGGCGTGCTGACCAATGATGACAATCCGGGAATGCGCGTACAAGCGATCGACTTGCTTACCGAAGCCCGCGACCGCAGTCTGGTTGGAGTACTCCAGGGCGTGGCGCAAAGAGAGCAGAACAATTACGTCCGCATGCGGTGCCAGAACGTGTTGCAGGAAATGAATGCGTCCACTGAGACGTTCTAACCGCGCTCCGGAGGCTTTCACATTGAAAGCGCAACGGCAGCGGAAAGAATGGTGATTGGGGTTATGAAGAACTTTGGGCTTCAAGAAATGGCCGGCGATTCGGCCCCGCGGCCGGCGCTTGAGCAAGCGCGCGCGGAGCATGCCCGGCCCTCGGGAGCAGTTGCGGCAGCACAGGGGCGATTCACAAAATCGCCGGCCGCCGGCTTCCTGAGATGCCCGACTTTTGGGTTGCTCGGCTTCTTGCCGCTCGCCTTCCTTCTTCTTCCTGCTCCGGCCAAAGCGCAGGCCGAAACGCCGATTGTTCGCGAAGGGAGATACTGGGTGCAGACAGTCACCGGCAGCCTCGCGGCAGTCTCCGGAGGCCGCCTTCGGATTACCTCGTTCGGCGGCATCTCTGTGCAGGGGGAAGCCGGGAGCCAGGTGCGGTACGTCGCAAGGAAGCGCGTGCGAGCCGGCTCGGAGGCGGAAGCCCGGAAATGGCTCGAGCAAGCCGCAGTGCGGGCCTCGCGGCAAGGAGCAACGGTGGTCGTGGTGGCGTCGGATCCCCAGTGCGGCCATTGCGGATTCTCGGCGGATTTGCAGGTGACCGCGCCGCGGTCCACGGACGAAACGATTTTGGCAACCCGCGGCGGTTCGCTCCAGGCCTATGATCTGGACGGCCGCGTCAATGCGCAGACCGCCGGCGGTTCCATTCAGATGGATCGCATCGGCAAGTCCGTCCGGGCGGAAACGGCCGGCGGCTCTATCAAATTGGGGTCCATCGGCGGGCCCGTCCGATGCGAAACCGCAGGAGGCGCGATTCAGTTGGGGACCGCGAAAGGCGATGCGGTGCTGACTACAAATGGAGGCAGTATTGACGCCGATGAGGTGGGCGGCAGCCTGCGGGCTGAGACCGCGGGAGGCAGCATTCACGTGCGCCGCGTGGCCCAAAGCGTGAATGCGGAAACCGCAGGGGGATCGATTCTACTGGGTCAAATCGGAGGCAGCGTCAACGCCGAGACCGCCGGCGGATCCATCACTGTGGAAGCGGCGCCCGGCGGAGTCCACGCGGAAAACGCAGCCGGCAGCATCCGGCTGCTGGACGTGGCTGGCGCCCTGCGCGCGTCCACCGCGGCCGGAAACATTTGGGCGCAACTGATGGCCAACCATCCCCTGGCCGATTCGACGCTGGACGCGTCAGCCGGCAGCATTGTCGTTCTCATTCCCGATGGCGCCCGGCTCACCCTTCGCGCCAGCGTGGATGTCGCTTCCACTCTCAACCGAATCCGGTGCGAGTTTCCCGGCATTGTGGTGCGCATGGACCAGGGCTCGGGCCCCCGCGGTCTAGTGGCCGAGGGGATGTTGAATGGCGGCGGGCCGGTATTGCGTATTCGCAATACCACCGGGAGCATTGAGATTAGACGGAGGTAGTATTCCGATGTACAAGGCTTTATCATTTTTGTTGTTCGCCGCGATTCTGGCTGGCGGCGCATCCGGCCAGACGCCGAACGGAAATCCGCAGCGGGAGGAAGAGCGCAGGAGCCAAGTCCAGAAAGATCGGACTGCTCCTTTCGTCCAGGCGGAGGCAGTGGAGAGCGCCAGGCGCGATTTGCTCCTGGCGATGCAGCAACACGGCATCCAGCTTGGGGCCGCTTTACAAACTTTACAGAATGAAGGGCGCGAACTGGAGCGCCAGGCTCGCCAACACGCACAGGAGCTCAAAGACATGGTGGCGCAGATCCAGGCGCTTGGGTTTCCGCCGGCCAGCGTGAGTTACCTGGGCGTGGGGGTGGAAGAGATCGATAGCGCCCGCGCCAAGGAATTAAAGCTTAAAGAAGAACGAGGCGTTGAGATCCGGCGCGTCGAGCCGGACAGTCCCGCTGAAAAGGCGGGCCTCAAGGAGCACGACGTTGTGCTCGAATACAATGGGCAGCCGGTGGAAGGCGTCGAATCTTTCACGCGGATGGTTCGCGAGACGCCGGTGGGCCGGACCGCGAAGCTGCTGATAAGCCGGGATGGCAATACGCAAACCGTAACCGCCGTCATAGGGCGCCGGCCGGCGCTGCCGGGCCGTCCTCCTTATACGTTCACTATGCCGCCGATCCCGCCAATTGACATCCCGCGCCCTGTGATGACGCTGCGGGCAGCCCGTCTGGGCTTGGAAATTGAATCGATCAGCGGGCAGTTGGCCGACTTCTTCGGAGTCAAGGAAGGCGCCCTGGTGCGGTCCGTGGAAAAGGATTCGCCGGCGGAGAAAGCCGGCCTGAAAGCGGGGGATGTGATCGTGAAGGCGGCCGGCGAAACTATCGCCAGCGCGCGCGATCTCACGCAGGCCCTGCGATCGGGCAGCGACAGGAAGACGGTTCCCCTTCAGGTGGTGCGCAATAAAAAAGAAATGACGCTCAATCTCGAGCTGCCGGAGCGCAGCCGCAGCCAGAATCGCGGAGAAGGTGTAAGAATTCGCCAAGACAGATTTTGAAACAACGCGCGCGGTTCCGCGAGCTTCGCTTTCGGCCCGCGCGCGTGCCGCGCGGCTACTGGATCTGAACGGATTGCACGTTGATTGTGTCTCCCTGCAAGGAGCCGGTCACAGTGGCGTTCATGCTCCCCGTCTTGGTAGTCTTTTGCTCCAGTTCTTTGCTGACCTGGGAATTGCCGTTGGAATCGAGCTTGTAGAAGGAACCATCTGATGTGACTATCCCGTACGACGTCGTGGTTGCGCTTATCGGGCAGCTTGCCTTCGGATCTCTTTCGTGGCAGGAAGCATCCACCAGTTTCCCCGACCAGCTCTGACCCTGCATGTGAGCCTGCGAACCGGGACTGGTCTGACTGGGTGTCTGAGCCCACAGCGCGCCGCTCACAATCAGAGCCATTGTCGAAACCAGCAACAAAAGTCTCTTCATATCTATCCTCCTCGGGCGTGCGAATTCGCAACAGGCGTGCCAGTGTGAAAAGCAAAACTTCAACGAAGCACCCGGAATGCGAAGTGCTTTATCCGGCACGGGCCGCCCCGGAAGATGGATCCGCGCTCGGCAAGAGGCCGGACGGAAGGGCGGGAAATTTTCGGTCCAGGTATGTGAATTTTGCTTGCCGCATGGTGTGGGGAATCACAGTCGCGCCTGATCCAGTTTGTGTGAAAGCAGGCTAAGATGGGGGCAATGAGCTTTTCGTCTCTCGGGAACCGGCTTCCGGACCTGGCTGCGCTGGGCGTAGTGCTGGCGGCGGCAATCGGCCTCCGGCTGGCGTGGCGCAAGCTCTTCGTCCGGGGGCGAAAGCCCGGCGCAATCCACAGATGGCTCGCTGAGTACAGCGCGACTCCCGTTTTCCTGCTGATTGTGGCCATCGGTGCGGATGTCGTTGCTGTGCGGCTGGCGGCGCTGCCGGAAATCGCCCGCCTGGGAATCAGTAGTTACCTCACGAACGGCGCCTACATTTTCATGGTGCTGAGCGCGACTTGGCTGGCGTATGCCCTGCTGCGCGGCCTCTCCGAATGGTACCTCGCCAGATTCGTGCGTACGGCGGGGAACGCCATCGACGTGGAACTGATCCCCGCTTTTCGCCTGACGGCGAAGGCCCTGCTGATCTTCATCGCAGCGACCGTCATCCTGGGCCACTATAACGTGAAGCTGACGGCCCTGTTGGGGGCGGCGGGCTTTGCCTCTCTGGTGCTTGCCGTGGCCGCCCAGGCCACCATCGCCAACATGATCGCCGGATTTACGATCTTAGTGGACCGGCCTTTTCGCCCGGGGGATTGGGTGGAGCTATCCGACGGGCGTGTGGGCGACGTGCAATCCATCGGGCTGCGCTCCACCCGGATTTTGTCCCCCGATTACACGCTGTATGTCGTGCCCAATTCGGAACTGGCCAAATCCAGCGTGATCAATTATTCCTTCCCCAGCGAAAAGCTGAACGTGCGGCAAAAACTCACGGCGCCATTTGGAACTGATGTGGCTCTGGTCAAGAAAATCCTGCTGGACGCTTGCCGGGCGCATCCAGAAGTGCTTCCCGACCCCGCGCCAAACGCCTTGCTGGCGGACGTTGGCGGCGCCTCGGTGCGAATTGAATTTAATTACTGGATTGCTGATTTCCGCCGGCGAGGGCTCGTGGCCGACGAGATCAACGCCGAGATTTATACCAGATTCCGCCAGCAGGGCATCTGTCTTGCCGCGCCGACGCAGGTGCAACTTATCGCCGATGGTTCGCCAAGCGGCGCAGAGAGCGCTGCCAGTCCAAACGCCGGGCGGGAAACCAAGCGCCCGAGAGAAGTTTCTCTGCCTTGATCGGCGCGCATGTCATCCCTTCTTTGGCTCGGTCTCTGGGCCTAATCTGGCCCGGCATTCAGATTGGCTTATCCGCCAAGAACGATGTAGTTCGCCGGTCTCCCGCCCCTGCGGCTGAACTCGATGCGGCCGGCCGGCGGTACAGGGGCCAAGGGAGAAAGCAAAACTTTGACTCCCGGGGGCAGATCTTTCGCGGATACCTGTTTTAGCGCTTGCTGGTACTCCCCCGTGGATTCGCGCAGAAACTTGCCCATATGCGCATCCGAGTAGAATTCGCGGATCAGCCTGGCGTAGCCCAGAAGGCGATCCACATTGAAGTTGAGATCGGCGCTGGGAAGCAGTTTGGCGAGGGCGGCCAGTTCGTCCGATTCGTTGAGGGCGAAATAGGGGGCTGGCGAGAGCAAGGTGGAGAACTCGGCCAACTCCTTGTAGCCAAAGCCGCGGGTCAAGAGCGAGGATGTTTCAACCACCGCCGGATGCTGTGCGTATACGGCAAAACGGGCCCGGGCCTGGGCTTGAAATTCGGTAATGGCCGGCCCTGTAGAGCCGAGCTCCGCGAGCAACATCACCGTTTCCAGCGCTCCGCTGCAATCAATACGAACTGGACCGGCCACGCGGTGCAGGGAGGCGAGGGGATCGCCGGCGGCCGCGGGAGCCGCCGGCTGTTTGCGGGGCGCCTTATGCCCCGCCGCTACGGCGGCGGCCAGTAATACCAACGCGCAGACTGAGGGCATCATTTCAACGTACTGTCGGATACTTTACACCAAGTTGCTCCAGATATGTTTTATATTTTGACGGATCGAAGCGCAGTTTTTCGAGTGCCGGCCGGAAGCGCTCCATTTTTTCCTTGTTCAGCTCGATAGGGGGCTGGGTTCCTTCCGGCACCAACGAAACCCATTTGACTTCCTTCGTCTGGTCACGAAAATACGCCCGGGCCGCTGCGAGCAGCTCAGGCCGCGTGAGAAGATCGAGCGCCGTCATGGCCTGCGCTTTGGCCCCGGCGGTCGCCCCTTTGTGGGCAATCGGCGTCGCCATGGAGATACCGCTGGACCAATGGTGCGCCACCAGGTTGGGGATATTGGCCGGGTAGCGAAGGTTCACCGTCGGAAGGTTCCAGGAAACCTCCGCAATGTCATCCGAGCCGGCGCTGCCGCGGCCGGTTTCTCCCGGCGCGCGCAGTTTGGTCACCGCTGTTCGCAACCCCTCCACTTTTACGCCCAGTTCTTTCTGCGCCGCTCGAGCCAGGGTTTGATCGGCCTCGGTCCAAATCGGCATCCCTACCCTTTCGATGTTGGCGAAAAGCGCCTCAGCCAGCGGCTTGTTGAAATGCGCTTCCCATGTGCCGGCCAGCACCCGTTCGGTCATCGTGGTATCGGTCATTTCAGCGGCTGCGCGGGCCATCTTGGTCCCGATCGCGTGGAGATCGCTCACGTGCTGAAAATCGAGCTCGCGGAAAAAATACCAGACCGTGGCCTCGGGCGGAACGACGTTCGGCTGATCGCCGCCATGCGTGATCACGTAATGGGAGCGCTGCTCCGGCCTCAGGTGCTCGCGGCGAAAGTTCCAGCCCGCATCCATGAGCTCGACGGCATCCAGGGCGCTGCGGCCCATCCACGGCGATCCGGCTGCGTGGGCGCTCTGGCCGTGAAAGCTGTACTGCGTCGAGACGAGCGCAGTTCCGCTCGGGCCATAGGAGGTTGAAAAATCGCTTGCCACATGGCAGCTCAGCATGGCATCCAGGTCTTTAAACAGGCCTGCGCGCACCATGTAGTTGCGGCTAGCCAGCAGCTCCTCGGCAACCCCCGGATAAACGCGGATCGTGCCCGGGATTTTGTACTTCTGCATCAGTTCTTTCACTGCCAGCGCCGCGGTGACGTTGACCGCCTGGCCGGCATTGTGCCCTTCGCCGTGTCCCGGACCGCCGGGAATCAGCGGATCGCGGTAGGCCACGCCGGGCCGCTGCGAGGTTTCCGGGAGCCCGTCGATGTCGGCCATGAACCCGATCACCGGTTGGCCGGATCCCCACTCCGCCACAAACGCGGTCGGAATGCCGGCGACTCCCCGCGTAACGCGAAAGCCCTCCTTTTCCAACAATTCCGTAATATATTTGGATGTTTCGAATTCCTGAAATCCAAGCTCCGAGAAGCTGAAGATGGAGTCCGTCATCACCTGGGTGAAGGTGCGGCGCGCTTCCACGGCTTCCATGGCCTGGTTTTTTAAAGAGTCGAGGCTGGGTGTTTGCGCGCGGCATGGACGGGCGGCCGCGCTCAATACGAAGACAGCCGCGACAATACTGGCCTTTGCGCCCGTGATTCTGTCGACCATACAATCCTCCCGGAGCGGGCGCAACGGCGCCCTGCATCGATCCCGCCTGCGTAGCGGCTAATCGCCGAGCAATTCTCCGAACTTGCGCAGCGACGGAACATTATCGCAGACTGCTTTGAGACCTGCGGTGATCGGAATGGCGAGCAACAGGCCGATGGGACCCCACATGAACGTCCAGATTAAAATCGCCAGCGTAACCGCCAGAGGGTTCAGATGAACGCGGGATCCAACCAGCTTGGGGTAAAGAACGTTGAGGGCTATCAGATGCAACCCGGCAACAATGGAAACAATGATCACGTAATAAGAGACCGAGGTGTAGGCTCCCAGCGCTGAGAACACCGGCGGCACCATCGCCAGAGGCAGGCCAACATAGGGAATGACGCTCAGCAAGCCGCTGACCGTCCCCATCATAAACGGGAAAGGAAGCCGCAGATACCAGAAGATCAGGCAACTGCACGCCGCCAAAAAAAGTCCCAAAAGAAAGTTGCCGGCGAGGAATCCTCGCGCCATGGCGCCGATTCCGTCCAGAGTGTTATGCACCACCTGCCGGTCTTCCATCTCGAACAGATTCACAAAGCCATGGCGGACGTGATCCTTCCAGCTCAGCATGAAGTAGACCAGAAACGGAACGAAGGACGCGAACAATAGAAATTCGTAAAAGAATCCAAGCTGCGGCAGGACATATTTGGCCAGAAAGCCGCCGTCATCCTTCAGCCGCACTTCCTGCACGGGAGGTGGTTGCGGCGGCTGCGCCGGCTGCACGGTGCGGGTGCGGGGCCGCCTGGTCTCGATGACCTGCACAATGCGTTGCTGCCGCTCCGGCGGCATGAATCGCATCAAGGCGGACTCGATGTTTTGGACGCGCTGCGAGACATTCTCGATAATGCTTCGGATCGAGCTTTCATAACGCGGCAGCTCTTGGATCAGGACCGTGCTGCGGATGTAAAAACGCCCCCCAACGACCGCAAGCAGGGCCGCAGCCAGCAGACAGACAATCAGCGCGGCCAACGCGCGCGGAAGCCGGAGCCGCACTAGCCACTCGACGGGGGGCTCCAGAAGAAATGCGCACAGCAGGGCGCAGGTAAACGTGATCACCACCGGGCGCGCCACATAGCAGACGCCCAGCACGACCCCCAACGCGATTACCCGCTGGCTGGCATTGGATGTAAGCCGGAAAATGGAGAGAGAATCGATTACTGCCACAGCCCCAAGCCTCGGCGCCCGTACCTTCAATCTAACCCAGTCGGAGCCCCGCGGGCAATTTTTTCCTTGACCGCAGCAGCGCCCCGTTCCGGCTGCGGGCGCACAGGCTTTCCCCTTAGCCCCCGACGGCGCCGCGCCGGTCTATTTTTGCTGCTCCAGGCGCTTGCGGTAGGCGTCGAAGCCCTCCGTCTCCCCTCTCCACTTCGCGTACGCCGCTCGGGCAGCCTGTTCCCGGGCAGCCAGGTCCGGCTCTTCGCAGCCGCATTCGATTTGCGCCGCCGGTAATGCGGCTAGCGAGCGGGTATACATCTCAACCGCCCGCTCTGTGTCGCCGGATTGCTCCAACGCCACGGCCAGATGATAGGCGATCATCCTGCGGCCGGGCGCCAGGGCGTACGCGCGCTCCAGTTCCTCTTCCGCCGCCGCCATGCGGCTTTCCGCCAGGAGGGTCCAACCGAGCGTATCCCGCAGCCACGCCTCCACCGGAATCGGATTGCTCTGCTGGAGAAGCTCCTGGCAGGCCGCTCGCAGCCGGGCTGCTTGTGCCGGGGATTTCGACTGCCTATATTCCCGCCGGTAACCATCCAGCCGAACCAGCATGGCCGCTCGGGCGAGATCGGCCGGCACATCGCCGAACACGGACCGCGCTGCGCCGGCATTGTTCTGCAAGTCGGAGAAGCTGACTCTTTTTGACGTGTTGGCCGAGGTTCGAATCGTGACGCTCGCGTCCTCGCCAACATTTATGACGCGGCCAAATGCCGCGGCCGCCTTTTCCAGATTTCCGGCCTCCCAATAGAGCGTTCCCAGCCGCAGGGCGACCAACGGCTCATAGGGCTGGTATTCGAGAAGCTTCAAGTACTGTTCTTCGGCGCGCCGGTAATCGTGCAGGGTCAAAAAATAGTGTGCCGATTCCTGCGCCAGCAAGCCGCGTTCGGCGCCCGCAGACTTGGCCTTCTCCAGGTATTTCTTGGCCTGCTCGGGGTGATTCTGCGAGTTCAGGTCGCAGGCCATATCGAGGTACACTTCGCCTCGCTCGTATGTGTATTTCTCCTCGGCCGCCGCCGCTTGCTCGGCCTCTTCCAGCCGGCCCATCAGCGTCAGCGCCCCGGCCAGATTCCGGTAGGCGTAGGGGTCCTTCGGGCTGATGGCGATCTGGCGGCGGAACATCGCCACGGCCTGCTCGTAGCGGCCCTCCTCGCGATAAACAAAGCCTAGGTGGTTGTAAGCCCAGCGGTGCTCGGGATCAAGATCGATGGCCTTTTGGAACGCGCTTTCCGCCTGGGCCCAGCGGCCCAGGTTGGTGAGCGCCACACCCAGATTGTCATAACTGGATGCAGTGCCGCCGCCCGAGGCGTGGAATGCCTCGTAGGCCTCCGCCGCGGCCGCCCAGTCCCGAGCCTGGTACGCCTTCCGGGCCTGCCTCTCGAGCGCCGCCACCTGCCACAGAAATGGGACGCGCGCGCGGCCCGGAAAAGTCCCTGCACGCGGGACCGCGCCGGTTCCACCTTGCGCCCACGCCAGCGGCCCCAGCAGCAAGGCCGCCCAAGTCATCCTCCCGGCAAGGCCCATGACGCCTATCTCCCGGGCGCCTTTACGCGCTCGATGTATTTGAGATTCTCTACGTCCAAACGGATCAGATCGCCTGTCTTGATGAACTGGGGCACCATGATCTCAACGCCGTTTTCCAGTTTCGCCGTCTTGAGGGTGCTGTCTTGCTGCTGGTGCGCCGGAGCGGCCGTATCGGCCACGCGAATCTCGATGTAGTCGGGAAACAGGACGCTCACCGGGCGGCCCTCGACAAATTCCACCGGCAGCCGCATCTGCGGCTGCAAGAATCGCGCTTGTTCGCCGATGACGGAGCTGGCGATGCCCACCTGCTCGTAGGTATCGGGATCCATGAAATAGCATTGACCCCCGTCCTCGTAGAGATACTCCATGGTTTGCTTCTCCACGGGTAGATCCTCGAGTTTGAGATCGGCGCGGAAGCTGTGCTCCCAGACGGCGCCCGTAGCCAGATTTTTTAG
>Ga0070741_10012452_pt1 | contig 15358 bp, 16 predicted proteins | sample Coa_R1_4_FD_66440 | JGI IMG/M metagenome (GOLD analysis project Ga0070741, IMG submission 66440) | Surface soil microbial communities from Centralia Pennsylvania, which are recovering from an underground coalmine fire - Coalmine... | ecosystem: Environmental > Terrestrial > Soil > Unclassified ... | reverse complement strand
CGGCACCGACATCTACGACATTAACAAGCAGCACGTCGGCCGCTCGGCCTTCGCCTCGAACGCGGCCATGGTGTTCGTGCCGTCGAACGACACCTATCACGGCTTCGAGAAGCGGCCGATCAAAGGCGTGCGCACCTCGCTCATCATCAACTACGTCACCAATGAGTGGCGCGCGCGCGAGCAGCTGTCCTTCCCCGACGCCCCGATCGCCTAGGCTTCGAACGCCTTCGGTCCAGTTTAAGCGTCATGCCCGGCCTTGTGCCGGGCACCCACGTTTTGGCACAACAAAAGTCTAGATGGCGGCCACAAGTTCGGCGGACGACCGGCTAAGGATATCGCATGAGCAAAATCGCCTTTATCGGGCTCGGCGTGATGGGCTTCCCCATGGCCGGGCACCTGAAGACGCGCGGGGGACACGACGTCGTCGTGTTCAATCGCACGCGCAAAAAGGCCGAAGACTGGGTCGCCCGCTTCGGCGGACGGCTGGCCGCGACCCCGGCCGAAGCGGCAGACGGCGCCGAATTCGTCTTCACCTGCGTCGGCAACGACGAGGACCTCCGCTCGGTGACGCTTGGGCCTCAAGGCGCCTTCCGCTCGCTCGGCAAGGGCGCCGTCCATATCGACCACACCACCGCCTCGGCCAAAATCGCCCGCGAGCTTCATGCGGCGGCGAAGGCGCTGGGCGCCGGCGCGCTCGACGCGCCGGTCTCGGGCGGCCAGTCCGGCGCCGAGAACGGCACGCTGACCGTGATGGTCGGCGGCGACGCGGAGGACTTCGCCAAGGCCGCGCCGGTGATCGGGACTTATGCCCGCGCCGTCAATCTGATTGGCCCCTCTGGCTCGGGCCAGCTCACCAAGATGGTCAATCAGATCTGCATCGGCGGGCTCATTCAGGCCCTCGCCGAAGCGCTGCATTTCGGCCTGCGCGCCGGTCTCGACATGGAAAAGGTGATCGCCACCATCTCCAAGGGCGCCGCGCAGTCCTGGCAGATGGACAATCGGTGGCGCACCATGATCGAGGGCAAGTTCGATTTCGGCTTTGCCGTCGACTGGGTGCGCAAGGATTTCGCGCTTTTGCTCGAGGAGGCGAGGAGCAACGGCGCGAGCCTCCCCGTCACCGCGCTGGTCGATCAGTTCTACGCCGAGATTCAAGCGATGGGCGGCCGCCGCTGGGACACATCGAGCCTGATCGCCCTGCTCGAACGCAAGCGCTGACGGGGTTCTGGGCTAGGCCCGTTTCTCTTCGGTGGCGTATTCGAGCGGAACCGCCGTCGTGTACTTGATCTGCTCCATGGCGAACGCCGAGCTCACGTCGGACAGTTCGATGCGCGAAATGAGCTTCTTGTAGAACTGGTCGTAGCGCTCGATGTCGGGCACCACCACGCGCAAGAGATAGTCGACCTGCCCGCTCATGCGGTAGAACTCCACCACTTCGGGGAAGTCCTTGAGCGCCTCGTGGAAGCGCTCAAGCCATTCCTGCGTGTGATGGCTCGTGGTGATCGAGACGAACACCGTCACCCCGACATTGACCTTCTTGGGATCGAGCAACGCCACGCGGCGCTGGATGACGCCGAGCTCTTCGAGCTTCTGGATCCGGCGCCAGCAGGGCGTCGTCGACAGCCCCACCTGCTTGCCGATCTCGGCGACCGGGAGCGTGCAGTCCCTCTGAAGGATGTCGAGGATTTTGCGATCCATCCGGTCAAGCATGGCGGTCCTGACAATATTTTTTCTGGAATCTAGCATACCCGGGAACCCATTTACATATCCCTATACTCTATCTAGTTAGTAGATTATTTTTAGCGTCGGGCGCAAGCGGGAATTTTACAGGAGCTTGCGCACCTCGCGCCGAAGAACCGGCAACAGCTCGGCCTCGAACCATGGATTGTCCTTGAGCCAGGCATTGTTGCGCCATGAAGGATGCGGCAGCGGTATGACGCGCGGCCGCTTCTTGCTCCGCAGATGCCGCCGCCAGTCGGCCATCGTGTCGGACAGCGTGCCGCTCGCCTCGCCGAGATGCCAGGCTTGGGCATAGCTCCCGACCGCCAGCAGAAGCTCGATTTGCGGCAGCAGGGCGAACAGCTTCTCGCGCCACAGCGGCGCGCATTCGCGCCTGGGCGGAAGATCGGCGCCCTTCCCGTCCTGGCCCGGAAAGCAGAAGCCCATCGGCACGATCAGAACGCGGGACGCGTCGTAGAATTCCTCGCGTGTGACGTCGAGCCAATCGCGCAGCCGGTCGCCCGACCGGTCGGTAAAGGGGATGCCCGAGGCGTGCACGAGCGTGCCCGGCGCCTGGCTGCAGATCGCAAGCCGCGCCGTCGTGCTTGCGCGCAGCACCGGGCGCGGCTCGTGCGGCAAGGGCTTGCCCAACGGCGCCTCGACGCATTTCCGGCAGGCGCGAATCGCGGCGAGCATGCGCTCGAGTTGCGCCTCGCGCGGCTCGGCCATGCGCGGCCTCGCAGCACATGACTTTGCTCCGCGCTCCGCTGCGGCGCTCATAGCTCGAGCGTCATGCCGTCTTCGGCTACGAGGTAGCGGGACTGATCGACGCGCGTTTTCGCTGACAGCATGGCCTCCCCCATATGGGTGAGGAGAACGCGTTTTGCACCGAGCCGCGCGTAATTGGCGTCGATGGTCGCGTAATCGAGATGGATGGGAAGCGTGACGTCATACTGAAAGCACTCGCTGATGAAGAGGTCGGCCCCTTGTGCCACCTCGTACAGCACATCGACCCATCCCGTGTCGCCGGTAAAGGCAATCGTCTTGCCGTCGACCGCGAATCTCAGCGCATAAGGCGGCGCGCCCGAGGGATGCTTCACCTCGAACGGCGTCACGGTGACGCCTCCGACGTCGAGCGGCCGCTGCTCCTCATATTCCTGGAACACAAGCTCGAACCCCGGATCGTTGGTGGTCGAACCGGGATAGAGCGCCTCGGCCGCCGTGAGGTAGCGCGCTTCGATCCCGCGCGGACCGGTGACGATGAGCGGCCGTTTCCGCTTGCTGACATATTGCCCGTCGATCAAAAACCACGGCAGGCCGCCGAAATGATCGCCGTGCAGATGGGTGACGAATACGGCGTCGATCTCGTTGGGATCGAGCTTAAGCCGGCGCATGCCGATCAGCGTCGAGGCGCCGCAATCGATGAGGAAGACCGTTTGCGCGGAGCGGACGTGGAACGAGGTCTGCAAGCGCCCGCCCGCGCCAAACGCGTCCCCGCAGCCGATGATGGTCAGTCGCATGGCGGGCGCATCTTAGAGCCTCGTGTCAGCGCGGGGCGAGAGTAAACGCACCGTTAGGGAATTCCGGTGATAGTTCGTAAAGGAGTTTCGCGTCGAGCGAGGCGGAACCGCCGGTCTATGCCGTTGGCGGTACTCGCCTTTTCGCCGGTCAGTGGGTCGTTTGCGGGTCGCACGAAGCATGTCAGGGGGCGCCACAGCCGGGGCTCAACGAGCCGCGTCGGCAACGGTCAACGGGAAACGGCGCTCCTTCCGCAGCGTGCAGGAGGTCCGCGAGAAGCTTAGCTACAAGTCTTCAGGCGCCAAGCCGGAGTTCGAATACGAACTCCTAATGATGTTCGTGAAGAACGAGCTGTCGGCGGCCGTGACCACGCCGCTGCTCGCCGTCATCGTCGCCATGGGAGCGATGTTCTGGGCGCCGCCGCGCGAGCTTCTGATCTGGCTCGGCACGGTGTTCATCTCCAAGGGCATCTTGATCAGCCTGTGCCGGCAATTCGCGAAGGCGCCGCGCGAGGATGCCACCACGCCCGTCTGGCGCGCCAAGATCACCGCGGCCGAGTTCCTCTACGGAGTCACTTGGGCCGCAGTCGCCTTCATCAGTCCCAATACCCAAGGCGAGGCGGCGCAGACCTTCATCTTCGCCGCCCTCCTCGTCGTCATCGCCATGCGCATGCTGTTCGCGTCGACGGTCATGCCCATCGTCTATGCCGGCACCTTGCCCATCACCGCCGCCATCGTCATCCGCTTCGCCCTTCTCGACAATCCGTTCTACTGGGCGATGGCCGCCATGGCCGTCGGCGTCCACATCTATTTCATCTGGCTGATGAGCGGCTTCAACGCGACCGTCATGGCCATGCTCGAATATCGCGCCGAGAAGGACGCTCTCATCGGCGAGCTCGAGCAGGCCAAGGCGATCTCCGACGAAGCACGGGCCCGCGCCGAGGAAGCGAACCTCGCCAAGTCGCGCTTCCTCGCCACCATGAGTCATGAGCTGCGCACGCCGCTCAACGCCATCCTCGGTTTCTCGGAGATCATGCGCGGCGAGATCCTCGGGCCGCACGCCAATCCGACCTACAAGGAATACGCCAACGACATCCATCAGAGCGGCCAACACCTGCTCAATCTCATCAACGAGATCCTCGACATCAGCCGCATCGAGGCCGGCCGCTACGAGCTGAACGAGGCCCCGGTCAGCCTCCCCGAGGCAGTGGAGGAGTGTCACCGGTTGATGCGGCTGAGAGCCGAGAACAAGGGACTAAAGATCGTCGAGGAGTTCGAAGAGGGATTGCCGCAGCTGTGGGCCGACGAGCGCGCCATCCGCCAGATCTGCCTCAACCTGCTCTCGAATGCGATCAAATTCACCCCGAGCGGCGGCACGGTGACGCTCAAGGTCGGCCGCACCGGTACCGGCGGCCAGTTCCTGAGCGTGAAGGACACCGGCCCCGGCATTCCCGAGAATGAGATCCCGCGCGTGCTGCGAAGCTTCGGCCAGGGCTCGCTCGCCCATGAGACGGCCGAAGGCGGCACCGGCCTCGGTCTTCCCATCACCAAGGGCCTGACCGAGCTGCATAACGGCACCTTCGAGCTCAAGAGCAAGCTCCGCTACGGCACCGAGGTGGTCGTCGCCTTCCCGCGCAGGCGGGTGATGGAGCCCCTGCCCCGCGTGCCGGAGCCCGGCGAAGACGCACCGGAGAAGCCTCGCTGGGCCACCCGCACCGCCGGCAAGCGCTAACGGCGGAATCGGGAGCCTTCGCCCCCACCCATGACGCGCAATCGGCGCCCAACCCGGGCAAGGCCGCTTAAAGCCTTGCGGCGACGCACGCCGGAAAATCTCGTGTGTTCAAGGAGCTGTTGGCCTCCGGACGGCCATGACGGACGCGGCTCGGGCTGCTAGAATGTGTCTTGGGTGGCCGCCGCTCTCGCGGCCCATGAGGGATGTCAACGGGGATGAAGCAGCTCAAGCTGATCGCCGCAGCCCTGCTCGCCGGGTGGCTTGTTTGCGCCGCGAGCGGCCAGGCGCGCGCGGCCAACATTCTGATCGTGGTCGATAAGCCCTCTCAGACCATGACCGTCACAGTCGATGGGCAAGTACTCTACCGCTGGCCGGTATCCACCGGAGCGACGGGCTTCTCCACGCCGCCCGGCTCCTACACCCCCTTCCGCATGGAGCTCATGCACTACTCGCAAGAGTGGGACAATGCTGGCATGCCGCACGCGATCTTCTTCACCACGCGCGGCCACAGCATCCACGGCTCGGACCATCCCGGCCTCGGCACGCCGGTGTCGCACGGTTGCGTCCGGCTGTCGCTGACCAACGCCACCATCCTCTACGACCTGGTCCAGGCCGACGGCATGGGGAATACCAAGGTCGTGGTTAGAGGGCCCGATCCGCCCGGCTTCTACGAGCCGAGCCAGCCGCCCCAGCAGAAGCGGCCGTTCCTGCCCTTTGGCGGCCTGTTCCGTTTCTGACCGGGAATGATGCGGCGAAGCATCGTGATCATCGCGCTGATGCTGCCGGCAGCGCCGGCAAGCGCCCTGCCCTGCCTATGGAGCCCGTTCAGCGGCTGCTCGTTCTCATTCGTATCGCCGGAATACGCCGCGCGGCCGGTGCAGCCGCTCGACAAGGAGAAGGCGCTCGAGGCGGTCAACGCCTTCCGCACCGCGAACGGGCTGAAGCCCCTCGTGCTCGACGAGAGGCTTTGCCAGGCGGCAGCGATGCAATCGAAGGCTCAGGCCGAACGGAGCTGGATTGGGCACTACGGGCCTGACGGCTCGACCGCCAAGGATCGCGCCGCGCGCGCCGGCTACCCGGCCAAGATCGCTTCGGAAAACGTCGCCTCCGGACAGAAATCCTTCGCCGACGCGCTCCAGTTCTGGGAGCAAAGCTCGGGCCACAGGACCAATCTGCTGCGCTCCAACGTCGCTGCGATCGGCGTCGCGATGGCCAAGACCAAGAGCGGTCATCCCTATTGGACGCTCGTTCTTGCCGGCCAATGACGCGCACGCCGATGGTCTAGACCGAATCTCCATGAGCGAGGCATTCAACACCTTCCTGCTCGTGCTCGCCGCGATCTTTCCGATCGTCAATCCGCCCGGATCGGCGCTCGTGTTCCTTGCATTGACGCGCGGCGCGACGCCCGAGACCCGCCGCATCCTTGCCGGGCGTGTCGCCCGGAATTCGTTCTTCGTGCTCGTCTGCTCGCTCCTCTTGGGCGCGGTTATTCTCAAGCTCTACGGCATCTCGATTCCGGTCCTGCGCGTCGCCGGCGGTCTCATCGTGGCCGTCGCCGGATGGAAGCTGTTGAACGAGGGCAGTCAGAAGGAGCGCGAGGCCTCCGCCGACAGCGACAAGCGCACCGATCTCCTCGATCAGGCCTTCTACCCGCTGACCTTGCCGCTGACCACCGGCCCCGGCACGATCGCGGTCGTCATCAGCCTCGGACTGTCGCGAGCGTCCTACACCAATTCGACCGACGAAATTGTATTCGTGCTGGCGAGCCTCGCGGCGGTGATCGTGATCTCCGCCACGGTTTACCTGTGCTTCGCCTATGCTGACCGGGTGCAGAGGCTGCTCGGTCCCGGCGGCACCGACATTGCCGTACGGCTGTCCGCTTTCATTCTCTTCTGCCTCGGCGTTCAAATCCTGTGGTCGGGCGGAAGCGAGCTGCTGAAGTCGGTGCTGCCCGCCGCTCCTTAAGCCCATCGAATCCGGAAGCAGAGTCGACGACAGCGGTGCCAGACCGTGGCCTGGCGCTGAAGAACAATCTTAGATTGCCCTTTATAGTGGTAGAACGTTATCTTTCTCGCCTTCTGATAGTATTGGGCGACATCACGTGAATCGGCCGAGCCGCTTCAGGAGGTCGAGGGAGGGGAACGATGGCTCCAGCGAAGCGTCGACGGACCACGAAGACACGGACCAAAACACGAGCCAGAACGCGGACGACGATGACCGCCGTGGATACGGGACCGGTCACGCTCGCCGAAGCCAAGACCCTGGCACTAGCAAAGCGGCCGAAGTTGGCAGCGCAAGCCATGAGCAAAGGCGCCGTGCCGCCGGCCTCGCCGGCCAATGTGGGGGCCGAACGCGAAAACCTCGAAAAGGAGCGGCGTGAGGAGTACGCGCGCCGCATTCGCGAATACACCGCCACGATGGAGATAATGAAAAAGCGCGGCGCTCGGCGCCCTCGGCCGAAGCGCGCAACCGAGGCGCTGGAAGAACCGGCGTCGTTCGTGCCGCTCCAGATCTTTGCCGAAGGAGATTCTTGGTTCGACTATCCAATTCCTTTCTTTGGCGGCGGCATCGTCCCGCGTCTCGAGAGGCTGCTCGGTGTACCGATCTTGAATCTGGCAAAAGCGGGCGACGAGGCCCGCTATATGCTTGGTGTCGAGGAGCGCACGCTTCTCGCGCAACACCTGAGCCAAGGCTGCCCGGCAGGCGGCCCGTGGGACGTCCTCCTTTTCTCCGGCGGCGGCAACGATATCGTCGACAACCCGATGGCGTTGTGGGTGAGGGACTGGAATCCGGCTTTGCCACCGGCGGATCACATCCACCAACCGCGTTTCGACACCGCCAAAGCCCTGGTGCGGGCCGCATACGAAGATTTGATTGCGCTCCGTGACACGCTCAGTCCCGGCACGCACCTGGTCTTTCACGGATACGACTTCGCGATTCCGAGCGGCCGCGGGGTCTGCGGTTACGGCCCGTGGCTAAAGCCCACCTTCGACCTGCGCCGCTTTCCGCCTGGTACGCCGCGTCAGGAGGTGGTCAATGCAATGTTGCGGCAATTCGCGGCCTTGCTGACGTCGCTGGCCACCGTAGCCAAGGTGACGTTTATCAACGGCCAAGGCACACTGCCGGCGAATGCTTGGCATAACGAGCTCCATCCATCGAAGGCGGGCTTCGAGAAATTTGCCGGGATCTTCTACCGCGAATTGAAAAAGCTCTATCCCAACCGCGTCGCATAAAGCGAAGCTGGGAGGGTAAAGGGTCGGCGCAACCCGACAAGCACGCAGCGCGTTGCGAAAGGCCGGCAGAGGCCTCACCCGTCCGGTTTCACGGCGTCTCCGCAGCGGAACGTCACGTCTTTGCCCCCGGACGGCACGATGACGAGCTTCTGGCCTTTGGCGCGGCAAAACTGGCCGGCTTGTTCTACCGCATCCTTCATGGCGTCGTTTCCGCCAACGAGGACGGAGTTGCCGATACTGCCAACGCCGATCTTATAGGTACCTGGATCGATCTCTTTGATCTGCCCGGCATCGGAGTTTGCCGTGGCGCAGCCGGCGACGAAGGTGGCCATCAATGCATAGACATGAGGCTTTGACATCTTGACCCCGCTCCCGAACGTCATGGCCGCAATAGCGGCCCGCGAGTACAAAACGTAAGAGCAAGCCGTTTCGCCTCGTTTCCGCGATTTCGCGCGGCGCATGCCCCCTGTCTGGGCGAACGTTCGTGGCAAAATCGAGGAGAATTTGGCACGACCCGGGGCTTCTGGCGTTATACCCGCTCCATGCTTAAATGTTCGGGGGCCTGGAACCGGTAAACTGCCTTGGAAACGCCTTGCGTCAATGTCTGCCTGCTCGACTCCGAGTCGGGGCTGTGCGCCGGCTGCGGCCGCACGCTCGAGGAAATCGCCAACTGGAGCGCGATGAGTGACGCCGAGCGGCGCGCCGTGATGGCCGTGCTGCCGGCACGACTCGCTGATCTCAAGACTGCCGAGAGCAGACCCACGTGACGACCTGGCTTGCCCTGTTCATCCTAGCCTTCGGCGCCATGCTGCTCGTGAGTAACGAGTCGGGCATGATCGCCGGCGTCGATGCCGCGACCTTCGGTTACGTGGCGGTGTTCTCGGCTCTCCTCGTCTATCTCGCCGGCGGGATGATGTCGCGCTACGGCGGTCGCGCGAGCGCGATGGTGCGCGACGGCGTGACCTGGCTCGCGCTTGGGCTCGCCCTGGTCACGCTTTATGCCTACAAGGAGGAGATCGTCCCGTTCGCCGCGCGCATGGTCGGCGAGTTTCTGCCCGGCAGCGCCATGACCGTTGAGCAGGGCGCCGGCGGTCTCACCGAGATCCGCATCCGCAAGCGGCTCGACGGCCACTTCAACGCCAATGTCGCGGTGAACGGCAGGAACGTCGCCATGATCGTCGATACCGGCGCCTCGTCCATCGTGCTGACGCCCGAGGACGCCGCCAAGGCGGGCATCGATATCCGCAACCTTGCCTACAACATTCCCGTCCTCACCGCCAACGGCCGCACCTACGCCGCCCGCGTCCGCCTCAAGAAGGTCGCCATCGGCCCGCTCGACCGCGCCGATGTCGATGCGCTCGTGGCAAAACGCGGGGCGATGACCCAGAGCCTGCTCGGTATGAGTTTCTTAAGCCGCCTCCGCTCTTATGAGTTTTCCGGAGATTTCCTGACGTTGCGCGGCTGAGCCGCGTGCGATCTCGCGAGCGGGTAAGGCTTTGAGTCCGGGCGCAAGACATGCGCTGCATGAGGCGCTTCTGTGGGGTGCCGTGCTGTTCGCCGGCATCGCCGCAATCGTTTTCTTCGACGACATCACGAGCACGCTCCGGCTCTCGAGCGATACCTCCACCTTACCGAAACCGGCGGCGGACGAACCGGCCGAACTGCAATCGGCCTTCCCGAGCGAGGTGCGGCTCAAGGCCGACTCGCGCGGGCATTTCATCGTCCAGGCCTATGTCAACAATCGCAAGGCCACGTTCATGGTGGACACCGGGGCAACCCTCGTGGTGTTGAGCTACGAGGACGCCGAGCGTCTCGGCCTGTCTCCTCGCAATCTCGACTTCTGGGGCCGCGTGGACACGGCAAACGGCGTTGCCGCCGTCGCCCCGGTCATGCTCGACCGCGTGCGCGTGCATGGCATCACCGTACGCGACGTCAAGGCGATCGTAGCGCAGCGCGGCGCTCTCACCGGCAACCTGCTCGGCATGAGCTTCCTGCGGCGGTTGAGCAGTTTCCAGATGAGAGGCAGCGAACTGGTGCTCGAGCCGTAGCCGCTCCTTTGTTCAAACCACCGGCACGCCTTCGAGCTTCGCCTTCTCTTCGGGCTCGACGTGAATGGTGATGACGGCGTGCGGCAGGTCCTCCTTGAGCGCCGCCTCGACCCGGTCGCAGATCGCATGCGACTCGGCGACCGTCATGGTGCCCGGCACCACGAGGTGGAACTCGATGAAGGTCGTGCGCCCGGCGTGCCTGGTGCGGAGATCGTGCGCTTCGATCGCGCCTTGCGCCTCGGTCGAGATCGCCTTGCGGATCTTTTCCAGCATCTCCTTCGAGACCGCTTCGTCCATCAGACCGCCGATCGACTGGCGCATCAACTGCCAGCCCCACCACAGAATATGCAGCGCGACCAATGCGGCGATGAGGGCGTCGAGCACGAGCACTCCGGTCATCGCCACGAGGGCCACACCCGCGAGCACGCCTGCGGAGGTGATGACGTCGGTCAGCAAGTGCTTGGCGTCGGCCACGAGCGCCGGCGAGCGCGCCCGCTTGCCGTAGCGGAACAGGGTAAAACACCAAAGGGCGTTGACGGCGCTCGCAAGCCCATTCAGGGCAAGGCCCAACATCGGGGCGTCGAGCGGTCTCGGCTCGAGATAGCCGAGATAGGCCTTGCGCAGGATGGCGAGCGCGGCGATGCCGATGAGAACGCCCTCGACCACCGCCGAGAGATATTCGACCTTGTGATGGCCATAAGGGTGATTGGCGTCGGGCGGCATGGCGCTGAGGCGCACGGCGAGAAAGGTGGTCACCGCCGTGGCCACGTTGACGATGCTCTCGAGCGCATCCGAATAGAGCGCGACGCTGCCGGTGAGCACGTAGGCCGCATATTTGAGGCCGAGCACGGCAAGGCCGACCGCGATGCCGCCGAGGGCGAGCCTGACAACGAACTTCATGAGGGCGAGATCATCCGCGTGGCCGTGGGCGCGGCGAGAGTACCGCGCCTGATGCGCCTTGCGCCTAGAGCGCCGCGCGCGCCGGCGCAAGCGTCTTCTTTTTGATTGCAATTCGCTTGCATTAGGAGCGGGGCTTCGGTGTTACCACTATGCGCCACAGAGGCGGAACAAAGGCGCATCCAAGCCTGTTGGTCGGCGGAGGAAAATCGCTTATCACACGCAAAATCACCAAGAGCGAAAGTATGTTCCCCAAACCCCGCCAAGACCTCGTTCCCAATACCCTCGAATTCGAGCGCCTTCCCCTCGTCAAGGCCACAGGCTTCCGCGAGTACGACGCTCGCTGGCGGTACCCTGAGGAGATCAACCTGCTCGGGCTCGAGGCGGTTGGGCTTGGGCTTGCCACGCTGATGCGCGAGCGCGGCGTGCCGATCCGCGTCGTGGTCGGGCACGATTACCGCTCCTATTCCGCCGCGGTCAAAGCGGCGCTTGTGACCGGGCTGATGGCCGGCGGCGCGGAGGTCCACGATATCGGGCTAGCGCTTTCGCCCATGGCCTATTTCGCTCAGTTCGAGCTCGGCGTGGAAGGCGTGGCCATGGTGACGGCGAGCCACAACGACAACGGCTGGACCGGCATCAAGATGGGGATCGAACGCCCGCTCACCTTCTCGCCCGAGGAGATGACGGCGCTTAAGGAGATCGTGCTCGGGGCGCGCTTCGCCTCCCACAACCAAGGCGGCCGCTACATCTTCGTGCCCGATCTGCCGGAGCGTTACCTGGCGGACCTCCTGAAGCGGCCGAAATTCTTGCGCCCGATGAAGGCCGTCGTCTCCTGCGGCAACGGCACGGCCGGCGCCTTCGCGCCGCGCGTCCTTTCGGAGCTCGGCATCGACGTGGTTCCGCTCAATTGCAATCTCGATCATTCCTTTCCCGCCCACAACCCGAACCCCGAAGACCTCGCTATGCTCGATGCGACGCGCGACGCCGTGCGCGCCCACGGCGCTGATCTCGGGCTCGCCTTCGACGGCGACGGCGATCGCTGCGGCGTGATCGATAACGAGGGCAACGCGATCTTCGCCGACAAGGTGGGCGTGATGCTCGCCCGCGACATCGCCGCCCGCAACAAAGGCGCTCTGTTCGTCGCCGACGTGAAATCGACCGGCCTCTTCCTCACCGACCCGGTGCTCAAGGAGCACGGCGCCAAGACGGCCTTCTGGAAAACCGGCCACTCCTACATCAAGCGCTACAGCCACGAGACCGGCGCGCTCGTCGGCTTCGAAAAGTCGGGGCACTTCTTCTTCAACCCCCCGCTCGGCCGCGGCTATGACGACGGGCTCGTCGCGGCGCTCGCCGTGCTCGACATGCTCGAGCGCAGTCCCGGCAAGACGCTGGCCGATCTCGAGCGCGAGCTGCCGCGCACCTGGCAGTCGCCGACCATGTCGCCGCATTGCGCCGACGAGGTGAAATACGCCGTCGTCGACCGCATCGTCGATCATTTCACGAAAGTCGCCGCCAATGGCGGCATGCTCGCCGGCCAGAAGATCCGCGAGCTGATCACCGTCAACGGCATCCGCGTCGTGCTCGACGACGGCACCTGGGGCCTGGTGCGCGCTTCGTCGAACAAGCCCGAGCTGGTGGTCGTGGTGGAAAGCCCCACATCGGAAGCGAACATGCGCGCGATCTTCGCCGCGATCGACGCCGAACTCGCCAAGCAGCCGGAGATCGGCGCCTATAACCAGAAGATCTGACGGCGCCGTTCCCGCCGAGCAACGCCCCAACCACACTCTGAAAGGAGCGCCACAGAACCTTCAGCGTACCGTCGCAAATTTGCAAAACGAATCTGTTTTTTTCGCCGCGTACCATGCTTGACTTCGATTTCACACATATCGTCTTCGCCGCAGGGTTGATCGCCGGCGTCACGCTCGATCTCCTGCTTCTGCGCACCTTTCTCTTTCCCCCGTTCCGCATCTGGCCGACACCGGAACCCGGCAGCTGGCAGAGCCTGACCTTCTGGGGCCTGTTTCGCGGCGCCTGGGTGCTCACCTTCCTCACCGCGGCGCTCGATTGGGATTCGACGCCGCTCCTCGACTGGACCCGTTTCGTCCTCGCCCTGCCGCTCGGTCTCGCCGGGCTTTTCGTTACCGTATGCGGTTATTTCAATCTCGGGCTCGGCAACACCTATTGCGGCGCGGACGGCCTCGTGACCGGCGGCCTTTACCGCTTCAGCCGCAACCCGCAATACACCGCCTCGATCATCGGCCTCATCGGCCTGTCCATCGGCGCGAACTCGATCTTCACCATCGTGCTTTCGCTCGCAATCATCGGGGCTTACGTGCTGATGGCCCTGGTCGAAGAGGAATGGTTGAAGGAGCGGTACGGGGCGCCGTATCGCGACTATTGCCTTGAGACGGCGCGCTTTCTCGACACGCAAGAGCTCGCCCAAGCGCTCGCTGCCCTCATCGAGCGGAAGAAGCCCTCGCGCCAAACGAGCTGACAGCGATGCGTTGAGATTCGTCATGGCCGGGCACTGGCCGGGTCGCAAGGTTCGCGATCCGAGTGCCCGGCATGACGAGATGGGACGCGCGAAGCGCGCGACTCGCGCTTATTCGGCCGCAATAGACATACGGCTTTCGCCCGCAACGATGCGGCGCGCGCCGTCGAGCACCTCGATGCCGGCGCCGTCGAGATGTGCGTGCTCGGCGAGATGGCGGCGAAAGGCGCGGGCGCGCGGCTGACCATGAAACAGCCCGAGGATATGCCGCATCATGGCGTTGAGGCGCACGCCACGCCGAAGCTGATCCTCGACATACGGCCTGAACGCATCGAGCACATCCAATCGCGAAGGAACCGGCCTCTCCTCGCCGAATATTTCGCCATCGACCTCGGCGAGGAGATACGGATCGGCATAGGCGGCGCGCCCGAGCATCACGCCGTCCACATGCGCAAGCTCTGCCTTCGCCGCAGCGAACGACTCGATTCCTCCGTTGAGGATGATCTCGAGATCGTGCCGGCGCTTCTTCAAACGATGGACGCGTCCATAGTCGAGCGGCGGTACGTCGCGGTTCTCCTTCGGGCTCAAGCCCTTGAGCCATGCCTTGCGTGCATGCACGATGAAGCTCGCGCAGCCCGCGCGGGCGACCTCGTCGATGAAGCGATCGAGGCTCTCCTCGGCATCCTGATCGTCGATGCCGATGCGGCATTTGACGGTGACGGGAAGGCCGGAGCTTGCCACCATCTCGGCGACGCACGCGCCCACAAGCGCGGGCTCGGCCATGAGGCAAGCGCCGAAGCGGCCCGACTGCACCCGGTCCGACGGGCAGCCCACGTTGAGGTTGATCTCGTCGTAACCGAAATCCGCGCCGATCTTCGCGGCTTGCGCGAGCTTGTCCGCATCGCTGCCGCCGAGCTGCAGCGCGAGCGGATGCTCGGCCGGATCGAAGCCGAGCACGCGCTCGCGGTCGCCATAGAGCACGGCCTCGGCCGTCACCATCTCGGTATAAAGAAAGGTCCGCTTGGAGATGAGGCGCAGGAAATAGCGGCAGTGGCGATCGGTCCACTCCATCATCGGCGCGACGGCGAAGCGATGTGTTGCGGTCTTATCCTTGGCCATGAGCATCACATGGCGCGGACGTGCAATTAAAGCAAGCCATCTCCGTTGCCGAGGCTAACCGCGACGGGCATCCTCCCAGCCCGTACTGGCGAGAATATGCCTCTGAACCGACTCGCGGAGCTCGGTCGCCAGGGCCTCGTCGTCGATCGCCCGTGCCAGCACCATGCCGCCGACGCAGAGCGCGACGACTACGAGGGCCTGATTGCGCGACTCGGGTCCCGAGAGATTCGCCTCGAACAAGCGGACCATATGCTCGGCAACCTGCCGATAGGCGGTCTTGACTGCCGGGCTCCCCCGCGCGGCGTCTGACGGCAGCCCTATCAGCGGGCACGACCCATCGACATCTTCCAGATGTTCGCGCGAGAGATAAGCATCGACCACATAACGGGCGAACGGCAGGCCAGGCGCACATCGTCCCGCCGGGGTCTGCTGCCAAGGCTGCGGCGGCCGACACAAGTACTGGGCGATAACCTCTGAATAGAGTTCGTCCTTACTCTTGAAGTGCCGATAGAAGCCGCCATGAGTTAGCCCGGCGGCCGTCATGATCTCGCCGACTGTGACTTCGGAGAAGCCTCTCCGGTTGAACAGCCGTGCGGCGCTCGCGA
>Ga0070741_10012451_pt1 | contig 15359 bp, 11 predicted proteins | sample Coa_R1_4_FD_66440 | JGI IMG/M metagenome (GOLD analysis project Ga0070741, IMG submission 66440) | Surface soil microbial communities from Centralia Pennsylvania, which are recovering from an underground coalmine fire - Coalmine... | ecosystem: Environmental > Terrestrial > Soil > Unclassified ... | reverse complement strand
GGATGAACGTCTTCTGGGAGCGTCGCCAGAATCGAACCCAAGTTGAACAGTTCATGCTGAACCCGTTTCAGCGACGCCGCAAACTCCCCTAGCGCCGCGTTAGTGCTGCTCAACTCTTCCGTTGTCACTCGCGCCGCTCCAATAAATGCGTTCAACTCATCCACGGTCCCGTAGCATTCAATGCGCAGGTCGTCTTTCGCAATCTTTTGTCCGCCCACCAATCGCGTCTGTCCAGTATCCCCAGCGCGTGTGTAGATGCGGTTTAGGGCAATGCGCGGCTCGTTAAAAGTCTGCTCCATCACGTGTGTAGTGTCTCACTTTCGGACATCCTGATGTCGTTCCTGAAATAATAAGACAAAATTCTCTTGTATCTTCAATTAGTTGGCGGGGCATTCGAGTGGCGAGTGAACTGCCAGGAGCGGTAACATGCTGTTACGCGAACTCAGATACTCCCTGCGTAATCTTTGGAAGTCGCCTGGCTTCTCCCTCACCGCGATTCTCACACTCGCCCTTGGCATCGGCGCTGGCACCGCGGTGTTCAGCGTGATAGATTCCGTCATTCTGAAGCCTCTGAGCTATCGCGATAGCGGGAAGCTGGTTGTCGTCTGGGAAAGAGTTAAATTCTTAGGCGCAGCCTATACAGGGGCGAACGCTCGCCATGAGCACATCTGGAAGGAACGAAACAGCGTTTTCAGTGATCTTTGTTTGCTCGGCGTGGGCACCCGTAGCGTTTCGTTCGGAACTGATCATCCGCAGCTGATCGGCAGCCTGCGGGCTCAGCCGGATTTTCTAAATATTCTGCAGGTGATGCCCTTCATGGGGCGCAATTTTGTCGCGAGCGATGCCATCGATGGCCACGACAAAGTTGCCATTATCACGTATTCGATGTGGCAAAGTTTCTTCCAAGGCGATCCCAATGTGATTGGCAGGACCGTGCGAATGAATGACACGCCGTACGAAATTATTGGCGTCTTGCCGAAGGATTTTCAATTTCCGAAGCGCAACGTTCTGAACTCTTTTCCTTCGAAGCAAAGTGTCGGAACGTCGCCGCCGATCGAGATTGTGACGCCTCTGGTGATTAATCCCGATAACCAATACGGCTGGAATAGCGATTACGGCAATCTTGTCGCTCTCGGACGTTTGAAACCTGGCGTGACGGTCGGCCAAGCAGAAGCGCAGATCAACATAATTCAGCAACAGATCGTGAACGAAATGCCAGCAGACCAACGCGACAACAGTCCCGGGGCATTGCTTTCGTATGTGCAACCTATGCAGGACGCAATGGTGGGCAGTTCCCGGAGAGGTTTGTGGATGCTCATGGCCGCTGTAATCGCCCTCCTGCTGATTGCCTGCGTAAACCTTGCGAATGCACAACTTGGCCGCGCCGTAGCAAGACAAAGGGAAGCCGCTGTTCGTAGCGCCTTAGGCGCTTCTAAGTGGCAACTGGTTTGGAATTCACTAGCGGAAAGTCTGGTGCTCGCGATAATCGGAGGCGCCGGCGGAATTCTGCTGGCATTCGCCGCGCTCGCCTTGTTCAAGCGCTATGCGCCGCTCGATCTGCCACGTATGGCTGAGATTCATCCGAACCCCGCAGTCCTGTTGGTCGCGGTGCTGATGGTCGTTGGTTGCGGGCTTCTGTTCGGCATTGTGCCCGCGCTGCACTTCGTTCGAACGGACCCGCAAAGAGCGTTGCAGCAAAACACCGCACGCACGGCAAGCAGGCAAGGCCGGCGCTTCCGCTTAATACTTATCGGTGTTCAGGTCTTTGGCTGCACCGCTCTCTTGCTAGTGACTGGCTTGTTCGCAAAGAGCCTGGCGACTCTGTTGGGCAGCGATCGCGGCTTCGAAACGAGTAATGTCGTAACCGCCGAAGTGAGTCTTGCTCGCCAGGCATATGCTAAGGATCCACAACGCATCGCATTTGACGATGGCGTTCTGAACCGTCTCCGAGCGTTGCCGGGAGTGACATCCGCTGCTCTGGTCAGCGCGATGCCGCTCGAAGGTGAGACTTGGATCGACGGCATCTTTCGTCCCGATAGACCGACACATCACCCGCCGCTGTCCAATTTTCGTTGGGTAAGCACTCAGTATTTTGAGCTGCTTCGTGAGCGCCTTGTGGCCGGCCGTTTTTTTAAAGAACGCGATAAGAACGCGAACAGCGTCATCATTTCCGAAGCATCTGCCAAAGCGGCGTGGCCAGGCGAAGATCCCGTTGGCCGTTTGCTGCGGTGGCGCAATACAAACTTCACCATTATCGGAGTCGTTGCAGATTCTCACACCAATTCGCTGAAGCTTCCTCCCGCGAATATGGTGTATTTGCCGTTCCACACGCTTCCGCCCTACTCAGTGTTCTTCATGGTGCGCAGTTCACAGTCTCCCGAGGCGTTGCTCTCAAACGTCCGGCGCGCGATTTGGGACCAGGATCCCGAAGTCACCATTGCTCGTGTAAAGACGTTGGATGCTCAGGTCAAGGACTCGCTCTCAACGGAGCGCTTCCAAACTTTCATCCTGATCGCATTTGGCATCGCCGCGCTTCTGCTCGCAATGCTCGGCGTCTATGGAATTTTGAGCTATACCGTCGCAGGACGAACTCAAGAAATCGGCGTGCGCATGGCGCTCGGAGCCACTAGGCAGGGTATCTATTCACTCACCATGCTCGAGGCGGCCATTCCCGTCATTACCGGTCTTGTGTTTGGCTGGGCTGCCAGCATTGTGGCGGGCAGGCTGGTTCAGAAGTTGCTCTATGGGGTCACTGCAGTCGACTGGATGGTTACCCTGATCGTGGCAATTCTGTTTGTTGTTTGCGCTACGGCTGCGGCGTTTGTTCCAGCGCGCCGTGCTGCTCGCGTGGACCCGATGCAGGCGTTGCGAACCGAATAGCGACATCGCTATTTCTTGATAGGCGCATTGCGAAGACTTTCGCGCGTTCGCTGTAGAAGCCCTAGAATTTGGTGCTCCGGAAGTGCATCGCCGGACGCGAGCCGGTTCAAGTGCAGATGCACAAAGGACGAGCACAAATCATCCATGGGCCTAGAGATTGCCTGATCTTCGGGTAATTCGCGAAGCTGTCTTCCAACTGCGGCCATAGCATCATGGCGCTCGGCTAGTACATCAATGACCTCACTTCCGAAATCAAATTCAGAAAGAAATGCCGTCGCGCTGCCGACCGCCCTTCGCAGATTATCTTTGCGCTTGCGGTATGCGTCTCCTATCTCCCGGCCCCTGGCGTTTATTTGTTTGCCGTACCATGCAGTTCGCTCTTCTTCTGTAAGACCAATACTGGTCAGCAAATCATCGATGCTCAGAACGAGAAATGTTGTTTCGTCGTGCGGCCAGGTATTCTTCTTGAAGCAGCGCAGCAGCTTCGCCGAGCTTCTGCTGTCCGCGGCGAATAAGGCTTCGGCCGCTTTCATCCTCTCGATGCCGCCGAACCGTTCCAACTCTTGTTCGTAGGTATCGAACACGAACTTAGAGAAAACGCCCTGCTCCATCCAGGAGCCCGCCCATTCGGACAAACGTGGAAAAAGCTCGGCTGCCAGGCGACGTGGCGTGCCGTGAAGGCGCAGCCGGATGTGGCGTTCGGGATCGGAGTAGCGGATGTAAAACCATGAGTCTGCCACGCCAGTTGCAGTCACATCTTCGGCAAAATCAAGTACTGCACCGGAGATAACGTCCTCTTCGAACTGCCGTGGACAATATAGCTTTACGAACAGCCACTCGCTGCCTGGCGGACGGTTGCGCGATAACGCAGATTGAAATCCGTTCCGCGAAGCCACCCGTTCGGCTGCTTGCTTTACCGGAACAGGCTCCGTCGGGGGCCGCAAGACGAGCGACACAACCACTTCGTTGAAATAGTGCCCTTCCGCGCCTGTCAGCCAAGCATCGTCAAGATGGGGCAACACCTCCTGCACCACTACCGAGCCGCCTTCGCGTATTTTGCGCAACTCGGCTCGCAGTTCTTCCGCCTCAACGGTTTGATCGAGGTCCAGGATCAGCCGGTTATCTCCCGAGCTTAAACAGACGTGTCGAGGAACGTCCCACTCGTCACGCCAATTTGCAAGCCAATGCTGAAATGCGTCAGGCGAATCCGGCAAAAACGCACCTCTATAAATGGTCCACTGTGCTGGCCGCAGAACGATGCGGCCTCGCTGTGCGCGGGGCAAGAAAGGAAAGTTTTCGACCGGCCCCCAGTCGAAGGAAGTGAACATCATTCGGCCATCCGAACTCACTTCCGAAAGAAAGCGAATCGCCGGAGGCGCGTTGTAGTGCGTAAGCATGTGGCCTGCTGTAAAACGCACGCGCTGGTCCTTCGGCAGCCAACGAACATAAAACCGGTTTTCGTCAATGCCGACAGTTAATTCGTTCAACGCAATCGCATTTTCCCAATTGACTCCAGAACTTACCCCCACGGGCACTTCATGCGTGCGTACGGATGGACGAATCACCACGTTTGCTATGCGGTGGTTATAAGGAAGATAGACAATTTCGGCCTCAATCTCTTCTTTCCTGTGCTGCGATTCGGCAGTGGCTATTTGCTGAAGCAATCGCTGGCTGTCGGGCCCAACCAGCTCTGCAAATCGACCGAGATTCCGGCCTGCCGCCTGCGCCCCGAGATTCGGCCCAATCACCACGATGAAATTTCCGCGATCCAACTCAGTGGCCGAGCGCGCTCCGATTTGCAGATTTACATCTAACGAGACCGGCGCTGCTTGTGCACTTGGTTCCGACGTCTCTAACCGGCGGACCAGCTCATCGTCTAACTCCACGACACGTTGGTTCCTTCGAAGACACGCACAAGCAAGATCTGTGAGTGCGCGTGCTCGTTCTGCCGCTTTAGCCGGAGTGGGTCCAACGTTCGCATGACCGCGCGACCCTAATGGCCCAAGCCCCGTCTGTGGATCAAGCAGTTCGAGTAATGGCACTTCTCGATGGTGTCCATAGCGTTGGACAAATGATTGCCGGTAGGCAGCGAGAACCGACAATCCTCCTGGAGAGGACGAAAGCCGCAACAAAAGTTCGGCTGCTTCAGCCGCTTCTTTTGCGACGATCTCCCCAAGAGCACCGCTGACCGGCAAACTCAAATCGGCTTGCACCGGAACTTGTTTAGAGCCGTCGGAAGGGACTTCAGCCGCCTCCACCACGCCCCAGAACTTCTGGATTTTTTCGTCGCCGCCGGTTTCGTCCCAGATAGAAATCGCATCCAGAAGCCGGTTCAATTTGCCGGAAATCTCATTAGCTGCATCAATCCCAGTAAGCTTTTTGCGTACGTAGTCGCTGGGATTGCCCGCCGTCAGTGGCGGTCGCAGATCGGTCAACAAGAATGTCTGCTCATACAGATCCGTCAGCAGCTTTTCGACTTTTTCGCCAGTGGCTCCCGGCGTGTTGCGCATTAATTCCAGCGCGAGCTGGCGGTAGGGAATCGGCGTCCGCGCAAGGGCCATCGCGCGTCGCACAACACCGGTGGCTCGAATGGATACCGGCGTCCCCGCTCGCCCATGCTTGCTCGCGGCGCGTTCCAGCAAAAAGAGCCGCCCTGCTTTTTCATAGGCAGACGTATTCGCGACCCAGGATAATTGGTTTCTGATTTCCGGCTTCTCCTCCGCACTCAGGACCAGGTCGAAAAGCCACCCCATATCGGGACGGGTGCTACTGCGCAGAGGAACTGAATTCACCTTTAGAGTTGTTTCTGTCTCGAACGGCACAAGCGCAACACCAGCGAACAATCCGTAAGGCGTCGGACGTGTTGACATGCGGATCAGGTAGCGCCGCAACTTTGAGCGCATCCGCTCGGCATCGCGTTTACTGAGTGTACCGGCCTGAAATCGATCTATGGCGCTCAATAGTGATGTGCTGCCGATCGCCAGCGCAGCGCGCACTTTGACATCGGACAGCAACGCGTTCTGAGCATCGTGCGAAATTAGGTTGAGATACTGCTCAACCGGTAGCAGGGGCGCTCTCAGAAGCGTATATGGAAGCGCTTCATAAAGCGGTCTTTTGGCAGTGTCTTTGCTTTTACCCGCGATTCTGCCGGATGTAGGCGCAGCTTTCACGAAAGAAGAAACAATCTATCCCACGAGGGCGGAACGTTCGTCACTGCCGCTAACAACACGAGCGCTATTCCGGGCACTCCATCCAAAAGACCCGCTTGATCGATTTCATTTCCGGGAATCTCCAGATGGCGAAATCCTAAAAGATGGTCCGGCGAATAGGTGGCGAGAATCTGCTGAAGCAAAACATCCGTTTCGCCCGCAAATCGATTGTCCAGACAATCGTTCACAAACCTTAACGCGATCTCAAGTAGTCCCGCCACACCGTGGCAAAAACTTGGCGAATCGATATGCCGGTTTCTCACTGGCTTGCGAAATACCGCGTCCATCGCTGATAGCGCGAGATTGCGATACCGCTCACATTGGAAGGCTTCGCCTGCAAGCCAGAGCGCGCGAGCAACGCCCGGGCTGCCGTAACACCAGGCACACCGGCTCGGCCCATCGGGCGCCGACTGCGCGCCTGAGGGACGCAAGCAGTTCGTTACCTCATCGAATTCGAGCGGCACCGCCGTGGGCCAGTTTACTCCCCATTCATCATCAAACCGGTTGTTGCAGAGCCAATCCGCTGTGCGGCCAATCGCATTGGGCAGATTGTTGATCGAAATACCCTGCAAATGCGCCAGGGACAACAACGCGAGCGGCCCTGGAATGCCGTGCGCCAAGCCGCAATTGAGCCAGCCGTGCGGATACATTTGCTGGGAAGTTTCATTGCGGATAAGCGTCGCGGGAGTGTGCCAGGCGGGCAATTCCTCCGGATTGTCGAGCAGTTCGACAAGCGCTTCTAAAACTGCGGTAAGGCAGCCCCGGCAGTCCGCGTCATCAATACGGCAAAGGAGATACGCTCCGATTCCAGAGAGCCCGGAAATCGCGTCGAATTCGCTGACGCAACAGCCATTGGCATCTTTAAGTTTATTTGCGAGCGCTAGCGCGCGAGGCAAAATTGCTGCATCCAGCGTTTGGAGGAGTCGCCGATAACGGGTACCTTCTCTAGACAGTTGCCAAGCCGCAAATGCAACGCCAGTGATACCGGAAAAGATGCCCAGAGGCAGATCGCTGTACTGTTCCAGATCTTGCGCCGCTAGTGTGAGATGTTCCCGGCCTACTAAGTCCCACTCTTCATCTGGGAAGCAGGCATCCATTTGCGCCCAGAGTAGCGGCAAGCCGGCGTAGCCTTTCGCAACTGAATACGCTACCCAATGAACTCCATCAGGAAACGCGCTCTGCCGCCGGCTGGCCTCAATTGCACGGACGATGTTGGCTGTCGATTTGAGCCTTTCGGCACAGACGCGCACGACCTTGATGACCGTGCGCGCCGTTTGTTTATCCGTGACCGGTGACCACGCCAAAGATTGGCGCGTCAGAGTCTGCATGCGGGCTGATTACCACATGTGACGTGAGTGCAGGCAACACACGTCTCGCCCGCAAGGGCAGTGGGACAGCCGTGCTGTTTGCACTCGGTTTGGCAAGTAGCGCAAGTATGCTGCTGGCACTGTGTATTCACGCACGTGTGTTGTTGGCACTGCGTATTTACACACGTATGCTGCTGGCACTGTGTGTTCACGCAAGTGTGCTGGTTACATTTCGTCTGGCACGTGTGACAGGTTTGCTGGTTGCAGTGAGTGTTGCAAGTTGCCTTGCATGTGGCGCAAGTAGCCTCCGTACAGTTGTCGGTCGGCCCATTGCATTCCTGCGTTCCGCAGCGGTCAGTTGCGCAAGCATCTGTTTCGCAATCATCGGTAAGATCGCCACACTCGGCCGCGCACGTGGTTCCGTCTTCTGTCCCTTCACAAATATCGTGAGGTTTTTTCGCGCCTGCCGCGCCCAAGCGGATATCCAGGTCGAACTCATCGTAAGGTAACGGTACATTCGACTCGCCCGACCGTTGTGCCGGGTAGCCGCCAGGTCCTGTCTGTAACATGGATTCCCTCCGTGGACGTTGTCGACTTCTATCGAGTCGTGGAGGCTCGAAAGTAGCCCTCAATGACGAGGACTACAGCGAATATATTACGCGATTAACAGCTTAAATGAAAGGAAAATCGTGATGCCAACGGGTGGCTGGCCCAGCGTTTTATAATCTGGACAGTGTAATCTATGAGCATTCCGATTCGTGTGCTCGTCGCCAAACCTGGCCTCGATGGACACGACCGTGGCGCGAAAGTCATTGCTCGCGCTCTTCGCGACGCAGGAATGGAAGTCATTTACACGGGTCTCCGGCAGACTCCGGAGATGATCGTAAATGCAGCTCTGCAGGAAGACGTGCAGGTCATTGGCTTGTCCATCCTCTCCGGCGCGCACAACGCAATTGTGCCGCGTGTGATGGAGTTGCTGCGCGAGAAGCAGATGACGGATGTTCTCGTCGTCATCGGCGGAATCATTCCGGACGAAGATGCCGCTGAACTCAAGCGTCTTGGCGTGGCCGAAGTTTTTCAGCCAGGCGCCTCGCTTGAGAAGATCGTCAATTTCGTTCGCGATTCGGTAAGGCAGGTAGCCTGAGCTTTAGCTCAACAGAGATCTCGTGAGGCACAATTCATCTTGAATGGTGCATCGGACAGAAAAGGAAAGAATGCAAGACAGACTGAACATTGCCGTGTTCGTCGACTACGACAACATCGAGATTGGCGTTAAATCGACACTGCGGCGCGAATTCGACGTGTCGCTGCCGCTCGGAGCATTGAAAGAGCGCGGCGACCTTGTCGCGAAATTCGCTTATGCGAATTGGGGGCGTCAGGAAGGCGCTACCCGTCAAATGGCGGAAAACGCCGTCCAGATGGTTCAAAGAATCCCGTCGCCGCGGGGGGACAAGAATGGAGCGGATATTAATCTCGCTCTCGATGCGCTGGAGATGGCGTTCACCCACGCTCACGTGAATGCGTTCGCCATCGTTAGCGGCGACAGTGATTTTATTCCGCTGGTAAATAAGCTGAAGGAGTACGGAAAGACAGTTTTCGTCGTTGGTGGAAAGGCGTTCACCAGCACGATCCTGCAGCAGAACTGCCACGAATTCGTCAGCTATGAATCGCTGCTTGAAGACGGCGCAACGATTGTTGCACAGCCTATGCCGGAGCGCCGCGACCGTGCTGACCGTGGTAGCGAACGGCCCGATCGAAAAGATAGAAGAGAACGCGGCCAACGGCCTGCTCCGCTCGACCTTTCGCAAGCGATGCCGCTAGTGGAGCGTGCGCTGCAAGTGCTGGAACGCCGTGCCGTCCAACCGCAGCTTGGACTGCTTAAGAGCACCATGTTGCAGCTTGATCCTGCTTTTAGCGAACGCGCCTATGGAGCTGGGAGCTTTTCGGATTTTGTAGAGAAGCTGAAAAAGGCGGAGTTTATTAATGTCAGCGGCTCGGGCGGGCGTTACATCATCGAACGCCGTGGCCACACATCGGATAAGACTGCACCGAAGCCGGAAGAGGCGCTGCCTATGCTGCGCGACATGCTGGAAACCCATCGCATGGAGCTCGAAGAAGGTGCTACGGCCGAAGAACTGGAACAGTGGATGCAAACCGAGCACCCGGATTTCAATTTGCCGAAATTTGGGTTCCAGGCGTTCTCGGAATTCTTAAATTACGCACAGGACAAGACTGTTGTTCGGACCGAGCCCGATGAAGAACGCGGCCTAATTGTGCATCTTGGAGCGGAATTTTACCCGCCGGCTCTACCGGAACCCTCTGCGGAAGTGGTGGTCGAAGAGGAGGATGAGCCGCAACCTATTGTCGAAGGGCAGCCGACCATCTTCGAGCCGAATCCTCCGCCGCCGAAACCGAAGAAGACAGTAACGCGCAAGCGTGCCGCCGCTGGTTCGGGGACGGCTCGCCGTCCCCGAAAGAAAAGGCCGGAGTAATTTCGGAAGTTAGGATTTGCGCCTAAGCGACGAAAGTACAAGGTATCCGCAACCGGCAACTAAAGCGTCTTCGGCGATCGCCACCACAGTGTCCGGAACATGGTATTCCTCTGTGATCTGTTTTCGCAGCTTATAAGCTCCGAAGCTCGCACCCACGGCGGCAGCCGCGCCGATGAGTGCTCCTATCCACCAGGGCCGCCTTTTGCTCGAGAAAACGGCTGCGCCGCTGAGCCCGCCCGTTAATGCGCGTGCGGCAAGCGGTCCCGCTTTTGTTCGCGCGGGAATGAAAGGCAGCTTGTCCGCTATCAGTTCGCCGGTCGCCAGCACCGTTAGGACTTTGGATACTCCAGGGTGATGGAGCCACATGAGCGGTGATCCGTCCTCTGGAATTAAGCCGGAATTCGAAAGTTGGCTCACTACGGCGGGCGCCGACATGGATCGCATGCCGGCAACCGCGCCCATCACGGCCGCACCGGCGTAAACTTGCGCGTCGTTCATCGAAGAATTTGTCCTCTCGTTGTTTGGACGATCACCGCTTGCTTCACCGTACAAGGAGAATGCAATTTGCGAGAATGTGCTCGTGTTGCCACCTCTGGATTCCTATCGGCTTGAAGACGCAGACCGCCTCCTGACTCCCGCATTGCTGATTTATCCGGAATTGGTGGATCAAAACATTGCCGTTACCGTGAAAATGGCTGGCAACGACCCAAATCGCTGGCGGCCTCATCTTAAAACGGCCAAGATTCCGGCAATCGTGCAATTGTTGATTGCGAATGGCGTCACCCAGTTCAAATGTTCCACTACTCTCGAACTACTTACTGCCTGTCAGGCCGGCGCAAGGGACGTTCTACTTGCTTTCCCCGTGATGGGTGCGAACGTCTTGCGAGTGAGAGAGATTGCCGCAAAGTACCCCCAAACTGCAATTTCCGTGCTGATCGAAAATGCACTCCAGGCGGGCCCTTGGAGACAATCGGGCATCGGCATTTTTATTGACGTAAATTCCGGCATGAATCGTACGGGTATTGATCCCGGCCGCACTTCTGAAATCATCACGCTGGCCCTGGAAGTCGGAAAACAATTTCGTGGACTGCACTTCTACGACGGGCACATGTCCGGTGTGCCGGCATCTGAGCGTGAAGCGCGGACGCACGAAGGTTATGATCGCCTTCTAGAACTTGTTCGCGCAGTAGCCGCCAAGCAAAAGGTTGCCGAAGTCATTACATCGGGTACACCCGCAGCTCCGTTTGCGATATCTTATCCCGGATTTCGCAACGCGGATTTTGTTCATCGCATCTCGCCAGGTACAGTCGTGTACAACGATACGACCAGTCTTGATCAATTGCCCGGCTGGGGCTATCAACCGGCGGCGCTCGTACTAACAACAGTTGTCAGCCATCCCAAGCCTAACGTCATCACATGCGATGCCGGACATAAGAGCGTCTCGGCCGATGCAGGCGTTCCTACCTGTGGGGTTCTGGGACATCCAGACTGGAAACCCGCGAAACCGAGCGAAGAGCATTTACCGATCGAAGCTGCCGAAAGCGATGTGCCAGAACTTGGCGGCAAATTGTATCTGGTGCCACGTCATGTTTGTCCGACGGTGAATAATTTCGACGAAGCCATTTTTGTTGTTCGCGGCCGAATAAAAAATTCCGAGCCGGTGGCTGCCCGCGGTCATGAAAGTGCCTTAAAGCTGGCTGCTGCTCCGGCCGGCGCCTGACAATGCTCTTCGGGCAGCTCGTTGAAACCTCGCGCGCTATCGGCAGCACAACGAAACGCTTGCAGAAAACCGATCTGCTCGCGGCATTTCTCAAACAATTACAGCCTGAAGAGATTGAAACGGCGGTAGCATTTCTGTCGGGCGGAACGCGTCAGGGACGCGTAGGCATCGGTTATGCCGCGTTGCGTGACGCTCGCACCGGCGCGGCAGAAGTTCCAACGCTGCAGATCATGGACGTCGACCATGCACTCGATCAAATTGCCAGCGTGCAAGGCGCGGGAGCTGATCGAAATCGTCGTGAGCTACTAAATCGGCTCTTCATGCGAGCTACGGAAAGCGAGCAGCAATTTCTTTTTGGACTTCTCACGGGTGAGATCCGTCAAGGCGCACTTGAAGGCATCATGCTCGACGGGTTAGCTAAGGCCGCCGGTATTCCGGCGGACCGCATCCGCCGCGCCGCGATGATGGGCGGAGGGGTAGCGGCAATCGCCGGCAAAGTTTTGGTTGAAGGCGAGGCGGGGCTTCATGCTTTCGATGTGCAATTGTTTCGTCCCGTGCAGCCGATGCTCGCCCAAACCGCCGAAGACGTCAACGACGCAATCGATCAGCTTGGCGAGGCTGCGCTCGAATACAAATTCGACGGCGCGCGTGTGCAAGCACACAAATCGGGCGATAACGTCGTCATTTATTCCCGCCAGGAAAATGACGTTGGGTCAGCGATTCCGGAAATCGTCGAGGCTATACGAGCACTACCTGCGCACGATCTGATCTTAGACGGCGAAGTTCTGAGCCTCGATTCCCAAGGCCGGCCTCAACCATTTCAAGTTTCGATGCGGCGTTTTGGCCGCAAGCTGAACGTGAATCAGTTGCTCAAAGAACTACCCATGTCGCCGTTTTGGTTTGATCTGCTCTACCTGAATGGCGGATCGTTGATTGATGAACCGCAATCCAGACGATTCGCGGAACTCGCTCGTCTTGCGCCGGAGTCGGCGTTGGTTCCTCACCTGCTAACAGCCAATCAGACGGAGGCCGAAGATTTCCTGCATCAAGCCCTTGCGCAAGGGCACGAGGGCGTCATGGCAAAGTCGCCCGGGGCCGGCTATGCTGCTGGGGCGCGCGGACAAAGCTGGCTCAAAATCAAGAAACCTCGAACGCTTGATCTGGTTGTCCTTGCGGCCGAATGGGGCAACGGACGTCGGCAGGGGTGGCTCAGCAACCTCCACTTAGGCGCGCGCGATACCGAAAAAGGTGGCTTCGCCATGCTGGGCAAAACGTTTAAAGGTCTGACGGACGAGATGCTTGCCTGGCAAACCCAAGAATTTTTGAAGATCGAGATTGCCCGCGATAGATACACTGTTTATCTGGAGCCTAAGATTGTCGCCGAAATCGCGTTCAACGAAATTCAAGTCAGCGCCCGTTATGCCAGCGGCCTGGCGCTTCGTTTCGCCCGCGTGAAGCGCTATCGCAGCGACAAAAGCGCCGCCGATGCCGATACATTCGACACGGTAAAAAAGCTGGCCGGGATGGAGCCGACCTAAACATTTTGTGTCAATCTTGTTCTTGTGAATCTCGCCTTATTTGACGAAGCAGAAACACAAGCTCTACAACTTCCGTCTCCGGTCCATGCCCTGGCTGCCCAGTAGACAGAGCCCGGTTTAAGGCCGCCCACAAGTACGCGGCACGTGTAATCGGAAACCGCCAGCACAGGTGTTTTCGACTTTGCAATCACCCGCTGGAATAACTGATCTTCTGCAACCTCCACCAGCAGCTCACCACTCGATTTCTCTTCGACGCGTGGGTAACGAGTCCACAGAATCACACTGTTGCTGTCGGGATCTCCGGAAGCCACGCCTTCGGGAAAGAGTTCACGGCGCTCGCGCCAGACCCCATCAGAAGGTGTGCCGCATAGATCGCCGATAGCCCCAGTCGCCCCAATCGCGACTGCCATCTTCATGAACTGTCGTCGGTCCATCAAAAACGCGAGCTTATCGCAGGCGGCGAACCACTGAAAAGACTTGCATCTTAATTTGCGAGTCACAACTTTACAAATCTTTCCTAACTACCACCCGGCCTTCTGTCTCCAGCCACTTACAAAATCCACATAGCCGCCAGCCACTGCGTCGTTCACGAACCTGATCTACCCTGAGTCGAACGAAAAGCCCACTCAATTCAAGGAGCAAGTAGATCAATGACAGCACGGCAGCAGCGCCGCCAAAAGCAAAAAGCCGAACGCAAGGCGCGAAAACTCGAACAGCGGCGTCAGAACGCATTGGGAATCGACGTCATTCCGACTGACGAAGGTCCGGCTGCACGGGACAAAACAACCCCGGCCTCGCCTTCTCGGCCGGTTTCAGACCGCAAATGCGCAGCCAATCGCGCTAATGCACAATTCTCCACCGGTCCGACAAGTATCGAAGGTAAGCAGATCGTTTCTCAGAACCGGATTCGCCACGGCCTGACGGGCAATTTCCAGGTTTTACCGGACGAATGCCAGGCTGATTTTGATCGTCTTATTGAAACCCTGCTTGACGAACACGAGCCCGCTGATGCCACCGAAGCCGAATTTGTTCAGCAGATGGCGGAAGCTCTCTGGCTCTCACGCCGTTCCGTCCGTCTTCAGGACCGCTGTATTCTCGCGCTTCGATCCGAAGATCCCGCCGAGCAGCGCGCCGCTCACAAAGACCTCGCGCTGTTCATGCGCTATCAAACCACCCACGACCGAGCCTTTGTCCGTTACTCAACCGAACTTCGAAAACGAAGAAACGAAAGGCGTAGAATCGCGCGTGGCTTTGAATCGCAAAAAGCCCGCGAAGCGCAGCAAGCGCGCAGAAAAGTGCTGCAACTGATCCGCGAAGCCGCCGAAATCCGCAAACAAGAGCGCCATGAAGCCACCATGCGCCTCGCCAATGCGAAATGTGAGCGCCTTGAACTGCTCAATCGAGCTTCGAAATCCGCTCCCCACCCAATCTCCGAATCGAAAAAAGTTGCGGTAATGGCCGCATAACGCAAAAAATCGCAATTATCATCCTTCAATCGCAACCTGCAAACGGAGTAGAATCGTCCAAGCTCCCAAAATGCGTTTATTCGCTTGCTGGCTCGCCTTGTTTGCCGGTTGCGCCGCGGTGTGTCGGCAAGCCCCGCAAGGCGCCACCACCCAGAACGCGCCGGAAATGAGCTCGCATGATAGCGCTCCTAACTTTTCCAGCAAGGTCAATCTGGTGCTCGTTCCCGTTGTCGTTCGTGACCGCACCGGCAAGGCCGTCGGGAATCTAACCAAAGATGATTTTCGTCTCTTCGACAAAAGCAAGCCGCAAGTAATTGCCCGTTTTTCACTCGAAGCATCATCCAAAACCGCGAAATTGCCGCCGTCTGCGGAAACACCCACGGGCGCTGAACACTCCGTTGAATCAAATCCCGCGCTTGCGGAAATGCCGGAGCGATACGTCGCGTACGTGTTTGACGATCTGAATATCCAATTTGGCGATCTCGTACGCGTTCAGCAGGCCGCCCAAAAGCATTTTGCCGGGCATCTGCAACCCACTGACCGCGCCGCCATCTTTTCCACCTCCGGCCAGACGACGCTTGATTTCACTAGCGATCGGCCCAAGTTGCAGGACACCCTGATGCGCATTCGCGTGAACTCGATGTTCGGCGTCACTCCCAATCAATGTCCCGATCTCAGCTACTACATGGCCGACCTGATTCAGAACAAGAACGATCAGATCGCATTACAAGCCGAAACGCAGGAGAC
>Ga0070741_10012450_pt1 | contig 15360 bp, 13 predicted proteins | sample Coa_R1_4_FD_66440 | JGI IMG/M metagenome (GOLD analysis project Ga0070741, IMG submission 66440) | Surface soil microbial communities from Centralia Pennsylvania, which are recovering from an underground coalmine fire - Coalmine... | ecosystem: Environmental > Terrestrial > Soil > Unclassified ... | reverse complement strand
CAGCACGTCGGCGGCCGTCAGCAGGTCCGCCACGTCGGTGCGGTGGCCGAGCAGCACCGCGTCGAGCTGACGGCGGTCGATCTCGGCTTGGAGTTCCGCGCGCAGCGGGCCTTCTCCGGCGATGGCCAGCCGCGGCACCGACTGCGGAGAGTCCGTCAGTTCCCAGGCGCCCTGCCAGATCCGAGCCGCTTGAAGCAGCGTCGCGTAGTCCTTCTGCGGGGCGAGACGGCCGACCGCCAGTACCAGGATCCGTTCAGGCGCGCCGGGATTGCCTTCACTGCCGATGCCGAGCTCTGCGCGTATGTCGGCCCGAGGCCTGGTCGGTTCCGGCAGCGGTGGGGCTGGTACCGGGCCGAGTCGCGCGTCACGGGCGCCGAGGACGCGTGCGCGTTCGACGAGGTCGGCTGAGGCGCCCAGCACCACGTTCGCGCGGCGTGCCGCAAGCCTCTCCAAGCGGGCAAGCAGGCGCGCTTTGATGCCCGTGGCGAGCATCGCGTTGTGCAGCGTGACGACGCTGGGCGTGCGGCTGCCGTTCGCGCGGCCTAACGCGAGCCCGGTTAGCGCTCCCGCACGCACGCCGTGCGCGTGTACGACCGCTGCGTTCGCCTCGGCGAAGGCCGCGCGCAGGGCCCTTACTGTCGCGATATCGCGCGGCGGGTTGATCGACGCGGCGATCGGCACGGGATGGAAGTCCGCGCCCGCTTTGGCGAATCCGAAGTGCTCGTCGGTCTGCGCCGGTCCGATGACGGTGACCTGGTCGCCGCGGGCCACCAGTCCGGCCGCCAGGTCGTGCACGTGCGCACCGATGCCACCGGTGCTCGTGCCCAGTACCAGCGCGATCCGCGAACTCACCGGTCCTGCTCCCGATCGGCGCTGTCGCGCCCTGGGCGCGCTCTGCCGCGGGCGGCCGGGGTTGCCCTCGCCGAGCACCACCGCGCCGCGCGCGACAGCAGCGGCCGCAGGTCGCCGTCGTCGAGCGCGAGGCTCACCGCCGCGAACACGACGAGGGCGACCAGCGCGCAGAACACCCCGGTCACCAGCGCGGGCGCGGATCCGGTCGGGCCGATCCGGCCGGCCACCAGCCAGCCCGCGGCGCCGGCCGCTGCGGCCGCGATCGCCCCGACCGCGGCGGCGCGCGGCAGCCCGGCGAAGGTGCCGGGTCCGTGGTACCGGCGCGTCGCGGCGAGCAGCAGGATTCCGGCGACCGTCATACCGCAGGCGTTGCCGAGGCCGAGCGCCGCGACGGCCTGCTGCGGCGGGAAGCGCCAGATCAGGATCCAGTCCGCGGCAAGGACGGTCAGCCAGCCGATGACAGTGGCCACGGCGGCGTCGCGGCTGTGGCCTCCCGCATAGAGGACGCGGCCGAGGTGCGCGATCGCCGCGTACCCGGGCAGTCCGAGCGCGAAGGTGAGCAGCCCGTAAGCCATCATCGCCGGGCGCGGGCCGGTCGGCGCGGAGATGAACAGGTATGACATCGGCCATGCGGTCGCGACGAGCAGCGCTGCGCCACCGCACGCGGCGATGAGTACCGCGCGGCTGGTTGTCGCGACGCCGCTGCGGAAGCCTTCAACGTCCCCGCTGTCGGCGCGCGCGGCCAGGTCTGTGAAGGCCGTCGTCGCGATCGGTAACGCAAGGACCGCGTACGGGAGCACGAAGACCGCCCAGCTGAACGTGTAGACGGTCAACGACCCGGTGGCCGCGCGGGTGTGGCTCGTGAGCAGGACGACTCCGAGCACGACGACGTTCTGAGCGGCGAGCGTCGCCACCCCAGCCACCGCGAGGTGCCGAGCCCTGCGGGCAAGGCCGGGTGGGAAGCGGAACACCGGCCGTACCCGCAGGCCGGTGCGGCGTACTGCGGGCAGCAGGCTCAGCGCCAGCGTGGCGACTCCGAGTGTGGTCCCCAGGCCGAGGAACAACTGGGAGCGGTAGCTCAGGGAACCGAGCGACCCTCCGGCGGCGGTCGGGTCGAACGCGCCGAACAGCAGGTAGGTGGTGACCACCACGAGGCTGGAGAGCAGCGGGGCGAGCGCGGGCGACAGGAACCGCCGGTCTGACTGCAGAGTCGCGGAGAGGACCACCGCGACGCCGTACAGCGGGATCTGCGGCAGGAACAGCACCAGGAACCGGCTGACCGTCGCGGCGTAGGCGCCGAGCGGCGCGTGGTTGCCGGCCAGCAGCTGGCCGAGCGGCCCCGAGATCGCGATCCCGGCCAGGCTGAGCGGCAGCAGGACCGCGACGGTCCAGGTCAGCAGCGCGGAGATGACCGACTCGGCGTATTTGCGCTCGCCGCGGGCGAGAGGACCGGCCAGCAGCGGGACGGCGACGCTGGCGAGCGCGCCGCCGGCGACGATGTCGAAGACCGTGTTCGGGATCTGATTGGCGGTGTTGTACGCGTCGGCGAGCGCCTGCGTGCCGACGGTGTGTGAGAAGGCGAGCGTGCGAAGGAACCCGACGGTGCGTGAGAGCACTGTGACGGCGGCGATCATCGCGGCGCCGCCTGCGACGGAACGCACCGCCGCGCGTCTACGTGCCGCACGTTGGGTGGCTAGCGTCTGGGAACTCATGCCCTCTTGCACGAAAGCCGAGGCGCGGTAGAGCCCAGCCTCGTCTTCGGTCGTTGCGTCGTCGCGTACAACATCGTCGAATAGCGCTTCGCCGGTAAGCGGTTCGCCGCGGTCCTGTGCCCTGCCATCGTCGCGCCCTACCCGCTCCTCCGCAGGCGCAACCAGCCGCGTGTCGATCGGCGCGACGGGCTGTACGAGCGGATCGTCGACGGAGGGCAGCGGGGCGGGGCGGTCAGGCACGTCGGCCGAGTCCGTCCAGCGCTCGAAGCGGCGGGGTGTTCGCGATCACCTTGGTGAAGGAGACCTTCTCGCTGGCCAGGGTCACCGCGGTGAGCGCGGCCGCGCGCCAGACCAGGCCCGCGCGGGTGGCCGAGGCGGCGGCGGCCGTACCGAGCACCGCGCCGAGCGCGTTCGCCCCCGCATCGCCGAGCATGGCCCGCTCGTCGAGGTCCTCGGGCAGCAGCGCCAGCGCCGCGCCGAGGCCCGCGCACCGCACCGCGGCCGCGCCCGGGGTGGTGCCGTCGCGCAGCAGCGCGGGCGTCGCGGCGATGGCGGCGGCCTTGATGGCGCGGCCCGGCCGCAGGTCGAGCAGGTTGACCGCGTTGGCGGCGGCCGCGATGGTGACGCCGGCGAGCAACTTGTCCACGAGGGTGTCGCCGGGCCCGCGGCGCACCAGCGCCCCGGCCAGCAGGCCGGCGCCGCCGATGCCGGCGATCTTCACGCCGCCGGTGGTCAGCTCGCCCTTGGCCAGCGCCTTGAGGTGGCCGCGCATCCCGCGCCGGTCGCCGTTGCCGTAAAGGTCGTCATAGACGCCGAACGCACCGGCGCTGGCCGCGACGCCGACGGCCGCGGTGCGCAGCCTGCGCGGCACCCCGGGGGTGAGCGCGAGCGCGGCCGCCGCGCCTGCCGCGTAGGCGGGGCCTTCCAGCAGGGTGACCGGCTCGCCGCGGTGGTTGGTGCGGTTCCACAGCTTCGGATCGCGGCCGCGGCCGGCTCCCTCGGTGACCGCGCCGCGCGCCGCGGTGAAGGCTAGGCGGGCCGCCGCCGCGCCGAGCGCGGCGGCGAGCAGCTTGGGCGCGGTGGCAGTGATCTTCGCCGCGAAAGCCCGGTCGCTCTCGAGCCCCTTTGACATCGGCCTGTCCGTTCTTTCTCAATCCGCGGCGGCGCGGCTGCGCCGGGCGGCAGTCCTAGCTTGCGCTCGGCGAGGGTACCGGGGGCAGGTTCGGCAATTTCGGCAACAGGCCGTCAGTAATGCCGGTCATACCGTAATGCCCGGCCGGCGCGGTGCCGTTCGCGCTCTCGTCGTAAAGCACGAACACCACGGCGACCTGGCCGATGGTGTCGTCCATGTCGTCGACGGTGGACACGGTCTTGGCCGCGGTCGCGTTCTTGAGGACCGCGCTGATGACGCCGCCGGTTTCCGCGTCGGCCGCCGCGCCGCCGATCACCGGGCCCACGTCCGCGGTGTGCAGGGACTGCGCCAGTGACACGTAGAGGGCGTTCTGCGCGTCCGCCTGCGAGGCCTCCGGCGCGGCGATGAACGCCGCGGTCGGCTTGAGCGCGTTTGCGGCGCTGGGCATCGTCGTCACGCTGATCACGCCGATGGCCTTGAACTCCTGAAGAGTCCGCACCGCCCAGGACGGCGTCATCGTCGTCGGTGTGGCCGACGGCGACGCCGAGGCGGAGCCGGCGAACGCGGGTGTCGTGGTCGCCTGCGCGGTCAGCGCCTCGACCAGCAGGTTGACCGCCTGAGTCACCGCGTCGCCGCCGGGGATCTGCTGTCCGCGCGGCGCGTAGTCGGCCACGAGCTGCTGCAGCGAGGAGGCGCTGCTGGGGTCGGCGAAGGTGGGGTTGACCGTGATGTCGGCGGTGATCGTCGCGGCCGCCTGCTTGGCCAGCGCGAGCGTGGCGTTGACGTGGTCCTGGTTGAACCCGGCGGCGCGCACCACCACCACGCCGGCGTTGAACAGCTGGTTGCTGACCAGGTTGTTCTTGGTGCCGTCGATGTAGTCGCTCAGGTGGTTGTTCTCGGCGGCCAGCGTCCGCTGCTGCGCCTCGAGGTGGTTCTTGGCGTTGGTGGCGTTGGTGATCTGCCCGTTGAGGAACGCGATCTGCGCCTTGCTGAGGAAGGAGGCGCCCAGCACCAGGCCGACCGTCAGCGCCAGGAACACCGCGACGATCGACACCACGTGATAGCGGAAGTCGATCACGAGAACAGCCCCTGCAGCCAGAACACGAAGGAGTCCCAGTATCCGCGCAGGACCTGCCAGTACAGCCCGCCGAGCGGGGAGACCAGGGCCGTGGCGATGATGGTGACCAGCGCCGCGCTGATCAGCAGCAGCAGCGAGGCCGAGGAGATCTGGCTGCGGTAGAGGCGGGAGACGCCCTTGGCATCCACCAGCTTGCCGCCGACCCGCAGCCGGGTCAGGAAGGTGGAGGCCATGCCGCCGCGCCCCTTGTCCAGGAACTCCACCAGGTTCGCGTGCGTGCCGACCGCGACGATGAGCTTGGCGCCCTTGTCGTCGGCCAGCAGCATCGCCACGTCCTCGCTGGTGCCGGCGGCCGGGAAGACGACGCAGTCGCGGCCGAGGCGGCTCATCCGCTCCAGGCCGGGGGCGCGCCCGTCCCGGTATGCGTGCACGACCACCTCCGCGCCGCAGGTGAGCGCCTCGTCGGAGACCGAGTCCATGTCGCCGACGATCATATGCGGCTTGTAGCCGGCCTCCAGGATCGCGTCCGCGCCGCCGTCCACGCCGATCATGATCGGCCGGTACTCGCGGATGTACGGCCGCAGCGCTTTCAGGTCCTCCCGGAAGTGGTAGCCGCGCACCACGATCAGCACGTGCCTGTCGTCGAAGTCGGTGCGCACGTCGGGCACGCCTACGCCGTCGAGCAGCAGGTCGCGCTCCTTGCGCAGGTACTCCATCGTGTTCTCGACGAAGGACTCCAGCTGCTCGGACAGGCCGGCGCGGGCCTCCTCCATCGCGTCCAGGATGGTGGGGATGTCCAGCACCTTGCCCGCCGCCAGCGGGGTCTCGCCGCGGAAGAGCACGTTGCCCTCGACGCGCAGCTGCTCGCCCTCGCGCGCGAGGTTCATCACCTGCGGGCCGACCTCGTCGATCAGCGGGATGCCGGCCGAGACGATGATCTCGGGGCCGAGGTTCGGGTATCGGCCGCTGATCGAGGCCGCTGCGTTGACCACGGCGGCCGGGCGGCAGGCCACCAGCGCCTCGGCCGCGACCCGGTCGATGTCCTGGTGGTCGATGACCGCTATCTCACCGGGCCGCAGCCGCTTGGTGAGGTTCTTGGTGCGCCGGTCCACACGCGTCAGCCCGCCCACGGCGGGGGCAGGCCGCGGCTCGGCCTGCTCCGCCGCGCGCTCGGGAGGGCGCACGGTGATCCTCATCGGGACAATCCTGCCAGGCCCGTGCGGCCTGGCTCGTCCCGTTGCACCAGTTCTTAACACGCCTTCAGCCGGTCGTGACGAGGTTGTTACGTCGAATGTCGTCTGGAGATTCCTCCCCGGACGGGAGCGCCTTCGCGGATCATTGGGGCGCCGTGCGTCACCGCCGTTCGGCGTGGGCGGTGGCGAGCAACTCGTCGGCGTGCGCCTGACCGAGTTCGGAGTCTTCCAGGCCGGAGAGCATACGCGCCAACTCGCGTCTGCGCTCGGCGTCGTCCAGCACGGTTACCCCTGAGGAGGTAATCGATCCGTCGCTTTCCTTGCGCACCAGCAGCTGCCGGTCCGCGAACGCCGCCACCTGGGGCAGATGGGTGACGACGATGACCTGTGCGGTGCGGGCGAGCCTGGCCAGCCGGCGGCCGACCTCGACCGCGGCCTTGCCGCCGACGCCGGCGTCCACCTCGTCGAAGACGAAGGTCGGTACCGGATCGGCGCCGGCGAAGACCACCTCGACGGCCAGCATCACCCGGGAGAGTTCACCGCCGGAGGCGCCCTTGGCGATCGGCAGGAACGGGGCTCCGGGGTGCGGGGCGAGGCGCAGCTCCACGTCGTCGATGCCGTTGGGGCCGAAGGCGACCAGCCGTTCGGCGCCGGTCTCCGGGTCCGGCACCGGAAGCGCGCTCGCGGCCGGAGCCTCGGCGGTTGCGGGCAGCTCCCGCTGGGCGACGTGCACGGCGATGCGCGCGTGCGGCATGGCCAGTTCGGCCAGCTCGGTGGTGACGGCGGCGGCGAACTTCTCGGCGGCGGCGCGGCGCGCGGCGGAGACCTCGGCGGCGTGGCCGGCCAGCCGGCTGCGCAGTTCGTCGCGCTGCGCGGTGAGCGTCTCGATGCGGTCGTCGTCGCCCTCGAGTTCGGCCAGCCGCGCGGTGGCCTGTTCGGCCCAGGCCAGCACGTCCTCGAGGGTCGGGCCGTGCCGGCGGCACAGGGTCTCCAGGTCGCCGATGCGCTGGTTGACTACTTCCAGCCGCACCGGGTCGGCCTCGATCCCGGCGAGGTAGCCGGCCAGGTCGGTGGCGGTCTCGGTGAGCTGCCAGTACAGCTCCTCCAGCCGCGCGGCGATGGGCGTGAGGGCCGCGTCGTCCCGGCTCACCTGCTCCAGGGCGCGGCGCGCGGCGTTGACCAATGAGGAGGCGTCGCCGGTTCCCGTGCCGTCGTCAGTAGCGACCAGGGCCTCGTGTGCGGTCGCGGCGGCCGTGCGCAGCGATTCCGCGTTACCGAGTCGCTGCGATTCGACGGTCAGTTTCTCGAGTTCTCCGGCGACGGGCTCTACCTTGTCGAATTCGGCGAGTCCGTACCGCAGCGCGTCGGCTTCTTGCGCCCGTTCTTTCGCCTGCGTGGTCAGTTCTTCCAGTTGTGCGGCGACTTCGCGGTACTGCTGATATGCGGCGCGGTATTCGGCCAGCGGACGGGATACCGCGTCCCCGGCGTACCTATCCAGTGACGCGCGCTGCCGCGCCGGTTGCAGGAGCCGCTGCTGTGCGGACTGGCCGTGCATTGCGATCAGGTCCTCGCCGAGATCCGCGAGCACTGAGACCGGAACCGCCTGGCCGCCGAGATGCGCACGGGAACGTACCGCGGCGTTCTGTCCGGAGCCCTGGGCCGACCCCTGTCCGCCCACGACGCGCGCGATGAGCAGTTCCGCCTGTGCTGTGCCGTCGCTTCGCGGCTCCGCGTCGTCTATCGCCGCGCCGGCCTCGGTCGCGCGCCGGGCCACCGAGCCCTCGGCGGGAATGAGCACTCGGCCCTCGATGACGGCCCGGTCCGCGCCCGGCCTGATCCGCGTGGTCTCCGCGCGGCCGCCGAACAGCAGATCCAGCCCGCTGACGACCATGGTCTTGCCGGCGCCGGTCTCACCGGTGACCGCGGTGAAGCCGGGCGACAACTCCAGTACGGCGTCCTCGATCACCCCGAGGCCGCGGATGCGCATCTGCTCCAGCACACTCGTGAGATTAGCGGAACTCCCGGACAACGGGCTCTGCCTTACCGCAGCACTCCCCTGACGGAGGATCAGCGGGGACCTCGTCGGGTAACCCGACTATCGCCGCTATTCCCGCGCCCGCCATCCGTCGATGGGAAGCCCGAATTTCGCGACGAGCCGGTCGGTGAAGGGCGCGTCGTGCAACCGGGCCAGGCGTACGGAACGCTCGCCGCGGCGTACCTCCACGCGTGCCCCGTGCGGCAGGTCCAGCGTGCGCCGGCCGTCGCACCAGAGCACGGCGCTGCCCTCCGGCCCGACGCCCCAGCCGTCTTCGATCTCGATGGCCAGCAGCGAGGACGGCGCGGCCACCAGCGGCCGGGCGAAGAGCGCGTGCGCGGAGACGGGCACCAGAAGCAGCGCCTCGACGTCCGGCCACACCACGGGGCCGCCGCCGGAGAACGCGTACGCGGTCGAGCCGGTCGGCGTAGCGCAGACCACGCCGTCACAGCCCCAGCGGGACAGCGGCCGACCGTCGACCTCGATCAGGACTTCGATCATCCGCTCGCGGGACCGCTTCTCGACGCTCGCCTCGTTGAGTGCCCAGGTGCGCCCGACGACGCGGCCGCCCTGCATCACGGTCACGTCGAGGGTCATGCGCTCTTCGACCTCGTACCGCTGCTCGACGATGCGTTCGACGACCTCGTGCAGGTCTTCGAGTTCGGCTTCGGCGAGGAAGCCGACCCGGCCGAGGTTGACTCCGAGCAGCGGGATGTCCGCCGCGCGGGCGAGTTCCGCGCCGCGCAGCAGGGTTCCGTCCCCGCCGAGGACCACGATCAGCTCGCAGTCGTCCACGGCGTGCCGGTCGTCGGGGACGATCCAGGCGGTCGGGCCGAAGTCGACGCCGTCCACCTCTCCGGCCAGTACCCGCACCTCTATCCCGGCGCCGGAGAGCCAGTGCGCGACCTTGCGTGCCGCGTCCTTGGCTTCCTTGCGGCCGGTGTGGGTGATCAGCAGGACGCTGCGCTTGGAGCGCTCGTCACCGCTGTCGTCGACCGTCACGCACGCTCCCTGTGTCCGTTCGGCTGTTCATTCACGCGTCCATTCGTCCTCTGCGGCGTACCGGCTCCGGCAGGCCCTTCGGCGATCGCTCGCGCCAACTCTTCGTCCTCGAGTGGCGCGGCTCCCGCACGCAGCCATACGAAGTACTCCACGTTTCCGCTCGGTCCGGGCAACGGGCTCGCGGTGATGCCGAGCACGCCCAGGCCGAGCGCCCAGGCGGCGTCGGCCACGGTGCGTACCGCGTCCGCGTGCAATGCCTGATCACGCACCACGCCGCCGGAACCGAGCCGTTCCCGGCCGACCTCGAACTGCGGTTTGACCATGAGCGCGAGATCGGCGCCGGGTGCGGCGCAGCGGGCGAGGGCGGGCAGCACCAGCGTCAGCGAGATGAACGAGAGGTCGCCGACGATGAGTTCCGCCGCCTCGCCGCCGATCTGCTCCAACGTCAGATCACGCACGTTGGTTCGATCGACGACGACGACGCGCGGATCGGTCTGCAATCGCCAGGCCAGCTGCCCGTAGCCCACGTCGACCGCGACCACTTGGCGGGCTCCGGCGCGCAGCAGCACGTCGGTGAAGCCCCCGGTGGACGCACCGGCGTCCAGGCAGCGGCGCCCCTCTACGACCAGCCCGCGCGGCCCGAACGCGGCGAGGGCGCCTGCGAGCTTGTGCCCGCCGCGCGACGCGTACTCCGACTCCCCGTCCGCTGCCCCGGCCACCACGATCGCGGCGGAGGTCTCGACCTGTGTCGCCGCTTTCCCGGCGGCCTGCCCGCCGACGGTGACCCGTCCGGCCGCGATCAACTCGACCGCCTGCTCGCGGGAGCGGGCCAGCCCGCGCCGGACCAGTTCGGCGTCGAGCCGTCGCCGCGCCTGTCCCGCCATCGTGGATCCTGCCTGTCCGGCTAACTGCCAGCGTCTGCCTAGTGCTTTTCGCCTAACGCGCCGCGAACTGATCAGCCCGTGCGCTGAGCGCCTGCGTCCTGAGTGCCCGTGTCCTGCCGGTCGATCTGCGCCAGCGCCTCCTGCAGACGCTGGTGGATGCCGTCGTACAGGTCCGGGTGCGCGCCCGTGGGCCGGTCGGGCAGTTCGCGCAGCCGGTCGAGCGCGGCGTCCACGTCGGGATGGCCGGTCGGCTCGGGTTCCGGAACGACCGCGAACGGCTCGGGCTGTGGCGCTCTCCCGGCCTCGGCCGCAGCCTCGACCGCGCCCTCGGTGTCCATGCTGCCCGCCGTCCTCTCACCGTGTCCGTACAGTGCGTATCCGCTTGTCCGCGCTGTTCCCCTGACCGTACCGCGCCGCGCGACCCGCTGGCTGTAAGGTGCCAGCCGTGGCGACCAAGAGCGAATGCGCGGAGGCCCTGGACCGACTGGCCGCGAAGATGGGCGGCCTGGACGACAGTAGCCGTGACCGGCACCGACTGGAGCGGACTGTCAGCTGCCAGGTGCCGGACCTCGATGTGACATTTCACGGCACGCTCAAGGACGCACGCCTGCTGAGCGTCACCTCCTACGACAACGGCACGAAGCCGCCGCAAGCGCAGATCCGGCTGACGATCCCGAGTGACGACCTGCTCAAGCTGGTGGACGGCAGCCTGAACTTCATCTCCGCGTGGACCTCGGGCCGGATCAAGGTCAACGCGTCGTTCGGCGACTTGATCAAGCTGCGCAAGATCTTCTAGTTCAGGCGTCCCGCCACTGCATGAGCCGGCTCGGGTCGAGCAGTCCGCGCAGGTCCTGGGCCAGATAGGTGGGCTGGTGCTCCTTCGGCGCGTCCTTCAGGTCCTGCAGCCGCGTGACGCCGGTGAGCACGAGCAGCGAGTCGACGCCGGCTCGGTTCGCGCCCTCGATGTCCGTGTCGAGCCGGTCCCCGACGATGAGCGGGCGCTGCGCCTTCGTGCGGATCATGGTCTCGCGGTGCAGCGCGGGCTCCGGCTTGCCGGCCACGGTCGGCCAGGTCCCGGTCGCGGCGGCGACCGCGCCTACCAGCGCTCCGTTGCCTGGTGCGATCCCCCGCGCGGTAGGCATCGTGCGATCGGTGTTCGCGGCGAACCACGGTGCACCGCGCTGGATCGCGTATGCGGCCTCGGCGAGGTCCTTCCACATCGTGTCCGGCCGGTATCCCTGTACGACGGCTGCGGGATTGTCCTCGGCACTGTTCACGAGCGTGAGCCGGTGCTCGAGTAGTGCCTGCCGCAGTCCTTCCCCGCCGATCGCGAGCACGCGTGCGCCTTCGGGTACCTGCTCGGCGATGATCCGCGCGACGGCCTGCGCCGCCGTGACTACGTCGTCCGCGTCGGCAGGCAACCCGAGTTCACGCAGGTGAGATGCCACGGCCTGGGGCGTGCGCGACGCGTTGTTGGTGACGTACGCGAGCCGCATTCCCGCACCGGCCGCCGACAACAATGCGGGCACGGCGTTCGGTACGGCGTCCGCGCCGCGGTACACCACCCCGTCGAGGTCCAGCAGTGCCGTGTCGTATAACGCGGCGAGCGGCTTCTCCTGCGCCGCCCGCCGCTTTTGCTCCGCCGTAGTCGCCTCGTCCGCCGCCACGCTCTCCAAGTTCGTCACAACACCCGATTTTCGCATGACCTGTCAGCGGCCAGCCCGTCAGTGCACTCTGCGAGACGGTGCCGCGACTTCGACTAGGCCCTGCCCTGTTTGCCGGCACCCGACCGGGATCGCACGGTCGCCCGCGCCCCGCGTAGCGCCTGTGTGTAGTAGCGCACGTCCGGCCGCATCGCCGCGGCCAGCGCCAAGTGCTCGACTGCGAGCTCATAGTCCCCGAGCCGGGCAGCGGCCAAGCCCCAGCCGAACTGTGCGTAATCGTCGTCGGGGTTCGACTCCGCCAGCGTGCGGAACACCTGCGCCGCCTCTTCGTACTGCTCCGCGTCGAACTGTGCCCGTGCCAGGGCCTCCAGAACGGAACGCGAACGCGGTACGCGGTCGGCCGCGCGCACTAGCAGCTGCGTTGCTGCCGCCGGATTACCGCTGTCGAGCATTTGGATACCGCGCTGGTACCAGTCGTAGACCTCCCCGGAGAGGGCGGAGTCGTCGAGCGGCTCACCGGGTCCGGCCCACCGCTCGTCCGCCGCGTCGCCATGCCACTGCTGCGCTCCCTCAGCCACTTCGCGCCTCCCGGAGTTCGATCTGTTCCGTTATTACCGCTGTTCCCGTCTTTCCCGAGCTGTCACTTTCGACTCGGCCGTCGTAGTGCCGCCCCGTCGGCGGCACCCCATAGCATTTGCGTATGAACCCCGCTCCGGAGGCCGACGCTGCGCGCACCGACCATCAAGGGCGGCTCGCGCTCGTCCCGTTCCGCGGTCTGCGGTTCGCACGCGCCAAGGTCGGCGACCCGGCGGCAGTCATATCGCCACCGTACGACATGATCGACCCAATTCAGGCACACCGACTTGCCCGCAGCGGCGCGCATAACATCGTTCGGCTCATCCTTCCGGAGCTGGATGAGCCCGACGCTCGGCTGCGTTACCGGCGGGCGGCGCGCACTTTGCAGGAGTGGCGAGAGGAAGAAGCGCTGGTCCTGGACCCGCAGCCGGCGCTTTACGTCTATGAGCAGACCGGTCCGGCGGGCCACCAGCGCGGCTTGATCGGCGCGCTGGAGCTTCCCGCGGACGATTCGGGGCCGGTGCTTCCGCACGAGGACGTCGTGGACGCGGTCGTCGCCGACCGGCGGGCGCTCATGCACGCAACCGGGGCGAACCCGGAGCCGATCCTGCTCACCTACGAGGGCGGCGGTCCGGCTTCCGACCTGGTGGAGCGGTACGCCGATGGTGCCGATCCGATCGTCGACGCGGCCACCGCGGACGGTACGCACCACCGGCTATGGCCCATCACGGACCCGGCGCAGCACGCGATCATCGCGGCCGACCTGGCGCCGCGCCGTTCCCTGATCGCCGACGGGCATCACCGTTATGCCGCCTACCAGCGCCTCGCGACCCTTGGCCGGCCTGGTACGGATCGAGGCCTGGCACTGTTGGTCGACTCGAAGCGGCATCCGCTCCAGGTCCGCGGCATCCACCGCTGGATCCCGGACCTGCCAGTCGCCCCGGCCCTCGACGCGGCGGCGAAGCACTTCACGGTCACGCAGGTCGAGGGCGGGTACAAGGCAGCGCTGGAGGCATTGGGGCGGATAGGTCCGGAACGCATCGCGGTGGCCGCGGTGGACCGGCAGCGGGCCTGGATCATCGCGGATCCGAAGCCGGAACTGCTGGCCGAGGCGATTCCGGACGACCGGCCGGAGGCCTGGCGCCGCCTGGACGCCACGGTCCTGCACCTGGCGCTCGCCCGGAGGGTCTGGGACGTCCCCGACACGGCGGATCACATCCGGTTCGACCACGACGCGCGCAATGCGGTCGTCGAAGCCCAGCGGCATCACGGCCTGGCGGTGCTGCTGCGGCCGGTCGCCGAGTCCACCGTCAAGGATCTGGCCGCAGTAGGGGTCCGCATGCCGCGCAAGTCCACCGCGTTCGCGCCGAAGCCGGCGACCGGCCTCGTGCTGCGTCTGCTGGACGAGGGCTAGAGCCGATTAGGGCTCGCCATACCGCACGCCACTAGGCCTCGAAAGCACGATGGGCGAGCCTGTGCAGGCTCGCCCATCGTCGTTCGCGTGGCGCGTGATCAGTGGCGGTGACGTACCGCGTCCCGCGCCGGCTTACTGCTCTTCGTCGTTCTCCAGGTGGGGACCGACGCCCTCTTCGGCGGACGAGCGAGGAGCGCCGTCCTCGTGCTCCTCGTGGTCCCCGTCCGCTTCGTCGTCTGCGTCCTCGTCATCCTCTTCGAGGTCGTCCTCGTCGTCGAACTCCTCGTCCGGCTCGTCGTCGTCCTCATCGTCATCTTCGTCTTCGTCGAGCTCGTCGTCCGCGCCCTCGAACTCGTCGTCGACCTCGGCCTCGTCCTCGTCGAGCTCCTCCTCGACTTCGTCGAAGGTGAGTCCGTCCAGCTCGGCCAGCCGCTCGCCGGCGCCGGTCAGTCCCTCGGGGTCGACCTCGCTGGCGCGGGCGAACCACTCCCGCGCCTCTTCCTCGCGGTCGGTTTCGAGCAGCGCCTCCGCGTAGGCGTAGCGCAGCCGCGCGGTCCACGGCTCGGGCTGAGCCGGCGTCAGGTCGGCGCCCTGCAACAGGACCACGGCCGCGTCCGGCTGCCCCAGGTCGCGCCGCGCCCCGGCGGCCACGATCCGCAGCTCGATCTGCGTGGCCTTGTCCAGCTCCTTGGCCTCCGGGGCCTGCGCCATCTCCAGCGCCTTCTCCGGCCGGCCCAGACCGCGTTCGCAGTCGGCCATCACGGCCCACTGGTGGTTGGAGCCGGTGATCCGGCGCGCGGCGCGCAGCTCGGAGAGCGCCTCCGCGTACCGGTCCGAGAGGTAGGCGGCTAGGCCGAGCGCCTCGCGTGTCGCGGCCAGGCGCGGAGCGAGCTGCTGCGCGGCGCGGGCGTGCGCATATGCCTTCTCGGGGTCCTCGTCGACCAGGCGCCCGGCCATCACCAGGTGACCGCCGACGAGTTCGGCCTTCATCCGCACAAGCGTGCGCAGCTCGGCACGAATGTCGGCGTCGAGGTCCGAGGTGTCGATGTCGTCGGGCAGCGAGAGCTCGTCGAAGTCCTCAGCGGAGTCGCTCTGCTTCGCGGGCTCGCTGGCAGTCGCTTCGCCGTCCCGAGCGCGGTCCCGGTCACGATCCGCAAAGCGCGGCCGGTCATCGCGACGCTCGAAGCCGCCGCGGTCGTCACGGCGCTGGAACCCACGATCCCCACCACGGTCACGATCAAAGCCGCCGCGGTCACGGTCGCGGTCGCCGTAGGACGGGCGGTCGTCGCGACGCTGGAACCCGCGGTCCCCGCCACGATCCCGGTCAAAGCCGCCACGGCCGCGGTCCCGATCGCGGTCGAACCCGCCGCGGTCGCGGTCGCCGAACCGAGGACGGTCGCCGTAGGAGGGTCGGTCATCCCGGCGCTCAAAGCCTCCGCGCCGATCGCCACGGTCACTGTAGGGCGGGCGGTCGTCGCGACGCTGGAACCCGCGGTCTCCGCCGCGGTCCCGGTCGCCGCGCGGGCGGTCGCCGAAGGATGGCCGGTCGTCCCGGCGCTGGAATCCGCGATCGCCACCGCGGTCCCCACCACGGTCACGATCAAAGCCGCCATGCTCGCGGTTGTCTCGATCCCCAAACCGAGGACGATCGTCACGCCGCTGGAAACCCCGATCCCCACCACGGTCGTCCCGGCGCTGGAACCCACGGTCCCCACCGCGATCCCCACCGCGGTCACGATCAAAGCCACCGCGCTCACGATCCCGATCCCCAAACCGAGGACGGTCATCACGCCGCTGGAAACCGCCACGGTCCCGGTC
>Ga0070741_10012449_pt1 | contig 15361 bp, 8 predicted proteins | sample Coa_R1_4_FD_66440 | JGI IMG/M metagenome (GOLD analysis project Ga0070741, IMG submission 66440) | Surface soil microbial communities from Centralia Pennsylvania, which are recovering from an underground coalmine fire - Coalmine... | ecosystem: Environmental > Terrestrial > Soil > Unclassified ... | reverse complement strand
GGCCGTCGCCTAGCGCAGGATGCGCTCGATGTCGGGATCCTCGGGCTCGGCCGGCACATTGTCGCCGCCGTTGTCAGACTGAGCCGGAGTCTCGTCCTGCTGGCGCGGCTTGGCCGACTGTTTCTGCTTGGCGGGCGGCGGCGCCTCGGCTTCTCCCGCCTCGGCATTGTCGTCGCCGCCATGCGTTCCGATCTGGACGTTGCCGAGGAAACGGCCGATCGCCTCGCCGACCGGCTTGCCCTTGAACTTCTTCCTGATCACCTCGCCGAGCTGCTTCACGGTCTTGTTCGCCTGCTCAGGGCTAGCGAACATGCCCTTGAGCTCGGGCTTGATGGTGGGAGAATCGAGCGGGCCCTCGACCCTGACCGGCACGGTCAGCCCCGCGAGATCGTTGGCTCCGCTTTTGCCTTGCTCGCCGGCGACGATCTGCGGGTTGGCGAGCATATCGATGGTCGACTGAACCATGTCCACTTTGCCGGCGGCGGTCACCTTCAACAACGGACTGGCCATCTGGAGATTGCTCGTCTCAGCGATACCGTTAGCGATGGTGAAGCTCCCGCCGAGATCGCTGAAGGCGGTCTTGGCGCCGGGTCCTTGGCGCATATCGGGGATCTGGCCCTCGCCGATCGAGCTGATCATCTCGGTCAGGTCGATGCCTTCGATGGCCCCGTCGCTCACCGCAATGCTGCCTTGCCCCTGGAGCTTGGACTTGATCTCCTCGGCCGAGGAGCCGGTGCCGCTGAGCTGAAGCGTGAGCTTGGTTCTTCCCGAGATCATGCTGAATTGTGCGGCGTCGCTCAGGAGCGGTTTCGCCTGCACGCCGTCGAGGCGGAAATCGCCGGTGAAGGCGGGCACCGGCTTCGTCGCGTCGATCACGACCTTGCCGGTGGCGTGCCCGTCATAGAGGTCCATGCCGCCGAGAATCGCCGTCAGCACTCCATCGCGAAAGCCGATGCCGAGCGAGCTCGGGCCAAGCTCGAGATGAGCAACGCGCGTCTGGCGGATATTGAGATTGACGTCGGCGTCGAAGGCGGCGGGGGCTGCAACGGGCGCAGCTTCGGGAGCTACAGGAGGGGCGGCCTGAGGGGCGCCGGGCTCGCCTGCTTGTGGCGCGGGCTGAGCGGCCTCGGGGGCGGCGCTTTCGTTCTCGGCCGTCGCAGGCTCGGGGGCTTCGTCAGGCTTGGACTTGGCGCCCTTGTCAGCCGATGCCGCCAGAAACGGATTGAGATCGAGATGATCGAACGCGAGCGCCGCTCTTACATGCGGACGCGGGTTCTGCAACGTCACGACCGCCTGGCCCTGGCCGCTCGCATGTTCGAGCGCGAAGCGCGCCTTGGTAAAGGTCACCTCTTGCTCGGTCCAGGCAAGATCGCTTGCAAGCTCGCCGTCGCCGATGGCGGTCGCGGCCGCAGGCCGTTCGCGCATCCAGGCAAGCAGAGACGGAACGGAATGGACCTTGGCCGACAGCTGGCCGTGCCCCGAGAAGTCTGGCCTCGTCATGACGTCGCCCTCGAAACGGGCGGCGATCGCCGGATTGTCGAGCGAGACGACGACGCGGGCCGGGCGCTTGGCGCGCAGGTCGGCAAGCGTTGTGATTTCGATGCCGAAATCGACCGGCTGATCCTTCCACACGAACTTGCCGGTGCCGGTGAGCGGATCGGTCAGAGTGGGCAGACTCACGGTGGCGTCGATGTGCTCGATCCGTCGCTCGGTGCCCTTCTCGTCGTAGACGATGTCCACCGTGCCGTCTTCGATGCGCACGTCCTTGAGCCGAATATCGCGGTCGGACTCGCCGCCGCCGGCCGCTGCCTTGATGGCGTGCGGCCGGTTCGGTGCGACCTCGCTTCGCTGTTGCACCTGCTCCTTGCCGAGACGCAGCGTGACGACCGGACGCACCAGGACGACCTGTTCGGCATCGACGTCGCGGCTCAGAAGCTGGCTGAAGGCAAGGTCGAGCTCGAGCCGGCCGATGGCGATATCGGTGGTGCCGGCGTGCGCCTCGGGATCGGCAATGGACGCCTCGGTGATGACGACATGCGGGCGCGGGGTGAAGAGGAGAGTGGTCGTGCCGTTGACCTTGAGCTCGCGCCCGGTCTGTTCCTTGATGCGGGCCGCCACGCGCTCGCGCACCCAGTCCGCCGAGATAAGGAGATTGACGGCGACGAGCGCGGCGACAAGGACCCCGACGATGCCGCCGGCGACCGCGAGAATGCGCTTCGCGCGCGGGGTTAGCGGCGGCAGTTGCGGAAGCCGCGCCCAAATCGGCGCGTTATCGTTCTGTTCTCTCTGCATCGGTCCCGGACCCGCGCGAGATTAGCCCGACAAATACGGTGAGAATAGGAATTGCGGCCCAGGTGCGGCCGGGAAAATGCCGTCGCGGCGGCCGATTTGCGCGGAAGACAGGCGGCCTCAGCGCACCAGGATCGCGTGGTTGTCCCAACTGTAGTTCGAGGACTGCCGCCCCGATTCGCCGCCGGCGTCGGCCGTCACCAGCCAGCCTTCACCGCTGGTCAGAAGAAAGGTCGCACTTCGGTGCGTCGGGGCAAGCCCGCAGCCGTCGTCGAGGTCCGATACCCCGAGATAGCGGCGGCTCGCCACATCCCAATAGGTGATGAGGCCTCCCTTCGGCGCCGACGCCGCGACGATCGTGCCGCTCGCATCGCCGGCGACGGAGCCGATGTAATTTTTCAGGCCGATCTGCGTCTCGTCGGGGGCCGGCACGACGACGAGCGGCTCGCCGCGGCGATGGAAACCGATGAGCGGCGGCGCATCCTCCTCCGGCCCGCGATACTGGCAGCCGAACACAACCGTGTCGCCTGAAGCGATGGCGAGATGGCGGATCGAGAGCTGATGCAGCTCGTGCGGAAGACGCTGCTCCTCGAGGAGGTCTCCCGTCTCGACATCGACATAGACGAGCGACGGCTGCATATCGGGAATGTTGAGCTCGCCCTCGCTGTCGGGACTGGTGCGGATGCCGCCATTGGCGATCACCAGCGTGCGGCCGTCGGAGAGGAGCTGAATATCGTGCGGCTCCATGCCGTGCGCGGGGAACTCGCCGATCTGCCGGTAGCCGTCGGTCGCATCGCGCACACCGATGACGCCGCGCCCGCCAGCGTAGTCGTTCTCGGTCGCGTAAAGCAGCCTGCCGTCAGCGGAGAAGGCGCCGTGGCCGAAGAAATGGCGGTCTGGCTTCGAGGCGAACCAGACGGGCGGACGGGAGTCGAGCGGGATCGCCACGCCGAAGCGTCCTGGCCTTCTTGCGAAGGTCACCCATTCGCTGCCGTCAGGCTTGAGCGCGATATCGTGGCCGCGGCCGGGAAGCTCGATCGCGCGGACATCGCCGCGCTCCAGATTGAACAGAGCAGCGGAATAGGTGCCGCGATCGTCCTTGCGTGCGGCAGCGAAGCACTCCGCCTCGAAGGCGGCGGCGGCCTTTCCCGGCAGCGCCAGCGTGGCGGCGCCCCCGGCGAGGGCGATCAGAAGCGCGCGGCGGTCGATCTCCATCGCCTAATCTCCATCCATGGCGTTGAAGCCGAAGCTAAGGCCAGCGCCCCGCGCGATGATGTCGCCGGCGGTCTGGCCTGCGCTCTTCAACCCGACGCGCACCGCTTCGAGCTTGGCGCGGAGCGCCTCGTCGCCCGCCGCCTCGGCGATCGGTTTGCCGATGCCGCCGAGCACCTCGATGGCGTGGTCGAGGTCGAACAGGATCGAGTCCTCCACGCCCGGCGAGTCGGCGGCGACGACCTGAGCGAAGCCGCCCTTCTCGAACAGGAGCCTGACACCTTCGAGATTGCCCACGGCGTTGGCGAAGGTGAGGTCGCTGCGCCAGAACGCGGCGAGCTTCGGCTTTGCCTCGTCAGCGCTCTGGCCGAGAGGCTTGCCGAGCTTCTGGTCGCGCACGAGCTCGATGCCCGAGGCGAAGGCCTTGAACAATTCGAGCGTCACCTCTTTCGGCGAATGATAGATCGCGCCGTCCGCAGCGGGCCCGAGAAACGCCTTCTCGTAGGCCGAGCCCTCGCGCCAGCCCTCGACCACGTTCTTGGCGATGCGGTCGACGTTGACGGCGACGGCTGAGGCGAATTGACAGCGGAAGGCGCCAGCTCCGCCGACCTCGGGCAGTGGCGCGGTCCCGTCCACGACCTTGGCGCCTTGTGCGAGCGCGTCCGCGCCGTCGCCGTAGAGCAGATATTCGAGCGCGGGCAGCCCCTGAAGCGCCACGCTTTTCGCGGCCAGCTCATCGGGAAGCGTCACCGAATTTTCCTGCTTGTTGAGAGCGTCCTGCACCTGACGCAAGCCGATGCTCTTGGGATCGGGCCAATAGAACAAGCGCTCGTAGCGATGATCCTGCACAATAGGACCGAAGCGGAAGATCTCGACCTTGCTCCAAGCATCGGCCGTGCCGGCGAAGGCATCCCTGGCGGCTTGAAGTGCGTCAGGCGAGGGCTGCTTGCACAGCGCCCCGATGTTGTCGTTGAGCGCGCCCGTGGCCTTGGCAAGTGTCGAATAGCCGGGGCGGATCACCTCGGTGAGTGAGGCCTGCGCGATCGCCGCATGATCCGCCTCAGCGCGGGCGGGTGACGTTGGGACAAGCAGTGCTATGGCCGCTGCGCAAACAAAGCCGAGCCGGATTGTGACGCGAAGTTGCCACTTGCTCTCCCCTCCCCCCTTTTCGGGGAGGGATAGGGAGGGGGGTTGCAATAAAGACGCCGGCCATACCCCCCTCCGCGCGCCCGTTCGGCGCGCGTGCTTCCCCACAAGGGGGGAGCGGACCAGAGAGGTGGCTCCGAGCATAATCACAGCGAGTTCACGAAGGCGACGAGGCGGTCGCGATCTTCCTTCGAGAGCGCGGCGAACTTGTCGCGGGCGCTTTGCGCCTCTCCGCCGTGCCAAAGGATCGCCTCGGTGATGTTGCGCGCGCGGCCGTCGTGGAGGAACAGCGTATGGCCGTTGACGATTTGGGTGAGGCCGATGCCCCACAGCGGCGCCGTGCGCCACTCACTGCCGTTCGCCTCGCCCTCGGGCCTGTTATCGGACAACCCCTCGCCCATGTCGTGCAGCAGCATATCGGTATAGGGATAGATGAGCTGGTGCGACAAGTGCGGCTGCCCCGGAGCCTCGCCCGTCATGAATTTCGGCTTATGGCAGCTCGTGCAACCGATCCCGTAAAACAGCTCCTTTCCCTTGAGCACCTCGGGATCGTCAGGCTTGCGGCGCGCCGGAACAGCGAGGTTCTTCGAGTAGAACGCCACCATGTTGAAGAGATCGTCGCCCACCTCGACGTTCTGATATTTCGGTGAGTCGCCGGTCGGGGCGGCGAGGCACGCGGGCTCCTTCTCGGTGCAGTCGCCATGGCCCCTGGGGATCATGGTGGTCGATAGGCCGATATCGCCGTTGAACGCCTCCGCCGCCTGCTGGGCAATGGTCGGGATGCCGGCCTTCCAACCGAAGCGCCCGAGCATCAGCTTTTGCTGCTCGCGCGACCAGACCATGTTGGGCTTGCCCGAGATGCCATCCTTGTCGGCGTCGTCGGGATCGGCGTTAGCGAGAATCTGCTCGTCGGGAACTGCTTCGAGCAAGCCGAGCCCGATCATCTGCGGCGCCACGCGCGGGCTCAACATGATGTCGGGGCTCGCGGGCCCATAGCCGAGATCGGTCAGCGAATAGGCCGGCACCCTAAGGCTCACGATTTCTCCGCCGGCGAGCTTCACCTCCTTTTCCTTGTAGGCGATGTTGAGCTTGCCTTCCCCCTTGATGCCCTGAATGGCGAAATCCTGGAGCTGCCCGCCATAGGTTGGATCGGGCAGAGAGTTCACCTTATGGGCTTCGAGCAAGGCCTTTTCCTCCTCGGTCGAAGGCGGCACCGAGAGGCGCACGAGCATCGAGCCTGACGTGTCGGGAACGTCCGTCGACAGAGGCGGATGGCCGCGCCCGTCCTTCAAGTGGCAATTCTGGCAGGCGCGTGAGTTGAACAGAGGCCCGAGCCCGTCTGAGGCGTCGGTCGACGACGGGGCGGACACCCAGTTCTTGCGGAAGATGCCGTTGCCGACCTTGAAGTCGAGCTCGCGCTTGAAATCCATGTTGCCCGAGGAGAGCGAAAATGCGTTCGGCGTGTCGGTCGAGCCGCGCGAAGTCGCCTCGCCGCCCGGTTTCGCTTCGCCCGGCTCGAGCTTGGTGAAATCGGTCGTGGGCGCGAGCGGCGCCGGAAGCGCGACGCCGGCGTCCTCGCCGTAGGTTGCCATGGCACCGGCAAGGAGCGGCAAGGCGGCGCCGAAGGCGACGGCGCCGAGGAGAAGGGCGCGCGGCGCTTTCCTCGGCATCTTATCCTTCGGTTTGTCCGCAATGCGGTGGGCGTATCTGAAATGGGGTGAGTGCACGCGTCCTTCGTCAAAAGCTCAAGCTGGTGCGCGCCCCCAAGACCGTCGCGTCGTCAATGCCCGCAACATTGCCGCCAGGCTGGAAGATGTATTGGAAATCGGGCTGTACCGTCCAGCCCGGCTTGACCTCATAAGTATAACAGATCTCGACCAGGGCCTCGTAATTGCGCGCCGCCGGCTCGCCGGAGTCGACATCGAAGCTGTGCACGGAATTCGAGATGCCGGTATAGGCGAAGCCGATGGCAAGCCCGTCATTGGGCCTTCCCGGAATCATGCCGGTGAAAGTGACACCGGTATCGAAATAGAAGTCGACAAGATTGCGATCATCTGGCGCGCCTATGACGCGACCGAACACGCCGACGCCCTTGGAGTCCTCACTGCCGGGCACGCGCCAGACGAGCTGATCGATGATGCCGTACAGGCCCCAATCGTTGTCGAGCATCTTGGGGGGATTGCCGGTGACGGCGATCATGCCGCCTCCGGAATCGAAGCGCTGATCGGCGAACTCGCCGAAGTGATTCCAGCCGCCGAACTTGATGGTACCGGCAAGTTTGTCCTGATTATAGCTGTAAGCGCCTTCGGCCAGGAGCAAAGGCGGGGCGTCGAGGCTGAAGTCGAGACCGTCGCTGTTGCACACCTGGGGATTGGGACTGCCGCAGTGCGGCGCGGGATCGCCATTATAGACGCCGATCATAAGGCTCAGCTTTTGGCTCGGATCGATCTTGACCCGCACACCCGGGGTCGCCAGCGGATAGGCTGGGCCGCCTCCCGGCAAGTCCGACGCCGCGATCGACGGCCAACCCCACGTGCCGTTGAGAAACCAGCCGCCGCCCTCGCTGATGATGAACTCGGCATCGGCGGCGAGTTGCCCAAACTTGATGGCGAGCTTGTCATCGAACAGATGCTGCTCAAACCACAACTCGAACAGACGCGTGGATGGCGTTGCCTCGAGACTTGAGACAGGCATCAGGCTGCCGATATTGGCGGCAGTGATCGAGTTGCCGTGGATCTGGAAGGCATCGGCATGGAAGCAAAGGCCCTTCCAAAATCCGAGCTTATGCATATCGGCTTTCAGATAGAGCTCGAGCACGCCGTCGTACTCGACGCCCTGGTCGAAGCCGCCCCAATTGCCGAAGCTCTCTCCGTAATAGACGCCGCCGATCTCCACTCCATGACGCCCGAGCGCCTTGCGCACGCCGAACGGATCGATCGGAACAACGGCATCCTCCGGCATGCCGGTCGTCACCGAGGCGCCATGGGCAACTTCGGCCTCGCTAAGCTCGCACTCGGCGCGCGCCCCGGTGGAGCTGGAGAAGATGGCAGCAGCGAGCAGCCCGCCTGCGCCGAGCGCTTTCAAGCAGGTCGATGCCAGACGCCTGATCGAGGAAATGGGTCTTACAAGGTCGCAAAGTGCGATCTGCCATACGGTCATTCTTTGAAGCCCCCCGGCTCTTTTTTGCATTTCTCGGCCAGCGTTTGATGATGTGTTGGGTTGCTATGTTTTAGCGTATGCCTAAGCAGGTCTCCCTCGTCGATGGCAACCGATCCGGCGCTCGCTCAATGCGCCTCTGTCCCTGTCAAGGCCTTGCTCTCCTCCTGCACCTTGCCCGGATTATCCAGGCTCTCGGAGCCTTCGAACTTGATCGACTGAAGGTTGAGAGCCGCCACCGCGCGCTCGAGGGATTTGGTCTGGTCAAGCAGAGCATCGACGGCGCGCTGCACGACCGCATTCCCCGCATCGTTCCCCTCGCCGATCATCTGATCGTAGGATTCGGTGGTGAGGGCGCGGAGATAGAGCGCGTTCATCGCGTCCATGGTGGCGTCGAGCTTGGCGCGAACCTCGGCATCGACCTCCGGCGACTTCGCCTTCACGAGATCGGAGATCGAGGGGCCTGAGACGAGCGAGCGGTCGGCGCGGCGATAGGCGCCGAGATAGACGTTGCGGATGCCGAGCGCGTCGAAGAAATGCGAAGCGTGGGTGTTGTCCGAGAAGCAGTCGTGCTCCTCCTCGGGGTCGTGGATCATGAGTCCGAGCTTCATGCGCTCGCCGGCGAGTTCGCCGTAGGAGAGGCTGCCGAGACCGGTCATGATGGCGGCGAGTCCCGCCTCGTCGCTGCCGGTCATGAGGTGCTTGCGCGCCTCACCGTCGGGGCCCCACTGCGCCGCCATCCAGGAGAGATCGTCAACGAGGAGATCGGTGGCGGTGCGGAGATAGTCGGCGCGTCGCGCGCAGTTTCCGTGCGTGCAGTTCTTGAGGTCGTAGTCGGTCGCCGGGCGATTGCCGTTGCCGGGCCCGGTGCCGTTCAGATCCTGGCCCCACAGCAGGAACTCGATGGCGTGGTAGCCGGTGGCGACATTGGCCTCGACGCCGCCCGCCTCCTGAAGCACGTCGGCGAGCAGCTCCTTGGTGATCTTCGAGGTGTCGAGCTTCTTGCCGCCGATGACAAGCGAGGTGTTGGCGATGACGTTGGCGGTATAAAGCTCGTTCTCGGCCGAATCCGTGCCGTAGATCGAAGTGTCGACATAGTCGATCAGGCCTTCATCGAGCGGCCAGGAATTCACCCGGCCCTCCCAATCGTCGATGATCGCATTGCCGAAACGGAACGCCTCGGTCTGCATGTAAGGAATGCGGGCAGCGATCCACGCAGCGCGCGCGGCGCGCAGATTATCGTCGGTCGGATCGGCGAGGAAAGCATCGACCGCGAGCTTGAGAGTTCGCGCGGTGCCGGCCGAGTCGGAATAGGCGGCCTCGGCGATGTCGGCGTAAGTCTTGATCACATCCCTGGGCGTCGGCTCGGCGGCAGCGGCCGGAGACAAGGCGAGAGAAAGTCCGAGCGCAAAGGCTGCAATCGGGAAAGCCGTCCGATAATCGCGAAGCATGCTTGGTCCTTGGTCCCTTGTTGGCCCCGCCCCCTCCCCTCGGCGCCGCAAATTTGCGGCGGCCCGCCGGCGCGAACCGTTGGGCCGCCGCAAGGCTGAGATGAGGAAACATCCTAAGCCTTCGCTTGGGATATTTCAGACATCCGGGCTGGGCGGCCGGATGTCTTGCCAAGACAATACCGCGACCGCTAACATGCATGAAGTGAACTCTTTTCAGCAGAATAGTTGCATATAATGCATCTCAGGGAAGTCGACGCCAATCTGCTCGTGACGCTGGACGCGCTCCTCGTCGATGCGAGCGTAACCCGCGCGGCCGAACGGCTCGGGCGGAGCTCCTCGGCCATCAGCCACGCCCTCGCCAAGCTGCGCGAAATCTTCGCCGACGAGCTGTTCGTCCGCGCCGGCCAGAAGCTCGTGCCCACGGCCAAGGCGCGCGAGCTTGCGCCGACGGTGCACGTGATCCTCGCCGGCATGGAGAGCCTGCTGCGGCCGAGCAAGCCGTTCGACCCGTCGCTCGCCTTCCGCGATTTTTCCATCGCGGCGAGCGAGGCCGGCGAGCTCATCCTGCTTCAGCCGCTCCGGCGGCGCCTGGCGCAGGCGGCGCCGAGCGTCAACGCCGGCTGGATGCCCTCGCATCGCGAGGAGACCGTGGAAGCGCTGCGCGCCGGGCGCTGCCACTTCGTCATCGACACCGAGGGTCTGACGGTCCAGGCGCCGGATATCCGCACCGCGAAACTGGTCGAGGACCGCTTGGTGACGCTGGCAAGGCCGGGCCACCCGCTCGAAAAGCGGCGCCCCAAGGCGGCGGCCTTCGCGGGTGCGGAGCATATCGAGGTGAACTCGCTGCCGGCACTTCAGTCGATCGACCGCGCGCTTTCCGAAGACCGCGTCTCCTGCCGGGTCGCCGCGCGGGTCTCGTCGGTCCTGGTCGGGCTCCTGCTCGCGCTCAACAGCGATGCGCTGCTCACGCTGCCCGCCTCGCTCGCCGCAATTCTCGAGCGGCAATTCGGGCTCGTGCGCATTTATCAGCCCTTCGCCCAGGTCGGCTTTCCGTTGAGGCTGTTCTGGCATTCGAGCTATGACCGTGACGAATGCCACGAGTGGGTGCGCGGTGAGATCGGCGCGCTCGCGCGGGACATCGAGGCGGGAACGTGAGGAGAGACGCATGGGAGTGAGCGCGCGGCGGTTCCTGTTTGCCGCGCTCACGCTTTGCGGCTTTGGTGTCGTCGCGCCGGCAGCGGCAGCAACCCCCGAAGACCTCGAGGCGGGCCTCACCCTCGCCATCGGCGGCACGCCGAAGACGCTCGCGCTTCCCGAGGCGATGGCCGCGCTCAATATCCCCTCGGTCAGCCTCGCGCTGATCGATCAGGACCGCATCGCCTTCACCCGCGCCTATGGCGAGGGCGTGACGCCCGACACGCTGTTCCAGGCGGCGTCGCTGTCGAAATTCGTGGCGGCGATCGGCGCCATGCGGCTCGTGGACCGGAAACGGCTCGATCTCGATGGCGACGTCAATGCAAGCCTCACCTCCTGGCGGGTTCCGGCCAACGATCTCGACAAGGATCATCCCGTGACCTTGCGCGGGCTGCTCAGCATGACGGCGGGGATCGGCGTGCCGGGCTTTCTCGGCTACGCGCCGGACACGCCGTTACCGACGCTCAGGCAAATTCTCGACGGCGCGCCACCGGCCAACTCGGCGCCGGTCACCGTGATCGACGTGCCCGGTCGCGCTTATCATTACTCCGGCGGCGGCTACGAAATCGCCGAGGCGCTCATGGTCGATGCGTTGCGCGCGCCCTTCGTACCGGCGATGGACGATCTCGTGCTCAAGCCCGCCGGCATGACGCATTCGACCTTCGCCCAGCCGTTGCCCGATGAGCTCAGGGCGAACGCGGTCACGGGCCATCTCGGAGACGGCACGGAAATCGAGGGCGGCTTCCATGTGTTCCCGGAGCATGCGGCGGCAGGCTTGTGGTCGACGCCAACCGACATCGCCAACCTTCTGCTCCTTTTGGCGAGGGCCTGGCGCGGCGAGAGCGCTCTGTTCCTCAAACCTGAGACGGCGCGCGAGATGCTGAGGCGCCAGGCGGTCGGCGCCTACGGCCTCGGCGCGGCCATCGCCGAGAGCGAGGGAGCGCTTATCGTCATGAAACGCGGTCAGAATGTCGGCTACCAGTCCTACCTGATCCTCCTTCCCGGCCAGGGCCAAGGCATGGTGGTGATGACCAACTCCGACAATGGCTCGGTCCTGGCCGAGGCGCTGATCCGCAGGGCGGCCGAACTCTATGGCTGGCCGGCCCTTCCGGCGCTCGCCGACTAGGGTTGACCGGGATCAGAGCAGGCCCCTGGTTTCTGTCATAACCCTCCAGTACGATAGCGCCCTTGCGCCCGTCTGCCCGAGGGCGGGCCCCGGAGGAAACAATGCCCGTATGGTTCCGCGCCGGCCTCGTCGCCGCGCTTTTTATTGTCCTCGCCACCCCCACCCAAGCCGCAAAGAAGACTTTTCAAGACGATGCTTTAGACGATGCGGCGATCACGCTGATCGCCGACCTCAAGGATCAAGCCGGCACCGTCGAGAAACCGCTGATCAAGCTGAAGCAAGACGCCGATGCGGCGCTCAAGTCGCAAGACCTGTCAGCCGCGGCCGACATCTATGCTCAGATCGTCACCGTGGCGCCCGAGGACGCCGCAGCCTGGCGCAGGCTCGCCGATATCTGGCTCGCGATTCCGGTCAGCGACGAGGATGACGGCTCGACCCGCTTCGAGAACGCGACCACGGCCGCCTACATTTCCTATCAGCGCGCGACCAATGCCAAGGACGAGGCGGCGGCGCTCGTCACGCTCGCCAATGCTTTCGGCAAGCGCGACGAGTGGCGGCAAGCGCTGAATGTGCTCAAGATCGCGCTTGCGCTCAACGAGACGCCGGAGCTCAAGTCGCTCTACGCTTCGCTGCGCGAGAAGTACGGCTTCCGCGTCTCGAATTTCAGCGTCGATTCCGACTCGTCCGCACCGCGCGCCTGCTTCCAATTCTCGGAGAAGCTGCCGAAGCGCACCGACTTCGCGCCGTTCGTTTCGGTTGCGGGCCAGGACAAGCCGGCGATCTCGGTCGACGACCAGCAGCTCTGCGTCGAAGGACTGAAGCACGGCGAGACCTACTCCATCACGCTTCGCGCGGGATTGCCGTCGACGGTCGATGAGACCCTGCTCAAGGATGCCGATTTCACCATCTACGTGCGCGACCGCAGCCCCTCGGTGAGGCTTGCCGGCAAGGCCTATGTGCTGCCGCGCACCGGCCAGCAGGGCATCCCGCTCGTCAGCGTCAACACCGACGCGCTCAAGGTCACCATCTACCGTATCGGCGACCGCAGCCTGCTCGACAACGTGCTGGGCTACGATTTCGAGCGCAATCTCTACGGCTATTCGCTCGACGAGATCGCCGATCAGAAGGGCGAGAAGGTTTGGACCGGCGAGCTCAAGGTCGAGAAGGAGCTGAACCAGGAGATCACCACCGCCTTCCCCGTCAACGAGGCGGTGCCGGCCATGCAGCCCGGCGTCTATCTGCTCGCGGCACGCCCCGCCAATCTTCCCGGCGACGATTACGGCGAGCGGGCCACGCAATGGTTCATCGTCTCGGACCTCGGGCTCACCGCCTATTCGGGGGCGGACGGCATCCATGCCTTCGTCAATTCGCTCGCGACCACGGCGCCGGTCGGCAACGTCGAGATCAGATTGCTCGCCCGCAACAACGACGTGCTTTCGGTCAAGAAGACCGACGCATCGGGCGCAGTCGCCTTCGAGCCGGGGCTCGCGCGCGGCGAGGGCGGGCAGGCGCCTGCCATGCTCATCGCGTCGAGCGACGGCGGCGACTATGCCTTCCTCAATCTCACGCAGTCGGCCTTCGATCTGACTGACCGGGGCGTCGCGGGCCGCGAGCCTCCGGGGGCTCTCGATGCGTTCGTGTTCACCGAGCGCGGCGTCTACCGCACCGGAGAGACGGTCTATGTGACCACGCTGCTCCGCAATGCCGACGGCGTTGCGGTGCCGGATGTCGATCTCACCATGGTGGTCGAGCGGCCTGACGGGGTCGAATATCGCCGCACCGTGGTGCCCGATCAGGGGCTCGGCGGGCGCACGCTTGCCATTCCCATCATCTCCTCGGCGCAAACCGGCACTTGGCGCGTCGCTGTCTATTCCGATCCCAAGCAGCCCTCGATCGGGGAAGCGAGCTTCCTCGTCGAAGATTACGTGCCGGATCGGCTCGAGTTCGATCTCGGCAGCGATGCGACCAGCATCTCACCGGACGCGCCAGCCAAGATCACACTCGACGGCCGCTTCCTCTATGGCGCGCCCGCTGCCGGCCTCGACATCGAGGGCGAGGTCAACATCGTCAGGACCGAGGAACGTCCGGGCTATGCGGGCTACGTGTTCGGCTTGAACGCGAAGGACGAGCCGGAAGAAGACGAGAGTGCGGCCGAGGCCATTCCGCTTGCCGACCTGCCGCAGACCGACGCGCAAGGCAAGGCGACCTTCACCGTCGATCTCAGCAAGCTACCCGAGTCGACCAGGCCGCTTCAGGCCAATATCAATGTCAGGCTCGCCGAGCCGGGCGGCAGGGCGGTGCAGCGCAGCCTGTCGCTACCCATTGTGCCGCCGTCCAACATGATCGGGGTGAAGCCGCTGTTCACCGGCAGCGCGCTCGGCGATCAGGACACGGCGAATTTCGATGTCGCCATGGTCGCGCCCGACGGCAAGCAGATCGAGGCCAAGGGGCTCAAATGGCAGCTCCTCAGCATCGACTCCAAATATCAGTGGTACCGCTCGAACGGTTATTGGAATTACGAGCCGGTCAAGGTGACGCGCCGCGTCGCCGACGGGGTGATCGATATCGCGCCCGACAAGCCGGGCAAGATCTCGGTCCCCGTCACCTGGGGCCGCTACCGGCTCGAAGTGGCGAGCGCCGACCCGAACGGGCCTGAGACCACGTACGGCTTCGATGCAGGGTTCTACGCCCAATCCGCGGCCGACACGCCCGATCTGCTCGAAATCGCTCTCGACAAGAAGGAGTACAAGCCGGGTGATGAGATGACCGTGGCGGTGACGGCGCGGAGCGAGGGGCAAATCACCCTTGCCGTGATCGGCGACAAGCTGCTCACCACCACGACGACCGACGTCAAGCCGGGACTCGTCAAGCTGCCGCTGACCGTCGGTCAGGACTGGGGGACCGGCGCCTATGTGCTCGCCACGCTGCGACGGCCGCTGGATGAGGCCGAGAAGCGCATGCCGGGCCGTGCCATCGGCGTGCAGTGGTTCGGTATCGACAAGTCCGCGCACACGATCGGGGTGGCCATGGACCTGCCGCAGCTGATCAGGCCCGAGACCACACTCCGCGTTCCGATCAAATTCAGTGGGCTCGCGCCGAACGAACAGGCGCGCGTCGTCGTCTCGGCGGTCGATGTCGGCATCCTCAATCTAACGAACTACAAAGTGCCCGACCCCGACACGTATTATCTCGGCCAGCGCAAGCTCTCCTCCGAGATCCGCGATCTTTACGGCCAGCTGATCGACGGCATGCAGGGCACCAAGGGCCAGATCAGGACGGGCGGCGACGGCGGTGAAGGCGAGTTGAACGGAAGTCCGCCGACCCAGCCGCCGCTTGCGCTCTATTCCGGCATCGTTTCCGTCGGTCCCGACGGCACCGCCGAGGTCAGCTTCGACATTCCCGCCTTCGTCGGCACGGTGCGCGTGATGGCGGTCGCCTGGAGCAACGACAAGGTCGGGCACGCCTCGGCCGACGTCGTGGTGCGCGATCCGGTGGTGCTGACGGCCACGCTCCCACGCTTCCTGCTCATGGGCGACAGAAGCACGCTCAGGCTCGATCTCGACAACGTCGAAGGCGAGACCGGCAATTATCAGATCGCGGTCTCGACCGAAGGTCCGTTCAGCGTTGAGGGCCCCGACAAGACGCTTCCCCTCGAGGCCAAGAAGCGCGGCGGCGTGAGCCTGCCCATCTTGGCGACGGGCGTGGGAGACGGCGCCGTGTCAGTCGCCGTCACCGGTCCCGGCAATTTCTCCGTGCAGCGGAAATATCCGCTTCAGGTGAAACCATC
>Ga0070741_10012448_pt1 | contig 15362 bp, 16 predicted proteins | sample Coa_R1_4_FD_66440 | JGI IMG/M metagenome (GOLD analysis project Ga0070741, IMG submission 66440) | Surface soil microbial communities from Centralia Pennsylvania, which are recovering from an underground coalmine fire - Coalmine... | ecosystem: Environmental > Terrestrial > Soil > Unclassified ... | reverse complement strand
CTCCGCCAGCCACATCCCGGCACCCGAATCATTCACTACCGTTGCTGCCTTCCGGCCCTGGCGGGGTTTGCAAACTATCGTCGCGGGAGGACCAACGGAGCCACCGCAGAAACTGGCGGAGAGGGCGGGATTCGAACCCGCGAAGCGGGTATAAGCCGCTTACACACTTTCCAGGCGTGCTCCTTCAACCACTCGGACACCTCTCCGGGCCCCGAAATGGGGGGCGCAGAATACATGACCGCGCGGTGACCGACAAGCAGTCGCCCCGGAGCGTTGCTGGCCGCGACATCGCTGTCGCGGCGCTCCGCAGCGCGCGATGCGCAGTTCCGCATCGCGCTTCCATGCTCAGGACCGGAAAGGTGATCTAGCCCCTGACGCCCCGACTTGGCACAATCGCCATCTCGATTCGCCGGTACCCCGATGTCGTATCAAGTCCTCGCCCGCAAGTGGCGGCCGAAGCGTTTTTCCGAGCTCGTCGGCCAGGAGCACGTCGTGCGTGCGCTCGGCAATGCGCTCGATTCCGGCCGCATGCACCATGCCTTCCTGTTCACGGGCACGCGCGGGGTCGGCAAGACCACGATCGCGCGCATCTTCGCCAAGTCGCTCAATTGCGAGCGCGGCCAATCGTCGAATCCGTGCGGGGAGTGTCCGGCTTGCCGCGACATCGACGCCGGGCGCTTCATGGACATGATCGAGATCGACGCGGCCAGCAACACCGGCGTCGACGACGTGCGTGAAGTCATCGAGAACGCGCAGTACTCGCCGTCGCGCGGTCGCTTCAAGGTGTACCTCGTCGACGAGGTGCACATGCTCAGCAAGTCGGCGTTCAATGCGCTCCTGAAGACGCTCGAGGAGCCGCCGCCGCACGTCAAGTTCCTGCTCGCGACGACCGATCCGCAGAAGCTGCCGGTCACGGTGCTCTCGCGTTGCCTCAAGTTCAACTTGAAGCGCCTCTTGCCGGAGCAGATCGCCGGACAGATGCGCCACATCCTCACCGCCGAGGGCATCGCCTTCGACGACGACGCGCTCGCCGAGCTCGCGCGCGCCGCGGACGGTTCGCTGCGCGACGGTCTTTCGCTGCTCGACCAGGCCATCGCCTACGGGGCGGGCGGCGTGCGCGGCGCCGAGGTGCGGCAGATGCTCGGCACGATCGAACGGGGGCAGGTGTTCGCACTGGTGGAAGCCGCACATGCCGGCGACGGCGCGCGTCTCATGGCCGAAGTCGACCGGCTCGCGGAGTTCTCGCCCGATTTCGCCGGCGTCCTCGACGACGTGGCGGGCGCGCTGCATCGCGTGCAATTACGTCAGCTCGTGCCGGACTACGGCGCGGGCGAGACCGACGCAGCGGCCGTCGCTGCGCTCGCCGCGGCGATGTCGCCCGAGGAAGTGCAGCTCTTCTATCAGATCGCCATCACCGGGCGCCGCGACGTACCGCTCGCGCCGACGCCGCGCGCCGGCTTCGAGATGACGCTCCTGCGCATGCTCGCGTTCCGCCCGGCCGAAGGCGGCGCCGATGCGCCGGCGCCGCGGGGCGTTGCGGCCGCCCCGAAGCCTGCCGCAAGCCGACCCGCCGCCGTCGAAACGCCCAGGCCGGCTCCGCCGCCGGCCCCAGCGGCGTCGCAAAGTTCGCAAAGTACACAAGTGCGCACGGCGCCGACCGCCTCGGCCGCGCCCGTCGATTGGACCGCGATGATCGATGCCGCCGGGCTCGGTGGGCCGGTCGGACAGCTCGCGCGCCACTCTGCGCTGGTCGGCATCGAGGGCGACCTCGTGCGCCTCGCGCTCAAGCCCGAGTTCGAGCATTTGAGTTCGCCCGCGTTCATCGACGTCATGCAGGATAAGCTCGGCGGTGTGCTGGGCCGGCCGGTCAAGGTGCGGTTCGAGAAAGCCGCCGCGCTCGAGACGCCCGCCGATGCTGCGGCGCGCGATCGCTCGGTGCGCCAAGGCGCCGCCGAGCGTGCCATCGGCGAGGACGCCGCGATCGGCAACCTGCTGCGCGATTTCGACGCGCGCATCGTGCCGACGTCGGTGAAACCGCTCAACACGAATCGGGAATAAGGAGACGACGATGCGCGGACCCATGGCGCAACTCATGCAGCAGGCGCAGCGCATGCAGGAGAATCTCAAGCGTGCGCAGGAAGAGCTCGCGAAGCTCGAAGTGACGGGCCAGTCCGGCGGCGGCATGGTCAGTGTCGTGATGAACGGGCGCCACGAAGTGCGCCGCGTGAACATCGATCGCAAACTGTTCGCCGACGACCCCGAAATGGCCGAGGATCTCGTCGCGGCCGCGATCAACGATGCCGTCAACAAGATCGCCGAAGCGGGCCGCAAGCAGATGAGCGAAGTCGCCGGCGGAATGAACCTGCCGCCCGGATTCAACTTGCCGTTTTGAGAGGCCTCGGTCCGCGCCCGAATGTCGAGCTCGCCGCTACTCAACGACCTCATCGAGGCGCTGCGCTGTCTGCCCGGCGTCGGCGCGAAGACCGCTCAGCGCATGGCGTTCCATGTGCTCGAACGCGATCGCACGGGCGCCAAGCGGCTCGCCGAGACGCTCGCGGGTGCGGTCGAGCGCATCGGCAACTGCACGCGCTGCCGCACGTTCAGCGAAGAGCCGATCTGCGCCTACTGCACGAATCCGGCGCGCGACCCGCAGCTTCTCTGCGTGGTCGAGACGCCCGTCGACCAGCTCGCGATCGAACAGGCGACGGGCTTCCGCGGCCGCTATTTCGTGCTGCTCGGGCGCTTGTCGCCGCTCGACGGACTCGGGCCGAAGGAACTCGGTCTCGATCAGCTCGCGGCGCGTCTGGCCGAAGGCGAAGTGCGCGAGCTCATCGTCGCGACGAACCCGACCGTCGAAGGCGAGGCTACCGCGCATCTCTTGAGCCAGCTCGCCCGGCAGGCCGGCGTGCGCGCGACCCGGCTCGCGCACGGCGTGCCGCTCGGCGGCGAGCTCGAATTCATCGATCGCGGCACGCTGGCGCATGCCTTCGGCAGCCGGCAGAATCTCACGGACTGAATCCGCAGGAGCACGCAATGGGCGATACCCTGTTCGGCAAGATCATCCGCCGGGAGATCCCGGCCGACATCGTCTACGAGGACGACGAGGTGCTCGCGTTCCGCGACATCAACCCGCAGGCGCCCGTCCACGTGCTGTTCATCCCGAAGAAAGCGCTGCCGACGCTCAACGAGGCCGGCGAGGGCGATGCGCTCCTGATCGGCAAGCTCGTCGTCGCTGCGGCACGGTGGGCGAAGGCGCAAGGTTTCGCCGAGAGCGGTTATCGCTGCGTGATCAACTGCAACCGCGACGGCGGCCAGACCGTGTTCCATCTGCACCTGCACGTCCTCGCCGGGCGCCAGATGGTGTGGCCCCCGGGCTGAATCGCGCGGCCGCAAAACGGTGTCGGTTCCGATCCGCCTCAGTGATGGTGCGCGTGCACCACGATGACCGGCGAGACCCACCAGCCAGGGTAGGAACCCCAGATCGGATCGTAGTACGGCCACCACGGATCGTAGTAACCGTCGGCGTACTGGCGGCGCGGCCACAGGTACACGTTGTCGGCATCGACGTGCGCGTACGTGTAGTTGTAGTCGCCGACCTGGTGCTGCTCGGTGCCGGAAACGCGGCCGACGACGGTGAGATCGCGGCCTTTGGTGTAGACGGCCGGATCGAAGAAGCCCTTCGTGCACGCGATGAAGCGGCCGTCGCTGCCGTCGTGGCGGTTAGGCCGCGCATCGGGATAGAGGTCGCGCGAAAGCACTTCGAAGCAGGTCGAATCGTTCTTCGGTTCGACCTTGATGATTTCACCGCCCCAACGCACGCGCGTGGCCGCGCCGTTCTGCGCGACTGCCTGCTGCGGCGTGACGGGCGAAAAATCGGTGCCGGCGATCGGCGCAGGTACGGTCGCGCAGCCGCCGAGCGCGAGGGTGGCGAGCGTGGTGATCGCAAGAATGCGGCGCATGGAAACACCTCCTAAATTCCTACGTGGGTAGGACGAACCGGAGCGCCGTTTCGTCGCGACGATTCTACTTCGTGCCCATGGCCGGTGCATGAATGCGCAGCGCCGCGACGGCGCGCACGAACGCGCGCACGGCGGCGACGGGCGGTGCGGGGTGGGCGTAGCGCAAATCGATGTACCGGAGGAGCAGGTCCACCGCGGCCGCGCCGCCCGACACGGCGCCCGCCACCCGCTGCGAGAACGCGAGCGGGCCTTCCGCTGGCGCGCGCGCGGCGCCGGCGCGTGCGAGCTTGGCGCAGAGCCGGACGTACGCGGTGTCGAGCGGATCGCCGTCGCGCCGCGGGTTGCGCAAGGTCCACCAAGCGAACAAGCCGAGCAGCAGGCTGCTCGAAGCGACGAGCACCGCCATGAGTTCGGTGTACTCGGCCTTGTCGATGCCGAACGGCGCGAGCAGGTTCTGCTGGCGCAGCGAATTGAATTGGACGACGAGATCGTTCCATGCACGGTTGACCAGGTCGAACCGGTTGCGCACGGCGAGCAGCCAATCGGCCTGGTACCAGCGGGCGCTCTCGCCGGCCGCGGCGCGTGCGCCGAGCTCGACGCGCTGCGGACTCACGGCCGCCGTCGGGTCGATGCGCACCCAGCCGCGGCCCTCGAGCCACACTTCCGACCACGCGTGCGCATCGGACTGGCGCACCACGTAATAGTTGCCGACGTCGCTGAAGTAGCCGCCCTGGTAGCCCGTGACCACGCGCGCCGGGATGTGCGCGGCGCGCATGAGAAACGTGAACGCCGAGGAGAAATGCTCGCAGAACCCTTTTTTCGTGTTGTTGAGGAAATCGTCGATCGAATCGCGCGCGAGCGGCGGCGCGTTCAGGGAATAGACGAAATCGTTGTGGAACAGATCGAGCGCCGCCTTGACGATGAGATCGTCGCTCGCGAATTCGCTGCGCCAGCGCTCGGCGAGCGCGCGTGCATCGGGATCGAAGCCGTCGGGCAGCTGCAGCGCCATGCGCCGGTGCTCGGGGTCGAGCGTGGGTTCGAGCCGATAGTGCGTCGCCGACGTGACGCGATAGCGCAACAGGTGGTCGACGGCATCGCGGCTGACCAGGCTCATGTCGGCGCCGCGCACGTCGCCCTCGGGCGCGGCGAGCGGCACGTCGAGGCCGAGCAGCCAGTGCCGGTCCGTCGGTTCGAGCGTCACCTCGTAACTCACCACGCCGCCGCTCGTCTGCAGCAGCCCGGCATTGCGCTGGCTCGCGAAGTATTCCGGGCGCGTCCACTCGCGGCCGTCGAAATGCCACAGCACCGGTCCGCGCCAGTACAGCTCCGCATGCGGCGGTATGGCCCCGTCGAAGCTCACGCGGAACGCCGGACTGTCGTCGACCAGGAGTTCCTGGATGTTGCCGGGCGCCATGCTGTCGCCAAGACCGGTCCGCGCGCTCGCGTCGGTCGGCGCGCCCCACAGCGGCGAGCCCAGGCGCGGAAAGAACAGGAACACGCAGAGCGCGAGCGGCACGGCGGCGGTCAGCGCTCCGGCGCCGGTACGCAGGTCGCCGGCGAGCTTCTGCCGCCAATGCTGCGTGGCGCCCGCGGCGCGCGGCTCGAGCTCGCGCAATGCCGCGAGCAGCACGGCGAGCGCCGCGAAAAGCAGCAGCGCGAAACCGAGGCTCGAATCGAACAGCAGCGCGCTCATGAGCACGAAGCTCGAGAAGCAGATCGACGCGCGCGCGTCGCGGCGCTTGTCGGTCTCGACGAGCTTGAGGACGAGCATGGCGCAGGCGAGGGCCGCACCCGGCTCGCGACCGAAGATGTTCCCATAGTGGAGAATGACCAAAAAGGGAAAAAGCAGCACGAGCGGCAGCTTGAGCCAGGCCGGCACGCGCGCGCCGCCGCGGTGGTGCTGCATCCAGCGCGCGGCCAGCACCGCGAGGATCAACGCCGATATGGCCAGCGGCAGGCGCCGCAGATGCGGCAGCACGGCCGCGAGCACGCTCGCCGCGACGAGGCCGAATTGCAGGCGCGTCAGCTCCGATCCGGCGGCTTTCGTCATGCCGGACCTCCGGGCAATTGGGCGAGCGCGCTGAGGCACGCGTGCAGATGGTCGGGGCCGAGCGCGGGTCCGAGCGCGCGTTCCGGCAGCCGCAAGGTATAGCGGACTTGCGCGGATTCGGCCATGTATACCCAGCGCGCAAGACGCGAGATGCGCGCCTCGCGCTCGACGCCTTCGAGTGCGGCGAAGTCGAGCACCGTCTCGCGACCGCGGCGCAGCTCGAATTCCTTGACGAGCAGCGTGTCGTGGCGTGCGCTCGCTTTCCAGGCGATGTTGCGCAGCGGATCGGTCGGATGATATCCGCGCAAGGTGCCGAACTCGTCGCCGGCGCGCCGCATGGCGTGCTGGTCCGCATCGGCACCCGCGACCGGCAGCGGCGGCGCGTCGGTTTCGGGGCGCGGATAGACGAGCGCGGCGAATTCCGGATTGAGCCAACTCCAGACATGGAACAAGCCGAACGGATATTCGCTGTACAAGCGGATGCGGCCGATGCGCCGCCAGCCGCGCTGCGGCGCGGCGAGGTCGATGCGCACACGGTTGTCGGCGCCGGGCGCGACGTCGAACACGGTCTCGACCCCTTCGATCGCGACACGCAAGCTGTGCCGGATGCGTGCGCCGGCCGTGACGTGCATGGTCAGGCGCAGACTTTCGCCGGCATGGCAGGGCTCGGCATGCAAGGCGGCGAGTTCGATGCGATCGACGGCGCGGAAGCCCTGGAAGACGCTCTGGTATGCCGCCGCCGCGAGCAGGCAGGTGAGCAGCATGGCCGGATTGTTGTTGTAGTTGAGCGCGCCGAGCAGCATCACGACGAGCACGAGCGAGAACAACAGGCCGAAGCGCGTCGGCAGCACGTAGATGCGGCGGCGATGCAGCAGGATCGGCAGCGGCTCGGGCTGTTTGAGGCGGGTCAGTGCGGGCAGTCGCCGTTCCGCGGCCTCGAGCAGCCGCGACCAGCGCGTGGCGAAGAAGGCCGGCGCGTTCACGTCGGTTTCGCTCAGCGCACGGGTACCTGGGCGAGCAGGGCGGCGGCGAGCTGGTCGCGCGAGAGCGTGCTCGTGCCGGCCGGGATCAAGCGGTGAGCGACCGCGGCCGTGAACACGGTCTGCACGTCCTCGGGCAGGCAGTAGCCGCGCCCGGCCAGCGCCGCGCAGGCGCGTGCGGCGCTGAGGAGCGCCAGGCCCGCGCGCGGCGACAGGCCCACGCGGATGCTCGCATGCGCGCGGCTCGCGGCGAGCAGCGCCTGCACGTAGTCGATCAGCGCGGGGCTCGCCAGCACGCCCGCGACGGCCGTGCGGATGCGCGCGATCTGCGCGGCATCGAGGCAGGGCTTGAGTTGCGAAATGAGCTCGCGGCGGTCGGTCGCGGTGAGCAGCGCGCGCTCGGCCTCGCGATCGGGATAATCGAGGCCGATGCGCAGCATGAAGCGGTCGAGCTGCGAATCCGGAAGCGGGTACGTGCCGGCCAGATCGAGCGGATTTTGCGTCGCCACGACGAAGAACGGCGCCGGCAGCGCGTGCGTGACGCCGTCGACGGTCACCTGTTGTTCCGCCATCGCTTCGAGCAGCGCGCTCTGCGTCTTCGGCGTGGCGCGGTTGATCTCGTCGGCCAGCACGAGCTGCGCGAACAGCGGTCCCGGATGGAACTTGAACTGGTTGCGCTCGCGCTCGTAGATGCTGACGCCGATAATGTCCGAGGGAAGCAGGTCACTCGTGAACTGCACGCGCTGGAACGACAGATCGAGCGTCGCCGCGAGCGCGTGCGCGAGCGTGGTCTTGCCGACGCCCGGCAGGTCTTCGATGAGCAGGTGGCCGCCCGCGAAGAAGCACGCGAAGGCGAGGCGTACTTGTGGATTTTTTCCAAGTACGACATTGTTTACTTGTTGCAGCGCGCGAGCCAGCGCGTCCGCGAGCGCGGCCTCGATCGGCGCGGCGGCCGGGGCGACGGAGACGAGGCGGGTGCTGGTCATGGCGCGGAATCTTGCATGAACGACGGTATAGGCAATGTAAACGCGGACGCCGCCCCGTGGCTAGCCCGCCGCTCGCGAACGGCGTTCTGGATCGCCTGGGTGGCACTGTCGGCCGTGCGGCTCGCACTCGCTGCAACGATCGCGCCGTTCGGCGACGAAGCCTGGTATTGGCAGGAGAGCCGGGCGCTCGATTGGGCCTATAGCGATCTGCCGCCCGCGACGGCTTGGCTCATCCGCGCCGGCGAAACGATCGCCGGACACGGCGTGCTCGGCATGCGTCTGCCGTTTCTCGTGCTCGGCGCGCTCGTGCCGCTCATGGTCGTGCGCGTCGCCCGGCGTACGTTCGGCGAGCGCGCCGGTTGGCGCGCCGGCCTCGCCGCGCTCGGCATGCCGCTCCTTGCCACGCTCGGCATCTTCGCGTTGCCGGACGTTCCGCTCACGCTGGCGAGTGCGCTCGCGCTCGACGCCTGCGAGCGCGCCGCGCACACGCGCCGCCTGCGCGACTGGAGCGCGCTCGGCTGTGCGCTCGCGTTCGCATGGCTGTGTCACTATCGCGCCGCGATGCTGCTCGTCGCCGGGCTCGTGTTCCTCTGCGCGACCCCTCGGGGCCGCTCGTTGTGGCGCGCGCCCGGGCTCTGGCTCGCGCTCGCACTGTCGTGCGTCGGTCTGGTGCCCATTCTCGTGTTCAATCTAGCGCACGACTGGTCCGCAGTGCGTTTCCAGCTTCTCGAGCGGAATCCGTGGCGCTTCCAGCCCGACGCACTCGTGCAGCCCGTCGAACAGGCGTTGGTTTGCACCCCGTTGTTCTACCTGTTGTTGCTGTGGGCGGCTTGGCGATCCGTGCGCCGCGCGCGGTGCGGACGACCGTGGGATCTTTTTGCCGTCTGCGCGGTGACGCCGATCGTCCTCTATTTCGTGCTCGGATGTTTCGCCGACGACACGCGTTTTCGCGTGCACTGGCCGTTGCAGGGATATCTGCCGCTGCTGGTCGCGCTGCCCGCTCTCGCGGAGGACGCGCTCGGCCAGCGAGCTCACCTCGCGATTCGCAGCGCCTATGCCATGCTCGCGCTCGGAACCGTCGTCGCCTTTGCCTATCTCGCCACCGCGGTCGTGCCGGGCGGTGCGATGGCGCTGGCGCGCGTCAAGGCGTTTCCCGAGCACTTCGTCGGCTGGCCCGACGCCGCGCTCGAGACGCGCGCATTGCTCGACACGCCGGCGTTCGCCGACGACGTGCTCGTCGCCGACAACTTCATGCTCGCCGCCGAACTCGACTTCGCCCTCGACGGACGCCGCAAAGTATACTCGCTCGATCACCCGCTCAACACCAAGCACGGCCGCGCGCCGCAGCTCGCGGCGTGGCGACGCGACGAAGCGGCGCTGCACGCGCTGGCCGGCGCCCCCGTATTGCTCGTCGCCGAGCCGACCACGCGGCGCGAACGCGAACGCGCCGCGTGGATGCAGGGCCTTTGCGCACGCATCGACGTACGTGCCGAGGCGGCGAAGCTCGATCTCTACGGCGGCCGCAAGCGTTATCGCTGGTACTCGGGCACGGTGCCGCGGGAAACGTCCGGCGACGAAAACCGCGCAGAGTGCACGGCCGCGACGGGCTGGTGAACCGGCAAGATTGACAGTTGACGCCGCGTTCGCGCGACGCGAAGACTGCGTCCGGTCGCATCGTGGCCGCGCGCGAGATTCCGCTTGCCGCTCGGTTGCCGGGGGAAAACGACATGATGGAATTCATCGACGTCGGGCTCGGGCTCGCGCTGGTCTACGCGCTTTCCGGACTGGTCTGCACGACGCTTCACGAGGGTGTTGCGCAGCTTTTGAGTCTGCGCTGGCGCAATCTGAACCGGGCGCTCAACGAGCTCCTCGGCGCGGCCAAATACCTCGACGTGCAGGACCATCCGCTGATCAAGAGCGTGTGGGCCGGCTCGCGCAAGCCGACCGGCATTCCGGTGCCGATCCTCGCCCGCGCGCTCGTCGGCGGCACGGCGCTCAGCGACGGCAAGGAATTGTTCGGGGCCTTGCCGCCGCATCTGCAGCAACAGATCGGCGCCTTCCTCGCGCCGGAGATCAAGGCCGCGCAGGACGTCTACGACGCCGCCGAGAAATGGTTCGACGCCTCGCTCAAGTCGGCCACGGACTGGTACGCGCGCAACGCCAACGTGATCTCGCTCGTGATCGCCGTTTCGTTCGCGTTCGCGCTCAACATCGACACGATCGGCATCGCGAATCGCCTCTGGCACGAGCCGACCGAGCGGGCCGCGCTCGTCGATCTGGCGCAGAAAACGGCCGCGACGCACCAGGCGGTCTCCGTCGCGGCGCCGGCCGCAGCCGCAAGCGGCACGACGGCAGACCCGGCTGCGAATCTCGGCAACTCGGCCGTGCAATTGCGGCAGGAACTCGACGAACTCGACAATGCGGCCGGCGTGCTGATCGGTTGGGACAGTCAGTTCGAAGAAGAGGTGAAGCGCGAAGGCCTGACGACGAAGCTGCTCGGCTTGCTCGCGAGCGGTATCGCGATCTCGCTCGGCGCGAAGTTCTGGTTCGGCGTGATCTCGAAAGTCGTCACCGTGCGCGCGGGGCTCAAGCAGTCGGACACCGCTCCCGCTCAGGACGGTTGACGTGCCCGGGCACAGTCGACGCTACGGGATGGCGATGCCCGCGCCGCGCAGCACGCGGCACAGCGCGATGAGCGGCAATCCGACGAGGGCCGTCGGATCGTGCGACTCGATCGATTCGAACAGGGCGATGCCGAGCCCTTCGGATTTGAAACTGCCGGCGCAATCGAGCGGCTGCTCGCGTTCGACGTAGCGGGCGATCTCGTCCGCCGTCAGCGCACGGAAGCGCACGCGCGTGACGTCGACGGCGGCCGAGCTCCACAGCGGCGCGGTACGCGCATCGACGACGCAGACGGCCGTATGGAATACGACGTCGCGTCCTGCGCATGCGGCGAGCTGGGCGCGCGCGGTCGCGGCGTCGCCCGGCTTGCCGAGCGCGCGCCCGTCGAGATCGGCGACTTGATCCGAACCGATCACGAGGGCGCCCGGAGACCTTGCGGCGACGGCGCGCGCCTTCGCTTCGGCAAGGCGCCCGGCGAGCGCTGCGGGGGCCTCGCCGGGCTGCGGCGTCTCGTCGACGTCGGGCGCGAGCTGGCGTACGCGCGACGTCAGCCGCGACAGTAGCTCGCGCCGGTAGCGCGAGGTCGAGGCGAGCACGAGATCGACATCGGCGAGCGCCGTCATGACTGGCGCTTGCGTCCGACCGACTGCGCTTCGGTCTGCGCGCGTTCGAGATCGGCCGCGATCGCGGCAAGACGTTCGAGCTGGGCGCCGAGCGTGGCGCCCGACTGCGCGAGCGCGCTGCGGGCGGCGTCGAGCTGGGTCAGCGTCGCGGTCGCCGCATGCTGTTTGATCCACAGGCGATGGGCGAGAAGATCCTTGAGCGCGTCCTGCACCTTCGCGTCGGCGCTGAGCGCCGTGTCCGCCTCGGCGCTCATCTCTTCGGGCAGCACCGTGAGCATGCCGCGCAAGCGCTGCATGCGCTGGCGGCATTCCTGCAACTGCGATTCGAGCGCGTCGGCCCCGTCGAGCAGGGCGCGGATCGTGTTTTGGCGCCGCCGCCAGCGCCGCTCGCTCAGCCAAAACCACAGGAGCAGCAGAGCCGAGACGAGTACAGCGAGCAACAGGTACGGCACGATCCGTCGATCCCCCGAAACAGTGCAACAGTCTGCATCAAGGCCGGGAATTCGCAAAATCGGGCACCCCGGCCGCGCCCGCTCCACGCAAGGTTTTCATTGACTTTGTGCAGCGCGGCACCTACCATCGCGCGCGCCATGAACGCGGCCTTGCCAGAAATCGTCGACGCGTGGCGCATGGTGCAGGCGCGGCGTTCGTTCCAGGGCAGTTTGCCGCTCGCAGCGCTGCCAAGGCTGCGCGACAGCCTGGCGGGAACCGGCGGCAGCGTGACCTTCGATCTCGATTTCGGCAAGGATGAGCTCGGCGTACCGCTCGTGCACGTGCGCGCGGATGCCGTTTTGCCGTTGCTCTGCCAGCGCACGCTCGAGGTGTTCGAGCTGCCCGTGCACGTCGACGCTCGCCTCGGCCTCATCGCCGTGGAAGCGGACGAGGCGGCCCTGCCGCCGGGCTACGAGCCGCTGCTCACGAGCGACGGCGCGATCAGGCTCGCCGACGTGGTCGAGGACGAGCTGATCCTGGCGTTGCCCGTGGTGCCGGTGAAGCCCGGCAGCGTGGAGAACGAATCGAGCTTCGGTCCGGCCGAGGCGCCGGAAGAGGCGAGGGAAAACCCCTTCGCCGTGCTGAAAAAGATAAAAGTATCGAAAAACTGATTTTGGAGATGTGTCATGGCAGTAGCCAAGAGCCGTAAATCCCCGTCCCGCCGCGGCATGCGCCGCGCCCACGACGCGCTTTCCGCCAAGCAGCTCGGCACCGACCCGACGTCGGGCGAAGTGCACGTGCGTCATCAGGTCACCAAGGACGGCTACTATCGCGGCCGCAAGGTGATCGACGACAAGAACGCGGTGCGCGACGAAGACTGACGTCCGAGCGTTCGTGCGCGATGCGCCCGGCGCGTCGCGCGCGCGAGCGACGGCTGCGCGCTGGAGCGCGTGACCGAGCTGGCTGCCGAGACCAGGATCGTCTAGTTCGGCAGCAGCGGCAGCGGACGGCGCCGGCGTGGCACCGGTTCCGCTCTCACCGGGGGATTCCACTCTGATTTACGCACGCATCGCCGGCACCGGCAGCTTCCTACCGGAGCGGGTGCTCACGAACGCCGATCTCGAGAAATTCGTCGATACGACCGACGAGTGGATCGCTTCGCGCACGGGCATTCGCGAGCGTCACATCGCCGCCGAAGGCCAGACCACCTGCGATCTCGCCGAAGGCGCCGCACGCGCGGCGCTCGAAGCCGCCGGCGTCGACGCGCGCGAGATCGACCTCCTCGTCGTGGGCACGACCACGCCCGACCTTATCTTTCCCTCGACCGCCTGCCTGTTGCAGAACCGCATCGGCGCCAACGGCTGCGCCGCGTTCGACGTCAACGCCGCGTGCTCGGGGTTCATCTACGCGCTGACCGTCGCCGACAAGTTCATCCGCGCGGGCGCCGCGAAGACCGCGCTCGTCGTCGGCGCCGAGACGCTCTCGCGCATGCTGGACTGGTCCGACCGCACGACCTGCGTGCTGTTCGGCGACGGCGCCGGCGCGGTCGTGCTCAAGGCGTCGGACGAGCCCGGCATCCTCTCGGCGCACATGCACGCCGATGGCGCATACAAGGAGCTGCTTTGGAACCCGGTCGGCGTCTCCGCGGGCTTCAAGCCGGCCGAGACGAACGCCGGCGTGCGCGTGCTCATGCAGGGCAGCGACGTCTTCAAGGTGGCCGTCAAGACGCTCGATCGCGTCGTCGAGGAGACGCTCGAAGCGAACGGCCTCGACCGCCACGCCATCGATTGGCTGATTCCGCACCAGGCGAACCTGCGCATCATCCAGGCGACGGCCAAGCGCCTGGACATGCCGATGGAGCGCGTCATCGTCACGGTCGACAAGCATGGCAACACCTCGGCCGGCTCGGTGCCGCTCGCACTGGACTACGCCGTGCGCTCGGGCAAGGTGCAGCGCGGGCAGCTGCTGCTGCTCGAAGCGTTCGGCGGAGGTTTCACCTGGGGTTCGGCGCTGCTGCGTTTCTAGCGGCGCGTTCCATTCTGATCACGCGAGTCTTCGATGATTCTCGACAATTCATCCGCACCGTCGTCGGATTCGACCATGTCTCCAGCTTCCAGCTCTCAGTCCTCAGCCCAAGCCGCCGTCAACGCCGCCGATCTCGCCTTCGTCTTCCCCGGGCAAGGTTCGCAGTCGCTCGGCATGCTCGCCGACCTCGCCGCGGAATTCGGCATCGTCGAGGAGACGTTCGCCGAAGCTTCGGCGGGCGCGCACGTGGATCTTTGGGCGCTCTCGCAGAACGGACCCGAAGCCGATCTCAATCGCACCGAGAACACGCAGCCGGCGCTGCTGGCCGCGGGAGTTGCGGTGTGGCGCGTGTGGCGCGCGCTGGGTGGCGCGGTGCCCGCCGTGCTCGCGGGGCACAGTCTCGGCGAGTACACGGCGCTGGTTTGCGCGGGTGCGCTCGGTCTCGCCGATGCCGCCGGCCTCGTCGCCGAGCGCGGACGTCTCATGCAAGCGGCCGTGCCGCAAGGCGTCGGTGCGATGGCGGCGATTCTCGGCGGCGACGATGCGCAAATCGCCGAGGTCTGCGCCGAAGTCGCGCAAGGCCAAGTCGTCGCGCCCGCCAATTACAACGCGCCGGGTCAGCTCGTGATCGCCGGTCACGCCGAGGCCGTCGACCGCGTGATCGCGCGACTCGCCGAGCTCGGCGTCAGGAAGGCCGTGAAGCTCGCGGTCAGCGTGCCCTCGCATTGCGCATTGATGCGCGACGCCGCCGACCGGCTCGCGGAAAAGTTCGGCGAGATCGCCTGGGCGTCGCCGACCATTCCGGTGATCCAGAACGCCGAGGCGAAAGCCTATTCGAGCGTCGAGGAGATCCGCACCGCGCTCGCACGTCAGCTCTACATGCCCGTGCGCTGGACCGAGAGCATGCACGCGCTGGCCGCGCGCGGCACGGTTCGCGTGGCGGAATGCGGACCGGGCAAGGTGCTCACCGGCCTCTTGAAGCGCATCGAACGCACGCTCGAAGGCCGCGCGATCGGCGCGCCGGGCGAGATGTCGCAGGCCATCGCCGACTGGTCCGCAGTCAGCCGGTGAGAGCCGGAACCACGAAGGACGCGAAGCACACGAAGGGATCACGAAGAAGAACGCTGGGACCATTCTTGTTCGTGCGCTTCGGGTCTTACTTCTTTGCAGGATATCGAGGAGTCGCAGATGAGCGGAATTCTTGACGGCGAAGTCGCGCTCGTCACGGGCGCGAGCCGCGGCATCGGCGCGGCGATTGCCGCTGCCCTGGCCAGGAACGGCGCGAAAGTGATCGGCACCGCGACGACGGACGCCGGCGCGCAGGCGATCGGCGAGCGTCTCGGGGCCCACGGCGGCGTCGGGCGTACGCTCAACGTCACCGACGGCGCCGCCGTCGAGGGGCTCGTCGAAGCGGCGGGCAAGGAATTCGGCGCGATCACGATCCTCGTCAACAACGCCGGCATCACGCGCGACCAGCTCCTCTTGCGCATGAAGGACGAGGATTGGCAGGCGATCCTCGACACGAACCTGACCTCCGTCTACCGCACGAGCAAGGCGGCGATGCGCGGCATGATGAAGGCGCGCAAGGGCCGCATCGTCAACATCGCTTCGGTGGTCGGCCTCACGGGCAATCCGGGACAGGCGAACTACGCGGCGGCCAAGGCCGGCATCATCGCGTTCTCGAA
>Ga0070741_10012447_pt1 | contig 15362 bp, 14 predicted proteins | sample Coa_R1_4_FD_66440 | JGI IMG/M metagenome (GOLD analysis project Ga0070741, IMG submission 66440) | Surface soil microbial communities from Centralia Pennsylvania, which are recovering from an underground coalmine fire - Coalmine... | ecosystem: Environmental > Terrestrial > Soil > Unclassified ... | reverse complement strand
CGGTCGTTGAGCCGCGTGACTGCTTCGCTGAGGGCGAGCGCGGCGCGTTCGGCATCGGTGAAATAGGGTGCGTCCTGCCACGCCGAAACGGCGAACAGCCCCTCGTCTACTTTGCCGGACTTTGCCGATCGGAAATTCATGTCTACGCAAACGCTGCAGCCATTGATCTGGCTCACGCGCAGGTGCACCAGGTCCAGCGTGCGCTTTGGGACGCCACCCTGCTCAGCGGCTTTCGCCAGCGACAGCAGGGACTGCATCGCTCCGGGAACTATCATTGCGGGATTTGTCATTCGTGCTTGCATGATTGTCGATCTCCTTCTCAAACTGCTTGGGATTTGATTCACCACGATGACGGTTGGCGATGGCGGAATGTGACAGTTGCAGGAACTCAATGCGGTAGGTATTTATCCTGGCGGCGTACCATCATTACCGCTGGCCGCCGTCAGCTTTCCGCGCCCACCAGTCTGCCGGAGAGATTCGGTCGATTTGAATCAGGTCCGAAGTGCGGGTATATGAGTTGCCATGCATGCGGCCGATCAGCCTCAAGGCTGCCGTGTCGATACGCTTGCCTCCATCGAGAACGGCATCTTCGCGGATGTGCATGGCCACCACTCGCCCAAGCACCAGCCCCGCCTCTCCCAGTTCCACGATCTGCACCAGTTCGCATTCCATAGCGACCGGACTGCCCGCGATACGCGGCGGTTTGACGTGAACGGAAGGGCGCGTTTCCAGCCCGGCTTCGGCGAGTTCGTCCACCTCGGGGCCAAAGCCGATGGCCGTAATATTCATGGCTTGGGCCATTTCTTCCGAAACGAGGTTCACCACAAACTGCCGCATATCTTGAATATTGCGCCGCGTGTCCTTGGGCCGGCCGGGATCGTGGTTGCCCACGCCGATGCCCACCACCGGCGGATCCGAGGAGAAAGCGTTGAAGAAAGAGAACGGCGCCGCGTTGAGTTGGCCGTCGCCACCCAGAGTCACCACCCAGGCAATCGGACGCGGAACGATCGTCGATATCAAAAGCTTGTACCGGTCTCTCGCGGGGAGGACCCTGAAATCAAAAACCCTATCCCCCGTGCTCGCCGCCTCTTTGATTTTCCCTTGCATGCCCGCTGCTCTCCTTGTCACATAAGCTGGTTTTGATCCGTCATCATAGTGACGGATGGATATTAAGGGAATGTGACCCATGTCAGAACGTGAATTGCTGGCGAATGCATTTGAGCAGAACCGGGGCCACTTGCGCGCTGTCGCGTATCGCATACTCGGCTCGGCGAGCGAGGCGGATGATGCTGTTCAGGAAACCTGGCTGAAACTCAGCCGATCTGACGCCGGTACTATCGAGAATCTCGGAGGCTGGCTGACGACCGTGGTTGCGCGTGTCTGCCTGGATATGTTGCGTTCGCGTTCGTCGCGCCGAGAGGAGGCGCTTGATGTCGAGGTGGTGGAACCGATCGCAGCCACCGCGCCACCCGCGGATCCGGAGCAACAAACGCTTTTGGCTGATTCCGTCGGCACTGCGCTTCTGATCGTGCTCGACCGGCTGGAACCGGCCGAGCGGCTCGCCTTCGTGCTGCACGACATGTTTGCCGTTTCGTTCGATGAAATCGCATCCATCCTTGGCCGCTCGCCGGAGGCTGCGAGGCAACTAGCCAGCCGAGCGCGCCGCCGCGTTCAAGCATCTCCTGCAACTCCCAGCACCAATTTCCCTGAACAGCGGCGAGTCGTGGACGCTTTTCTCGCGGCTTTGCGCAACGGTGACTTTGAGGGACTCGTCGCAGTACTCGATCCCGATGTTGTTGTGCGGATCGATGAAGCGGCCGCGCGTCCCGGCGCTCCTCGTGAGATTCGCGGTGCGCGCAACTGGGCGAAGGGTGCCGTTGCGTTCTCGCAAATGGCCCGTTCCGTTCACGCCATGCTGGTGGATGGAACCGTGGGCCTGGTCTGGGCGCCCCGCGGCCGCCTGCTCAGGGCACTGACGTTCACCCTGAAGCAAGGGAAGATTGCCGAGGTCGAAATCATCGCGGACGACGCGCATCTGCAACAACTCGACCTGGCTGTTCTGAAGAACGCACCGGAAGGGGAAGAGCTATCCTAGTGCTGTGAGGAAAGCCGCCCCAACAACCGCGAAACGAGATGCGAAGAGCGCGGGAGCGCAGCTTCGTCCAGTCGCAATTATTCGGTCCACGCTCAAGTCACGAGCCGAAGCCCCGAAACAAGGATCCGAGGGTGCGCCCGACGCGTGGCTGGAAGTGCGCCCCTTTGCAGTTCCCGCTCTCGACGGGGTCGCGGCCGGAGATGAACTCATCATCATCACTTGGCTTCATCAGGCTCGGCGGGACGTGCTCAAGGTTCATCCCCGCTCGGATGCCCGTCGCGCCCTGACCGGTGTGTTCGCAACGCGTTCTCCCGATCGCCCGAATCCACTGGGCCTTCATCGCGTCATCGTGCGACGGATTGTGGGGAAGAGATTGCGAATCGGACCTATCGAAGCGATTGATGGCACGCCGGTAGTGGACATCAAACCAGCCCTGGTTTGTGCCCCGGATGCTTAGCTGACGGTTCGGTACTCCATCAGGCTAGACCCAAAAGGAATTACCCCCCAATTTGGCCCAACACTTCCGTAATGTTCCGGGTTTAACGCGCAACCCGTATTATCGGTCCCGGTGATTCAGTGCGGACTCCCTCCAATACCCGCTGAATCGCCGGACCGATCCGAAGAACCCGTCGGAAAAGTCCGATAAAGACGGTCAAAACCGGAAAGGCTACAGCGGCTGAGAAAAAAAGGCCTCCGGCACGACGTCGCACCGACGCACTTCTCCCCCAAGAGAGGAACGGCAGCAGTTGCCTGGTTTCGCAGGCGAAGGCAAGCGAAACGGGTAGCCGGGTTAGAAGCAATTATGGCCGATGCGCCGGAAGTCATGAACATTCGCCAGGCTTCGGAATACCTGGGAGTCAGTGCGGACACGCTCTACAAGTACGTCTACGAGGAAAAAATCCCCGCTTTCAAATTGGGCAACCGCTGGAAATTCAAGAAGACCATCCTCGATCAGTGGATGGAGCGGAAGAGCACGGAAGGCGAGGAACGCGACAGCAAGAAGACGAAAGCTGCGCGCGCCGGGTCAAGCGACTTTTAAAAAGGCGGACACATGTTTGGACTGGGAACGAAAACCATTGTCGGACTGGATGTGGGTTCCAGCAGCATCAAGGCGGTGGAACTGAAACGGAGCCGGGCCGGAATCCAGGTGTCACACCTGGGCATGGAGCCGCTGGCGTCGGACATCGTGGTGGACTCCATGATCGTGGACAGCGGCACGGTATCGAGCGCGATCTCCAAACTCTTTGGCGAAAATTTGATCAAGTCGCGATCCGTGGCCACCTCGGTCAGCGGCCACTCCGTCATCGTGAAAAAGATTTCCCTGCCGCCCATGAGCGATCAGGAGCTGGCGGAAACCATCCAGAAAGAAGCGGCGCAGCACATTCCCTTCGACATCGCCGACGTGAGCATTGATTACCAGGTGCTCTCCGAAGACGGCGCCGGGCCGCAGATGGATGTCCTGCTGGTGGCGGTGAAAAAAGACAAGATTCTGAATTACACGAACGTGCTGTCCATGGCGGGCAAGACGCCTTCGATCGTGGACATCGACGCCTTCGCGCTGCAGAACTGCTACGAGTACAACTACGAGCCCGCGCCGGGCTCGACCGTGGCTCTGCTCAATCTGGGCGCCAGCGTGATGAACATCAACATCGTGAAAGGCTCGTCGCCACTGTTTACCCGCGACGTCAGCGTGGGTGGACACCAGTACACGGACTCGCTGCAGAAGGAACTGGACCTGAGCTTCGACGACGCCGAGTCGCTGAAGCTGGGCCACAAAGTAGGGACGGTCAGCGAAGACGCGAAGCTGCCCATCCTGCAGCAGGTGACGGAGATCATCGTCCTGGAAATTCAGAAAACGTTTGACTTCTTCCGCGCCACGGCGGCGGGCGAGCACATCGAGAAAATCTTTCTGGCCGGGGGCTCGTCGAAAGTGCCGGGCCTGATGGAATCGCTGCGCCAGGAATTTTCCCTGCCGGTCGAGATTCTCAATCCGTTTCAAAAGATCGCGCCTCCCGCGGAAGGGCCGGGGGCGCAGCTGGTCGAGCAGAACGCCGGTCAGTTGGCAGTGGCGGTGGGTTTGGCCCTGAGGAGCTTTGAAGACTTATGATCCGAATCAACCTGCTGGGTGTAGCAAAGGGAAAAAAGAAGGGCGGAGCCTCGCCGGCAGTCTCGGTGCCGACGGAGGCGGGTACTCCCGCTTTCAAAATGATGGTCGTGCTGCTCGTGGTCGCCAGCTTGAACGCCAGCTATTGGATCAAGCTCAACCGCGAAAAGCAGAGCCTCGAGACCAGGATGCAGCAGGCCGAGCGCCAGAACCGCGAGTTGGCCGAGGTCAAGGCCAAGTATCTGGAGCGGCAGCGGCAGGCGGAAAACTACAAGCACCGCGTCGACGTCATCGACCAGTTGCGCGCCAATCAGTCCGGTCCCGTCAATCTCCTGAACATGATCGGCGACACCGTCAACGGTACCGAGGCGGTGTGGCTGAACAACATGAAGGATGAGGGCACCAGCATCAACATCGAGGGCACGGCTCTGAGCGTGGACGCTGTGGCCAACCTCATCAGCAACCTGCAGAAGACGGGTTATTTCAAGTCGGTGGAAATCAAAGAGTCCTACCAGGACGAAACCATCAAGGACATGCAGGCGTTTGCGTTTTCTCTGACCTGCGAAAAGCAGAAGAGCTAGAGGGACACCATGGGCAAGTTCAGCGAAATACCGGGAAAGATTCAGTGGTTGGTGCTGTTGGGCGTGGGGGCGGTCCTCTCGATCGCGCTCTACTACACGGTCTTTGCCAGCCAGCGGGACGCCAATTTGGGCACGGAGAAGAAGCTCGCCGCCAAGCTGGCGGAAAACCGGGAGCTCGAAGCCTACAAGCCCAAGCTGGTGGAACTGGACCGCCAGGTGGCGAACCTGAAACAGCAGCTTGAGATTCAGTCGCACATCGTGCCCGACGAGAAGCAGGCCGACCAGTTCATGCACGTGATGGAAGCGGAAGCGGGCCGTTCCGGCGTCGAGATCCGGCGCTACACCGCCAAGGCCACCACCACGCGCGAGTTCTACACCGAAGTTCCTTTCGAGGTCGAACTGGATGGTCCCTACTACTCGATGCTGAACTTCTTCGAGCGCGTGTCCAAGGCGGAGCGCATCATCAACATCTCCAACCTGCTGGTCTCGACGGTGAAGAAGCCCAGCGAAGCCAAGGCCAGGCACATTTACAACTACGCCCCGGGCGAGAGCGTGGTAGCGACCGCCCAGGCAGTCACTTTTTTCAGTCACGATACGGCTCCGCCCGCCTCCAAGCCGGGCGCGCCTGCAGGCAAAAAGTAAGGGGAGAGTATGAGATTACGCATCGGCATATTGATCCTCGCGATGACGGCTTCCGCGGCTTGGGCGCAAATGCCCATCCTGGATAACACCCGAGCCAAGCTGAAGACCGCGACCGAGAAAAACCTGCCAGAGAATGCGCTGAAGAACGTGAACGCGAATCCGGTGAGCCCATCGGTGTCCGGGAAAACTGGCCCGCACTCTTCGAAGTCGGCTGATGTGAAGAGGGTGAAGAACGCGGCCAAGGTTGCGGCAGTCAAGAAACCGGAGACGGCGAAGACGAACCCCCCGGCGGCACCCGCAACCGCGGCAGCTCCGGCCAGCGATCAGAAAGAGGACACCGGCGCCGACCTGCCTGCCTCGATGGCTGATGTGGCCAAGAAACTGGCGGTCGTGCGGCGCGATCCTTTTGTCAGTCCGGTCGTGACTCGCATTGAAAACACCAGTTGCACCACGGGTAAGCGCTGCCTCACGCCCGGACAGATGAACCTGAAGGGCGTGGTGCGCTCGGAGAACGGCATGATCGCGGTCGTGGTCAACAGCATGAACAAGGCCTATTTCCTGCGCGAGAACGATCCCATCTTTAACGGATACGTGCTGCGCATTACCGGCGATTCAGTGGTTTTCAGGGAGAACTTCCAGGACAACCTGGGACACCCGCGCACGCGCGAGGTGGTGAAAAAGATTACGGCTCCGGCGGTCTAGTGCGGAGTGAAACGGAATTCAGGGGAGGAAACGCTCGGAGCCAAGCCCGCGCGTAGGGAGACGCAAATGAGGCAGAACCGTTGGATCATCGCAGGTACCGTAATCGTCCTAGTGCTGAGCGCTGCGGCGCTGGCTTCGGAAATGAAGGCAGCCGCGGGCGCGATGCCGGCGCAAACCGGTAAAGCCGAAACCGCTCATCACGCGGGCAGCAAGCCGGCCACGCTGGAAAGCGTGAACGTGCTCAAGAGCCAGGATGGGGTCAGCATTGAGATCGTGGCCAGCGGGCCGGTGCGGCCGCTGGTGACGACCGTGGAACATCCCGACCGGCTGGTCGTGGACCTTCCTTATACGGTCTCCGATCCGTTGACTCGCCACATTCCGGTCAACCGCGACGGGATCAAGTCGGTGCGGTATGCGCTCAACGACTCTAATCCGCCGGTGACCCGCGTCGTGGTGGACATGGCGCAGGCGCGCGACTACGAAATCACCCCGGAATCCAACCGCATCGTGCTTACGTTGCGTGGCCCGCGCGGCGCTTCCAAGCCCGGTAGCCTCGTCCGGGACCATGATCCTGTGACGGCGCACAACAAGCCGGTCGTGGCGCCCGTGAAGAACGCCGGTGCGGCGGCGAAGAATGCTGCCCCGTCAGTCAAACCGGCGGTTGCATCGGTCAAGCCTGCGGTCGCATCGGTCAAGACACCGATGCTGAAGAACGCGAGCATGTCCAGCGCGTACGCCGACCCGGCTCCGAAGCACACGATGAAGACGGTGGCGCATACCCAGACTCCCGCGGCTCCGGCTCCCATCAAGGTAGCTTCTTCCTTGACTACCACGAAGCCGGCGCCCACTCCCGCTCCCAGTGCGATGGCAGTCTCCGGCAAGTCGAATAAACAGCCGGTGCTGGTGGCGATGAACACGGAAATGCCGATCAAGGCTGCTCCGGCAACCAGCGAGACTTCCAAACCGGTCGACAGCAAACCGAACGATTTCGTTTTTGTCGAGCCCTCATATAAGGCGAAGGAGAACGCATCGTCGCAGCCCGCCAAAGTAGAACCACCGGCGCGCGCTGTGGAAGCCGCGTCCACCATGGCCAACACCACGACGGTCGCGATGCTGCCGTCACCCAAAGCGTCCATGTCGCCCCAAGCGGAGAACTCGCAGGCACCGAGCAGCACGATGATTCCGGAAGGCAACGTCGCCCATCAGCCCGCGGTCAATATGGCGGCGCAACAGCAGCAACAGATGAAGTCATCGCTGAGCCAGACCAAGCAGGCGCACTACAGCGGTGAACCGATCTCCGTCAACCTCAAGGATGTTGACCTGAAGGATTTCTTCCGGCTCATTCATGAAATCAGCGGACTGAACATTGTTCTCGATCCCAACGTGCATGGCACGCTCACCATCGTGCTGGATGATGTACCCTGGGATCAGGCGCTCGACATCGTGCTGAAAAACAACGGTCTCGACCGTCAGCTGGAAGGCAATGTTCTGAGAATCGCGACCATCGAAACCCTGCGCAAGGAAGCGGAAGCGCGGCGCGCCCAGGTGGAAGCGGAAGCTCTGGCGGTGGACAAGACGACGGTCACGCGGTTCTTGAGCTACGCTCACTCCAAGGACGTCGTACCCACCATACGCAAATTCCTCACGCAGCGTGGCGACGCCATTGCCGATGAACGCACCAATGCCGTCATCATCTCCGATATTCCGTCGGTGATACCACAGATCGACCGCCTGCTCTCGCAACTCGATCGCAAGACGCAGGAAGTGGAAATCGAAGCGCGGGTGGTGGCCGCGACCCGCACCTTCGCCCGCGACATCGGTACGCAGCTCGGCTTCGGCTGGGGCAACGGACCTTCGGCAGTCGGCGGCAACTCAAGCGTCGGCCAATCCCAGAACAACGTGAGCTACGTCGGTGCGCCGCCGTACTTCACCATTCCCGGAGTCGACTCGTCGAATCCGAAACCACAGCCGGCCTCGATTCCCTTGTTCTCGAACCTGGCCTTGACGCAACCGACGAGCGGCCTCGGATTCCTGAACGTTGCGGGCGCCTATCGTCTGGACGCATTCCTGACCTTGGCGGAATCGCGCGGGTTGCTGAAGATCCTGTCGCGGCCGCGTGTAGTTACCCAGAACAACATTCAAGCGCTGGTTCGCCAGGGCGTGCGCGTGCCGATCGTGACGCAGGCGCAGTTGGGCGGACCTCCGACGGTCACGTACGTGGACGCATTCCTCAGGCTGACGGTGGTTCCGCAGATCACGGCCGAAAACACCATCTTCCTGAATGTGGACGTGGAAAACACCACCCCTGACTTCGGCCGCGAAGTGCAGGGGAATCCAACCCTGATCACGCAACAGGCGACCACGCAGGTTCTGGTTACCGATGGCGGCACGGTGGTGATTGGCGGCGTTATCCAGACGCAGAACAATGTCACCATCAACCAGGTTCCACTGCTGGGCAGCATTCCGCTGCTCAACAATCTGTTCCGCCAGAAGAACGTGAGCACCTCGACGCAGGAGCTGATCTTCTTCATTACACCGAAAATCATTCAGACCTAACATCGATTCGTCTCTTAGTCTCTGCCGGGGTCTGCGGAACCAACCCGCAACCCCGGCAGTTTTATTTTGTCGTACTTGTATCTCGCCGCCCGGCGCATTCGGCTCTTATACTCACCTCATGGATTACCGCGGCCGTCAGAAATGCCTGATGGAGAATCTTGCGCTGCACCGGGTGGACAACGTTCTCGTGACGCATCCCCCCAATGTCCGGTACCTTTGCGGATTTACTGGTACAGCCGGCGCTTTGCTATTGGGGAATGTGGGTCAGGTGTTCTTCACGGATGGACGCTACACCCAGCAGGCAAAGGAGGAGGTGGAAGGAGCGCGCGTCGTCATCAGCCGCAGCAATCCAGTGTGGGCTGCAGCGCGGATGCTTCAGAAACGCGCGCGCCGGGAGGCGCTGGGAGTAGAAGCGGAGCACATGTCGCTGGCTGCGCGGTCCGGACTTGCCCGGGAAGCATCCCGGGGCACTCGTTTGCGTCCTCTTTCTTACCTGGTAGAGCGGCAGCGCATGATCAAGGACGCGGAGGAAATCAGGAAAATCCGTGCTGCCGTCCTGCTTGCTTCGGGATTGTTTGACCAGATCATCCAGTTCGTGCGCCCGGGAGTTTACGAAACCGATGTGGCGGCGGAACTGGAATACGCGGCGCGGAAAGCGGGCGCACAGGAAATGTCGTTCCCCACGATCGTGGCTTCGGGGAAGCGTTCGGCTCTGCCGCACGGCCGAGCATCGCGGCAGCGCATCCCGGAGCGAGGGTTCGTAGTGTTCGACTTCGGTGTTATACTCGACGGTTATTGCTCCGACATGACACGCACTCTGTACGTCGGTCGGCCACCGGAGCAAGCCCGCAAGATGTACTCGGCGGTACGGCAGGCGCAGCAGGCCGGGCTCGATGCCGTCGCGATGGGGGTGAGCGCGGGGGATGTGGATGGAGCGGCCCGGCGGGTTTTGCGCCGCGCCGGATGGGGTCGTTACTTCACGCACTCCACGGGTCACGGGGTGGGTTTGGAAATCCACGAACCACCTCGGTTGGCGGCCGGCGAGCGTGAACTGCTGTGTGCTGGGATGGTGGTGACAGTAGAACCCGGCGCATATGTTCCCGAAGAAGGGGGAGTACGCATTGAGGACATGGTGGTGGTTGGCGACCGTGCCTCAGAAGTGCTGACCCCGACAAGCAAGGAATTGATTGCGTTGTAACTTGAAGCCGTCCGGGGATTGAACATTCTGAACGGCTGAAATGATAGAACGTTCGACGAGTTGCTCCTGCCAGTGACAATGAATCAAAAAGAGCTCAAGGAACTGATCGAATTTCTCATCGAAAAGGACATCGCTGAGTTTGAATTGGAACGTGGCGATGTGAAAGTGCGCATCAAGCGCGCGATGGACTCTGCTTCTCCTGCCCAGGAGGCCCGTTTTTTTGCCGTGCCTTCAGCGCCGCCCGCGGTAAACATCCCCGCCGCTGCGCCGCAGGCGTCCGCAGTTCTGCCTGCCGCGGCGAAAACGGAACCAGCCGCCGAGGAAGGCTTGCACGAAGTGCGCTCGCCGATTGTGGGCACCTTTTATGAATCGCCGTCGCCCGGCGCGCCTCCCTTCGTCAAAGCGGGAGACAAGGTACAGGCGGGGCAGGTCCTCTGCATTATCGAGGCGATGAAGTTGATGAACGAAATCGAAGCTGATGCGACCGGCGAAATCGTCAAGAAACTGGCAGGCAACGGCCAGCCCATCGAGTATGGCCAGGCATTGTTTCTGATCCGGCCGCAATCATGAGTTTTGTTGCGCGTGGTTGAGCTGCGGCGAAAAGATCCTTACCGATGTTCAGAAAAATCCTCATAGCTAATCGCGGGGAAATTGCTTTGCGGGTGATCTGCGCCTGCAAGGAGTTGGGCATCAAGTCGGTCGCGATCTACAGCGAGGCTGACCGCAACTCGCTTCCGGTGCGCTTTGCCGATGAGGCGATCTGCATTGGTCCCCCGCAACTCAGCCAAAGTTATCTGAATATTCCCGCCGTTATCAGCGCCGCCGAAATCGCCAATGTGGATGCCATCCATCCCGGGTACGGGCTGCTGGCGGAGAATGCCAATTTCGCGGAAGTGTGCGAGACCAGCGGAATCAAGTTCATCGGCCCGCCCCCCGAGGTCACGCGTCTAATGGGGGAGAAGGAAAAAGCGCGCGCCGCCATGAAAGCGGCAGGGGTGCCCATCCTGCCTGGCTCTGAAGGAATCATCAGCTCGGACGGAGAAGCCGTGGAGTGGTCCGAGGAAGTAGGCTTTCCCGTCATCGTAAAAGCTTCTGCCGGCGGCGGCGGGCGTGGTATGCGCATTGCGCGTACCAAGGAAGAATTGCCGGCATTGTTCAGGGCCGCACAAGCCGAGGCTGCGGCGGCGTTCGGCAACGGCGATCTGTATATGGAGAAGTATGTCGAGCGGCCCCGTCATATCGAGTTCCAGGTGTTGGCGGACGCATTTGGAAATGTGATCAGCCTGGGCGAGCGCGAGTGCAGCATTCAGCGCCGCCATCAGAAATTGCTCGAGGAAGCGCCGTCTACCCAGGTCACTCCCGAGTTGCGCCAGCAGATCGGAGAAATGCTTCAGCGCACTTTGGGAAAGATCGGATACGTCAACGCCGGCACAGTTGAGTTCCTCATGGACCAGGACCGGCGGCTGTACTTCATCGAGATGAATACGCGCATCCAGGTGGAGCATCCCGTCACCGAAATGACCACCGACGTGGACCTGGTGAAAAGCCAGATCCTCATCGCGCTGGGGGAGCGCCTGGAGAGCGTGCTGCAAGGACAGATCGTCTATCGTGGCCACGCCATCGAGTGCCGCATCAACGCCGAGCACCCGGAGAAATTCACGCCCTCCGCGGGACGAATTTCGACTTTCAATCCGCCCGGAGGCACAGGCGTTCGCGTGGACACGGCGGCGTTTGCCGAAGGGGTGATTCCGCCCTATTACGATTCTTTGATTGCCAAACTGGTGGTGCGCGGAAAAGACCGCCCGGAAGCCATCTCGCGCATGTCGCGCGCCCTGGAGATGTTCATCATCGAGGGGATTTACACCACCATTCCGCTGCACCGGCGCATTCTTGCCGATCCCGAGTTTCGCGCGGGTAAGGTGGATACGAATTTCATCGAGCGTTTTTTGCAGAAGGGGCAGGAGAAAAATCATTCTCCCGCCGAGGTCCCCGCCTAAAGCGTCTGCGATTTTCGCCGTCGCACAAGACCAATGTTCCCGCTTCCTCGTGTCTACGCGATCGTCGATTCCACCCGCTTGGTGCAGCGCTTGTCGCTGATTGAATTCGTCGAAGACCTTCTTGCTGGCGGCATCACACTCCTGCAATACCGCAACAAATCGGGCCACACGCGTCAGGTGCTGGACGAAGCGCTCGCTTTGCGCCAGTCCGTAGGCACGCGCGCAAAGCTCATCATGAACGACCGCGCCGACCTCTGCCTCGCCGCCGGCTTCGACGGCGTTCATCTCGGCCAGGATGATCTCTCGCCCGAAGCCGCGCGCGCCGTTATCGGCGACCGACTCTGCCTCGGCGTCTCCACGCACAATCCGGAACAGGTTCGTGCCGCCGACTTTACCAGCTCGGACTACATTGTTATCGGCCCGGTGTTTTCGACTGCCAGCAAGCTCAATCCCGACCCCGTGATTGGCCTGGAAGGGGTTCGCCTTGCCCGCTCTTTGACCCGCAAGCCCCTGGTGGCCATCGGCGGGATCACCCGCCAGAACTGCCGTTCCGTGATCGACGCGGGCGCCGACTCCGTCGCGGTCATCTCCGATCTCCTGCTGGACCCCCGCAAATCAGCAGAGGCATTTTTGCGCATCTTGAGGTAAAGTCGTGGCAATCATTCGAGAGATGGCCGGTTGAGCACCCAAGTCAATAATTCACAAGCCGCCGCCGTGGGACGCCGTCCCGATGCGCGCCAGGATCAGGAACTCGTCAAAGGCCTTGGCCTGACCAGCGCCACCACACTGGTCATGGGCTCGATGATCGGCTCCGGCATCTTCATTGTGTCGGCCGACATTGCCCGGCTGGTGGACTCGCCCGCCCTGCTGATCGGTGCCTGGCTGGTCACCGGTTTCTTGACCGTCACCGGCGCGCTGGCGTACGGCGAACTCGCGGCCATGATGCCCCACGCCGGCGGGCAATACGTCTATTTGCGCGAATCTTTGGGGCCGTTATGGGGTTTCCTCTACGGCTGGACGCTCTTCCTAGTAATTCAGACGGGCACTATCGCCGCCGTGGGTGTCGCCTTCGGCAAGTTCATGGGCTTCTTCTTTCCGTCGATTTCATCCACCAACTGGATCTGGCACATCGCGAAAGTGCCTCCCATTCCGATTGGACCCATGGTTCTCGGCAACATGGATGTCGGCCTGAACACCCAGAATCTGATGGCCATCGTGATCGTAATTTTCCTGTCTGCGCTGAATGTCTTCGGCGTTAAGACCGGCGCCTTTGTCCAGAACATCTTCACGTTCGCGAAAACTTCCGCGCTGCTGGCACTGGTGATCGTGGGGGCGATCGTGGGCCGCAATGCCCATGCGGTGGCGGCGAACTTCGGGAATTTCTGGCACAACGCCGGATTGTCCGCCCAGCACGCCGTTCAGGTCGGTGTCGGTGGACCGATGGTTCTGGTGGGCACCATAACGATTCTCGCCGTCGCTCAGGTTGGTTCTCTGTTTTCCGCCGACGCATGGAACAATGTCACCTTCACCGCGGGCGAGGTCAAGAATCCCAGCCGCAACCTGCCGCTGTCACTGGCGCTCGGTACCGGGATCGTGATTCTGCTCTACGTCGCCGCTAATTTTGTTTACCTCAGCGTCTTGCCTTTGGATGGAAGTTCCACCGGCGCCACGATTCTCGATCGCGGCATCAAATTCGCGACGGAAGACCGCGTGGGCACGGCCGTCATGCAACAGATGTTCGGGCACACCGGCGGCGCGCTCATGGCGTTTGCCATCCTGCTCTCGACCTTCGGTTGCGCCAATGGCCTGATTCTCGCCGGCGCCCGCGTCTACTATGCTATGGCTAAGGATGGCCTGTTTTTTCGCGGCGTGTCGCGCCTCCATCCCAAGTACAAAACACCCTCGAGGTCGCTCTTCGTGCAAGGCATCTGGACCTGCATCCTCTGCCTCTCCGGCACCTATGGCCAACTCCTCGACTACATCATTTTTGCTGTGCTGGTCTTCTATATCCTGACCATCGCGGGACTGTTCGTGTTGCGCCGCACGGAGCCACGGGCCGAGCGTCCTTACCGCGCCATCGGCTATCCGGTCCTGCCCGCGATCTATATCGTGATGGCCATCTTTATCGATATCGTATTATTGCGTTACAAACCGCAGTACACTTGGCCGGGTTTGATCATCGTTCTGATTGGGATCCCTGTTTATTTCCTGTGGTCCCGCCGGGGTAACAGGCCTTCGGCAGTTCGAGCCTGAGAAGGAGAAGCAACTACGCATGGCTGATTTACTAGCGCGCAAGCCGCTTAACCTGCTCATTAACGAGGCGCAGGAATCGGGTGAACACAGCCTGAGACGCACTCTGGGGGTATTCCAACTTACCGCACTGGGCGTCGGTGCCATCATTGGCGCCGGCATCTTCGTGCTCTCCGGTCTGGGCGCCCATTACGCCGGTCCTGGCCTCATGCTTTCCTTCGTCCTCTCGGGCTTGGGCTGTGCGTTCGCGGGTTTGTGTTACGCGGAATTCGCTGCCATGATCCCGCTGGCCGGCAGCGCTTATACCTACGCATACGCCACGTTGGGGGAAATTTTCGCCTGGATTATCGGCTGGGACCTCACCCTCGAATATGCGATGGGTGCAAGCACTGTTTCTTCCGGCTGGTCGAACCACTTCATTCAGCTGATGGACATCCTGCATATCAGGATCCCGCTGTGGCTGGCGTATGACCACTGGACAGCCTTGCGCACGGCGGAAAACACCATCGCGCGCCAGATGGCTCAGGCGTCCGATTCGTCCCTGGTTCCCGGCACTCAGGCCTTTCTCAATAAGGTGACCGCCATCATTGCCGCGCACCCTCCTGAATTGATTCAGCGCGCCCATGACCTGGTGAATGCGCCCAGAATTTTTGGTATGGAGATCGGATTTAACCTTCCGGCATTTGTCATCGCCCTGGTGATCACCGCCGTCCTCACCATCGGCATTCGGGAGAGCGCTCGATTCAACGCTACTATCGTGGTGATTAAAGTTTGTGTCGTCTTGTTTGTCATTGCTCTGGGCTTCAAATATGTGAATACCAGCAACTGGGGGATCAGCTGGTCTTCCTTCGCACCCTATGGCTTCTCCGGTATAGGCGCCGGTGCCGCGTACATATTCTTCGCCTACATTGGGTTCGACGCTGTCTCGACCACGGCGCAGGAAGCGAAGAATCCACAACGCGACTTGCCCATCGGCATCATCGCTTCTTTGCTCGTCTGCACCGTGCTTTATATTCTTGTGGCTGCCGTGCTCACGGGCATGGTGCCGTGGCAGGAAGTCAACATCGAGGCGCCCATCGCCCGGGCATTTCTCGACCGAGGTCTGACCGTTGCCTCGAACGTGATCACCCTCGGGGCTTTGGCCGGTCTCACCAGCGTGATGCTGGTCATGCTGCTCGGTCAAACGCGAGTGCTCTATGCCATGGCGAACGATGGTTTGTTGCCCAAGGGATTTTTT
>Ga0070741_10012446_pt1 | contig 15362 bp, 15 predicted proteins | sample Coa_R1_4_FD_66440 | JGI IMG/M metagenome (GOLD analysis project Ga0070741, IMG submission 66440) | Surface soil microbial communities from Centralia Pennsylvania, which are recovering from an underground coalmine fire - Coalmine... | ecosystem: Environmental > Terrestrial > Soil > Unclassified ... | reverse complement strand
CTGGTAATGACTTCCAACTGCTCCGGCGTGAGGGCCGTGTCATTCCGAAAATCGCCGAAGCCTTTGACCGCGCCCCACGGCGGCATGCGGCGCGAGAGCACCTCTTCCTTAATAGCCACGGCCCACGGGCGCGCGTCCGAGTAGGTCATCAGCGAGAACGCTTTTCCATCCGGATGATGACAAGAGTTGCAACGGTCATACAAGATGCGCGAGATCTCGCGATCGAAGGTGATGGGTGTGGTGATGATGTCGTGAGCGTGAGCCGCGGTCAGGAAGGAGCCGATGATGAGAAGGACACGTTTCATCGGGGAGCCAGTCTACTCCTGAAATCATATCAACTTCGAGTCACCTTGCGTTAGCGGCCACAGCGACCGTGGTCGTGGGTTTGAGCTCGACCCGATAGGCCTGATAGGTCTCCGTCCCGAGATTTTCCACGGAGTGCAGCGGCTGTGAATTCGGGTCGTAGGTTACCTGCAATTCCTTGAGCTCGGCGCGAGGCGTCTTTTTGCCGTCGGGAGAAAGCCGCTGAGACGGAGGCAGGTGGAAGTAGACAACGACCGCGGGCCACGTGTGCGTGTGCCACGGCTCTTTTTCGCCGGGCGGCACTCTCACACTGAGGACGCGCACGTAGTCGTTTTCGAGCACGACGGTCATGTTGGGGTCGTGAATCTTAACGGCGTCGGTGGGCGGCAGGTCCGCGAGAGCCGCCGGCTGGCAATCGGTTTTCTTGAGCTCGATGAGCAGGTTGTGACGATCGCGGTCGCTGCTGGGAAAACCCTTGCTGGGGCCGCCTTTCGACCAACGGATGGTCACCGTCTTCCACGGCTCGCTGCGAGGCGAAGTCTGTTCGAAGAAGACGCTGGGCCAGAAGTGGGTGTGTGGAACCTCCCGGCTGTGCAGCGGGACGGTGGCCTCGAGTACGCGCACAGTGTCGTTCTCCAGGATCACCTTGTGATTTTGGGGCGCCGCGGTCACGGCGTCGGTGGCGTCCGGTATCATCTGACGGCAGCCGGCCGGGCCGGCCGCGTGGATGCGGGCGGGGAGAAGGAGGGTACAAACTGCGACCGCTCCGAGCGCGCACGATTTCATCATGGCCACTGATCTTATCACCGGCGGCGCCCGCTGTCGCGCCGCCCTGTGGTTTGGTGTATTCTTCATAGATCGCGATTCCGGAGGGCGTATGGGTTGGAGACACTACGCGGTGCTCGGCTCGACTCTATGCGGCATTCTCACGTTGGCGACCGCCGCGGAGAAGAAAGCCGAAAGAAGCAATATGGAGCTGGTCGGCTACAACGACCTGCAGGCCCGGAGCGCGTATCAGCCGGTGATCGAAAAGCAGGGCGAGCGCTGGATCGCCTACATCGGCCACCACGGTGGCGAGCAGCCGAACCCGCTCACGGGGAACGTCGAGCCGAACGGAACATCGGTGGTAGACGTGACCGACCCCAAGCATCCCAAGTACATCGCGCACATTCCGGGTGAAGGCAAGGCGCCCGGCGCGCGCGGGGAGGCCGGCGGCGCTTCGATGGTGCGCGCCTGCGCCGGAAGCGAACTGCCGCACGCCGACAAGAACAAGTTTTACCTGTTGCGCAGTTTCGGAAACACCGCGCACGAAATGTGGGACGTCACCGATCCCGCTAAGCCCACGCGCCTGAACGTGATTGTCAGCGGTCTCAGCGACACACACAAAAGCTGGTGGGAGTGCGACACCGGTATCGCTTACCTGGTGTCCGGCGTTCCCAATTGGCGCACCAACCGAATGGCGCAGATCTACGATCTGAGCGACCCGGAGCACCCAGTATTCATTCGCAATTTCGGCCTGCCCGGCCAGCAGCCGGGTGCGCGCGGACCAGCGCCGGGCGGACTGCACGGTCCTATTTCAACTGGGCCGAAAGGCAACCGAGTGTATTTCGCTTATGACAATTCGCGGAACGGAGTGCTGGAGATTGTCGATCGTCAAAAGCTGTTGAACGGGTCCAAGGAGCCTACGGACGAAAATCTACGCTACCCGATGGTCGGGCGCGTGGACCTGCCCGACGACATTGGCGCACACACCGCGTTTCCAATGCTCCGCGTGCCCATGACCGAATTCGCGAGACAAAAGAACGGCAAGACGAAGGACTTCGTGGCGCTCGTCGGCGAAACAGTCGCGAACGAATGCCAGGAGTACCGGCAAATGGTCCGATTCTTCGATATTAGCGACGAGACCAAACCCGTCGGCGTTTCGACCTGGACGGTGCCGGAGGCCAACGGCAACTTTTGCGAGGCCGGCGGGCGCTTCGGCGCGCACGCCTCAAACGAGAACATGACGCCGATCTATTACAACCGCATCCTCTTCGTGACATTTTTCAACGCGGGCGTGCGGGCGCTCGACGTGCGCGATCCGTTTCGTCCGAAAGAGATCGCGTATTACATTCCGGCGATCACCGACAAAACGGACAAACGGTGCGTGGGGCAAGGCGCCGAGCAGCACTGCAAGGTCGCGATCCAGACCAATAACGTCGAAGTGGACGATCGGGGATACATCTATGCCGTCGATCGCGCCAACACGGGGATGCACATTCTCTCGCTCACCGGACCGGCGCGGCAGGTGGCCGAGTTCAAATAGCGCCGGCGGGCAAGCCATCGGCAGGAGGAATTACATGCGCAATCTGATCAGTGGAATCACGCTATTCGCGGCAGGGATGATCGCCGGCATCGTCATGATGCAGCCTGGAGCCACGCAGCCGAGCCAGAGCCTCGGGCTGCGGCTCAACCACGTGGGTATCTACGCCAAGGACTACGAAGACTCCATGCGTTTCTACACGAAGGTGCTCGGTCTGCGCGAGGCCTTCACGATCAAGGACAACAACGGCAAGCCGACCCTCACTTACCTGCAGATCACGCGGGACACTTTCCTCGAGCTGGCACCGGCCACGGGGGACCGCACGCCGGGGCTCAGCCACATCGGTATCTGGCCCGAAAACCTGAATGCCACGGTGGCCGGTCTTCGCGAGCGGGGCGTGACCGTGGCGGATCCGCGAACCGGATCGACGAAGACGAGCATCACGAACGTGACGGATCCGAACGGAATTCGCCTGGAGCTGCTCGATTTTCTGCCAGACTCGCTGCCGCGAAAAGCGATGGATGCTTGGAAATAGACAGCGCGGGAGGGGAATCCATGAAACGCTTGATGATCGCAACGACCGTCGCGCTGGTCTTCGGCCTTGGCGGCGCCCGCGCGCAAAGTGAAATCACCCTCATTGCACCCGGGGGAATCCGGGCTGCGATCGAGCAGCTCATTCCGGGCTTCGAGAAGAAGACAGGACACAAGATCAAGGCAACGTTCGGCTCCGGGCTCGGCACCAAGCGGCAGGTCGCAAAAGGTGAGGCGTTCGACGTACCGATTGTGCAGCCGCCCTATCCGGAGGTGCTGTCGTCCGGGAACGTGGTAGCGAATACCGCGACGCCGCTCGCGAGCGTTGCTTTGGGGTTGGCAGTCCGGCAAGGCGCGCCCAAGCCCGACATCTCAACTCCGGATGCGGTCAAACGGACTTTGCTGGGGGCGAAATCGGTATCCTATCCAAACGCGGCGGGCGGAGCGGCGGCCGGCGTCACGTTCGACGAGATGCTTAAGAAGCTCGGAATAGCCCAACAAATGGAGTCGAAGCTCAAGCGGGCCCAAGGCGGCGCACGCGCCATGGAGATGGTGGCGAAGGGCGAGGCTGAGATCGGGTTCACGTTCGTCAGCGAAATGAACGAGCCAGGAATTGAGATCGTTGGAGCGATGCCAAAGGGGATTGCCACTCCCACAAGCCTGGTCGGTTTCGTTTCGGCGCACGCCAAGGACCCGGCGGTAGCCAAGGCGCTGCTGGAGTATCTCTCGTCTCCGGACGCGGGCGCGGCCTACAAAGCTCAACACATGGAGCCGGGGCGGTAACGCGGGGCCGCTAAAACCCGGCCGCAGCCAGGATTGGCTCCCCCACAAGGCCGAGAATCTGTTCCGAAAGCGTGTTCAGACTATTCGTGATGCGGTCGGCTTCCGTGTTCACGAGCGTATACCTTGCAATCTGCGAATTGCCCGACTGGATCAGGGCATGATGGGCTTCCCGGAGATTGGGCAGATCTTTTTCCGGGATGACGGAACCGCGCAGAGCTGCTGCCAGCAGGTAGAGCGTCGTGTCGACCTGATTAGCGAATAATCGAAATTCCGCGCGGGCCGGCGCCTCCGGACTCGTCGAGAGGCCGGCTTCCAAAGACATGACCGCATGAATAAAACGATGCGAATTGGCGAGCAGCGTGGTCACCGCCGGGGAAATCGAGTCTGCCCCTGGCTCGGTTTTTAGACGGGTGAGCGAGGCCTCGACATTCGATCGAGCCAATCGGCCGGCCAGGCGCCCACGGTCGAGTTCGCGCGAAGCCGAAACCGAAGGCGTCAGGTAACCCTGGCAAACGAGCTGGAAGTAGCGGCGATACGCCTCGAGCATGATTGCCAGTACTTGGCGGATCTGGGTGCGTTCCCAGGTCGGCCACGCGAGGTACGCCGCGAGCGCGATCGCGCCGCCGGCGAGGGTGTTCGCAGCGCGAGCGGAGATCACCATCTGCGGAGCGATGCCTGTCGCGGCGAACAGCAGGACGACGAGCGCACTGATAGCTGCCGCGAATATTCCATAATTCGCCGGCCCAAAACAGCGCAGCATGAAGGCGAATACGCCGATCAGAATGATGAGGATCGCCGGGCCCGGATCCATGACATGAAACAGGGCGGTGGCGCAGGCGAGTCCGGCCAGAGTGCCGAGGACCCGCAGTACACCGCGGCTGAAGGTTGAGGCGAAGTCGGGCTTGAGAACAATGGCCACGGTCATCGGAATCCAGTAGCTGCGCCGCACGTCGAGCGCGCGCCCGACGGCGATTCCCAGTGTGACGCAGACTGCCAGCCGGACGGCATGGCGGAAATTCGAGGAGCGCCAGTTCAGATTTGCCCGCAGAATTGCGAGGACGCCGGCCAGCCGCAGTCTCCAGGGACGCTTTGCTTCCGCGCTTTCGAATGTGGTGAGTCCGCCCGGTGTGGCGTGAGCGGCGAGTTCCACAGCGAAGCGCAACTGTCCGGCGAGCGCATCGAGGTGATGGCGGATATCGACCGATAGCGCCTGGATCTGGTCCGGAGGATCATTGTCTCTCCCGTCGCGAAGGGCTTCTGAAATTGCGCATATTTGGTCCAAGTGCGCGCCTGACGCGGAGCCGCCGGTGCGCAGCACGTTCGCAATCAAGTCGAGTTGGCTTGCCGCGAGGGATAACGCGCGGTCGGTCTGCCCAGTTTCGGCACTCTCGACGCGCGCCATACGCCACCGCAACCGGGCCAGCGCCAACAGCGTCAGGCGGATTCGCTCCCCCTGGCTGAGCAGCGCGAGGTACCGCTCACCTTCGAGAGAGCCACTTGGCGCCGTTGCGTCGAGCACCTGTCGCGCGCGTGTGGTCTGGACACTCGCGGGCGGCGCTTCGGCGGCCGGGGCCGGCGACGCGGCAGCACGCGCCAATTCGCGATAGAGTTCCGCCAAAGTGTTCCGCTCCTCCTGATACCGACTCACGGGCCAGAACGCGAGTGCCAGGGCCATCTGCAGCAGGCCGCCCGAGACCGCCAGCAGTCCGGAAAGCGCCGCTTGGCCGGGCGTCATGACTTCAGCGGAGAAGACCAAGAAGGTGACAACAGTGATCGTGCCCACTTCGCCTGCCGTCGCGCCCAAGGCGACTGCCATCCCCGCCGCGAAAGCGAACACCGCCGAAAGGACAATCGCGGCGGCATGATTCTGAGCAACGAGGCCGCCCGAAAATACCGCAAGTCCGCATAACAGAGCGGTAGCGGACATCCGCCGCGCCCGCTGCGGGTAAAGATCCCGGACATCGGAGTACGCCGTATTGAGCGCGCCGATGGCCATCACCAGGCCACCGGATGTATGTCCGAATAAAACCGCGACCGCCAGCGGGACAACCACCCCAATGGCATTGCGCAGCCCCGTCCATGGCGCGATTTTGCCTGCCTCGAAACGAAAAACACCGCGCCAGTATGCCGACTGGGAAGGCTTCCGCTCCGGGTGCATTCGACTTCAGGATAGTCGATGCCGGGCATCCGATATCATCTTCTTGGAGGGGGCGCCTCTCGATGCCGAAATATATTTGCGTCACGTGCGGTGTGCAGTACCCGGAGTCGGAAAAAGCACCGGAGGCGTGCCCGATTTGCCAGGACCCGCGACAGTTTGTCGGTTTTGGCGGGCAGAAATGGACCACGTTCGATGACATGCGCGCTACGCATCGGAACCGGATTCAAGAGGAAGAGCCCGGTCTGTATTCGATCCACACCGAGCCCGGTTTCGCGATTGGCCAACGCGCATTCCTGCTGCAGACGCCAAACGGCAACCTGCTGTGGGACTGCGTCACTCTGCTCGACGACGCCACGATTTCCCGGGTGAGAGAACTTGGCGGCGTCCGCGCGATCGCGATTTCTCACCCGCATTACTACGCATCCATGGTGGAATGGAGCGAAACGTTCGGCAACGCGCCGATCTATCTCCACGAAGCCGACGCGCAATGGATCATGCGGCCCAGCGGCCTGGTCCGGCAATGGGCCGGCGATTCCACTCCCATGCTCGACTCACTTACCCTGATCCTGACGCCGGGACATTTCGATGGGTTCCAAGTCTTGCATTGGAAGCAAGGGGCAGCCGGCAAAGGCGCGCTGCTTTCCGGCGATCAACCGCAGGTCTGCATGGATACGCGCTGGGTGAGCTTCATGTACAGCTATCCGAACTACATTCCGCTGTCGCCGGTGATGGTCCGCGGAATCGTAGACAGGCTCCAGCCTTACGAGTTCGACCGGATCTATGGCGCATTTCCGCATCGGACGGTGGCTCACGATGGGAAAGCCGCCGTACAGCGCTCTGCCGACCGTTACATGCGCGCGCTGCGGGAACAAGTCCGACACGGTTGAGACGCTGTATACTGGACCGGACTAACGAGCACTCGAGGAGGATCGTATGTCCCGCGTCAGACCACCGAAGGCGCTGCTGTTTGCCGGACTCGTGATGTCGGCTGCCGGCGCCCCTCCGGCGAGCATCCCAACATTTTCGACCGCCGATCTCGCCCGCACCGGTATCTTCTATGCAGGAGGCAAGTACGTCGGCGAGCCCGGCAAAGAAATCATGAGCGGCGACGCCTACGTCGAAGTCTGGGTGCCAAAACAAATTCGGCATCCGTACCCGATCCTGTACATCCACGGCGCGGGCCAGACGGCCACAGACTGGATGCAGACGCCCGACGGGCGCCCCGGGTGGGCGTATTACTTCGCGAAGCAAGGGTATGTGCAGTACCTGGTGGATTCCCCGGCGCGCGGCCGAGCGCCGTATGTGCCCGGCCACGATGGTAACCTCACTATCCGCACCGCGGCCAACCTGGAAGCGACATTCACTGCGTCGGCGAAGAAGGGCGATTTCCCTCGCGCCCACTTGCACACGCAATTTCCGGGCACCGGGCTGACGGGCGACCCGGTCTTCGACGCGTTCGCTAAAACCCAAGTACAGTTCCTGCAAGGCGGTGGCCCCGCATCGCAGGATGAACTGAGCCGCGATGCGTTCGTCGCGCTGCTCGACATGATCAAGACGCCGGTGATCATCCTGTCTCACTCCCAAGGCGGTCCCGTTGGCTGGCTGATGGCTGACGCGCGGCCGAGCCAGGTGAAGGGCATCATCACGATTGAACCGGCTGCTCCTCCCATCAAGGGAGTCGATACGGCGAAGGTGGCATACAACACGGGCGGCGGATTGAGTTGGGGCGTGACCTCGGACCCGATCCATTACGAGCCTCCGATTCAAAGCCCCTCGGAGCTGCAGGTTACCGTTGAAGAGAAGCCGGACGTTCCTGGCGACGTGGTCCCTTGCTATCTGCAAAAGGAACCCGCGCGCAAGCTCATCAACCTGGAGAAAATTCCAGTGGTGTATCTTTCCGCGGAAGGCGGCTATCACCGCGTGTTCGACCACTGCCTGGCCAAGTGGCTGAACCAGGCCGGGGTGAAAACGCAATTCGTGCGCCTCGAAGACGTGGGCATTCACGGCAACGGGCACGAAATGATGCTCGAAAAAAACAGCGATGAGATTGCCCGCTTCATGGATCGATGGATCGAAAAAAATGTCCGGCAAAAGGAAAAAACGTCGATAGCGATGCCGTCCGCGGCGATCCCCACTTTTCCGATGGACCACATTGCGCGCCAGGGTTTCTTTTACGCGGGCGGCAAGTACATCGGTGGCGCCGGCAAGGAGGTCATGGCGGACGCCATGTACACCGAACTCTGGGAACCGCGACAGGCGCGGCACCCGTACCCGATCGTTTTGTTCCACGGCAATGGCCAGACCGGCGCGGTCTGGCGGCAGACGCCCGATGGCCGGCCCGGCTGGGCCTACTACCTGGTGGATCAGGGTTACACCGTGTACATGGTGGACTATCCGGCGCGCGGGCGTTCAGCCTACGTCCCCGGTGCCGACGGGAAACTCGGCATCCGCACCGCCCTTCAACTCGAGCAAATCTGGACCGCTCCCGTGACTTCGGGCGGCAACTTTCCGCGGATGCACAAGTACACGCTTTGGCCGAGCAATTCGCCCAAGAAAGGAATGATGGGCGACCCGGTATTCGACAACTTCGCCAAGGGCCAAGTGCAATCCGTCAATGATCAGGCCGAACTGGCCGTGCCCGCGGGAGTCGCGCTGCTCGACCTGATTGGCAAGCCAGTCATCCTGATCACGCATTCACAAGGAGGCGGCATCGGCTTCAATGTCGCGGACGAACGTCCAAAGTTGATTGCGGCCATGGTCGCGATCGAGCCCGGGGGGCCACAAATCGGCACCGTGGATACAGCGAAGGTGGCGTACACGCGCACCAATCCCGACTCCTGGGGCATCACCAATATGCCGATGAAATACGATCCGCCTTTCGCCAGCCCGAAGGACATTAAGGTTCATCTGGAACCGCCGGAGCGCCCGGGTGATGAAGTCGGTTGTTACATGCAGGACGAACCCGTTCACAAGCTGGTGAGCTATCAAGGCATGCGCATCCTATCGATCTCGGCCGAAGGAACATATCATCGCGTGTTCGATGCGTGCATTCCGAAATGGCTCAACCAGGCCGGCGCGAAAGACGATTTCGTGCGGCTGGAGGATGTCGGCATTCATGGCAACATGCATGAAATGTTTTTCGATCGAAATAGCGGGGACGTGATCAAGTTCATCGACGGATGGATAGGGAAGAACGTGAAGTGACCGAAGGGCTCGGATATGCTCGGTCGGACCGGTTTTTACCCGGCGATTGAAAACGGCTGCGGCCAAGATTGGCCACCCCACAACTCACTTGCCATTTCCGCACAGCAAATTCTGATTAATAAAGATCACGTTCCAGGGCCGGATCTCCCATGAAGTAAAGACGCCCTGTTTCGCGAACGGATCTTCGCGGACCATCGCCTCGACCTGCTCGAGAGTCTCGGCTTCGTAAACCAACAAGCCGCCCACGTCATTCGCAAACGGCCCGGAGATGACGAGCTTTCCCTGCTCCACTAACCCGGTAAGGTATTGCCGGTGCGCAGGCCTCGCCTTTGCGATGACAGACGCATCCGGCGTGTACTTGGCAATCGCAGCGTATTTCATACTATTTTTTCGTGGGATTGCGGGTTACGGGCGGGGCCGGCTTTGCGAATCGCGCCGCGTCAATCGCGGCATTCGTCTGTATCTGGCTGAGCTCGATAATCGCCCGGCCGTCCAGCCAGGTGACGGTCCATTTATGAGGCATCTTCACCCCGGACACATCGCGATAATCGCTGTAATCGATCTGCGTCGGGCTCAGGCCGATTGGGGAATCGGTGTAACGGACGAGCCGTACCAGCAAACCGGATTTCTTATCAAAATAAAAGTTGACGGGATAGCGGCCGTCGCTGGTCCCTTGCACCACTTGCATGTCCTTGTCATCGATGGTGGCCGGATAACCCACGCGCCACTGCTTCAGGGTTTGCTTGATCTGCGCGGGAAATGCAAGCTCCGCATCCAGCCGCGCCCCGTCCAGGTCCCCTCCCGTCAGTTCCAGCACGGGCACTGGGCTATCGGTTGCAGGCGCTGCGTTCCACGCGATTCGGCCGTCATAGACGGATGTGCTGTCACCGTTGGGTGTGTGAACCACCGTCGTACGCAGATTCGGAGCCTTCGCGAAGAGATCCAGCGGATTCGTGTCAATGTCCGAAAACCCCTTGTAGGTCCCCTTTGCGGTGAAGCTGGTGACGGAGGCCAGACGCTGCGCGCCACCGAGGGCCTCCAGATACCGATCTAACACTTGGTCGGCGGTCGGTTTGTTCGGCCCCTCTTTGAAGATCTGATCAGGCTCCTCCGGGTGCGGCGGGCCGTACAAGTCGGCCAGGCTGGGCGTGATCCTGGGCCGCTCACCACCGCGGTGGCAGGAATAGCAGGTCACCACCCGCTGGCCGGCGAAATACGATTTGTTGATGGCCGATACCATGGCGATCATCCGGCGGGCCGTCCGTTTCCTCGGCGTGTCGTCGGCATAGCGGTCCCAACTGCCGCCGCTTTCACCGATATGGCAGTCCGTGCACGTCTCGCCTAGCGACGCGGAAATGAATCCCATTGTCGCCATGAACTGATTTACTGGAATTCCCTTGAGCGCCTGAATATTCTTGAAAGCCTGATCGGACATTAGCGGCTTTGCGTCCGATGGGGCCTGTCCGATTGCTGAGACAACGCTCAGCAGCGCCCCCAAACCGATAAAAAGGCTTCGCCTGACTGCGGGTCTCATGTTCCCGGCCAGTATATACCCAAGTGACCGGACGGGCTATCCTCCCGAATCGGAATGGTGTAGTATTTCAGGAACGCCGAATGGGATCCGCGACCACGACCGTCGTTGCGCGCAAGAAAGAGTTCTACAAGAACCCCACTACCCAGGTGCTGTTCGCGATCGGAGCGGCGATAGTGCTCGGGTATCTCAGCCCGCACAAGGCGATCGCGATGAAGCCACTCGGCGATGCGTTCATCAAGCTCATCACGATGGTGATTTCGCTGGTTGTGTTGTGTACGGTCGTGACGGGAATCGCCGGCATGCAGGACCTCAAGAAAGTCGGCCGGGTCGGCGGCAAAGCGCTTCTGTATTTTGAGATCGTGTCGACACTGGCGCTAATCATCGGACTGATCATAGGCAATGTCGTGCAGCCCGGCAGTGCGTTTCACGTGAATGCAGCATCGCTCGACGCCAAGGCGGTCGCGCAATACGCGGGACAAGCCAAGGCGCAGAGTGTCACCGATTTCCTGATGCAGATCATCCCCACTACCGTGGTCGATGCGTTCGCGAAAGGCGCGATTCTGCAGGTACTGCTCATCGCGCTATTGGTCGGGTTCGCGCTGTCTGCCGCCGGCGCCCGGGCCAAGCCGCTGGTCGATCTCTTCGATGCCCTCACGCGCGTCGTTTTCGGTGTGATCAATATCCTGATGCGCCTGGCGCCGATCGGCGCGTTCGGCGCCATGGCGTTTACTGTAGGCCAGTATGGGCTAGCGTCGCTCGGTCCGCTCGTCAAACTGATCGTCACGTTCTGGATTACCAGTATTCTGTTCGTGATCGTGATTCTCGGACCAATCGCACGCGCCGCCGGCTTTAGCGTCTTTTCTCTTTTGCGCTATTTCAAAGAAGAGATTGTGCTGGTACTCGCGATTAGCTCGTCCGAACCGGTGCTGCCTGCTCTCATGGAAAAGCTGGAACGGCTCGGCTGCTCCAAAGCCCTGGTCGGCCTGGTGGTGCCCACCGGCTACACATTCAACACCGACGGGACGAGCATCTACATGACGATGGCCGCGCTGTTCGTCGCGCAGGCCACCAATACACACCTGACCTTGACGCAGCAGCTCACGATCCTGGCCGTCGCGGTTCTGACTTCCAAGGGGGCCAGTGGGGTGCAAGGCGCTTCCTTCATTGCGCTGGTGGGCACCCTGATGGTGGTGCCGACCGTCCCGGTTGCGGGCATGGCGCTGATCCTCGGAATCGATCGCTTCCTGAGCATGTTCCGCGCCGCCATCAATGTGTTCGGGAACGCCGTGGCCACGCTGGTGGTAGCGCGCTGGGAAAAGGAATTGGACGGCGCGACCGTGAGGAAGAGACTGGAAGCTCTGCGATGATCAGTTCCGGATTTCCCATCTTGGGGGATCGCCGGCGTTACACCTTCAGCAGCTTCGCCGCGGTCTCGCCCAAGATCGCCCGTTTCTCAGCATCGCTCAGCCCCGGCGTCTGCAAGATATGATCCACCGTCGTCGTGCTCCACGGAAACGGATAGTCGGTCCCGATCATGATCTGCCCGGCTCCGACCTCCGCCGCCAGATGCCTCAGCCCCTCCGGCGTGAAGATCATTGAATCGACATAGATCTGCCGCAGATACTCCGTCGGACGTTTCTTGATCAACTTGCAATTGTCGGGGAACCGCGTGCAGCCGTAATCGGACCGCGCCGCGTACGACGGCAAATAGCCGCCGGCATGAGCCGCGCAGATCTTGAGACCCGGGAACTTGTCCAGCGTGCCATCAAAAATCAAGTGCGACAAGAAAATCGTGGTCTCAAGCGGATTGCCAATCACATTCGTCAACCCGCCATTACCTGCCAGCCGCTTGCTCATCTCCGGAATGCCTTGCGGGTGCATAAACACCAGGCAGCCGAGATCCTCGGCTTTCTTCCAGAACGGATCGAACTTTGGATTCGACAGCTCGTCACCGTTCACATGGCCGCCGATCGCCGCGCCGCGCAGATTATACTTTTTGACGCCTTGCTCCAACTGATCGGCCGCCATATCGGGGAACTGCAGCGCCACCGACGCGAACGCTACGAACCGATCCGGGTATTTGCCGCACAATTCCGCCAGCTTCTCGTTCTGTAGCTGCATCATTGTCTGCGCGACATCCCGATCCACGCCATACCAGTTCGGGTTGATGCTCAGCGCCTGCATGTCGGTTCCCCATTCGTCCATGCGCGCGAAGCGTTCGGGCTGCATCACTGAGGCATTGTTGGGGGCCGTCTTTACACCCATCAACTCAGTGGCTTCCGGGATGATGACGTGCGCGTGGATATCGATCGTCCTCACGCGGCGCCCACCCACCATTACCTGCCGGCGCTGGCCTCCGCCGCCGCCCTGCGCGTGCAACGATTTCTCCATCAGACTGCAGCCCGTAAATACGACGCCCGCTGCTGCCGCAGTTTCTTTGAGGAACTGCCTGCGATTGCCCATTTGGCCTTCTCCTGTATCGGCGATCACATGAAGTATACTCCTCAGGAGGATTTCATGCGACAGGTGTTTTGCGCGCTTGCATTACTCGGTTGCCTGGCAGTGGGCGGTCGCGCCTCCAGCAATAGCGAGACGCTCTACGCGGTCACGCACGTCGATATCGCCGGCAGGGGCGCCGTTCTCGACCAAGCCACCAACCTCGTCCGGGAATTCGCAGAAGCTAGCCGGAAAGATCCCGGCGTGATTCGCTTCGAAATTTTGCAGCAGGACGGGCACCCGAATCATTTCACGATCTACGAAGTCTGGCAATCCCGGCGGGCGTTCGAGGCGCATCTCGCGGCTCCGCACACAAAGCAGTTCCGCGAAAAGCTCCAACCCATGCTGGGCAGCCCGTTCCGCGAGTCGCTCCACCGCCTCCTGTAAACGCGGACGCTCACCTAGCTTGGTCGCCTGCGCCGATGGGCAACCGGTGTAATGCAAGACCGCTTTCATCGCGCAATAGGCTGGCGTGGGCTGGCACCAGATTTGTGAGCCGCCCCGCGTATCCCGGTGCTCTTTCTGCCGATGGCCGGGGAATCCGACCAGAGGTGCTCCGGATTGGCCTCCGCCGAGGCGGGGGCTGTACGGTTCCGGCCATCGGAAGACCAATTGCCCGAAGGAAACGCGAAGATCTCCGAAAGGGAGAAAACCATGGCTGGAAAAAATACGGCAGTCTTTGGGATCTATGGCACTCGCGCGGCAGCCGAACAAGGAGTAGATGCTCTGATCGGCAACAGTTTCCGCGCAGAAGACATTTCCGTCCTCTTGCCTGAAAACGTAGGCACGAAGGACTTTGCCCATGAAAAGCACACGAAGGCGCCCGAGGGAACGGTCACTGGCGCCGGCACGGGAGCAGTCATCGGCGGGACTCTGGGCCTGCTAGCGGGAATTGGCGCCCTTGCTATTCCCGGTATCGGGCCTTTTATCGCTGCGGGACCTATCATGGGCGCACTAGCCGGTATTGGCACCGGCGGTGTCGTGGGAGGCTTCGTCGGCGCCCTGGTCGGCATGGGCATCCCCGAATATGAAGCCAAACGCTACGAGGGCATGGTGCGGGAAGGCGGAATTCTGGTTTCTATCCATTGCGATAACTCGGACTGGGTGAAGCGCGCGAAGGGAATTCTGGAACGCACTGGAGCGCACGACATCAGTTCCACCGGTGAATCGGGTGCAGACTACGCAGAAAGCGATAAGCCGCAGGTGCGGCACGGCGGCGGCGGCACCGGCGTGTAAATAGAAACCGCCATGCCGCAAAAAACCAAACCCCGCGAGGACGAGGGCATGCTGGTCAGCGCGGCGAAGAGTATCGGGAAGGCGGCCGGAACCATCGCGGCCGCCACCGGTCTTGCCCCGACGGGCGAACCAGAAGCACGGCCAAAGAAAGTCAGCGGGCGGCTCGCCGCCAAAAACAAGACTCGCTTGCCGCGCAAGCAAAAGAAGGCTCAGAAGAAAAGCGCGCGGAAAGAGCCGCGCTCGGCCGCGCTTTGACCGGACACCGGCTACGCGCCGACTTCGGATGGAGGCGCCTCTTTCGGAACCGTATCGCATGGGACTACTTTAAGCGCCGTTTCGATTTGCCTCCGCAAGACCTCTGCCTCTAGGGGCTTCTGGAGCAGCCGGTTTCTCCAGTGTTTCGGAAAATCGCTTGGGGTCGAATCTGCTGTGAACACGACATGCGTGTGCGGCCGCTCGCTCGTAATCGTGTCCGCCAGTTCGATGACATTCACTCCGGGAAGGTGATAATCCAGGACGACCAAGTGGATATCGTCCCGATAGCTCCTCAAAAACTGGAGCCCGCTTTGCGCATTCGATGCGCTGAACACGAGCGAGCCGTGCTCGTAAAGCACCCGTTCGATAAACTCCCGAACGGTCGTCTCGGCGTGGATCAGAAACACAATACACAGCTTTTGGCTCTGCAACACGAGGACTCCTGGAGCACGAACGTCGCTTCGCGCTCAATCGAGATTCAAATGCCGCGAGCCTTACCGTGAGAAGGAGCTTGGCGAAACCGTGCTGGGATAATGGCTCTGAAGTGACCCGCCCATGTT
>Ga0070741_10012445_pt1 | contig 15362 bp, 14 predicted proteins | sample Coa_R1_4_FD_66440 | JGI IMG/M metagenome (GOLD analysis project Ga0070741, IMG submission 66440) | Surface soil microbial communities from Centralia Pennsylvania, which are recovering from an underground coalmine fire - Coalmine... | ecosystem: Environmental > Terrestrial > Soil > Unclassified ... | reverse complement strand
CAGATCCGCAGCTGCCGCATCACGCGACGTTGTACACGATCGCGGAGATTACTGCTGCTTCTCCATTTCGGCCAGTCGCTGCTTGGCGACGCCGTGATCGGGCGATTTCGCGAGCGCCGCGCGATATTTCTCGATCGCCTTCGTCTTGTCGCCGAGCGCGCGATACTGCTCGCCAATCAGCGCGTCGATGTCCGCGGACTTCGGGTAGAACTCGCCGTTCAACTCGAGCATCGCGATGGCTGCCGACCGATTGCCGGCTTCGATGAGGCGCCGTGCGAGCTCGTTCATCTCCCACTCGCCGAAGTTGTAGCGGCCGAGCGACTCGTCCTTCCGCAGCTCGCGATACTTCGTCGCCGCGGCCGGAGCGCCCTGCGCCTGCACGATCTCGAAGAGCGTCGTCTGCAGCGATTTCGGGACCGAGACGCCGCGATGACAGGTCGCGCAGTCGACGGTGACGCGCGGTTCGGCGCGAGACGCGAGTTTCGCGAGCGCTACGTTGTTGATCTGATCGACCATCTGCAGCATCGTCCGCGCCTTTACCTTGGCCGGCTTCTCGTCGGACGAAAACGACACGCCTTCGAACGTCACGCCGTTGCCGCCGGCGTGGCAGTACTGACAACGCACGCCGAGCGCAAACGAGAACTCGCGCATGCGCTGCGTCAACTCGGCGCGCGAGATGTCTTTCGGAAACACCTGCAGGTTTTCGCCTTTCCACGGCGCCGCCTGCGCGAGCATCACCAACACGAGCGCGGTCTGGATCATCGGTCCTCCTGATTGAGCGACACGAGGATGGCCGGGCGCGACGCGGCCGTCGAGCGAATTGGGGCGAGGCGGTTTACGAGCGGGGCAATCCGGTCAGTGAATCGTCCAGAGATAGACGAGCAGGCTGTTGACGTCCCGCTCTTCCTCGGGCGGCCACGCGGGGCCCATGTGCCACATGTGGGAGACGATGCGCGAGCCGGGCGGGAGCGCTTTGAGCTTCGGGATCAAGCGGTCCATCAGGCGCGGCAACAGGAACATTGTGACGACGGTCGCGTTGCTGAAATCGGTTTCGAACAAATCCGCGTTGAGAAAGTGGACGCGGTCGGCGACGCCGGCTTTTTTCGCGTTCTCGTTGGATTCCGCGACGAGACGCGCATCGATCTCGACGCCGACGCCGCGCGCGCCGTACTTCAGCGCTGCCGTGATCGGGATCCGTCCGTCACCGGACCCGAGGTCGTACACGATGTCACTGGATGTCACGTGCGCCATGTCCAGCATCACCTCGACGACGTTCTGCGGCGTCGGCACGTACTTCACGTCTGGCGCGTGCAGCTTCTGCTGGATCGGCGCTGCGCCGATGACCGCGATGCCCAGCAGCGCGACGATGGCTTTCATGTCGACGGGATGATACGTCACAATATGCGAACCGATTTTGAAAGCGATCTGGTCCATCTGCGTGGCCGCGCTAGCCGCGTTCACGATTGTCGTCGCCGCGGAACCGCCTGACGGCGCGAAACTCTTCGAGACGAACTGCCGGTCGTGTCACGACGGCAACGATGCGCGCGCGCCGTCGATCGAGGCGCTGCGTCCGCGGGGTCCACAGGCGATCGTCGACGCGCTGACGTCCGGATCGATGCGGTATCAAGGACTGCACTTGAGCGGCGTCGAACGTCGCGCGATCGCGGAGTTCATCAGCGGACGAAAACTGCGCGGCGCGCTCGGGGCGCCGACGCTCGGCCGCTGCGCGAAGCCGATGCCGCTTGGCGATCCACTCGCCGGTCCGCACTGGATCGGTTGGAGTCCGGATTTGCGCAACAGTCATTTCCAGCCGGCGGAACAAGCGGGGATCACCGCTGAGCAAGTCCCGCAACTGCAGGTGAAGTGGGCGTTCGGGTTTCCAGACGCGACGTCCGCGTGGGCGCAGCCGACAATTGCCGGCGGACGCGTCTTCGTCGGCAGCCAGAACGGCATCGTCTACTCGCTCGACGCGGCGAGCGGCTGCATCGCATGGACGTTCTCCGCGCACGCTGGCGTACGGACGTCAATTGCGATCGATCGGCGTGTGGCGTTCTTTGGCGATCAGAACGGATACGTGTACGCAGTCGACGCGGCGAGCGGCAAAGAAATCTGGAGCCGCAAGGCGGACGATCATCCGCTCGTGCGGCTGACCGGATCGCCGGTCGTTTTCGAGGGGACCGTGTATGTGCCGCTGTCGTCGTACGAAGAAGGCGGCAAGCCGCCGGGGTACGCGTGCTGCACGTTCCGCGGCGGCGTGATCGCGCTCGATGCGAAGACCGGCGGGACGATCTGGCGCGCGTACACGATCGCGGATCCGCCGACCGAGTTGCGCGCTTACGCGGACGGCACCGAAGTGTGGGGACCGTCGGGCGGCGCGGTGTGGTCGGCGCCGACGATCGACGCGAAACGCGGCGCTCTGTATGTCGGCAGCGGCAACACCTACAGCGGACCGTCACAACCGGCGACGGACGCCGTCGTCGCGTTCGATCTCAAGACGGGCACGATGCGCTGGGCGCGACAGATGTATCCGGGCGAGCGCGACGTGTACGGCTGCAATCTAGGCGAGATCAACTGCGGACCGAAAGCCGGTCCTGATTTCGATTTCGGCGCGTCGCCGATTCTCGCGACGTTGCCGAATCATCGCGACCTCGTGATCGCCGGTCAGAAGTCGGGCGTGACCTATGCGCTCGATCCCGACCGCAAAGGCGAGCAGGTGTGGCGCTATCGCGCCGGCGGCGGCAGCGGCCTCGGCGGAATCCAGTGGGGCATCGCGGCGGACGCGGACCAGGTCTACATGCCGGTGGCGGACATCTACAGCGAGATGCCGGGCGGACTGCACGCCGTCTCGATCGCGACGGGCGCGAAGGCATGGGTGACGCCGGCGCCGCCGCCGATCTGCGGCAAACCGAATCGCGGCTGCAACAGCGCGCAGTTTTCCGCGATCACCGCGATCCCCGGCATCGTCTTTTCGCCGTCGAACGACGGCGCAGTTCGCGCGTACTCGACGAAAACCGGCGCGATCGTCTGGACCTTCGACACGAACCGCGAATTTCGGACGGTCAACGGCGTCAAAGCGCGCGGCGGATCGATGAACGGTCCGGCGCCGGTCGTCGCAGGCGGGATGGTGTTCGTCAGCTCCGGCTACGGCACGTTCGGTCTCCGTCCAGGGAACGTGCTCCTCGCGTTGGCGCCCCCTCGCTGATGTAGCGCAGCCCCACGTTGGTAGCGCAGCCCCACGTTCGTAGCGCAGCCCTTTAGGGCTGCTGGTGACGGCAGGCCTCAAGGCCTGCGCTACAACTGACGGTGATGGCAGGCCTGAAGGCCTGCGCTACAACCGAGCGGTGGTGTTCGTCTCCGGGACCGTGTTGTGCGCGGACGAACGGTCCCGCGCGCACAATCGACGTGTTTTCAGCTATTTCCGCACGGCACGACTCTCGCTATCTGTGCCGCGACATGCTCAAAGACATTCAATTCGGTTTGCGGACGCTGGCGAAGAACCGCGGCTTCGCAATCCTTGCCATCCTGACGCTCGGCCTCGGCATCGGCGCGAATACCGCGATCTTCAGCGTGATCAGCGGCGTGCTGTTGAAGCCGCTTCCGTATACGAACGGCGATCGCCTGGTGCTGCTCAACGAATCGGCGCCGCTCATCGGCCGCGCGAACTTCGGCGTCTCCATCAAGGAGTTGTACGACTACCGCGAGCAGGCCACGGACTTCGACAAGCTGGTCGAGTACCACCAGATGAACTTCGACCTGCTGCACCGCGGCGAGCCGACGCGCGTCAACACCGGCGTGGTGTCGCACGACTTCTTCAACGTGCTCGGCATCCGCCCGATCCTCGGCCGGACGTTCGTCGCAGACGACGATCGCCTCGGCGCCGACGCGGTGCTCGTCCTGAGCTACGCGTTCTGGCAGCAGAAATTCGGCGGCGACCCGGCGATCGTCGGGCAGGTGTTTCAGATGAACGATCGTCCGCACACCGTCATCGGCGTCCTGCCCAACGTGCCGCACTATCCGCAGGAGAACGACGTGTACATGTCGGTGTCGGCGTGTCCGTTCCGTGCGGCGGCGGAGAAGACGATCGATCGCAACCGCCGTGCGTTCGGCGGGCTGACGGTGTTCGGTCACCTGAAACCGGACGTCTCGCCCGAACGCGCCTCGAGCGACGTCGCCGCGATCGCCGCGCGCTTCGCCAAAGAAAATCCGACAGTGTATCGCTCGGGATCCGGTTTCACGGCGACGACGCTGAGCATTCAGAACGAGATGACGAAGAACGCGCGTCCGCTGCTGCTGATTCTGCTCGGGACGACCGGGTTGATTCTGCTCATCGCGTGCGCCAACGTCGCCAACTTGATGCTCGCGCGGTTGCTGCGTCGCGATCGCGAACTCTCGATTCGCGCCGCCATCGGCGCCAGCCGCGGACGGCTCGTGCGGCAGCTGTTGACCGAGAGCACGTTGCTCGCGATCGGCGGCGGCCTCTTCGGTCTCTTCTTCGCATCGTGGACGATCGGCCTGTTGACGACGTTCGTCGGCCGCTTCACCACGCGGACGAGCGAGATCGCGATCGATCCCTGGATCCTCGCGTTCACGCTCGGCGTGTCGCTCGTCACCGGCCTCGTGTTCGGCACGGTGCCGGCGCTGACGTCGCGTGTCGATCTCGCCGGCGCGATGAAGCAGGGCAGCAAAGGCTCCGGAGAAAGCGGCGGCCGTCGCGCGTTGCAAAACGGACTCATCGTCGCGCAGGTGGCGGTGTCGGTCGTGCTGCTCGTCGGCGCGGGACTTCTGCTGACCAGTTTCTACAGGTTGCAGAAAGTCGATTCAGGATACAAAGGCGACAGCGTCCTCTCCGCCGAAGTGTTCACCAACTTCTCGAAGTATCCGAACGCGATCGCGCAGCGCAACTTCTATCAGACGCTGCTGCAGCGGCTGAAAGCAGAACCGGGTGTGATTGCCGCCGCGATCACCAACGCGGTCCCGTTGAGCGCCACCGTGCCGGGACAGAACCCGTTCCAGATCGAAGGGCAGTCGCTCGACGATCCGGACAAGCGGCCGACCGCGGACACACGCGTCGTCAGCCCCGATTACTTCACCGCGCTCGGCATCCCGCTCGTCAGCGGACGCGCGATCACCGATCGCGACACGGCGGACGGTCTCCCCGTCGTCGTCGTCAACAAATCAGCGCTGCGGTATTGGCCGAAGGGTGATCCCGTTGGCTCGCGCGTGTCGTTCGACAACGGTCAGCACTGGGTGACGGTCGTCGGCGTCGTCGGCGACGTGAAGCAATTCGGTCTCGACAAGCAGGCGACGGCGCAGGTGTATCAACCGCTCGCGCAAGCGAACGGCCTTGCCGGACGCGTGCTGGTGCGCACGGTCGGCGATCCGATGAGCGTCGCGAAAACGATTCGCGACGATGTGCATGCGGTGGATCCGGATATGCCGGTCGAGAACATGCGGACGCTCGAGGACATCCGCGAAGGCTATCTCGCGACGCCGCGCCTGACCGCGATCCTGCTTTTGATCTTCGCGGCGCTGGCGATGCTCGTCACGCTGACCGGCGTCACCGGCGTAATTGCGACATCGGTGTCGCAGCGCACGCAGGAGTTTGGCGTCCGCATGGCGCTGGGCGCCAGCCGCGAAGGCGTCCTGGGGATGGTCGTCGGACAGGGGATGCGGTTGGTCGTCGCCGGGTTGATCATCGGCGTCGTCGCCTCCGCCGCGTTGGCGCGCGTGCTGACGAGCCTGCTGTTCGACACGCCGCCGACCGATCCGATCGCGATCGGTGGCGTCGTCGTGACGTTCGCGATCGCCGGTGCGATCGCCTGCCTCGGTCCAGCGTGGCGCGCGACGACGACGGATCCGATGCGCGCGCTGCGTTCGGAGTAGACGTACAATCGCGCGCATGCTGCTTGCGCTTGCGCTCGTTGCGGGACTGACCTTCGATCACGCTGTGCCGCCAGGCACGAACTACGACAAAGCGGAATTCCGGTTGTGGATTCCGGACGGAGTGGCGTCCGCGCGGGCGTTGGTCGTCCTCGTGCCGGGATCGAACGGTGACGGGCGCGGCCAGGTTGACGATCCTGTCTGGCAGACGTTCGCGGCGAAACATCGCCTCGCGCTCGTCGGCGTCCGGCTGACCGACAAGCAGCACGACCAGATGTTCATCGAGCACTACGTCAACGTGTCGCAGGGCAGCGGCCAGGCGTTTCTCGATTCGCTGTCGGCGCTCGCGCAGGAATCAAAGCATCCTGAAGTGGCGACGGCGCCGCTGCTGTTGTGGGGCATGTCGGCCGGCGGCGAGTTCAACTACGAGTTCGCCGCATGGAAGCCCGAGCGCGTGATTGCGTTCGTCGTCAACAAGGGAAACGTCTACTACACGGCGCTGGCGCCCGATGCGGCGCGGCACGTGCCTGGAATCCTGTTCACCGGCGAAAAAGATCTCGCGTTCCGCGTCGACGCGATTGCGGGTCTCTTTGCCATCAATCGACGCGCGGGTGCGCTGTGGGCGTACGCGCAGGAACCGGGCGTCGGTCACGAGGTCGCACATTCGCGAGAGTTCGCGCTCGTGTTCTACGAGGAGATGCTGTCGGCGCGGCTGTCGGACGGCGGAGCGCTGAAACCGCTGGACGACAAATCCGGTCTCTTCGGCGACGCGAAGACGCAGACGGTCCAGGCTGCCGGCGAGACGAAACCGCCGTCCGCGTATCCGGTGTCGTGGCTGCCGAACGCGCGCGTGGCACGCGCGTGGCAAGCAGTGCTGGCCGGAAAGGTTGTTGAGTAAGAAGCCGAGCGCACCGCTACCAGACGGGTTCTGCTATTTCCCCGACGTCATCGATCGCGACGAGGAGCGTCGTCTCGTCGACAGCTTCACCACGCTGCCCTTTGCGCCGTACGTCATGCGTGGCTACGAAGCGAAGCGGCGCATCGTCCGCTACGAACCGCTGCCTGAGTTTCTCGTTTCCATTCGCGATCGTGTCGCCATGCTCGCCGGACTCGATCCTGAGCCGTTCACGCATGGGCTCGTGACGGAGTACACGGCTGGCGCGCAGAACGGCTGGCATCGCGACATGCCGCAGTTCGGCCCGACGGTCATCGGCGTGTCGCTCGCGTCAGCGTGTCGCATGAGGTTCAGGCGCATCGGAGGGGAGAGCGGCCGCACGTCGATCACGCTCGAGCCGCGATCGGTCTATGTCATGGGCGGCGCGTCGCGGTCAGAGTGGCAGCACAGCATTGCGCCGGTCGAGCAGTTGCGGTACTCGATTACGTTTCGCTCGGCACGACGATTGCGAAACTCGTAATCATGCCTGCAACCACACACGAGATCGCGTGGCAGCACGAGTACGACCGCGCCGCCGCGGAAGCGAAACAACAAGGGAAGCTCGTGCTGCTCGACTTCAGCGCCGCGCCGATGTGAGGTGGATGCGCTCGGCTGGATGCCGAGGTGTACACCGACCTGCGCGTCGCGGATTTCATCACCGAACGGTTTGTGCCTGTTCGCCTTCACGTCAAAGATCAACACGACGAATTCCAGCGCGTCGGCGCGGAGTTCGGCGCGCAGTGGACGCCAACGGTCCTCATCGTCGAGGACGGCGACGAGCGTCATCGCATCGAAGGGTTTCTCCCGGCAGACGATTTTCTGAGTCAGTTGAAGCTCGGCGTCGCGCGCGCCGCATTCAAGCGCAGCGACTACGCGACGGCCCACGAGCTGTATCGCGCCGTTGTCGACGAGTTCCCGACGAGCGAAGCCGCGGCCGAAGCGTTGTATTGGGCCGGCGTGTCGAAATATCGCGCGACGAACGATGCGTCTGCGCTGAAGGACACGGCGAGCTTCTTCAAGAACCGGTATCAGGAGACGAGCTGGGCGAAGAAGGCGTCGATTTGGAGCTGAGAATCAGGAACTGAGAAGCGCGAGCAATTCGCCGATGTGACGGATGCGAACGCAATCGACGTCCGGCCTGAGGTCCGCTTCGTCGATCAGGACCGCCTCGAGGCCTGCGCCGCGCGCGCCGAGGACGTCGACGTGGTAGAGGTCGCCGACGTGGACGGTGCTGTCGCGATTCGCGCCGCTTCGCTCGAGGGCGATGTCGAAAAAGCGCCGGTCAGGTTTCTCGACGCGTTCGAGCTGGGAGTCGAACACGACATCCACGAGCGGCGTCAGTCCAAGGCGATCGAACAGATGGTGGAGCGTGCCGTTCGAGTTCGAGACGATGACGAGGCGATAGCCGGCGGCCTTGAGATCGCGAAGCGCCGGCTTGACGAATGGCGGCACGTGCTCCCAGAGGTTTTCGGTCCGGTGATATTGCTGCACTTCCTCGAGTGCTGCGCGCACATCGTCTGACCGCGGGATCCCGGCCTCGTCGAACACCAGCTCGAACAACGACCATCCGCGGCGCTGATCGTCGGACGAAGAGACTGCGTCCTGGCGATCGATGACGACGCGCGCGCGGGGATCGGCGGCGGCGAGTCTGGCGGCATCGGCGGCAACGCCGTGTGCGCGGAGCGTGTCGGCGACGCGCTGCCAGTTTGGCCAGACCAGCACGCCGCCGGCATCGAGGAAGATCGTCTCGATCGGTCTCACATCATGAAGCTTACTTCTCGAGCGACTTCTGCACCATCTTCGCGTGTTCGAGGTGCGCGACGAATGCCGGTCGCACCTTGACGAGCAGCGCCTTCAGCTCGGCGTTCTTCGCGTTCGGGATCAGCGTCTTGTCGACGGCGTCGAGCACCTGCTGGTGATACGCGACCTCATGATCGACGTACGCTTTGTCGAACGCGGCGCCGCTTAGCGTCTTGAGGTGCGCGATGTTGTCGGCGCCGCCCTTCTTCAAGCCTTGCGCGGTCGGGTTGTCCTCGGGCGTGACGTGAAGCTTGGTCACCAGGTCGGTCGCCTGTTTATTGACGCCGGTGTGATCGGTGACCATCTGCTTGCCAAATGCTTTGACGTCGGCGTTCGCGGCTTTCGTTTCGGCGAGCTGGCCGGCATCGATATCCACCTGATTCGCGGCGACGACGATCGCGGCAATCTGCGCATCGTTTGGTGCTTGCGCGGAGGCGAAATTCGAGACGCCCATCATCAGTCCTGCACACATCCACATTCTCAGTTTCATCAGCGAGTTCTCCCTTGTTCGACGATTAACGTGCCGGTCATACCTGGGTGCAATTTGCAGACATACGGAAAGCGGCCGGGCTGCGTGGCGTGAAACTGCCACTGCCGATCGGGATCGAGATCGGGCGAATGAAATCCGCCGGCGGTCGAGACGATGTTGTGGGGAAAGGGTTCTCTGTTGATCCAGGTCACCGTCTCGCCGACGGTCACCGTCATCTCCGGCGGAGTAAACGCGGTGCCGTCCATCGCGATCACGTTCGCGTCCGACGGCCGCGCCGCCGGTTTGATGTCCGGCACATGACGCACGAACGAGACGAGGCGCCACGTCTCGTCAGCCGAGTGTTCGCTGCGGAACGCGGGCATGCCGGTCCAGCGAACGCCGTTCTGGATGATCGCGAAGAGCGCGCCGTCGCTCATCTGTTGAATGTCGGCGGAGGCGAGATCCGGAACGGGCGGGTACATCTTCGGTCCGATCTCGGAGTGACCGCGGCCGTCGCCGCCATGGCAGACGGCGCAGTGGTCGGCGAAATGATCGGCGGCCGACCGCCACGCATCCGGATCCGCGGCGTGCGGGTTCGTCGCCGATCGCGTCGCGGCCCGAATCGACAGCGTCACGACGCGATGCGCGATCGCGGTTTCGATCGCGCCCGGCGCGCGGTCAGCGGCGAGACCGTTGTTGCGGATGGTCGCGTAGCCGATCGCCGCCGCCGCGACGGCGGTGGCGATCAGCACGAGGAGGAGTGTGGCGACCGCCCGCATCAATCATTGGAGTGCGGTCGGTCCGCGGACGTTGCAGAGCTGATGATCTAGCGAAAGTGCCGTCGGGCGAAGGCTCGACCCGAGCCCGACTTCAGATATCGCTCGAATCGCGAGGCAACGGATCTAGTGCCGCTCTGCGTCGACGAGACTCTCGAGGACGTACACGAAGCGGTTTTCGCCCATCAGACGATGATGCGGCGGTGCCTCGCCGATGTTCAGACCGCGATGATTAATTCAGTGCAATGCCGTCCGCCTTCGCTGCTCCGCAGCTACGGCGTGACAGACTTCGCCGGTGCATTGGCTCGCTGGTTTACCAAGACGAAGCTCGCGCGAAGCGCGAGCGAAGTCTGGAGGCGGCGGGAGTCGAACCCGCGTCCGAGAGTACGCCTTCGCAGGAATCTACATGCGTAGCCGCTCTTGAAGTTTCGCACCTGACGTCAAAGCGCGACGGAAACCGTCAGGCACTAGCTCCGATGAATCTCGTCGTCACCCGTCGGAACCGCCAGTGACGACCAGCCTTCTGTGTTGACATTCCCCCGCAGCCCGAAGGCAAAGCTACGAGGGAACGTCGCTACTTAATTAAGCAGCGAGAGCGAGCTGCGTATTCGCAGTTAGTGTGTTCCACCGGATTTACGAGGCGATGGCGCTCGGCATGCATCCCACGAGTCCTTACCCCCGTCGAAGCCAAGTCGCCCCCATATATAAGGAGTGGCTGCGAAGGTGCTCGCGTAGTGCAACAACCATTATAAACCCTTTCGTAACATGAAGTTGCCGTATAATGCTTTCACCCGCCAGAGCGACCGTGTCCGAGATCGATACAGATGACGTTTGATCACGACCTCAAGCGAGCGTTTGATGCCTTGACCGAGCTGATTCAGGCCGAGGTCTCGCGACAGGTCCGCGAGGCGATTGACGCCCAGCCGCCCGTGCCTCCGAGTCCGGCCCCAGTCTGGCCCGAGTCTGACCCCAGTCTGACCCCGGTCTGGCCCGAGTCTGGCCCGAGTCTGACCCCGGTGGTGGAGGCGGTTCGGGCGATCGACGCAGCGGGATCGCTCAGTGCGACGCTGGACGCGTTGACCGACGGCGTGGCGCAACACGCCGCACGCGTGGCGGTGCTGTTACGGCGCGGCGGACGCTGGCACGCCTGGCGCACCATCGGCTTCGACGGCGACGTCGACGCCGCCGCGCTCGCCGGCGCGGCGCACGCATCGATTGTGATTGCGGGCGAGACGATCGGCGCCGTGTACGCAGACGAGGACTCGCCGGCGATGGAAATCCTCGCGCGCCACGCGTCACGCGCGCTCGAAGCGACGACGGCCTTCAAGACGGCGCGGGCCCTCGCCAAAGCGGACGCGCAGCCGCCGGATGCGACGACGACGGACGAGGAAGAGGCGTCGGCGCGACGCTACGCGCGGCTGCTCGTGTCTGAAATCAAGCTGTATCACGAAGGCGATGTGATGACCGGCCGCCGCGAGCGCGATCTGACGTCGCGGCTCGGCGGCGAGATTGCGCGCGCGCGCGTGCTGTACGATCAGCGCGTGCCGGCGCACGTCCGCGACCGCGCCGATTACTTCCACGATGAACTGGTCCGCACGCTCGCCGATGGGGATGTAAGCCTGTTATGACACGGATCGGAACGTTCGCGTTCGCGGCTATCGCGATGGTGGTCGTGGTCACCCACGCCCAGCAGAGCGGCGAGCCCGTCACGCTGCAGCCCACGAGCCATCCGCAGTTGCCGGCCGACGTCAGCAAATTGTGGATGGCGCCGCAGCGGACGACGCTCGCGCGGGCCGCGGCGACGCAGCAGTTTGCCGAAGCGGTGAAGTTCGAAGTCGAGAACAATTTCACGCGCGCGCTGCCGCTTCTCGCGCTGCCGTCGGTGCAGCAGGGGACGCTCGGCGATTACGCGATCTATTACGAAGGGCTCGCGCAGCTGCGCCTCGGACGGGCGGCCGACGCGCGGAAGACGTTCCAGTCGCTGCAGGAGAAACATCCCGTCGGCTACATGATCGAAGCGGCGGCGCTGCGTGAAGCGGAAGCCGACGAGGCGATGAACGACCAAGCGGCGGCGCTCGACGTCTACGACCGCCTCGCCAAGCAAAAAACGACGTCGCCGGAAGACGTGTTGATGCGGATGGGACGCGCGGCGCGGACGCTCGGCCGCACCGACAAAGCGACCGAAGCCTTTGCGCGCGTCGTCTACGAATTTCCGTTCAGCGATCTCGCGCCGCTCGCCGCGACCGAGCTCGAAACACTGCCGGTCGCGCCGATCGAGTCGGGGACGAATCGCTACAAGCTCGAACTCGGTCGCGCCGAGCGGTTGTTCGGCGCACACCGCTACAGCGAAGCGCGACCCGCGTTCGAAGCGCTGCGGCGCCCCGCGACCGGTGACGATCGCGAGCTGGTCCAGATCAGGCTCGCCGAGATCGATTACTTCCAGAAGCGCTATCGCAACGCGCGCGACGGCATCCGGCCGTACATCGAGAAAGCGTCGCGGCAGGGCGAAGCGATGTACTTCTACGCCGTCGCGACGCGCGAACTCGGCGACGAGGCGGTGTACCTGCGGATGGTGCGGCAGATCGTCAACGACTTCCCCACGCAGAGCTGGGCGGAAGAAGCGCTGAACAACCTGGCGTCGTTCTACATCATTCGCAACGACGACATCTCCGCCGACGCGACGTTCCGCGAGATGTGCGACAAGTATCCGACCGGCCACTACGCCGAGCGTGCCGCCTGGAAAGTCGGTTGGTATGCCTACAAGAACGGCGAGTATGCCGACACGATCAAGTTCTTCGAGAGCGCAGCGGCGAGATTTCCGCGGTCGGATTATCGGCCGGCGTGGCTCTATTGGTCGGGACGCGCGCACGGCCGCCTGAACGAGACGTCGCTCGCCGACGATCGCTATACGCTCGTCGCGACCGATTACCTGAACACGTACTACGGACGTCTGGCGGCGAAACGCCTCGACGGTCGCGTGCCGGACCGCCGGCTCGTGGTCGACGTGCAGTCCGGCGATGAAACGAGCGGGCTGCCGCCCAACGAGCCGATCATTCGCGCGCTGCTCGGGCTGCAACTCTACGATCAAGCGATCGACGAACTGCACTTCGCGCAGAAAGCGTTCGGCGATTCGCCGGCGATCCAGGCAACCCTCGGCTGGATTTACAACCAGCGCGGCGATCTGCGCGCCGGCATCAACGCCGTCAAGCGCGCGTATCCGCAGTACATGGCTGCGGGCGGCGAGAAGCTGCCGACGGATCTGTTGAAGGTCCTCTTTCCGATCAACTACTGGCCCCTGATCAAGAAATATTCGGAAGCGAACCACGTCGATCCGTACATGATCGCGGCGCTGTGTCTGCAGGAGTCGAATTTCACCGCCGACATCAAGTCGCCGGCCAACGCCTACGGCCTGATGCAGCTGCTGCCGTCGACGGGGCGCCAGTACGCGCGGTCGCTGCGGCTGCCGCGGAAGTTCAGCCTCAGCATGTTGACGACCGCCGACACGAACATTCGCATGGGCACCGCGATGTTCGCGGATCTTGTCCGCCAGTTCGGTGGCGCGCACTACGCCCTCGCCAGCTACAACGCCGGCGAACACCGCATCGTCCGCTGGATTGCCGAGAAGCCGGGGATGGAGCAGGACGAGTGGATTGACGACATCCCGTTCCCCGAAACGCAGAATTACGTGAAGCGGATTCTCGGAACGGCGGAAGATTACCGGAAGTTGTACGGGAACGAGCCGGTCACGGCGAGCGACGCGGTCGTGGCGTCGGAGACGAAACACGAGGCGCCGGCCGCCTCGACGAAAAAGGCGCCGGCGAAGAAAAAGCCGACGCCCAAGAGGAGTCGAAAGGCGGCATAACTAAACCACGAAGATCACGAAGATCACGAAGATCACGAAGATCACGAAAGATCTGATGTTTTCATCGTGGGCTTCGCGATCTTCGTGGGCCTCGTGGGTTATCGTGATCGAGACATGAGCAAACTCACCGGATCAAAAAAAGCCACCCAATTCACCGAATCCGTCATCCGCGAGATGACGCGGCTCAATCAAATGTACGGCGGCGTCAATCTGTCGCAGGGCTTTCCGGATTTTCCCGCGCCGCAGGCCATCAAGGACGCGGCCTGCGCCGCGATTAACGCGGACGTCAATCAGTACGCCGTCACGTGGGGCGCGCGGCCGCTGCGCGAAGCGATCGCGCGCGAGTTCACGCGCCGCTACGGTGTCGACGTCGTCGCCGACGAACAGGTCACCGTCTGCTGCGGTTCGACCGAGGCGATGATGTCGACGATGATGGCGATCATCGATCCGGGCGACGAGGTGGTGATCTTCGAACCGTTCTACGAGAACTACGGGCCCGACGCGATCCTCTCGGGCGCGACGCCGCGCTACGTCACGCTCCACGAACCGACGTGGTCGTTCGATCCCGACGAGCTCGCGGCGGCGTTCAACGAGAAGACGAAAGCGATCATCATCAACACGCCGAACAACCCGACGGGGAAGGTGTTCTCGAAGTCGGAGCTCGAGACGATCGCCGCGCTCTGCCGCAAATGGGATGCGATCGCGATCTCCGACGAGATCTACGAACACATCATCTACGATGGCCAGCAGCACATCCCGATCGCGACGCTCGAAGGCATGGCCGACCGCACGGTGACGATCAACGGGTTGTCGAAGACCTACAGCGTCACCGGCTGGCGTGTGGGCTGGACCATCTCGCCGCCGTCGATCACCGGCGCGATTCGCAAAGTCCACGACTTCCTGACGGTCGGCGCCGCCGCGCCGCTGCAGGAAGCGGGCGCGGTCGCGTTGTCCATCGCGGACGACTACTACACGAAGCTCGCGAAAGACTACCAGCGCCGCCGCGACGTGTGCCTCGAGATCCTCGAGCGGCATCACTTCACGTGCTACAAGCCGCTCGGCGCGTATTACATCATGACCGACATCAGCGCGTTCGGATTTTCAGACGATGTCGAGTTCGCACGGTACTTGGTGAAGGACATCGGCGTCGCCGCCGTGCCCGGCAGCAGTTTCTACAAGAACGCCGCGCACGGGCGCACGAAGCTGCGGTTCTGTTTCTGTAAGCGGGATGAGACGCTGAAGGAAGCGGATCGCCGGCTGGAGAAACTGGTCGCAGCGCGTATCTCGGTGCACTAGGAACATCCACGAAGATCACGAAGGCCCACGAAGAACACGAAATCAAACCCAAAGGTTCTTCGTGAACTTCGTGGTCTTCGCGATCTTCGCGGTGTTCAGTACCTCACCACAGCCGCCACGTACGGTCCGCGCAGCGTGAAGCTGCCCGTGTCGGCGTTCACGAGATAGCCCATATCGAGCGCGCGGTAGCCGCCCTGGACGCCGACGTTGTTCGTCAGGTTCAGCGTCCCGTAGACATCGACGTCCACGTAGTGTCCCGCGTACTTGTTCTGCACCGTGGGCAGCTTGAAGCCGGTGACTTCGCCGGTGATCGAGATGTTCGGCACGACGTAGACGCGGAAGATG